>Ga0302135_10001354_pt1 | contig 14785 bp, 18 predicted proteins | sample CBN3_surface_MG_FD_203119 | JGI IMG/M metagenome (GOLD analysis project Ga0302135, IMG submission 203119) | Marine microbial communities from Western Arctic Ocean, Canada - CBN3_32.1 | ecosystem: Environmental > Aquatic > Marine > Oceanic | place: Canada: Western Arctic Ocean | collected...
CAAAGGAAAAAACGGACATCGCATCGTTCATCCCTACCAGGCGATGGCCGCACCGTCGTAGTTGAAGAAATGACCGCTGGTCTCGGGCGTCAGCCCGTCGATCACGGCGCGCATGCCGGCCACGCTGTCCGCCGGCGACACGGGGGCCTTGGGGCCGCCCATATCGGTCTGCACATGGCCGGGATGGAGGATCGCCACGAGGATGCCCTGTCCGGCGAGGTCGAGGGCCACACTTTTCATCACCGCGTTCACCCCGGCCTTGCTGGGTCGGTAGATATAGCGCCCGCCGGAACCGTTCTCCGCGATGCTGCCGATCCGGCTGGAGACCGTCGCTAGGCGCTTGCCCTTCCCCGCCTCCAAATTGCCAACGAAGGCCTCGGCCACGGCCAGGGGGCCGATGACGTTGACCCGCAGGACCTCGCCCATCGTGTCGTAGTCGGTCGCGCCAAAAGCTTGGTCGCGCCCGCCGAGGAGACCGGCATTGTTGATTAGCACATCGATGGGCGCATCGCCGATCCCCTTTTTTGCGGCGCGGATCGAGGCCGGATCGCCGACATCCATGGCCTGGACCGTCACGTCGCCGGCCAACGCCTTCAGCGCGTCCGCCCTGCCCGGATTGCGGCAGGTCGCGATCACCGTCCAGCCCGCATCCGCGTATTGCCGCGCGAATTCGAGGCCGATGCCCCGGTTCGCGCCCGTCACCATTACCGTCGGCATCGAATCACCCATTGTTCTGCTTCTCGCCCGCGCGGCGCTGCGCCGAAATCACCAGGGAATCGACCCGCCCGCATGGCTGATGAAGCTGCCCGAATCCGCCAGCGTCAATTCGGCAATCCGCGTGCGCATATCCGCAACGCTGTCTTGCGCGGTAAGCGGCGCACCCTCGCCTCCCATATCGGTCCGGACCCAACCCGGGCTGATCGCCGCGAGCGTGATCCCCTTGTCCTTGAGGTCGATCGCCTGGGCCTTCACCACCATGTTGAGGGCGGCTTTCGACGGGCCGTAGAGATAATGCCCGCCCCATTTGTTGCCCCCGATCGAACCCCAGGTGCTGGAGACCGCAACGACCGTCTTCATGCCGCCTTTCTCCAAATTAGGCAACAGAGTCTCGACCATCGCCAGCGGCCCCAGGACGTTGGAGCGCATGACCGCCTCGAAGGCGGAATAGTCGGTTTTTCCGAAGGTCTGATCAGGGCCGTAGACCCCCGCATTGTTGACCAGCAGGTCGATCGCCTCGCCCGAAAGCCGCACGGCGAGGTCGTGGATGGAAGCCGGATCGGCCAGTTCCAACCCTTCGATTCTCGGATTCCCGCCGACCACCTTTAACGCGGTCCCCGAATCCGGCCTGCGGCAGCAGGCGATCACCCGCCAACCTTCGGCGACGTATTGCCGCACGAATTCCAGGCCGATGCCCCGATTGCTTCCGGTAACAAGAACAGTCGGCATGGCTCTCCTTTCGGGCCGCGGCCCTCGCCTAGACCACCTGGAAATGGGCCGCCTTCGGATCCTTGTTGTTGATCGGCATGATGTCCTGCGGACAGGCGCTGAAGACGATCACCAGGTCCATTTCGGCGCGGAAGACCAGATAGTCGCTGCGCTTGCTGACCGTCGGATACTGGTTGATGGCCCCGCCCTCGTCGACCGGCGTGTTCTGCCACAGGTTGAAGGGCGACGGCGTTTCGGACGGGTGATAGCCGGCCTGGATCATCGCTTCCCACATATTGTCGTTGCAGTTGCGGTGATAGGTCTTGCAGCCCAGCAGTTCGTAGCGATACCGGTCGCAGGCCGCCATCATCGTGTCGTGCACGCCGGGCGAGGTATCGACGGTGAATTTCAAAATTTTGCGACGCTTGTTGGTGTAAAGGAAATCGCCGGCCTTGGGACGGTAACGATCCCACATCACCCTGCAATGCTCCATGCTCATGAACTCGCGCAGGTCGTTCGCGTTGAACGCCCAGCAGTCCACGACCTGGGTGCCGTGGGTGTTGATGACCTTGATCGACTGACCCTTTTTCAAAAAGGTCGCCTTGCCGTGGCGCGCTGGAATCAGAACCTTGCGCGCGGCAACGGCCTTCTTCGCGGCGGGCTTATTGGCGGCCGGTTTCTTGGCGGCTTTTTTGGCAGTGGCTGCTTTGGCCATGGTCCGTTGTCTCCCTGATGCTGAATCCGGGTCGAGCATAGACGAATCGGCGCGCCGCTTCGAGAGCGCGAAGCGGCTGCGCCCTCATTGGAGAAGCTCGAACTACGAAATCAGGAAATGGGCGTCCTGCGGACCGCTGCCATCGGGGCCGTTGAGCGGAATGACATCCATCGGGCAGGCGCTGAACACGATCACCAGATCCATATCCGCCCGCAGGATCATGTATTGCCCAGGCTGGGCCTCGGGCGGCCGGAACTCGAACTCTCCCGACGCCGGGTTGGGCACGGTGTTCTGGAACATATTGAAGGGGCACGGCGTCTCGGGCAGATCCAGGCCCAGCCCCTGCATCGTCTCGGCCAGGTTATCCGTGCAGTTGTCGTGATAGCCTTCGACCCCCAGCTTGCGATAGCGATAGATGTCGCAGGCCGCGAACAGCATGTCGTGCACGCCGGTGGTGGTGTCCTCAAGCACGGTCAGGATCGGGCGCCGCCGGTTGGTGACCATCGAATCCCCGACCCTCGGCCGCAGCCGGCCCATGGTCGAACGGCAATGCTCCATCGACATGAACTCGCCCGGATCCTCGGTCCCGAAGGCCCAGGTATCGACCACCTGAAAGCCGTTGGTGTTCACGACCTTGATAGTCTGGCCCTTCCGGACATGGGCGCCCACGCCCTTGCGCGCGGGAATCAACTGAAGCTCGTTGCTTGTCATTACTCGATCCGATCTGCCCCCCAAACGGCGCGAACGCGCCGCAGGGGGGAGACTAGCAATTCTGCGACGGCGTTGGGAATAAGCCTATGTGTCGCACGCCGCTTCAGGCCGTCTCCGCGAACAGCTCGCGGCCGATCAGCCAGCGGCGAATTTCACTGGTGCCCGCGCCGATCTCGTAGAGTTTGGCGTCGCGCAGCAGACGGCCCGTCGGCGTCTCGTTGATATAGCCCATGCCGCCCATCGCCTGGATCGCCTCCAGGGCCATCCAGGTCGCCTTCTCGGCGGCATAGAGAATCGCGCCGGCCGCATCCTTGCGCGTGGTCCGGCCCCGGTCGCAGGCCTTGGCGACGGTGTAGACGTATGCCCGCGCCGCGTTCATCACCGTGTACATATCGGCCAGCTTGCCCTGCATGAGCTGGAAGCTTCCGATCGCCTCGCCGAACTGCTTGCGCTCGTGGATATAGGGCAGGACCACATCCATGCAGGCCTGCATAATGCCGAGCGGCCCGGCGGCGAGCACCGCGCGTTCATAGTCCAGCCCGCTCATCAGCACATTGGCGCCGCGCCCGATCTGGCCCAGCACGTTCTCCTCCGGGACCTCGCAATCCTCGAAGACGAGTTCGCAGGTGTTGGAGCCGCGCATGCCCAGCTTGTCGAGCTTCTGGGCGGTGGAGAATCCCTTGAACCCCTTCTCGATCAGGAAGGCGGTGATGCCGCGCGACCCGGCCTCGGGATTGGTCTTGGCGTAGACCACCAGGACCTCGGCATCCGGCCCGTTGGTAATCCACATCTTGTTGCCGTTCAGGACATAGCGCTCGCCCTTCTTCTCGGCCCGCGTCTTCATGCCGACGACGTCGGAGCCGGCGGCCGGCTCGCTCATCGCCAGAGCCCCGACATGCTCGCCCGACATCAGCTTGGGCAGGTAGCGGCGGCGTTGGTCGTCATTGCCGTTGCGCCGGATCTGGTTGACGCAGAGGTTAGAATGGGCGCCGTAGGACAGGCCGACCGAGGCGCTGGCGCGGCTGATCTCCTCCATCGCCACGCAATGCTCGAGATAGCCCATGCCGGAGCCGCCCAGCTCCTCCTCGACCGTGATGCCGAGCAGGCCCAAGGCACCGAGCCGAGGCCAGAGGTCGCGCGGGAATTCGTTGGAGCGGTCGATCTCGGCGGCGCGCGGCGCAATCTCGGCGGCGGCAAAGCCGGCCACCGCGTCGCGCAACATATCGGCCGTCTCGCCCAGGCCGAAATCGAGAGACGAAAGCTGGTTGGGGATCATAACGACCTATTCTCCCATCGCAATTCTAACGCCGCCGGCTTTCATGGCTTGGTTTCACGCCTCAACCTATCCCCTCACCCCGAGTCTGTCGAAGGGTGAGGCCAAAGGGTGTTGCGCGCTCTACCCGGCCACCGCGGTTGCGCGATCCGCGCAGTCACCACGATCGGCGAGCATCATCAGGGTCTGCTGGGAAGCGCAGCACAGCTTCTCCTTGCCGTCAGAGACCGCTTAGGCATCGGCCCGGACAATCGTGAGAGTCCGGCCCGGTTTCAACACCTCGCCACGCGCCACGATGCGCTCCCCGGTTCCCGGCGCCACGAAATTGAGCTTGTATTCGACGGTCAGAATACCGGCATCGGCCGGCATCAAACTATAGGCCGCGAAGCCAGCGGCGCTGTCCAGCAGGCCGGCGATCGCGCCGCCGTGAAAAAACCGTTCTACTGTAGCAGATCCTCGCGCCAAGGCAGGTGCAACTCGCAGAAGCCCGGCTCGATCCGCACCACTTCCACGCCCAGCAGGGCCATGAAGCTGTGCGGCCGGAATCCCTCAAGCGCCCGCGCGCCATAGTCCGGATTCCGGGGTTCGAAACCGGTCATCCTGATTCTTCCAAAATTTCCGGCCCCTAGAATTTCTGAATCAGGACCGCGCCGACGAACAGCATCGCCGCGCCGACGCCGCGCCAGAGGGTGATGTCCTGCTGGTGGTAGCCGGCAAGGCCCCACTGATCGAGCAGCAGGGCGCTGATCATCTGTCCGGCGATCACCCCCGCGATCATCGCCGAGGCGCCGAGCCGGGGGACGAGCAGGATCGTCGTCGCGACGAAGGCCGCGCCGAGCACGCCGCCCGCCAGCCAGGTATAGAGCGGTTCGCCCCCTGCCCGCGGCCAGGCCGGGATCGGCACTCGCAGAACCAGGGCCAGCAAGCCCAGGGCGATGGTGCCGGTGGTGAAGGAAATAAAAGCCGCGCTGACCGGGCTGCCGACCGTTGCGGAAAGCTGCGAGTTGATTCCCGCCTGCAGCATGATGCCCGCCCCGATCGCCAGGGCGAGGCCTAACCAGAGGATTGCCGCCATGGCCGGGACCTAACCCGCCTGGCCCGGGACGGCGTGGCGCGCTTCGCGCGGTGCCAGACGATCGAGCCGGCCTTCCAGGGCATCAAGCCAATCGAGGGCGATCTCGGCATCCTCGCGCTGTTGCGCCAACCGCGCCCGATGCGCCGCGATCCGGGCGCGCATGGCATCGGGCGCCGACACTTCGCCCGGGCGGGCATAGTGGATATCCAGCATTTCCTTGATCTCCTCGAGGGAAAAACCCAGACGCTTGCCCCGCAGAACCAGACGCAGGCGCTTGCGGTCGCGCTCGGAATAGAGCCGGGTCCGGCCGTGTCGCTCGGGGGCGAGAAGCCCGCAATCCTCGTAGAAGCGCAAGGTGCGGGCCGTCACCTCGAAGCTCTCGGCCAGGTCCGAAATCGTGTAGGGCGCGCCATCAGTCATGGGAGAATAGTGAATTCCTATAACGTAAACGTCAATAAAGTTTGTTGACGTAAACGTTAGATAGCGATGACAAAACCCAGGGCGACGGAAAGCCTGGGTGGAGCGGCGAAGGCCTAGCTTATTCTGTCGCCTGCGGAGCCGTGGCACGACTCGGCAGGGTTCGCATCATCCCGGCGATGAATCCGGCATACCCGGCGGTCACGGGCGGAACAGGCAGGCGCGCCGTCATCTCAGCATGCAGTTCGGGCAGGCGCCAGAAGGGCACGCCCGGATAGGTGTGGTGGGCCATGTGATAGGGCATGTTCCACAGCAGATAGCGCAGGATCGGATTGGTCCGCACGTTGCGCGTCTTCGCGACCGTGTCACCCTCATGGGGCATGCCGGTGTGTTCGATCAGATTCTGGGGCTGGTGTGTCCATTTAGTCAGCAGAACCGGCGCCACCCAGTAGATTGCCGCCGCCCAGCTCTGCAGGGCCAGGGATGCCGCCACGATCACCCCGTAGGCCAGCAAGGTCCAGCGCGCCTCGGCGACGATCGCCGGCCGTTGGCGCGCGGTCAGGTAGGGCTCCTCCGAGGTATCGCCCCGGGCCACCCGCACCAAAACCCGCGCCCGGTTGAGCCAATAGGGCAGCCCCGTGAGCGAGAGCAGAAAACCGCCCCGGGTGGGCGGCCCCCCTTCCCGGCCCATGATCTCCGGATCGAGCGCCGGGTCCTGGGTGTGGCGGTGATGGGTGAAGTGATAGGCGCGGTCGTGCTGATGGGGCCAGAACACCAGGAAGCCGCAGATTGTGCCGACAATGTCGTTCAGACGCCGCGATTCGAAGGCTGTCCAATGGCTGCATTCGTGCTGGGCGGCATAGAGGTAGTTGAGCGCCAGGCCGTGCAGAAGAAAAGCCGGCATGCCCCACCAGCTTCCCCAGCTGAAATACAGCGCTGTGCCGGTGGCCAGAATCGCCGCGAGATGGCCCGCGAGGCGGGTGAGGCCGCGCGCATCGGACCGCCTGCTCAGCGCCTTGACGAGCGGCGGCGGCACCAAATCCTTGCGTCCGACAAAATTGTCCATATCCAACCCCTCCCCGACCGCTTCAGCCTCCGCCATTCCGGCCCTGGAGGCAAGAGAACCCGGGTTGGACAGTCGCCTAGAGCAGCACCCAGGCAGCCAGACCGAGGAAGGAGAAGAAGCCGACGACATCCGTCACCGTCGTCAGGAACACGGCCGAGGCGATGGCCGGATCGATGCCGCGCATGGCGAGGCCCAAGGGAATAGCCGTCCCCGCGAGGCCGGCGACCAGCATGTTGATGACCATGGCGATGCCCATGACCAGGGCCAGGTTCAGATCCTGGAACCACACGCCCGCGACGGCGGCGGCGATGATCGCGAAGAGAATGCCGTTGATGCCGCCGACGATCACTTCCTTGATGATGACCCGGGTGGCGTTGGCCGGCGTCAATTCCTTCATCGCCAGGGCTCGCACGGCGACCGTCAGGGTCTGGGTCCCCGCATTGCCCCCCATGGAAGCCACGATGGGCATCAGCACGGCCAGGGCCACGGCCTGCTCGATCGTCGCCGCGAAGGCACCGATGACGAGCGAGGCCAGAATGGCCGTGCCCAGATTGATCAGCAGCCAAGAGAAGCGCTTCTGCGTCGTCTCGATCACGGCACGGAAGGTATCCGCCTCGCTCACGCCGGCCAGGCGCATCAAATCTTCCTCATGCTCCTCGTCGATCACGTCGACCACGTCATCGACCGTGATCACGCCGACGAGGCGTCCATCCTCATCAACCACCGGCGCCGAGATCAGATTCTGCTGGCGAAACAGATGGGCGACATCTTCCTGATCGGTCATCGCCGGGATGGTGTTCAGCTCGCGATCGGATTCCATGATCTCGCCAACCGATATGCCGCGCACCGTGCGCAGCACACGGCTCAGCGGAATCGTGCCGACGGGCCGGTATTTCGGATCGACCACGAACAGATCGTAGAAATCGTCGGGCAGTTCCTCGGCCGCGCGCAGATGGTCGATGATCTCGCCGACCGTCCAATAGCTGGGCACCGCGACAACGTCGCGCTGCATCATGCGGCCCGCGCTGTCCTCGGGATAGGCAAGGCCCTGTTCGAGCATGACCCGCTCGGAATCCGAGACCGCGGAGAGCAGGGCCTTCTGCGCCTCCGGCTCCAGATCCGCGACCAGCTCGACGGCATCGTCCGAATCGAGTTCGGTGATGACGCTCACCACCTCCTCGGTGTCGAGCAGGTCGAGCACCTCGTCCCGAACGGCTTCGTCCAGTTCGGCGATCGTTTCGGGTTCGAGTAGGGGCTTGAGGATGGCGACGACAAGGCGGCGGTCGCCGGGGCTGAGCTGCTCCAGCAGATCGGCCATGTCCGCGTAGTGCAGCGGTTCGACCAGTTCCTCGATGCGCGCGGTGTCGTTCTCGTCGAGAGCCTCGAGGACCTCGCGCACGACACCCTCGGGGAGGCCCATGGCCTCCTCGATCACCGGCTTGGCGGTGTCCAGGTCGTCGCGCAGAGGATCGGCCATATATCACCACCCCGCCACGGTTCCCGGAGGCGCATCGGACCCTGCCCGGTTATCGCCGCTGGTCGGAAAAGAAAAAGGCCCGCCACTCTAGCACGGCGGGCCTTCGAAGAATGGTGCGGTCGAGAAGACTCGAACTTCCACGGGGTCGCCCCCACAGCGACCTCAACGCTGCGCGTCTACCAATTCCGCCACGACCGCTCAGGCGTCTCCACAATTTGAAGCTTGCCTATACTCGGCCCGGGATTTACCAAATCGGCACCCGCTCCGCAAGAGGCCCGAATTCACCCCGAATAACCCTGATGGTTGAGTTAATTATTTGAAATCAAACATTGAATGGAAAATCGACGACCGCCCGGTGGAATACCAAACCGCGATTGCGGCGATGGAAGCGCGGGCGGTCGCGATTCGAAACGGCACGGCGCCGGAGCAAGTCTGGCTGCTGGAGCACCCGGCCCTCTATACGGCGGGGACCAGTGCGCGGATCGAAGACCTGCTGCGGCCGGACCGCTTTCCCGTCCACCGCACCGGGCGCGGCGGCCAATACACCTATCACGGGCCCGGCCAGCGCGTGGCCTATGTCATGCTCGATCTCCAGGCGCGGGGCGGCGATATCCGGCGCTATGTCTGCGATCTCGAGGAATGGGTGATCCGCGCCCTCGCCTCCTTCAACGTCAAGGCCGAAAGGCGCGACGGCCGCATCGGCCTCTGGGTCGATCAGGGCGGCGGACGCGAGGGTAAGATCGCGGCGATCGGTGTGCGCGTGCGCCGCTGGGTCAGCTATCACGGCATCGCCGTGAATCTCGACCCCGACCTGTCGCATTTCGACGGCATCGTGCCCTGCGGCATCGCCGATCCGAAATTCGGCGTCACCTCGCTCCACGATCTCGGTATCCCGGCCTCCATGGCCGAGTTGGACAGCGCACTGATCGCGGCTTTCGAGGACGTGTTCGGCGGCCCCTGACCTTGGCCCGCCGGCGGGCGGCTAAACCGTCCGAATCTGGGAAAACCCCTGGGAGCCGTCGTCCTCGGCCGCTTCGCGCGAAATAGCCGTGACGCGGGCATCGGGCGGCCCTTCGCGGCAGGCTTCAATCATGGCATCCACGCCCTCGGCCGGACCGATGAACAGGGCTTCGACGCTGCCGTCGGCGCGGTTGCGAACCCAGCCGCGCAGGCCGCGCGCCTCGGCCTCCTTGGTCGTCCAGGCCCGGTACCAGACATTCTGGACCCTGCCCTCGAGGCGCACCCCGACGGCGATCTCGGCGCCGGTCGCCACCGCCTACTCGAATTCCAGGATCGGTTGGTCCGCCGCCAGGCTGTCGCCCGCCGCGGCGTGGCAAATCGCGACCACCCCGTCGCGCTCAGCCCGCAGCACATTTTCCATCTTCATGGCTTCGACGATGGCCAGTTCCTCGCCGGCATGCACCGCCTGGCCGGCTTTCACCTTGAGCGCGAGCAGCAGGCCCGGCATCGGCGACAGCAGGAAGCGCGACATATCCGGCGGTTCCTTGACCGGCATGAGGGCAGCCAGTTCGGCCGTGCGCGGAGTCATCACCAGCGCCGAGAACTCCGCGCCCCCGTGAATCAGGCCATAGCCGATACCGGTGGGGCGCAGCTGAACCGTCAGCGCCTGGCCGTCGCAGGTTCCCTCGAACAAGGTCCGGCCCGGCTGCCAGTCGCTGCGCAGGGCATGGCGGGCGCCGTCGATCTCAACGTCGAAGCCGCATTCGACGGGTTCGAGGGCGGCGGCCCAGGTCCGTTCGCCGCTGCGCACGACCCAGGATGTCCCGGCGGCTGCTTCGTGACCGGGCAATTGACCGTCGATACCGGTCAGCCGTTCGACCGTGCGGCGGTGGACGAAGGCCGCGACGGCGGCCAGCTTGCGCGTTCCCGCCTCGTCGACCGCCAATCCCTGGAAGCCTTCGGGATACTCGTCGGCGATGAAATTGGTGCTGAGGCGTCCCTCGCCGAACCGCGGGTGGGTCAGTAGCGCGGTCAGGAAGCTGATATTATGCTCCGGCCCGACGATTTCGAAGGCGTCGAGCGCCCCGCGCAGGCGCGCCGTCGCTTCGGCCCGGTCGCGCCCATGGGCGATCGCCTTGGCGATCATCGGATCGTAGTACATCGAGATCTCGCCGCCCTCGCGCACCCCGGAATCGATGCGGATGCCGTCCCGTCCCGCCGGCTCCCGGTAGCGCACCAATCGGCCGATCGACGGCAGGAAGCCCCGGAACGGATCCTCGGCATAGACCCGGGCCTCGATCGCCCAGCCGTCGAGGCGCACCTCGTCCTGGGTCAGGGGCAGAGCCTCGCCCGCGGCGATGCGGATCATCTGCTCGACCAGGTCCAGGCCGGTCACCAGTTCGGTCACCGGATGCTCGACCTGCAATCGGGTGTTCATCTCGAGGAAATAGAAATTGCGCTGCTGATCGCTGATGAACTCGACCGTGCCGGCCGAGAAATAGCCCACGGCGCGGGCCAGGATGCAGGCCTGCTCGCCCATCGCGGCGCGGGTCGCCTCGTCCAGGAAGGGACTCGGCGCCTCTTCTATCACCTTCTGGTGACGTCTTTGGATCGAGCATTCGCGCTCGCCCAGATAGATCGTGTTGCCCTGGGAATCGGCGAGCACCTGGATTTCGATATGGCGCGGTTCCTCGATGAACTTCTCGACGAAAACCCGGTCGTCGCCGAAGCTGGACATCGCCTCGCTGGCCGTCGCGCGGAAGCCTTCGACCACCTCCTCCGCGCGCCAGACCACGCGCATTCCCTTGCCGCCACCACCCGCCGAGGCCTTGAGCATGACGGGGAAGCCGATATCCGCCGCCACCCTGGCCGCTTCCTCGGCATCGGCGACCGCGCCGTCATAGCCCGGCACGATATTGACCCCGGCCTTGGCGGCCAGGCGCTTGGATTCGATCTTGTCGCCCATGGCCGCGATGGCCGCGGCCGGCGGGCCGATGAAGGCGATGCCGGCCTCGGCCAGGGCATCGGTGAAGGCCCGGTTTTCGGACAGGAAGCCATAGCCCGGATGGATCGCCTCGGCGCCTGTCGCGCGCGCCGCCTCGACGATGGCGTCGATGCGCAGATAGCTTTCCGCCGAGGGCGCAGGGCCGATCGGCACCACCTCGTCCGCCATACGGACGTGGAGCGCCTGGGCATCCGCCTCGGAATAGACCGCGACCGTGGCGATACCCATGCGCCGTGCCGTCCGAATGACACGGCAGGCGATCTCGCCCCGATTCGCAATGAGGATCTTCTTGAACACGGGCGGTACTTTACTGGCGGCCATGGGGAAGGCAAACACGAAGTGGGGTTTCCGCCGAATCGACCGCGATTGACTGATCGAGTAGTGCCCGGCCATGGACGAGAGCAATCCCTCCCCGGCCGGTGCTGCGGGTATGCAGGCCCCCCTGCTGACGATGGAAAGCCTGCGCGACTGGCTGATCGATCAGGCCCTCGCGGAAACCGAGGTCGACGACCTTGTCACCGGGCTCTGCGCCCCCCTGCATGCCGCCGGCATTCCGATCTGGGGGAGCCATGTGACCTTCCCGCACCCTTCATCCGCTGCATGGCAGCCGCGGCATCACCTGGCGCCGGGATCGCGCCGCCGAACTGGCGAACCACCCGCGCGGTTTCACCCGCCAATCGGCACCACAGCAATGGAAGCAAAGCCCGCTCTATCACCTCATCCACCAACGACTGGATCATCTGAGCCGCCATTTGACAGGGCCTGAAGCCCAGTTGGATTTTCCCCTGCTCGAAGACTTGCGCGACGCGGGCGGCACCGACTATATCGCCTTCGCCGTCAGCTTCGGTCAGGGGCTCTACAACGGCATGGCCGGGTCCTTCGCGACCGATCGCGAGGGCGGCTTCAGCGAAACCCATATCCGGGCGTTGCTCGAGCTTCACGTGCCGCTCGGCGTCGCGATGAAGATGCGGCGTGCAGGGCGATATCGCGCGCAATGTCGTGCGCACCTATCTGGGACCGCGCGCGGGCTTGCGCGTACTGGACGGCCAGATCCAGCGCGGCGACGCCGAAACCATCCCGGCGGCCCTCTGGTATTCCGATCTGCGCGGCTCGACCGCCCTGGCCGATACCCTCCCCACCGATGCCCTCATCGCCCTGCTGAACGACTATTTCGAAGCCTCGGCCGGGCGCCGTGCTCGACCATGGCGGCGAGATCCTGGGTTTCATCAGTGATACCGTGCTGGCGATCTTCCCGGCGGAGGCCGGCGGCGCGGAGGAGCGCGGGGCCTGCGCCCGCGCCCTGGCCGCCGCGGACGAGGCCGCCAAACGCCTGACCGTCCTAAACGAGGCCCGCGCCACGACCGGGGCCGGGGCGCTGAGTTTCGGCCTGGGCCTGCATTTCGGCGAGGTCATGTTCGGCAATATCGGGGTCGCCGATCGCCTGTCCTTCAATGTCATCGGCCGGTCCGCCAACGAGGTTTGCAGGCTGGAGGAACTGACCCGCGAGAGCCACGGCGCGGTTCTGGCGAGGGCCGCCTTTGCCGAGCGCATCGACGCCGATTGGCCGGCCGTCGGCGAAAGAAGCCTGCGCGGCATCGCCCAACCCCTAGCGATCCACCGCCCGCCGAAGAGGTGAAACCGGCGCCATCGATGCCGTGAGCGAATTGCAATCGATATTTTGCACAGTCGCCATATTGAAATTCTAAGAGATATAAATAATGTTTTATAACAGTTAATTATATTAAGTTTATAATGTTATATATCAGAAATTTAACGCTGTCCAAGCGAGCCAAACAGCCCCATCGCAAACGCCGCATGAAGCGCTAGGATCGGACCCCAGCCGATCATGGGCCAGACAAACCAGGGGGTTTCGGGATCGGTCAGCAGATTGACCGAAACCAGGCCCGCCATGACAACGAAGTAACCGATCAAATGGTTACGGAAGCCGATCAGACGCGCCTTCTGCCGCCGATAGCGCGCCTCCTCCTCCGGAACGCGCTCGGCCATTTCAGCGTCGCCGTTCCTGCTCTTCCATCAACTCCTGGACCTTCCGCTCTTCCCATTTCTGGGTGAACCAGGGCAGCAGCTCGTAGGCCTGCGCCGCATGCAGGCCAAGGCCGAGGCCCCAGCCCAGCAGAGGATAGAAGAACCAAGGATCGCCGCCCGTGAAAACATCGGCGACCAACAGGGCGAAATTCACGATGACGTAGAGGGTCAGATGGGTGAAGAACGCGCGCAGCGCCTTCATGCGTCGGCGCGCCCAGCGCTCCAGTTCCGCCCGGCGCGCCGCCTCGCGCGCCTCGATCCCTGGATGCAGGGAGACCGGTTCGCTGCCCGCGCCCCGAATGGGCTTGCGATCATTGCCCATGCGCTCACTCCTCCGCCGCGACAATTCTTGGACGACCCATGATCAGCCCTTCTACAATGGGATATTATCGTGCTTTTTCCACGGGTTATCCAACTTCTTGTTCTTCAGCATCGCGAGCGCGCGGCAGATTCGCCGGCGCGTGCCATGGGGCATGATCACGTCGTCGATATAGCCGCGCCGCCCGGCGACGAAGGGGTTGGCGAATTTTTCGCGGTATTCCTCGGTCCGGGCGGCGATCTTGGCCTCGTCGCCCCGGTCCTCGCGGAAGATGATCTCGACCGCGCCTTTCGGCCCCATCACGGCGATTTCGGCCGTCGGCCAGGCATAGTTGACGTCGCCGCGCAGATGCTTGGACGCCATCACGTCATAGGCCCCGCCATAGGCCTTGCGCGTGATCACCGTGACCTTGGGCACCGTGCATTCGGCATAGGCGAAGAGCAGCTTGGCCCCGTGCTTGATGATGCCGCCGAATTCCTGCCCCGTGCCGGGCAGGAAGCCGGGCACGTCGACGAAAGTGACGATGGAAATGTTGAAGGCGTCGCAGAAGCGCACGAAGCGCGCGGCCTTCTTGCTCGAATCGATATCCAGACAACCGGCCAGGACCATCGGCTGATTGGCGACAATGCCGACGGTCGAGCCCTCCATCCGGCCGAAGCCGATAATGATGTTCCTGGCGAATTCGGGTTGCAATTCGAAGAACGAGCCGTCATCGACGACCTTCCCGATCAGCTCTTTCATGTCGTAGGGCTTGTTCGGATTGTCCGGGATCAGGGTATCAAGCGACATCTCGTCCCGGTCCGCCGGATCGTCCGTCGGGCGATGGGGCGGCGCCTCGCGATTGGAGGTCGGCAGGAAATCGACGAATCGGCGCACCTGAAGCAGGGCCTCGACATCGTTCTCGAGCGCCAGATCGGCGACGCTGGAGCGCGTGGTATGGGTGATCGCGCCGCCCAGTTCCTCCGGCGTGACCTCCTCATGGGTCACGGTCTTGACCACTTCCGGCCCGGTCACAAACATATATGAGGTATCCTTCACCATGAAGATGAAGTCGGTCATGGCGGGCGAATAGACGGCGCCGCCGGCGCAGGGGCCCATGATGACGGAAATCTGCGGGACCACGCCCGAGGCCATGACATTGCGCTGGAAAACCTCGGCATAGCCGGCCAGGGAGGCCACCCCCTCCTGGATGCGCGCGCCGCCCGAATCGCTGAGGCCGATGACCGGCGCCCCGACCTTCATGGCCTGATCCATGACCTTGCAGATCTTCTCGGCATGGGGCTCCGACAGGCTGCC
>Ga0302135_10001357_pt1 | contig 14774 bp, 15 predicted proteins | sample CBN3_surface_MG_FD_203119 | JGI IMG/M metagenome (GOLD analysis project Ga0302135, IMG submission 203119) | Marine microbial communities from Western Arctic Ocean, Canada - CBN3_32.1 | ecosystem: Environmental > Aquatic > Marine > Oceanic | place: Canada: Western Arctic Ocean | collected...
CGAATAGTGCGGCGGTCTTGGCGCGTATGACCTCTAAATAGGCGTCCTCGCTGGTCGACGTATCGTTGTTGGTTAGAAGCTGGGCAACTTCGCCTTCGGCGATGACCGACGATGCATTCGATAGGATTTCCAGCACTCGCAGCGAGCCATCTTCGACCATCAGCTGGAACGATCGGCTAAACAGGAAATCACCGACCAGAACGCTGGCCTCGTTGCCGAATACGGCGTTGGCCGTTGCCGCGCCACGCCGCAGGTCGCTTTCGTCGACGACATCGTCGTGCAGCAGCGTCGCCGTATGAATGAACTCGACACACGCCGCCAACTTGAGTTGGCGGTTGCCGCTGTAGCCACAGAGTTTGGCGGATGCTAGTGTCAGCATCGGTCGCAGGCGCTTGCCGCCCGACGCTATTAGGTGGCTCGCCAGTGTTGGGATCAGCTCGACGCGGCTTTGCATCCGCGCGACAATCACGTCGTTGACCTGGGTAAGTTCGTCGCGGACCAGATACTGCAGCACGTGCAGCGCCTCATCGCCTCGCCGACGATCCCCATCAAGTGGAACGACTACCGCCAATTTACGCCCTCCCCAGTGGCGTGAGCCCAATTTTTTGCCGCCCTTGCTTGACGTTGTGGGGCGGCTGGCGCGAGCATAGAAGGCGGCCATCCGGCCGGTCAAGCAATCCTAACGAGTTATGGTAGTTGTACTTTTCCGAACGCGTGGGCAAACGATGACCGTTACATGAACTCAACCAGCACTGGAATCATCGAGCTCTTACGGACCAACGATACTGTATGGTTGTCCTGGTTGGTCGCCCTGCTGGCGGATTCCGAGATTGAGGCAGTAATCTTCGATACCCACACGAGCTTTGCCGAGGGTAGCATCTCCGCCATTCCGCAGCGTTTGATGGTGGCGGCTAGCGACGAAACTCTGGCGCGACGCATAATAAAAAAGGCGGATATTCAATGACGCCGCCGGTTCCGCTATCCGACCGGTCCCGCATCGAATCACGTGCGATCGACGACGTCATGCGCGAGCCCTCATTCAGCGTCGATGAAATTCTCGGCGGCCGACTTGCGCTTAAACAACCCCGCCAAGGCGAACGAATCTCGATTGACGCAGTATTTGCCGCCGCCGCGGTTCGCGCAAAACCGGGCGAAACCGTACTCGATGCGGGTTCCGGCAGCGGTGCGATCGCGCTCTGCGTCGCACACCGCATACCCGGTGTCAAAGTAACTGGGATTGAAGTGGATCGCAGCTTGGTCGATCTCGCAAACGACAATGCGCGCGAAAACGGCCTATCCGATGCGGTTTCTTTCGCCTGCGCTGATATTACGGCCCTGACGACCGATTCCGGCGGTGCCTACGACCACGTGGTTACGAACCCACCTTTCTATCGCGCAGGACGTGGCCGCGTTTCTCCCAACCCGGCGAAAGCCCAGGCCCATGCCGAGCAGCGTGTGGGGTTGTCGGATTGGCTCGCATGTAGTCAGCGTCAGCTTCGCTCCGGCGGCAGAATTACGGTGATCTTTCCCGCCGAACGGCTCGATGAACTCCTGCATGAACTTGGTCGAGAAGCCGGAAATATTTGTGTCTTGCCGCTTTGGCCGAAGACGGGCAAAGCGGCGAAACGCGTGATCGTGCAGGGAACGCGCGGCAGCAACGCCCCGGTTCGCCTGCTTAGCGGCATGGTGCTGCATGGCGACGACGGGCACTACACGCCGACCGCGGAAATGATTCTGCGCGGCGGAGATGCGCTCACGCTACCGCGATAGCTTGCCGGACGCCGTTACAGTGTTTATCTAATATCCATGGTTCTATCCGCAATTCGCAGCACGCCGCCGATATCCTGGCTGCCGTTTATCGGTATTTCGGAACGGGCGCCCGTGGTTGCTGTCCTTCGACTTAATGGCGTAATCGCGACCGGCTCAAAGTTCCGCAGCGGTCTGAGCCTGGCGAGCCTGGCTCCCCAGATCGAGCGGGCGTTCTCGATGCAGCGGGTCTCTGCGATCGCGCTTGTTATTAATTCGCCGGGCGGCTCACCTGCTCAATCGGCGTTGATCTGCGACCGTATCCGGGCGTTGGCGAAGGAGAAGAAGAAGCCAGTCTATGCGTTCACTGAAGATGTTGCCGCGTCTGGAGGATATTGGCTCGCTTGCGCGGCTGACGAAATCTACGCCAACGAAAATTCGATTATAGGCTCGATCGGTGTGATCTATGGCGGTTTCGGCTTCCACGAGGCGCTGGCAAAGCTGGGTATTGAGCGCCGGCTTTACACCGCTGGCGACAAAAAATCAGTCCTCGACCCGTTTTCCCCAGAAAAGGAATTGGACGTTAAGCGTCTGAAGTCACTACAAAAAGAGCTCCACGAGAATTTCAAGGAACTGGTGCGCGCGCGCCGGGGCGATCGTTTGAAAGGCAACGCGCGAGCGCTGTTTTCCGGTGAGTTCTGGACCGGTCCCAACGCCGTTGACCTCGGGTTGATCGACGGAATTGGTGATGTGCGTTCGGTGATGCGGGCAAAATTTGGCGACAAGGTCGAACTTCGCCTGTTGATGCGCCGCCAGGGATTGTTGTCGATGTTTCGCCGTGACGAAATGAACCGGCGTACGCCTTTCGAGCTTTCCAGCTCTCTCGGCCAAAATTTGGCGGAGGGTCTACTTGCCGCTGCCGAGGAACGGTTTCTGTGGAACCGGTACGGGCTGTAACCGAGCGACCCGATCAGTGCTGTTCAAGCTCCTCTTTACCGTCGCGATTGTCCTCTTCGTTTGGTACGGCTTTCGCTTCGTGGGCAAGTGGTTTAGGAGCAGCTCGAGCGGATCTGCAAACGTCGACGACAAGCCACCCCAGGAGAAAATCGAAGATCTCACGCGCTGCTCGGTTTGCGACACCTTTGTCGAAACCCGGAGACCCATCGTTTGCGATCGCGGCAATTGCCCGATGACAGACACTCGCCGTTAGGTACGCTGACCCGGCGAATAATTGAGATGGTGTGTCGCGCGCTGCCTTGACCGCCTCGGAGCCGCTTCATACATTGCCGCGCCGCTATCCCCGGAGAACTCGAATATGCCGGCCCGCAGCGAACCTGCGCAGACATTCCAAGATCTTATCTTCAGGCTGCAAGCCTTTTGGAGTGGGCGGGGTTGTGTGATTCTTCAGCCCTATGACCTTGAGGTTGGCGCCGGTACATTTCATCCGGCAACCACGCTAAGAGCGTTGGGTCCGCGCGAATGGTGGGCAGCCTATGTGCAGCCATCGCGGCGCCCGACCGATGGTCGTTACGGTGAGAATCCCAATCGCCTGCAGCATTATTATCAGTTTCAAGTTGTGCTGAAGCCGTCACCGGACGATATCCAGCAGCTCTACCTGGAAAGCTTGGTAGCGCTGGGCATCGACATGAGCAACCACGACATCCGTTTTGTCGAGGATGATTGGGAGAGTCCGACATTGGGGGCCTGGGGCCTTGGCTGGGAAGTGTGGTGCGACGGCATGGAAGTTTCGCAATTCACTTACTTCCAGCAAGTCGGCGGTATCGACTGCCAGCCGGTGACCGGCGAAATCACCTACGGTCTCGAGCGCTTGGCCATGTATGTGCAGGGGGTCGACAACGTCTACGATCTAATGTGGAACGGTCGCGGCGTAACCTATGGCGATGTTTATCTTCAATCGGAGAAGGAGTTCTCCGCCTTCAATTTTGTATACGCCAACACCGATAAATTGTTAGCCCATTTTGCCGATGCCGAAACCGAATGTGCGGCATTGCTCGATCGCGATCTGTCACTACCGGCCTACGATCAGTGCATGAAGGCGAGCCACCTGTTTAACCTCCTCGACGCCCGCAGTGTGATCAGCGTAACCGAGCGTGCCGCCTATATCGCGCGGGTGCGTGCGCTCGCCAAAGGCTGTTGCGAGGCCTGGCTCAAGAGCCAGGGCTTGAACCAGGCTGCTTAAGGCACACGCCGCATGTCCGATCTGTTATTGGAGTTGCTTTCCGAGGAGATTCCCGCGCGCATGCAGCGTCGTGCAGCCGAGGATCTCGAACGCGCGGTTACCCGTGCGCTCAAAGAAGCGGGACTCGAATTTTCCACCACTCAGGCGTTCTCGACGCCACGACGTCTCACCCTTTTTGTCGAGGGCCTGCCAACCGAGCAACCCGATGTAATCGTTGAGCGCAAGGGGCCACGGGCAGATGCGCCGGAAAAAGCGATCGCGGGGTTCTTGAAATCAGTTGGTCTCGAACGCGACGCTGTGGAAGAGCGCGACACTGATAAAGGTAAGGTCTTGTATGCCGTCCTATCGCAGCAGGGCCGTCCCGCTGCGCAGGTGATCGGGGAGATCCTTCCCACCGCGCTGGCGTCTATTGGCTGGCCGAAGTCGATGCGTTGGGGCGCCTATGAAATGAAATGGGTGCGGCCGCTGCATTCGATCCTGTGCATGTTCGAAGGCGAGGTCGTGCCATTTACCTTCGGCCATCTAACCGCGGCCAATATGACGGCTGGTCATCGTATCCATCAGCCCCATCGAATCATCGTTAACAATGTGAGCGACTACCGCCTTTACCTCGACGCCGCGAAAGTGATGTTCGACGATCGCCAACGCGAACGCGTTATTCGCGAGCGCGCAGCCGAATTGGCGGGCGCCGAGGGTTTGGAGGTTGCGCCGGATGACGCCTTATTTGCCGAGGTCAACGGTCTCGTTGAGTGGCCGGTCGTTCTCATGGGCAGTATCGATGCGGACTTTATGGATGTTCCGCCCGAAGTACTGACGGCAGCGATGCGCGGCCATCAGAAGTATTTCGCGCTCCGCGCGGCGGATGGATCGCTGGCACCGCGTTTCATTTTTGTCGCCAATCTCGAAGCGAGCGACGGGGGCGCCGCGATCATCGCGGGCAACGAACGCGTCTTACGGGCCCGGCTTGCCGACGCGAAGTTCTTTTGGGATCAGGATCGATCAAAGCCGCTCAGGGCCAACGTACTAAACCTCGAAGGGGTTATTTTCCACGCCGATATCGGCACGCTGGCCGAAAAGGTCTACCGCATGGAGATCATGGTTCCCGGGGTCATCAAGCATGTCCCCGGCGCAGATCACGGCGAGGTCGCCAATGCGGTTCGCCTCTGCAAGGCCGATCTGTTGTCGGAGATGGTCGGCGAGTTTCCCGAACTTCAGGGCGTTATGGGTCGCTACTATGCGCTCAACGACGGCGAGAGCCCCGCGGTCGCCGGCGCTATCGCCGATCACTATCGGCCGCAGGGGCCAGCCGATCCTTGCCCCACGGCGCCGGTATCGGTCGCGGTCGCGTTGGTCGACAAGATCCATACGCTGGTATCGATGTTTGCCGTCGGCCTGCGGGCAACCGGCTCCAAGGATCCCTTCGCGCTACGGCGCACTGCGCTCGGCATTATTCGTCTGGTTTTGGAGAACCACCTCCGCATTCCGTTGCGCGCTGTGTTCCTCGATGTGCCGCCGCCGGCCGCCAAACCGGACACTCAGATCGACGGCGCTCTGGCTGACGAACTGCTCGCGTTTCTGGCCGACCGGCTCAAGGTTCACTTGCGCGAGCGCGGCATTCGCCACGATCTGATCTCCGCGGTATTCGCGCTCACCGGCGAAGACGATCTCGTGCGCCTGATTGCGCGTGTAGAAGCACTCCAGGGTTTCCTCGCGAGCAGCGATGGCGAAAACCTACTGACGGCATATCGTCGCGCCGCAAATATCCTGGCGATCGAGGAAAAAAAGGACAGCACGTCCTTCGCGGGTAGCGATGTCAATCCGGGCGGATTCGTTCAGGACGAAGAGCGCAAGTTGTTCGACGAACTTTCCGCCATAAGCGCACGGGTCGACGATCGGCTGAACGAAGACGCGTTTGGCGAGGCGTTCACAACGTTCGCCGCTCTCCGTCCCACGATCGATTCGTTTTTCGAGAATGTGACCGTCAACACTGACAACGCCGCGCTGCGAGTCAATCGTTTGCGTCTGATGGATAAAGTGCGAGTGCTGTTTCACTCGGTCGCGGATTTCTCCTTGATCGAAGGTTAGCTGGGTTATGGAGAAGTGGATCTACGCGTTCGGCGATGGTGTCGCCGACGGTCGCGCGGCAATGCGCGACCTGCTCGGCGGCAAGGGTGCCAATCTCGCCGAAATGGCCAACCTCGGCTTGCCCGTGCCACCCGGATTCACCATCACGACTGAGGTTTGTGCGGCTTTCCTGGCCAACGATAACCGCTACCCCGACGACCTGGCGGCCGTCGTGGATACCGCGCTCAAGCGGATCGAGGAGCAAGTCGGCGCACGCTTCGGAGATCCCAAACTGCCGTTGCTGGTTTTGGTCCGCTCCGGTGCCCGCGCGTCGATGCCCGGCATGATGGACACGGTGCTTAATCTCGGTCTCAACGATCACACCGTTGCCGGTTCGGCCGCGGCCAGCGGCGACGCGCGCTTTGCCTGGGACAGCTATCGCCGGTTTGTCTAGATGTACGGCAACGTGGTGCTTGCGCTCGATCACAATGGTTTCGAAGATATCCTCGAATCCCACAAACAAGACTGTGGTTACGTCGATGATCCCGAACTCAACGGCGATGATTGGCAGAATGTGGTCGCCGCTTATAAGAGCTACGTCGAGGCCGAGCTCGGATCGCCATTCCCGCAGGATCCCCACAATCAGCTGTGGGGTGCCATTGGTGCGGTGTTCAATTCCTGGACCAACCAGCGCGCCAACACCTATCGCCGGCTCCACAATATTCCCGAGAGCTGGGGCACGGCCGTCAACGTGCAGTCGATGGTGTTTGGCAATATGGGGGACGACTGCGCAACCGGCGTCGCCTTTACGCGCGACCCGTCGACCGGTACGCCCGGTATTTTTGGCGAGTTCCTGATCAACGCCCAAGGCGAAGACGTCGTCGCTGGCATTCGAACACCCCAGCCCATCGTGACGTCGGCGGCAGACGTGCGCCCCGCGCTGGACGAATTAATGCCCGACGCGTTTGGCGAACTGGCCGGCGTCGCGGCGCGGCTGGAAGCGCACTACCAGGATATGCAGGACATCGAGTTCACCGTTCAGGCCGGTAAGCTGTGGATGCTGCAAACCCGGAGTGGAAAGCGCACCGCAGCGGCGGCGCTCAAGATCGCGGTCGACATGGTTGCGGAAGGCGTGATTGATGAACGCCGCGCGGTCGCCAGCATCGATCCGGCGTCGCTTGATCAGGTCTTGCACCCGACGCTCGACCCCAGCGCGGCTCGCGATCTCATTGTCAAAGGCCTGCCCGCGTCGCCGGGTGCAGCCGTCGGCAAGATCGTGTTTACCGCAGATGATGCTGAGCAACGCGCCGAACAGGGTGAGGCAGTGATTTTGGTGCGCGCGGAAACCAGCCCCGAAGACATTCATGGCATGCACGCGGCCAAGGCGATTGTCACCAGCCGCGGTGGCATGACCAGCCATGCCGCGTGGTCGCCCGCGGCATGGGGCGGCCCTGCGTCTGCGCCGCCGGCAGTTTGCTGATCGACGCCGAGTTAGAGCAAATGAGTGTCGGCGACCGGATCTTCGTTAAGGGCGACGTAATTACGGTCGATGGCGGGGTCGGTGAGGTTCTGTTCGGCGAGGTGCCCACCATTCAGGCCGAACTGTCGAGCGAATTTGCGACCGTGATGGGGTGGGCCGATAAGTTTCGCCGCCTGCGCGTGCGCACCAATGCCGAAACCCCACACGATGCTGAAGTCGCGATTGAGTTCGGTGCCGAGGGGATCGGCCTATGCCGCACCGAGCACATGTTCTTCGATGCCGAGCGCATCGTATCGGTGCGTGAAATGATACTGGCGAGCGATACCGAAGGGCGGCGTCTTGCGTTGGACAAATTGCTGCCGATGCAGCGGCAGGATTTTGCCGGACTCTTCCGCATCATGGGCGCGCGTCCGGTGACAATCCGCCTGCTAGATCCGCCGCTGCACGAGTTTTTGCCCCATTCGACCGAGGAAATCGCCACCGTGGCCGAGGCAGCCGGCGTCGATCCGGCCCAGTTGCGCCGGCGTATTGCCGAGCTCCAGGAAGCCAATCACGATGCTGGGCCATCGCGGCTGCCGTCTGGGAATTTCCTACCCCGAGATTTATGAAATGCAGGCGCGGGCGATACTCGAGGCGGCGAGCGATATTGACACCGAAACCGGTGCCGCGGCGGTGCTCGAGATTATGATTCCGCTTATTGCTACCAAGGCAGAGCTCGACATTATCAAGGGATACATTGATCGCGTCGCCGCTGCGGTCGCGGCGGAATGCGGGAAGATGCCGTCCTATCTGGTTGGAACAATGATTGAGCTGCCGCGCGCCGCATTAAGAGCTGGCGACATCGCCGAGACCGCCGAGTTCTTCAGCTTTGGCACCAACGATCTGACACAAACAACATTTGGGATCAGCCGTGACGACGCGGCCTCGTTCCTCGGCGACTATGAACGCGCCGGGATCCTTGCAACCGATCCCTTCGCTTCGCTCGATGTCGAGGGGGTGGGCGAACTGCTCACGCTTGCCAGCGAGCGCGGCCGTGCCACCCGAGCTGATCTCAAACTAGGAATATGCGGCGAACATGGTGGCGATCCGGCGTCGGTTCATTTCTGCCACACGATCGGACTCGACTACGTATCATGTTCACCCTACCGCGTGCCGATCGCCCGCCTGGCAGCGGCGCAAGCTGCGCTGGCTGACGATTGAGCTCTAAATAAGCCCAAGAAACAAAAAACCTCATGGCGATCGGTCGCAACGCCGAGGGAACCTCACCGCTCGCTGTACTCCGGCAACTGCCACGTCTCCCAAGCGTATTCGCCCCCCCACCCAACCCTCTCCCCAAAATAGAACTTGGGGAGAGGGCTTTTATCGTGCGCTCGGTTGGCTCCCTCTCCCGCGGAGTGGGAGAGGGATGGGGTGAGGGTCGTTGCTCTCTTTGCACCGTGGTAGCGCCGCTGAAACCGTGTGGCTGCGCCGCGAGATCGCGAAGCCCGCCAAGCGCTGCGGTGTGCAAGCCATCAAGGTCGCTGAAACCACCGCGGGTCCGCCAGTACGACCGATGTTTCGACCTGTCGCTCCGGGATTGACCAGTAGGTTTTGAGCAGGCGGTTTTTCTCATCGCCATCGATGACGGCGAACCCGTGCTTCTCGTAGAAACTGATTGCCCAAATCGCCGCGGCCCAGGTGCCAATCAGGACCGGCCGGTCGGTGCGGGCAAGACATTCGCGAAGCAGTGCTGCGCCAACCCCGCGTCGGCGCAGCGTGGTGCGCACATAGGCATGTCGAATCAGGGTAACGTCCTTGACCGGTTGCGCCCCCATCACGCCGACAAGTTCGCCATCGCCATCGCCATCGCCATCGCCCTCATAGCCGAGGAAGGCAACGCCGGCACCGATTTCGCCGCGCAGTTCTTCGCGTGGCATATACGGTTCATGCCAGCGATCGGCGGGTATGATGCCGCGATAGGCTTGAGCTGCGTCGTTGATAATGGCGTAGATCGCGTCAACGTCGGCGTCACTACAGCTACGAATCATCGGGCTATTTGAGCGCCTTGTAGCGGAAACAGTCGACCGCGTGATCGTTGACCATGCCGACCGCCTGCATGAACGCGTAACAGATCGTCGGACCCACGAACTTGAAACCGCGTTCCTTCAGCGCCTTGCTCATCGCCTTAGATTCCGGTGTTTCGGCCGGCAGTTCGGAAAGGGAACGCCACCTGTTCTGAAGGGTGCGCCCGTCGGTGAACTGCCATAGGTACTCGTCGAAGCTGCCGACCTCATCAAGGATTTGCAGGTATCCTTTGGCGCACGGCACCGTGCCTTCAATCTTGAGGCGATTGCGGACGATGCCGGCGTCTTTCATCAGCGACTCGATCTTGCGTTTGTTATAACGCGCGATTCTTTCAGGCTCGAAGCCATCGAAGGCGCGCCGGAAATTGTCGCGCTTGCGCAGAATGATCAGCCACGAGAGGCCCGCCTGAAAGCCGTCGAGAATAAGCTTCTCGAACAGGGCGCGATCGTTATGTTCGGGCACGCCCCATTCGGTGTCGTGATAATCGAGATAGGTCGGATCGTCGCCGACCCAGGCACAACGCTTGACCATTTGTATTTGGTGCTAGCCGTTGCGGCACACCGCCTCGATGTGGTGGCCGTCGAAATCGATGATAAATGCTGCGTAGTAGGTCGGCGTGTATTGCGGTCGCGGCCCCGGTGCACCGTTGTCGGTCGCCCCGGCGTCTGTCGCTGCTGCGTGAAAGGCATGCACGGCCTCGTGGGTCGCGGCGGCAAACGCGATATGGAGCCCTTGTTCCGGCGTTGCGTCGGCGGAGCGGCTGATCCAGAAGAATGGCGTGCCGTCCCGGCCATAACCGGTGGAGTCGTCGAAATCGAAGATCGGGGAGAGCCCAAGCGGCGCCAGTGCCTCGCGATAGAACGCACGACTGCGCTGCAGATCGCTGACCCCCAGTGAAATATGGTCGAGCACCTAAATCTCCCTTAAAAGCTAGCCCAATCCGGCTTGATCGGCGTGACTGTTGCCGACCCGGCAGTAAAGAATTCCTTCTTTTGCTGCGCCGCTTCGAATGGCTCGATACGAATCAGTGCGATCGCGCGATCTGCCGCGCCCGAGCGAATTTCGCCAACCTCGCGCTCACCATGCATCACTGCAGTTCCCGGTTCGGGTAGCGGACCGTCGATGACGACCGGCATCAAGCGCTTGCGGATTTTGCCGCGATAGTGGGTTCGTGCGGTTAGTTCCTGGCCGACGTAGCAGCCCTTCTCGTAATCGATCGCGTTCAGCTCCTCGAAGCCGCACTCCAGCGGAAAGTTTTTGTCGACGACAATGTCGTGGCTGCCATCGGGCAGTCCGAGCGTGAGGCGCAGCGTGCGGTAATCGTCTGCGTTGCCCGGCGTGAAGCCCTCACTGGTCAGCGCTCCGACGCCGGTTTCCGCCGCAAGGATCGCGCGCGCGCCCATCTCGGCGATACGGGGGTCGGTGAAGACGATTCCGCCGCCTAACGGCCGCGCCGCGCCTGGCTCCGGCGGCAGGCCTGCGTCGGCCAGGCTATCTGGACCCAACAGCGCGACGACGTCGAAGTCGCTGCTAACGTCCGATAGATCGACCGCGGCGCGAAGTTTGTACATCGTCAGGCGCCGCAACAGGTCATCGAGGCGGCCGCGTTCGCAATCAATCAAAACGCCGTCGCCATCCGGCGTGGCGGCGATGAAAAAATCGTGGAGAAACTTGCCCTGGGCGGTGAGCAGGGTCGCGTAGATCGCGTGGCTCGCATCCACCTTGTTGATATCGTTGGAGATCAAGCCTTGGAGGAAGGTAGACGTATCGGCACCAACGACCGAGATAACGCCGCGGTCGCCAAGAACAATAAAGGCTTTAGCTGTCATTCAGATCTCTCCAAGCGCACTCGCGCAGCAATGAACTAGGCGAAGCAGAGCCCGAAGACAAGGCGTTCTCGCAAAAGCCCGCAACCGCAGCGCGACACGGCCCTGGCAAGCGTAGAATCGCCAGCGTATAAATCATCGGCATGAAGTGGTTGAAACGGGTTGCGATCGCGGTTGCCGCCATCGCGGTGGCCGCGGCGCTCATCGCGGTGGAGGGCAGCATGCTGACATCTCTATTCTCAGTGGGAGAGCTTCCGCGGATCGATTTCGCGACGCTGCAGCGCACGGCTAAACCGAACCAGTATATTGTTTGTCCGCCAGGCTTGTGCCAGGCCAAAGTCGATGCCGAGAGCCCGGCCTTCGACGCCTCGGTCGAAGATTTGCGATCCGCCTGGCAGCAGGTTGTGGGCGCCGAGCCGCGCGTGGAGCTGGTTGCCGAGGACGAAGAACGGCAGGTCTACGACTATGTGCAGCGCTCGTCGCTGATGCGCTATCCTGACATCATCACGGTCCAGTTTTTGAACTCCGAGAGTGGTGGGTCGACCCTGGCGATCTATAGCCGCTCGATCTATGGCCGTTCCGACCTCAGTGTTAACGCCAAGCGAATCATCGACTGGCTCGCCAAGCTTGACACCAAAATCAAGTCGTAGCAGACCCGCAAATCAGCGTCGCTAATGAACATTCTTTTCGTCACGGCCAACCGCCTCGGCGACGCCGTATTGTCATCGGGACTGCTCGCACATTTGATTGAACGAAATCCCAATGCGCGGATCACGATCGCCTGCGGACCTGTCGCCGCACCGCTATTCGCGGCCACGCCCAATGTGGAGTGCGTCATCGCGCTGGCAAAGAAACCCTGGGCCGCCCATTGGTTCGAGTTATGGCTTCGTTCGACGACCACGGTGTGGGATATCGTCGTCGATCTACGCTCATCCGCGCTGGCCTGGCTGTTATTGGCGCGCAAACGCTACGTCCTGCACAATGGCAATGACGTGGTCCACCGCACCGAGATGTACAGCAACCTGTTCGGGCTGCGCGATCCGGCCATGCCCCGGCTCTTTGCCGCCGACGCGCATCGCGCACGTGCCGCCGAACTAATTCCCGAATCTGACACAGTTCTCGCAATCGGCCCGACCGCAAATTGGGGTGGCAAACAATGGCCGGCGGCCTCGTTCTCACAGCTGGTTGAACGGCTTACACGGTCGGGCGCGCGGTTCGATGGGGCCGACGTTGCCATTCTCGGCAGCGCGCGGGAGCGGCCGGCGGCCGAACCTGTTATTCGCGATGTCGCAGAAGGGCGTCGTATCGACCTGGTTGGCACCGAAGAGCTGCTAACGCTCTACGCCTGTCTCGAACGCTGCGCGCTCTATATCGGCAACGACTCCGGCCTCATGCATCTCGCAGCGGCCAGTGGTGCTCCGACGCTGGGTCTATTCGGCCCCAGTCGGGAGATTCACTATGCCCCGCGAGGTCGCAACGCCGCTCACGTGCGTACGCCCGAAACCTACGAAGAACTGGTCAGCGCCACCGATTACGATTATCGCGACCAGACGTCGCGCATGACGTCCCTCACAGTTGATGCCGTTGAGCAGGCTGCGCTCGATCTCATGTCGTCGACCGGGACACAGTGACGCCATGCCGTCATCGCCGAAGCTTTCCGCCCTGGTGGTTGCCCACAACGAGGAAGCCCAACTCGGGGCGTGCCTCGAGCGCCTCGAATTTGCCGATGAAATCGTCGTCGTTTTGGACCGATGCACGGATAGCTTAGCTGCGATCGCACGCCGGTTTACCGAGCATGTCGTCGAGGGCGATTGGCCCATCGAGGGCGACCGCCGCAATCTCGGTCTCGACACCTGCACGGGCGATTGGATTCTCGAAGTTGACGCCGATGAGCGCGTGAACCAGGCGCTTGCCGAGGATGTGCGGCGATCTATCGAGGGCGCCGAACCCGGCTATTTCCTGATCCCGTTCGACAACTACATCGGCGACCGTCTGGTTCGCCATGGCTGGGGGGCATCCTGGGGGGTGAGTGCTGCGCCGCGCTTGTCTGCGCGCGGCGCCAAGCGGTGGGGTGGCCAGCGTATCCATCCATCGCTCGAACTATCCGGAGTCCGCCGTCGCTTGACCGAACCCATGGTGCATTATGTCGACCGCGACATTAGCGACATGTTGCGCCGCCTCGATCGCTACTCGACGGCACGTGCCAGGGACTTGCGCGCTAGCGGCGACATCGGCGGCCTGCCGCGAAATCTCCGACGTGTCGTGACTCGGTTCTTCAAATGCTACGTGTCCCGTCGTGGTTATCGAGAAGGCGCCTACGGCTTCCTGATCGCATTGTGCGCTGGGCTCTATCCGTTATTGGCACACCTCAAAGCGCGTCTCGAAAACGAATGATCCAGCGCTGTCGGGATCGTTAATGCCGAGGGGCTTGCGCATACTTCAGGCGATGGCGGGGCCGAATCCGGGCGGCGCCGAGGCATTTTTCGTGCGCCTTGTGCGCGCGTTGCGGGATGCAGGCGTCGACCAGCACGTCGTCGTCAAGCACAACGCCTATGTCGCGCAGCGCTTGCGTGAGGCGGACTTCGAGCCGGAAGAGCTCGTCTTCGGGGGAGTTTTTGATCTGGTTACCACCAGTAGGTTGCGCAAATCGATCGCGCGCTTCCAGCCACAAATCGTCCTGACATGGATGAACCGGGCAACCCGGTTTTGCCCTCACGACGCCAAGCAGGGCTCATACGTTCATGTCGGCCGGCTCGGCGGCTACTACAATCTGAAATATTATCGCGGCTGCGATCATCTGATCGCCAACACCCAAGACATCGTCGACTACGTTACCAGCACGGGCTGGCCCACCGGTCGTGTGGGCTACCTGCCGAATTTCGTGGATGCCTCGCCTGCGCAACCGGTCGCGCGGGCGGCGTTGGACACGCCGGCCGACGTCCCTTTGCTCCTGGCACTGGGCCGATTGCATGAAAACAAGGGATTTGACGTGCTGCTCGATGCACTGGTCGACTTGCCGACCGCGTTCCTTTGGCTGGCCGGATCCGGCAAGTTGGACGACGATCTCAAGACAAGAGCGAATTCCCTTGGGATTAACGACCGGGTTCGCTTCCTGGGCTGGCGTGAGGATACGGCGGCACTATATGCTGCCGCCGATCTCTATGTATGCCCTTCCCGCAACGAACCGCTTGGTAATGTCGTGATCGAGGCGTGGGCTAACGGCAAGCCGGTCGTTGCCGCAGCCGCGGCGGGTCCGGCTTCGTTGATCGAAGATGGCCGCAACGGATTGCTCGTTCCAATCGACGACGCGTCCGCGCTCGCAACCGCGATCGGGCGCGTTCTCGGCTCGCCCGATATGGCAACCTCATTGGCGCAGGGCGGTCGCGTGGCCTAT
>Ga0302135_10001359_pt1 | contig 14771 bp, 19 predicted proteins | sample CBN3_surface_MG_FD_203119 | JGI IMG/M metagenome (GOLD analysis project Ga0302135, IMG submission 203119) | Marine microbial communities from Western Arctic Ocean, Canada - CBN3_32.1 | ecosystem: Environmental > Aquatic > Marine > Oceanic | place: Canada: Western Arctic Ocean | collected...
CGAGACGGATCTCGTCGCCCTGGCCAAGAACCGATTTACGGCCAACGTGCTGTCCGGCGAGGCCAAATCCGGGCATCACGCTGCCGTCGAAGTCGCCTATCGGGCATTCCAAGAGAGCGACGGCCGCCCAAAGATCGCCTAAAATTTAGGCGACTGCTTATTTTTTCAGCAAATACTTGCACGCCAAATCGGAAAACAAAATCGGCGCACCGTTTTTATTATATAAATTAACGCGTTAACCCGCATCCATACTTGGCATGGGAAATGCTTTATCGGGCAGGACATCCATTGAAAGAAGCGGTGCGGAGCGTCATGCGGAAAATCGAAGCCATCATCAAACCCTTCAAGCTCGAAGAGGTGAAGGAGGCCTTGCACGAGGTCGGCCTGAAGGGCCTTACGGTGATCGAAGCCAAGGGCTTCGGCCGCCAGAAGGGCCATACCGAACTCTATCGCGGCGCCGAATACGTCGTCGATTTCCTGCCCAAGGTGAAAATCGAACTGGTCCTCGAGGATTCCCTCGTCGATCGCGCCGTCGAGGCGATTCAGCGGGCCGCCCATACCGGCCGCATCGGCGACGGCAAGATCTTCGTGTCTACGATCGACGACGTGATCCGCATCCGCACCGGCGAACGCGGCCCCGACGCCATCTGAGCCAACAGAACCGGGCGCTCCAACCCCCGTATCGAACGAATCTACTTCCATCCGAACGACGAGTAGAGAGAGGCAATCAACATGGCCGATGTCGACAGCATTCTAAAAATAATCGAGGAGAACGGCGTTAAATTCGTCGATCTTCGTTTCACCGACACCAAGGGCAAATGGCAGCACACCGCCCAGGCCGTCTGCACGATCGACGAAGACCTGCTGACCGACGGCATCATGTTCGACGGCTCGTCGATCGAAGGCTGGAAGGTCATCAACGAGTCCGACATGATCCTCATGCCGGACTTGTCGACCGCCGTGATGGACCCCTATGCGGTCCAGCCGACCCTGATCCTGATCTGCGATGTCGTCGAGCCCTCGACCGGCCAGGCCTATGACCGCGATCCGCGCTCCTGCGCGCAGCGCGCCGAGGCCTATCTCAAGGCCAGCGGCATCGGCGACACGGCCTTCTTCGGCCCCGAAGCCGAGTTCTTCATCTTCGACGACGTCCGTTTCGAGGTCGAAATGCACGGTTCCTTCTTCTCGCTCGATTCCGAGGAGCTGCCGGGCAATTCCGGGCGCGACTACGAGATGGGCAATCGCGGCCATCGTCCCCCGGTCAAGGGCGGCTATTTCCCGGTCGCCCCGGTCGACTCCGCCTCGGACCTGCGCGCCGAGATGCTGTCCTATATGGAGGAGATGGGCGTCGAGGTGGAGAAGCACCACCACGAGGTCGCCCCGGCCCAGAACGAGTTGGGCGTCAAGTTCAACAACCTGCTGCGCATGGCCGACGCCATGCAGATCTACAAATACTGCGTCCATATGACGGCCGACGCGAACGGCAAGACGGCGACCTTCATGCCCAAGCCGGTCAAGGGCGACAACGGCTCCGGCATGCATGTCCATCAGTCGATCTGGAAGGACGGCAAGCCGCTCTTCGCAGGCTCGGGCTATGCCGATCTGTCGGACACCGCGCTCTACTATATCGGCGGCATCATCAAGCATGCCAAGGCGCTCAACGCCTTTACCAACCCGATCACCAACAGCTACAAGCGCTTGGTTCCGGGCTTCGAGGCCCCCGTCCTGCTCGCCTATTCGGCGCGCAACCGCTCGGCCTCCTGCCGTATCCCCTACGCCGCCAGCCCGAACGGCAAGCGGGTCGAGATCCGGTTCCCCGATCCGGCGGCCAATCCCTACCTCGCCTTCGCGGCGATGCTGATGGCCGGCCTCGACGGCATTGAGAACCGCATTCATCCGGGCGATCCGATGGACAAGGATCTCTACGACCTGGCGCCGGAAGAGCTCAAGGACGTGCCGACCGTCTGCCATAGCCTGCGCGACGCCCTCGACGCCCTCGACGCCAATCGCGACTTCCTCAAGAAGGGCGATGTGATGAACGACGAGATGATCGACGGCTACATGGCCCTCAAATGGGAGGAGGTCTACGAGTTCGAACAGACCCCTCACCCGCTCGAATTCAAGATGTACTACTCGGTCTGACGACGGGCATTTACCGCCCTCGACCGTGACGAAACCCGGGGCCTCTGTCGCATCGCGACGGGGGCCCTTTTTCGTGTACCGTGCGGCGGCGGCGCGCGCTTGCTACAACGGCGCGTGCAACGCTTGAGGGAGCAAAAGCCATGCTGAAGATCGCCGCCGTCGAACCCTTCCGCCTCTACCCCGTCGCCATCAAGGAAGCCTGGGCCGACGACGAATATGTCTGGCCGAGCCATCCGCCTTCCTTCCTGGTCAAGGTGACGGCCGAGAACGGCGATTACGGCGTCGGCGAGATTTCCAGCCAGCAATGGTATCTGGGTGAAACGCCCGACCAGATCGCCGAACTCGTCGCGATCTACGACGGTGCCCTGCGCGGCCAGAACGCGACCAATATCGCCTTCTGCCAGTTCAAGATGGAGGAGGCTTTCGGCGGCGGCATGCCCGGCGCGCGGGGCGCGCGCTCGGGTGTCGATATGGCCCTGCACGATTTGGTCGCCAAGCATCGCGACATTCCGGTCTACGAGCTGATCGGCGGCGGCTTGCGCACCAAATTCGAAATGCTGACCAACCTCTATCACAAGACCCCGGACGAAATGGCCGAGGGCTGCCGCGAATATGTTGGCCGCGGCTTCAAGGGCCTCAAGATTAAGGTCGGCGACGAGATGCTGAGCAAGGGCTGGACCCGCGCCAATTTCCTCTCCGAGCTCGACAAGCTGCAGGCCGCGATCGAGGCCACGCCGCGCGACGTCTATATCGACGCCGACGCCAACCAGGGCTGGCTCAGCGCCAATTGGACGGTCAGCGCCCTGCGCCAGTTCGAGGGCTGCAACAACCTCTCCATCGAGCAGCCGCTGGGCCATGCCGATCTGACCGGCCATGCCCATGTCCGCGCCCGCGCCGGGGTGCCGGTGATCCTGGACGAAAGCGTCTGGTCGCCCGAAGCCGTGTTGCAGATCGCCCGCCACCAGGCCGGCGACCGCATCGTCTTGAAGCTCAACCGCCTGGGCGGCTTCTCCGAGGCGGTCAAGGCGATCCATATCTGCGACGCCGCCGCCATCGGGGTCAGCGTCGACACCAACCCCTATACCCTGGTCGGCGACACCGCCTGTTGCCATGTCGCCACCGTTCCCAAGGTGGCCTATCCGGTCGATTGCGAAGGCCATGTCTCCTTCCTCGACTGGGGCGAGGAGAAGTTCATCACCGGCGGCATCACGATCCGCGATGGCAAGGCTCATCTGCCGGACGGCCCGGGCCTGGGCGTCGATATCGACTGGGCCGCCCTGAAGCGCCACCAGGACATGGGTTACGACCGGTAGGGCACGGGTTTTCCCGATTAGAGTTCAGTGCCACCCCCACCTCACCCCCTCCCTCTCCTCCCCAATTGGGGAGGAGAGGGAGGCACCCCCGCCTCGGCGCGGGAGGGTGAGGTGGAGGTGGCACATCCGTCCTGATTGAAAACGAGACGCCTGCGAATGCCGGATGCCGAGCAGGACAGGATCTCCCTTCGCGCTTGGCATGGCCACGAATTGACAGCACCGTAGCCGGATGACCGGATCCGAGCCCGAACAGGCCCATCACGCGGGAGACGAGAACCCGGCCGCCTATACCGGCGCGACCTTGATGAAGAGCCGCTGGCGCCACCTGCTCTTCGCCCTGGGCGTGCTGCTGGTGCCTTTGGGCGCCGCCGGGCTGATCCTGCCGCTGATCCCTGGCACCTTGTTCCTGATCGTCGCCGCCTGGTGCTTCGCCAATTCGAGCACCCGCTTTCACCGCTGGCTCTACACCCATCCGCGCCTCGGTCCGCCGATCCGCGACTGGCACGAAACCGGCACCATCCCGCCCCGCGCCAAGGCCCTAGCCGTGACCATGATGGCGGCCAGCTGGGTCTACACGGCCTTCTTCGTCTTTCGCGGCAAGACCTATCTGGGCGTGGTCGAGGGCTGGATGATGGCCGCCCTGGTCGGCGCCATCCTGCTGGCCTGCGCCGCCTATGTCCTCACTCGGCCGAGCCGGCCGCCGGGGGATTAGGGCGCGATTTTCCAGCAGCGTGCCGTCCGGCCGCTTGGCCTCACCCCTCCAGCAGCGGATAGGAGCCGTCCGCGTCATGGGTCTCGGTGCCGACCAGGGCGGGGACGAAGATGCAGACGATCGACATTTCCTCCTGGACCGTCATGCAGTGGCGTTCGTGTTCGTCGAGGACGTAGATCGTGCCGGGCCGCAGGGCGTAGGTCTTGCCCGTTTTCACATCGGTCAACTGGCCCTTCCCTGCCATCACCAGATTGGCCTCGAGATGGTTCTTGTATTCGAGGGTCTGATCCGCGCCGGCCGCGACCTTGGTATGGGTCATGGTGAAGCCGACTTCGTCCTTGCGGGTCAGATAGCGCGCGCTCGACCAGGCGCCGGGCTTTTCCTTGTAGGCGCCGTCGGCCTTCAGGTCTTCCAGGGTCTTGACGATCATCTCTCGATTCCTTTTTCGGTTTTCGTCTGAATTCGATGCGTAATCAGCGCGGCAGTTCGACCTCGAGTTCGGTCCCGCCATAGGCATGGACCGTGTCATGGGCGCGGACGGTCACCCGCTCGATCCCCTCGGGAATCGTCACCCCGCCCAGGCTGCGGGTGAAGGGCTGCTCGGTCTCGTGGGGATGCAGCAATACGCGGCTGGCGAGGACGGTGCCGTCCGGGGCCGCCACGTCCCACCGGTCGGGATAGTGGTTCCAGCCCTCGTCGCCGTGGCGCACGGTGACATTGAAGCGGAAGCTGCCGTTGCCGGCCCGTATCGCCTCGACCTCAACCACATCGCCCTCGCCAGCAAGAACGGCTGGCGCGGCGGCGAGAATCACCCCGGCAGCGATGCCGGCGCGCGCTGTTCCGCCCATCGAAATTCTCCACATGCCCTTAGCATGGCCCGATCCCTGCGCATCCCGTGCAACCCTTCATTAAGCGAATTGGAAATGCCATGCAGAAAGCGGGCTCCATATTCCTGGGACGCGGAGACGGCGGCACCGGAACGCTCGACTATCTGAACCTAAAATATGCCAATCGGCACGGTCTTGTCGCGGGCGCGACGGGAACGGGCAAGACTTTCACCTTGCGGGTGCTGGCCGAAGGCTTCTCCGCCATGGGCGTCCCGGTCTTCACCGCCGATGTGAAGGGCTATCTTTCAGGGCTCGGGTTGCGGGGCGACGCCGAGGATTTCCTGATCAAGCGGCCGGATACCATCGGCTTCGAGGATTTCGGCGCCGAGTCCTTCCTGACCGTCCATTGACCTGTTCGGCGAGCAAGGCCATCCCATCCGCGCCACGGTCTCGGATATGGGCCGCCTGCTGCTTTCTAACCTCATGGATATGACGGAGGCCCAGAAAGGTATTTCTAAACATCGCTTTCAAGCTGGCCGACCAGGAAGGACCCCTCCTGCTCGACTTCAAGGACCTGCGTTCCATGCTCTGCTTCGTGGGCGAGAACACCTCGGCCCTGCGCGCGACCCATGGCAATGTCTCCACCGCCTCGGTCGGCGCCGTCCAGCGGCGGTTGCTGGTCCTGAAGAATCAGGGCGGCGATGCCTTCTTCGGCGAGCCGGCGCTCAATCTCGCCGATATCATGCGGGTCGACGGCTCGGGGGGCGCCAGATCAATCTCCTCGCCGCCGAACGCCTCATGCAGTCGCCGAATCTCTATGCGACTTTCCTCCTCTGGCTGCTCTCGGAACTGTTCGAGGAGCCGCCGGAGGTGGGCGATACCGAGAAGCCCAGGTTGGTCTTCTTTTTGGACGAAGCGCATCTGCTGTTTTCCAACGCGCCGAAGGCCCTGATCCAGACCGTCCCCAGGTGGTTCGGCTGATCCGCTCCAAAGGCGTCGGCGTCTAATTCGCCACCCAACCGCCCGTGGATATCCCCGAGGATGTCCTCGCCCAGCTCGGCAATCGGGTGCAGCACGCTCTGCGCGCCTACACGCCCTGCGAACGCAAGGCGCTGAAGGCCGCGGCCGAAACCTTCTGCGAAAACCCGGCCTTCGACACTGCCAGCACGATCGGCGAGTTGGGCATCGGCGAGGCCCTGGTCTCGACCTTGGGCGAGAAAAGGGCATCCCCAGCATCGTCGACCGCTGTCTGATCCGGCCTCTGTCCTCGCGTCTGACCTTGTTGACGGACGCGGGGCGCGCCCAGGCCCGCCGGACGAGCCCCGTCGCTGGCCTCTATGAACAGGTCTTGGACCGGGAATCGGCCTTCGAAATGCTGACCGAGCGGGCCGAACGCGCGGCCGAAGCCAGCGAGCACCAGATCGAGACGAAGACCAGTCGGGCGAAAGTTGCGTCCAATTCCCGGTCGTCCAATTCAAGGGCGCCCAGTTCTCGCTCACAAGGGCGGAGTTCGAAACGGCAAAGCGTGTTCGAAGCCGGCGTCAAATCGGTGGTGCGCAGCGTCGGCTCCCAACTGGGCCGGGCTCTGGTGCGCGGCCTGTTCGGGTCCTTAACGCGCTAGGTTCAAGGCCGGCGCGACAGGCCAGGCACGTCTCTCAAATCTCCACCCGGTCCGGATCGACCGGGCCCGGGCGGCGGTTCTCGTCGATCGCGACATAGGCGAAGGTGCCCTCAGTCACCTTGAGCTGTTCGCCGCTCATGCGCCGGGTCGCCCAGGCCTCGACCTGGATCGTCATGGAACTGCGACCCACTCTCGCCACCTCGGCATGGGCGGCGAGGACATCGTCGACATAGACCGGCAGATGGAAGGTCATTGCGTCCACCGCCACGGTGGCGCAGCGGCCGCGGCAGCGCTCGCTGGCCACGATGCCCCCGGCGATATCCATCTGGCCCAGCACCCAGCCGCCAAAGATATCGCCATTGGCATTGGCATCGGCCGGCATGGCGACGGTGCGGATGGAGAGCGTCTCACGGCGTCTACCGCCTGTTTTCTTATTTGTATCAGGTACTTGCATTATTTCCTTAATGTCAAACCATATCTTGTGTTTTCTTGCGCCGCAAAATACCCTATGTGCCTATCTCTTGCGGAGGCGAACCGCGCCTCGACCGATCCGACTTTATAGAGAATTGCGTATCATGGCGACCGCGACCCAGGACCTGTTCGATAGCCCCGAGGGCGGAAGATCCAGCTATTCCGCGAAGGATATCGAGGTCCTGGAGGGGCTGGAGCCGGTCCGTCGGCGCCCGGGCATGTATGTCGGCGGCACGGACGAGCGGGCGCTGCATCATCTGGTCGCCGAGGTGCTCGACAATTCCATGGACGAGGTCGTCGCGGGCCAGGCCAGCCGGATCGAGATGAGCCTCGATGCCGACGGGACGGTGACGGTACAGGATAACGGCCGCGGCATCCCCATCGATCCCCATCCCAAGTTCAAGGACAAGTCCGCGCTCGAGGTGATCTGCACCACCCTGCATTCGGGCGGCAAATTCTCGGACAAGGTCTACAGCACCTCGGGCGGGCTGCACGGGGTCGGCCTCTCGGTCGTCAACGCCCTGTCGGACATCTTCGGGGTCGAGGTCGCACGCGACCGCAAGCTCTGGCGCCAGGCCTATAGCCGGGGAAAGCCCAAGACCAAGCTGCAGGATTGCGGCGCGGTGCAGAACCGGCGCGGCACGACGGTCAGCTTCCACGCCGATCCAGAAATCTTCGGCGAGAAGGCCCGGTTCAAGCCCGAAAAGCTATACCGCATGGCCCGCTCCAAGGCCTATCTGTTCAAAGGCGTCGAAATCCGCTGGTCCTGCGACCCGGCGCTGATCACCGACAAGGACACCCCGAGCGAGGCCACCCTCCATTTCCCCGGCGGGTTGTCCGATTACCTCGACGCCTCGCTCGGCGGCCGACCGACCGTGACCCCCAAGCCCTTCGCCGGCACCAGCCCCCTGCCGGGCGGCGCCACGGGCAAGGTCGAATGGGCGGTGAACTGGCCCGAGGACGAGGACGGCTTCGTCAATTCTTACACCAACACCGTGCCGACCCCCCAGGGCGGCAGCCACGAGCAGGGGTTCCGCCAGGCCCTGGTGCGCGGGCTGCGCGGCTATGGCGAGATGGTCAACAACAAGCGCGCCCAGCAGATCTCGTCCGAGGATGTGGTCGACGGCGCCTGCACCCTGCTCTCGCTCTTCATCCAGGATCCGCAATTCCAGGGCCAGACCAAGGAACGCCTGGGCATGCCCGAGGCGGCGCGCGCGGTCGAGAACGCGGTGAAGGATCATTTCGAACATTGGCTGTCGAGCGACCCTCAGGCTGCCGGCGCGCTGCTGGAAACAATCCTGGAGCGCACAGACGAACGTCTGAAGCGACGCCAGGACCGGGAGCTCAAGCGCAAGAGCGCCACGCGCAAGCTGCGCCTGCCCGGCAAGCTGGCCGATTGCTCGCGCACCACGCCCGAGGGCACGGAAATCTTTCTGGTCGAGGGCGATTCTGCGGGCGGCTCCGCCAAGCAGGCACGCGACCGGGCGACCCAGGCGATTCTGCCCCTGCGCGGCAAGGTGCTGAATGTCGCCACCGCGACCGCCGACAAGCTGCGCGCCAACCAGGAATTGCAGGACCTGGTGCAGGCCCTGGGCTGCGGTTGGGGCGATTCCTACAAGGGCGAGGACCTGCGCTACGAGCGGGTCATCATCATGACCGACGCCGATGTCGACGGTGCCCATATCGCCGCCCTGCTGATGACCTTCTTCTACCGCGAGATGACCCAGTTGATCCGCGACGGTCATCTCTATCTCGCCCTGCCGCCGCTCTATCGCCTGGTCCAGGGCAAGGACAGCGCCTATGCCCGGGACGACGCCCATCGGATCGAGCTGATGGGCACCCGCTTTTCGGGCAACGGCAAGGTCGAGGTCAGTCGCTTCAAGGGCCTGGGCGAAATGCCGCCCGTCCAATTGCGCGAGACCACCATGAGCCCCAAGAGCCGCGTCCTGCTCCAGGTCCGCATCCCGGACGAGAGCGACCCCGAGCAAAAGGGCGAGGCCGCCGAGACGGCCCAGCTGGTCGAGACCCTTATGGGCAAAAAGGCCGAGCTGCGCTTCGCATATATCCAGGAAAACGCCCGCTTCGTCGAAGATATCGACGTCTAGACGCGGGGCGGCTTCGCCGCCCGCTGAGCCAGGACCAGGGCCACCCCGCCCAGGGTCGCGACAGAGGCCAGGACGAGGCATATCGTGACCTCTTCCGAGAGAAGGAAAACGCCGCCGAGGGCGGCGATGGCGGGGACCGAAAGCTGGACCGTGGCGGCTCGGCCCTCGGTCAAGCCCGGCCAGCGCCGCATACCAGATCACATAGCCGCAGGCCGAGGTGACGGCGCCCGAGGCGATGGCGAGCAGCAACCCGTTCGTCGTGGCGCGGAGATCGTCGAGGAAGAACAGGCCGACGGCGAGCACCAGGGGCACGGATAAGATGAAGGCATTGGCCCTGGCGTCGAGCGGGTCGGCGGCCTTCCTGCCCAGCAGAGAATAGAAGCCCCAGGCGATTCCGGAGATCGTCATCAACGCGGCGCCCAACGGATCCGGCGGCCAGGCCGGGCGAGACGAGATAGATTAGATCGCCGACCGCGGCGGCCAGCCCGGCCCAGGACAGGGCCGTGAACCGCTCGCCCGCTCGCAGGGCGGCGCCGAACATGGTGAGCTGGACCGCGCCGAACAGGATCAGGGCCCCCGTCCCGCCGTCATGGTGAGATAGGCGAAGGCGAAGAAAATCATATAGGTGAATAGCATGAGGGCGATCCGCCAATTGGCGAGGTTGCGCCCCCGCGCCCGCCAGCGTGACCAGGCGATCAGGCAGAGGGCGAGCGCGCCGGAGATCGTCCGGCCGGCGGCGTAGGACGCGGGATCGATCAGCCCGTCGCCCATGGCGACGCAGCCGAACAGCGTGTTCGCGGCGAAGGCCAGCATCGCGACGACGGTCAGCAGGACAGTGCGCGCGACCGCCGGCCCGGCTTCGTTGGAAAAAGGGCGCGGCCCCCCGGCAGTTCTGCAGTCGAAGGGCGCATGGAGCCCGATCCGTCGCGACAATTCAAATACCGTTCGAATACGGCAAAAGCCCAATGCCGTGCGATGCGTGGACCGATCCAACTCGGCACGCCAAGTTAGCGCTCTCGCAATGCCGTTGAAGGCCTTGCGTTTCGAGAGGGTGCGGCCTCCTATCGCAGCCTTCCGCTCAGGCTCCCGGCCGGAACCGCCCGCGATGCGAAGAGCGATCGGGCGGGCCGCTACAACCTGCCGGCCGCTTCATGTGGAGGGCATGGTGGCAAACCGAAACGACGGGAAGATCAGCGCATGACCTCGGAAAGCGGCGCGTCGGCGTTCCGCTCCCCCCTCAGCCGCCGCGTGCCCGCGCTGGCCGCGGCGATAGTGACGAATATGCTGGGCGGCATCGTCTTTTCCTGGAGCGTGTTGCTGGCCCCGACCGAGGCGGCTTTCGGGGTCGACCGAGCTGCCGCCAGCGCGGTTTTTTCGATCTCCTCCGTCAGCTTCGCGATCGGCATGCTGTCGGTCGCACGGCTGCTGGGGCGGTTTCCGACCGCCGGTCTGTCGGCAGCCGTGGGCATCACGGCGGGCCTGGGCATAGCCCTATCAGCTCTCGGGCCGAGCATTCATTTCGTCTGGCTCGGCTCGGGCGCGATTTTTGGCATCACCACCGGAATCGGCTATGGCCTGTCCATGCAGGTCGCCGGGCGCGTCTGGCCCGAAAGGCTGGGCCTCGCCTCCGGCCTGTCGGTCGCGGCCTTCGGCGGCAGCCCGGTGATTGCCGCGCCCCTACTCACCTTGGCGCTGGAGACGCTGCCGGTGCGCACCGTCTACGGCCTGATCGCCCTGGCCCTCGTGCTGGGCGGCATCGCGAGCGGGCTGCTGCTGCGGCGCGCCGGTATCTCGGCCCGGCCCCGGCTGACCGCGGGGGGGCAATTGGGCCCGGTGCGCGCCAAACGAGGTGTCTTCCCTCTGCTCTGGGGCGGATACTTTTTCGGCAACCTGGCCTGCATGCTGACCGTCTCCCACGGCGCGGCCATGGTGTTCAGTGTCGGTGGCGCGGTGACGGCCGGCACTTTGGCCATGATGATCGCAGGCGGTTCGAACATCATGGGCCGGCTGCTCGGCGGCTGGCTGTCGGATGTCGCGCCCGTGCGCCTGGTGCTCGCGGTGGGCGCCACGCTCGCCGCCCTGGCCCTGGGCGCCTTTCGCCTCTGGCCCGAAGCCTGGATCGCGATCGGGATGGTCGGCACGGTCGGGCTGGCCTACGGCATGTTGACGGCGGGCTATCCCTCGACCGTGGCGCGGATCTTCGGGATCGAGAATGCGTCGAAGGTCTACGGTCGCCTGTTCACCGCGACCGGCACCGCCTCGCCCCTCGCCGCCTGGGCGGGCGGGCGGCTCTACGACGCGCAGGGAGATTACAGCCTGGCCGTCGCCTGCGCCACGGGGGCGGCCGCACTTTGCGTCGGTCTCAGCGTGATGCTGCCGGCGGCGGGGCGTTACGACGACGGCCGCGCCTGATAGACTTCTGCCCCGATCGAAGGCAAGGCCAATGGGAGCCTCCATGCCCCGCACCATCTCCGTCGACCAGGTCCATGCTATGCTCGCCGACGGGACCGAGATCGCCTTCCTCGATATGCGGGAGATCGGCCCCACCATGCCGGCCACCCGTTCCTGGCGATCTCCGTCCCGCTCAGCCGGCTCGAGCTGCTGATTGCCGGCTTGGATCCCGCGCCGCTCGACACGCATCGTTCTGACCGATGACAGGGATGGCGACGTCACCGCCGAGACGGCGGCCGGACGGCTGGCTCGGCATGGCTATACCGGCATTGCCCTGCTCGACGGCGGGGTTCCGGCCTGGGGTGCAGCGGGCCACGATCTGCATCCCGAATACGAGGTCGTTGCCAAACCCTTCGGCCCCTTCGCCCGGCGCCATGGCAAGCCGGCCGAGATCGGGCCGCGCGAACTGGCGGCGGCCCACGCGGCGGGCGAGGATTAGATCGTGATCGATGCGCGCCCGAGCGCCGAGTAAGGTCGCGCCACCATCCCCGGCAGTATCGACGCCGCCGGGCCGGAACTGCTGCGCGCCTTCGCCGGAAACCAAGATCGCGGTCCATTGCGCGACGCGCACGCGGGGTATTCTGGGCGCCCTGACCCTCAAGGCGGCTCGGCGCGCCGGGCCGCTCGATTCCCGCTAGCCCGCAAAACGCGGTTCGGGCAGGCCGCGCACACCGGTAACGGCCACGAAAAGGCCGCCCGCTTGAGGCTGTTCCTTCCGGTCCGCCTCTGTCAGCCGCTGGGATGCGGTCGTGATGTAGAGGCGGTCCAGATCGGGCCCGCCGAACGCGACCATGGTGCAGGCCGCGACGGGCACGTCGATGCGCCCGATCTCGCGTCCGTCCGGGGCATGGCGCACCACCCCCCAGCCCCCATAGCGCGCGCTCCAGTAGCAACCCTCTTCGTCGACCGCAGCGCCGTCGGGCCGTCCTTCCTGGCCCGCGGTATCGACAAACACGCGCTTGCCCGAGATGGCCCCGCTATCCAGGTCGAAATCATAAGCGTAGACGGCAAAACGGCGCGTGTCGGCGTGGTACATGATCCGGTCGTCCGGGCTGAAGGCCAGGCCATTCGACACGATCACCCCGTCGACCATACGCAGACAGCGACGGTCGGGGCCGAAACGATATAGTGCACCGTCAGGCGCCTGCAGCGTTTCGTCCATGCTGCCGGCCCAGAAGCGACCCGCGCGGTCGCATCGGCCGTCGTTGAGACGAGTGTGCGGCCGATCCGGTTCCGGATCGTAGAGAGGCTCCACAGCGCCCGATTCGAGGTCGAGAAAGAAGAAGCCCGCTTGGCCGGCCGCGATCACGCCGCCGCCTTCGCGCAGCGCCAAGCAACCGACCGGCGCCGGTACTGGCCAAGCCCGATTCTCGCCTGTCATCGGGTCATAGCGGTTGATCGAAGGCGCGTAGATATCAGCCCAGTAGAGAGCCTGTTCCTCAGAACACCAGACTGGGGATTCCGCTACGACGGCGCGAGCATCCACAATACAGGCGACTTCGGCCGCGCCGCCCGCCACTTCAGGTGCCCGCGCGGATCGCGCTCTCGATATGGGTCGCTCGCCTGGCCCGCGGCACGTCGGCGCTTTCAAGAACTATTTTCGCAACCCTGCGGCCGATATCAGCGAGTTGCGTCATCTCGTCCTGATCGTTGGCCAAGGCCTTCACCAGCACGGTGTCGTGGCTGAAGCTCGGGATAACGCCGTCGGGTCCCGCCGGCAAAGGCGTGACCCTTTCGCCTTCCTGCACGGCGCGGATGGCCCGGCGAAGCTGGCGGCGAACTAGCTGGATGCCGACATCGGTTGAGCCCAGGTTTTCGACGCCATGAACGGCGATCGGACGCTGGGAGACCTGGGCGTCCCAATCACCGGGATTGCGCTGGCGGTCCCGGTAGCTTCCTTCCGGCTGCTGCCCCGCGAAATCGACCTTTCCCATGCCCATGTCTTCGTTGCGGGTGCGGCCAGCGGGGTCGACGAGATCGTTCACATGCCGCCAGCCGACAGTCAGGCAGTGGGTGTCGTCGACCGGCACGATCCAGCGGCCGATGGCGGGCGGGGTAAAATACTTCTCGCACTTGCCGTCCTCCCAGGTCGCGCCGAACTGGCAGAAGTTCGGTAACACGGCGTCGATGTTGCGCACCCAGACATGATCGCCCCAGCGTCGCGCGGCGGTCGACATGACACCGATGCGCGTTTCCGTGAATTCGAGGAAGGGCAAGGCGCCAAAGATTTCGGCAAACTGGACACCGCTCATCCGGGTGTGCAGGAACACGCCGTGGATCGGGTCCATGCCGTTCTCGTGAACCTGCAACCAGTTGCATTCGAAGGGCAGGTAGTAGGGCACGCGCTCGTTGCCGGGCACGACGAAAGAATCGAAGACCGGAAAAGGCGGCTTCTCGGCCGGCGGCCCCATATAGGCGAATATCAGGCCGCCTTCCTCATGGGTCGGATAAGCGCCGTGGAAGACCCTGTCCTTTAGCCGGCTGTTCGCCGGCTCGCCCGGGGTCTCCAGCACCGTGCCGTCGATGTCGTAGACCCAGCCGTGATAGCAACAGGCGAGACCGCAATCGGTTACCACCCCGAATTCGAGCGAGGCCCCGCGGTGACTACAATGGCGGTCGAGAAGACCGATTCGCCCGCCCTTGTCGCGGAACAGCACCAAATTCTCGCCAAGAATGCGCACCGGCACCGGCAAGTCGCGGACCCCGCTCGACAGCATCACGGGGTGCCAGAAACGGCGGAAATACTCGCCCGCGGGGGTTCTTGGGCCGGTGTGAGTCAACTCGGCATCGTTGTCCGGCAGGCTCTTCGCATGATAGCCGCCGAAGGGAACCGGGCGTCTCAAATCCGTGGCAGTCATTGATTTTCCCTCCCCAATCCCGTCCCTAGCACAGCCCGAATTCGACTGTCCTGGATCATGGTACCAGCAACTATCCTGGACGCAAGATCGAGGGATGCGCTTAATCCAGCAGCAGCCAATAGCGCAGCAGCGCGGTGGTGGCCTGGGGGCGTTCCATGGTCGGCAGGTGGGCGCAATCCTCGATATAGACGAGGGTGGCGCCGGGGATGCCGGCGGTCAGTTCCTCGCTATGTTCAGGCGGCAGCAGGATGTCCTGCCGGCCGCAGATCAC
>Ga0302135_10001360_pt1 | contig 14770 bp, 12 predicted proteins | sample CBN3_surface_MG_FD_203119 | JGI IMG/M metagenome (GOLD analysis project Ga0302135, IMG submission 203119) | Marine microbial communities from Western Arctic Ocean, Canada - CBN3_32.1 | ecosystem: Environmental > Aquatic > Marine > Oceanic | place: Canada: Western Arctic Ocean | collected...
TTGGGGGTCAACCGATCGAGCGCCTCTCGGGCCGCCTCTTGCTCTGCTTCCTTCTTCGCCTTCCCGGTCCCACGCGCCAGCGCTTCTCCAGCGACGGTGACTTCGACGTGAAACGTTCTGCGATGGTCCGGGCCGTCCTGGGCGACGACGTGGTACTCCGGGAGTGGCCGGCCGCCAGACTGTAGCCGCTCCTGCAGCGCTGACTTGTAGTCGCTGCCGCGTACCTCAGCCTGGTCCGCCTCATCAACCGCATCCTGAAACTCGCGCAGGAGAAACGCCGAAGCCGCCGGCAGGCCGCCGTCGAGATAGATCGCGGCAATGAGCGCCTCGTAGCCGTCGGCCAGGATGGCGGGTTTCAGGCGACCACCGGTCTTCTCCTCGCCGCGCCCGAGCAGGAGATGCTGCCCCAGACCCAACCGATCGGCCTGGCACGCCAGCGACACCGTCGAGACAACAGCCGCCTTGATCTGCGACTTCTGTCCCTCGTCGTACCCGGGGAACTGGCGGAACAACATGTCAGCGATGACCAGTCCGAGCACCGAGTCACCCAGGAACTCGAGTGACTCGTTGTCGCGCACGCCGCCGGAGAGGTCCTCGGCCACCCTGGACCGATGGGTCAGCGCGTGTTCGAGTAAACCGCGATCGCGGAATCGATAACCGATGCGATTCTGAAGCACCTCGAACTCATCTGCGATCCGGACCGTGCCATCACCCGGGTCCGCCCGGTGGCTCTGGATCAGGCGTCTGGCTTCCTCGGCATCTTCGATATGCACGGCGATGCGCCAGTCACCAAGCGGGTTCACCGCCATCGGCAGGATATCCGGCGGCGTGCCTGGCGAGGGCACCGCGCGAATGCCGTGGCTGTCGAGAAGCGCGGTCACCACGCGAGCCTCGATCTCAGACGGGGTCCGAAACACAACGACACCGCTCATCAGCGACCCTGGCCTTCCAAATCGTTGATCTTTAGCAGCAGCATCGTCATGTCGTCGTGCTGTTCGCCCCCACCGACGAACGTCCGGATGTCGTCGAGGATGCCGTCGCGAATATCCTCGAACGGCAGATGACGGCGGGATTCAATCGCGGCTTCCAACCGCTCTTCGCCGAAGCAATCGAACTCTTCGTTCATCGCCTCGCTGAGGCCGTCGGTGTAGAGCACGACCATGTCACCAGGACCGAGGGCGATGGTGTCCTCGGATAACAGCCGTTCGAACATCTCCCCGTTGTCCAGCTTCAGCCCGAGCATCAGGCCGTCTGGCGCCAGGGTGCGTATATCGGAATCAAATGCCCCGGGGCCCGGCACATGGATGAGCGGGCAGTGCCCGGCTCTGGCGTAGGTCATCGTACTCGCGTCGACATCCATGATGGCGTAGGTCATCGTGATGAAACTGCGCGCGTCGAGGTGCGGGGATAAGATCCGGTTGGCCTCGATGAGCAGTTCCCGCGGAGACTGATACCGCGGGTTCAATGCGAGAATGAGCCCCTTGAGCTCGGCCATGTAGAGCGCCGCCGAGGTGCCCTTCCCAGATACGTCGGCGATGAGGAGACCGAACCGGCGGCCGTCAAGCGGCAGCACGTCGTAGTAGTCGCCACCAACCTCTCGGGCCGGCTCGCTGTGCGCGGCCAGCGTAACGCCGGACCTGGACAGCGGGCCTTGCGGTAGCAGCGACATCTGGATCGTGCGGGCGATGCGCAGTTCCTGCTCGAGCCGTTCCTTCTCGGCCTTCTGCTCGAGCAGGTTCCCCATGCTGGCCGTCATCGAATTGAAGGACTCGGCGAGCTCGCCAAGCTGGTCTCGGGTGCGAATGGGAATCTTGTAGGTGAAGTCCCCCTTACGAATCCGGCTCGTGCCCACGAATAGCTCGTGAATCGCCCCGGTGATGGACCTCGCCAGACTGAGCCCCATCACGAGTGCAACCCCCTCGATGACCAGGAACAGCCCGCCGACGATCGACAGCAACAACATCAGGACCTGCCCGACGTTGAACGCACCAATGCGGACGGCCGTAGCGGAGATTCGACGATACACCTCGGCTGGGCTCATCCCGATGGCGACCGCGACGCTGCCGCCGCGGCCGGTGTCCCAATCCGTAAAATCGAGGAAGGCGTACCAGCTCTGGGGTTGCTCCAGCAATCGGTCCACCCAGCCCCTCGAGAGTCTCGACGTGGGCACAGGCGGTTCGTCGCCCGTCAGGTCGATGGTGGCGCGTCCCCGCAGCGGGCGGGCGTTGCTCGCGGGCGACACGATGGCGGTAACCTCGCCGAGTTCAATTCCAGTGTCATTCCGCAACTGGCGTATGACGGCGGCGGCAATCGGAATGTCCACCACCACGGCGCTCTGCGCGCCGAGGGAATCGGTCCACGCGACCGCGCGGACGGCGAGGTGCAACCGCTCTGGCTGGAGCAAGACCTGGGCGTCGTTAACTTCGGCGTACGCGACGATCCCAGATACATCGTCGCACCCAACCCAGGAAGGCAGGAGCCGCGGCGCGTCGAGATGCGCCCATGGTCCGGCGGTCACACGCGGTCCCGCGATCGGATCTGCCTGGACCCGTGCGGCCTGGTTCTTCGCCGTTTCCGCACCCGCCACCGCCAAGCAGGCGCGGTCCAGTTTGACGACGACGAACGATGTGCCGGGATACGCCAGCGCGGCCGCCGCATGCCGGCGCTCCACGACTTCGACAACCGCAGTGCCAGTCGACCGCTGCAACTCGAGCGCCACCGCTTGGGCCAATACGCGCCCCTCGCCGACGAGCGCCTGCACCCTTGCCTCCATCAGGTAAGAACTGACGCCTAAGAAGACAAGCACCCCACACAGTGCGAAGAACGTGAAGAGGAGGAGCGCCGGTACGAAGCCGATGAAGATGTATGAGATCGACAGCTTGCGCCAGACGGGCCAGAGCAGCCGCCGGCGCCTGGCCTCGGCCACAATCAGCGCGACGAGTCCAAGCCCGGCAGCCACGAATGCTGCACTGCCCACGAGATCGAGCATGGAGAGCAGCGACGTGGCCCCGACCACCGGGACCAGTAGCATCACCGCCAGCTTGAGCACCAGACCGGCGACAAACGCTCGACCGGCCAGCGACTCTGTGAACCAGCGCCCCATGCGCCATGGGCCCGTCCTGGAGACAACCGACACGCCTACAGTCTACCGTCGGCCCTAGCAGACCGCGGTGAAAGTTCCGCTGAATTCAACGAGCGACGCATCCTCGCGCACGGCGTTGCTCCTCGGTCAAATAGAGGCGACATACTCGCTCGTCGCCCTTGTGCGCCAGGCGCCTCGGTCGTCTCGGTGTGACGCGGGACGTTCACCACGAGCTGCTAGCGCACCAAGGGGATGTAGTACGATCCGCGCGTGAAGCTGCACGACACCGCTGGTTTCAGTACCACTTGCATTCACGCGGGGCAGACGCCGGACCCGTCGACCGGCGCCATCGTGACGCCCATTTACCAGACCTCCACCTACGTTCAGGACGCGCTCGGCCAACACAAGGGCTACGAATACGCGCGCACGCAGAACCCGACCCGCGGTGCGCTCGAGGCCAACATTGCCGCCATCGAGAAGGGGCGGGCGGGCTTCGCTTTCGCGTCGGGCATGGCGGCCATCGCCGCCGTGGCGACGCAGCTTTCGGCTGGTGACCACGTCGTGGTGACCGACCACATCTACGGTGGCACCTACCGACTTTTCGAACAGGTACTGCGAAAATACAACCTCGATTTCGCTTACGTCGATACGTCGCGGGCCACCGAGATCGATCGCGCGATTCGGCCGAACACGAAACTGCTCTTCCTCGAGACACCCACCAACCCGACGCTGCGGCTGACCGACCTGCGCGCGGCGAGCGACACCGCTCACGCTCGGGGGGTGTCGGTCGTCGTTGACAACACCTTCGCGAGTCCCTACGTGCAACGGCCAATCGATTACGGGGCCGACATGGTGGTGCACAGCACCACGAAGTTCCTCAATGGGCACAGCGACAGCGTCGGAGGGGTTGTGGTGGCAGTGCAGGACACACACATCGACTCACTGCGCTTCGTACAAAACGCCGCAGGCGCCATCCTCGGACCCATGGACGCTTGGCTCGTGCTCCGCGGCACCAAGACTCTCCCCGTGCGCATGGAGCGGCACAATGCCAACGGCCTCGCGCTGGCGCAATTCCTCGCCTCGGATGCGAGAGTCGAGGCGGTGCACTATCCGGGCCTCCCGTCGCACCCGCAGCACGACCTCGCATGCCGCCAGATGCGGGGATTCGGTGGCCTCATTGCCTTTGACCTCGGATCGATCGACCGCGCGTGCACACTCCTCAATAACGTGCGGCTCATCGCACTGGCCGAAAGTCTCGGAGGTGTGGAAAGCCTCATCAGCCATCCCGCCACGATGACCCACGCGGCGGTGCCCGCTGAACGGCGACAGGCGCTCGGGATCACGGACGGCCTCGTGCGCCTCTCGGTAGGCATCGAGGACATCGAGGACCTGCGCGACGACCTCGCGCAGGCGCTCGAGGCGGTCTAGCCGATGGACATGGTCAGGCCCTCGACACCAGCGCGGGCGGGCAGCCTGTGTCCGTCAGTTATCAGGGTCGCTGCTCCTCGAGAGCCGGCCGATCGCCAGCGTAGCGAAGAGACCGATCGCAACGAGTCCGACTGCGCTCGCCTGCTGGGCGGGACCTGGAGCGAAGCGGTGCAGCGGCCAATCCTCGCGGTCGAAGCCATCCAGATTCTCGGCCGTGACCATCTGCCCCTTGACGAGATCCCCTGGCTGGGGCGCGACCGATTCCTGGAAGGGCCAGAGTCCGACGATCGCGCCGAGCAGCAGTCCGAGCAGTGCGCCGAGAGTGGCCTTGGCGTAGCGCTCGAGGAGCCACTTCAGCAGGTTGCTCACCCCGACGATGCCGACGACGATGCCGAGCCCCAACGGGATCACCACCCCCATCGCGTCGAGGACGCTTGCGAGGTCGAAGCCGCTGCCCGCCGCGGAATCACCTAGCAGGCCGACCCTGAGTTGATCGATCGTGCCGAGAATGCTTTCGTACACCCCGAGCAGGAGCAACAGATAGCCGCCGCTGATGCCGGGTAATATCATCGCGGAGGCTCCCGCGATGCCCGCGACGAACATCATCGCCGCGCTCTCCGCGCTGCCCCTACCGCCCGCCTGGCTGAAGGCCATCGCGCACATGACCCCGAACGCGACCCCAGCGGAGATCCAGACGGCCGCCGTCGCGGGCCGCGCCAACTTCCAAATTAGGGGAAGGCCGCCCAGGGTGAGGCCGATGAACAGGCTGTACATGATCCAGCGGTGGTCCTCAACCAGCGACTTCACGATACCGGCCAGAAGCAAGATCCCAATCGCGGCGGCGGCGGCGATCGTGGCGAGCAGCACGACCGAGCGCGGTCGGAAGCGCAGCGTGGTCACCTCCGCGATCGCCCTGATGAAGCCGGGGTACACGCCGACGGCGAGCAGCATGGTGCCGCCGCTGATACCGGGAACGAGGTTCGCGAGTCCCATCAGCGTTCCGCCTATCGTTCCGCGCAGCACCAGCGGGACGAGTCCGGAAACTGGCAGAGGCGTGGCTGAGGGGGAGGTGGCCTTCACAGTTATGCCGGGAGGCGGAACGGTATTTCAGCAGAGGCGGTAGTCGACTCGGCAACCCAGCGCAAAAACGCGTCGCCGCCACCGTCCACGTCGAGCACCAGAAACTCCGGCGTGTCGTACGGGTGCAACGCCAGGACCCGTGCCTCGAGCCGATCGAGGACCGCCCTCGTGGTCTTGATGATCACCTGCCGCTCCTCGTCGCGCTCCACGTTGCCCTTCCATCGATAGAACGACGTCATTGGCGCCAGGACGTTCACGCAGGCGGCAAGCCGCTCACCTACGAGCGTGGTGGCCAAGGCGCCTGCGTCTGCCGCGGCACTGAGAGTGGTGAGGACGATCACGACATCCGCTGGCACGGTTTGCTCTTGTACTTTTCTCGCCGTTGGGATATTTAGAACTTGTACTTCGGATCCGATCGCTGTACAACGATGCTTAAGGTAGCCTAACCGGGGACTTGTACTCGCGATCAAAACACGTTATTCTCTCACGGAGCCTGTGGCACGAACACCTGCTGACCAGTCGAATCACCCCATCGGCGCGCCCCGCCGTATTGGTCGTCGTCTGCTCCAATACCTGCTCATTCTGGTCACGGTCGCCGTGGTGGCAGACGCGCTATTCGGCGAAAAAGGGCTGGTGACCATGCTCGAAGCGCGGCGCCATTACCAGGCACTCGAGCAGTCGCTCGAACAGGCTCGCGCCACCAACGAAGACCTCCGCGACCAGGCTCGGAGGCTCCGCGAGGATCCTGATGCCATCGAGGACATCGCCCGGCGCGAACTCAGCCTCATCAAGCCGGGCGAGAAGCTCTTCATCGTCACGGACCGACCGCGCCCCTCCGGCAACGAAAACTAGCAGCCCCCCTCGCCTATAATGACCCGTCCAGGAGGGCCTTGTTTTATGTGCCGTGTTATCCGCTGTTCGCTCGTTGCCACCACGCTCGTCGTCCTTGCCGCGTCCAGTGCCTTTGCACAGACCGGCTCGAAGGATGCAGTCCTGCAGGACTGGACGAGCATCAAAGATACGATGATGAAGATTGCAGCCGCCATGCCGGAAGACAAGTTCGGCTTCAAGGCCACGCCGGCTCAGCGGAGCTACGGGGAGCAGATCCTGCACGTCGCGGGAGCTAACGTGAACTTCCTCAAGGGCCTCGGTGGCAAGGCAGCCGATCCCACTCTCAACCTGACGGCCACGAGCAAGGCCGACATCGTCGCCGCGCTCGAAGCCTCGTTCGACTATGGTGCCGCGCTCATCAAGGAGCAGACCGACTCGTTGATCCTGCAGAAGGTAAAAGTGCCGTTCCTTGGCGAGTCGACCAAGCAGCGAGTGTTCTACTTTCTCTCGGGCCACGCCTGGAACATCTACGGACAGCTCGCGGTGTACCTGCGGCTGAACGGTCTGGTTCCACCGGCCAGCGCGCAACCGTAGCAACCCGCCTTCAGTCCACGGCGGACTCCCAGGGCAACTTGCCCGCGGTGGTCGTGGTCCATGAGAACCGTGGGCTGAATCCGTATATCGAAGACGTGGCACGCCGCATGGCCACAGCCGGATTCCTCGCTCTAGTACCGGACGCGTTGACGTCGGTCGGCGGCTACCCTGGTACCGACCAAGAGGGCGTGACCCTCCAGTGCGGGCTCGACCGAGACAAGTGGGTGGAGGACTTCGTGGCCGCAGTCTGGCGCATGCAGTCGCACGCCTACTCCACGGGCAAGGTGGGAGTGGTGGGCTTCTGTTACGGGGCGGGATCTCGAACACACTGGCCGTGCGGGTGCCTGCGCTCGGTGCCACCGTGCCGTTCTACGGTCGACAGCCCGTGGCCGCCGACGTAGCAAAGATCAAGGCGTCCCTGCTAATCCACAACGCCGGTCTCGACAAAGGCGTCAAAGCCGGATGACCCGCGTACGAAACCGCGCTCAAGGCCAACAACATCGGATACACGATGCACATGTACGACGATGTAAATCACGGGTTTCACAACGACACGACACTGCGCTACGAAGAGGCCGCCGCAAAACTCGCCTGGGAGCGCACGATCTCGTTCTTCACGAGCAACCTGGAATAGGGCGACCAAGTCAGCGACAGGACAGGCTGACCGTCGTGTTCGGTCTGAATATGGTGAGACCGAACGCAGGCCTTTCCATGGCAGTGCCTGCGAGCGCCATGAACACGTCGAAGAAGTAGTGTGCTAAGTTAGGGATTCCATTGACGCGGGGTGGAGCAGTCCGGTAGCTCGTTGGGCTCATAACCCAAAGGTCGCAGGTTCAAATCCTGCCCCCGCAACCAACCTTCTCGTTCCCTTCATTAGCGTTAGCTGAACAGCCTCCTCCTTCTTTACTATTTCTCCACGCCCCCACGCGGGCATGGGCTGTTCCAATAATCGAATCGCCCATTCAACAGCGTCTGGGCTCAGGCGTATGCACCGCTTCGTCGTTGAGAGGTTCTGGTGCCACGCGAGTTCCTGAATGGCTCGCGCCGGTGCCCCCTCCATCGCGAGGTGCGAGCAGAGCGTGTGGCGGCGGATGTGAACGCCGGGCTTGACGTTCGCCCTCCGCGCCGTCTGCACGAGGCGTTCGTAAGACTCGAAAGCGCGGTCATTTGGTCTCGCGTCGATAGGCCGTCGCCAGTGAATCTGCGTACTCGTTCCACCGATTCCCCGCGTGTGCCCTAATCCACTTCATCTCGAGGCCGGGGTGGCCATGAAATAGCCCATACAGTTCCTGCACGAGTGCCAAGTTCTTGATCTCGCCGCCCTTTTTCTTCCAGCCATTGACCGCCCACTTGCCTGCCCAGGCGGTGATCGTGTTCACGCAGAGTGCGCTATCGGTATACATGACCGCGTGTTGGTCACGGGGCACCATCTTGCAAGCCGCGATGAGTGCCGAAAGCTCCATACGATTATTCGTCGTCGCTGTCTCGTGACCGTGCTGTTCTGACAAGATCTGGTCGCCGACAACGTAGACAGCACCCCACCCGCCTGGGCCAGGGTTGGGTTCAGCCGAGCCATCGGTAAACACGCCAGTCGTCGGCCCCTCAGTGAACGTTTTAAGCACCTCGGCGGTTGTGAGGTTCTCTTCGCGTGTGTTCGGCTTTGATCTAGCCTTTCGGCAGCGAGAGCACTTTTTCGGTGTCCAGCCTGGATACTTGGCCAGGATCACCGGTGTCAACGTGAACTCGCTGTGGCAGATGTCGCAGATGAATGACATAGGCAGAGTAACTCTCACCTGGAGTCGCGCGCTGGCACGCGGCCGGCGTGGTAGCGGCGCGTGGCGAGGCCATCCGCCGTGCCCCAACTCGCCGACCTGCCGAAGATGTGCTCTACCAGATCGTGCAGGAACGTGTAGAACCGGAACTATTTTCCGGAGCCTGTCATCCTGAAGCGGTTGACACGATTGCCGGCCGGGAACTCACCGACGTAGATGTTTCCTTTCGAATCGGTCGCGATGCTGTGGATGTATCCGGCAAACTCACCAGGGTAGTACCCGCGCTGCCCGAACGAGCCTACGGTCTCCAGCGTGTCACGCCGAAGAATCCAGACCTTTCTGTTCTGGCCGTCGGCGACGTACAGGAATTGTTGGCCTGGATCCGACGAGAACGCCACGTCATCGACCGAACCCGTGCCGTCCATTCCTGACGGGAACGCCTCCTTCACGAACGTGCCGTCCTTGCGGAACACTTGAAAGCGGCGGCTCGACATGTCGCAGACGTACAACAGCCCGTCGCGGCTCATCTTGATGCAGTGGACAAGCCCGAACTGCTGCGGCGGCGGATCGCCCGGCTTACGCTGCGCCATCGGTTCGTCGCTCGGCGGCTTACCGTAGGCACCCCACATCCGCTTGAACGCCATGGTATCGGCGTCGAGCACAATCACGCGGCGGTTGTTGTAACCGTCGGAGACGAACGCCTCGTTCGTCTTGGGATCAAAGGCCACCTGCGTCGGCTGGGCAAAGTTGTCGGTGTCGGAGTTCCCCTTGCTTTGCCCGTGTTTCCCCTTCTGGATGAGCAGCTTGCCGTTAGGCGTGAACTTGGCGAGGCTGCTGAAGACCTGCGTGCGACCACCGCCCTCGGTCGAGTGCGTTCCGGCCCACACATTTCCTTTGTGGTCGATAGAGAGACCATGCGCCCCGCCGTGCGCGACGTCAGCCGGGACACGCCGAGACGCGAGGAGGTCGAGGCGGTGTCCGGGAAGCTCCACCCACTGGAATCCGCCAGCTGGCAAGTTGGGATCGTTGACATCGCCCCACGCCTGCACGAAGGCTCCCTTCGCGTCGAACTCCACGACGGGCGGCATCGGATCGCAGCACTCCCGCACGCCGCGCGCGGCGTCATCGTCGCCATCCGCGATCCAATGAGGCCAATGCATCACCCAGACGTGATCGCGATCGTCAACCGCCACCGACAACACGGCGCCGAAGATCCCGCTATTGGGCAGTGGCCGCTTCGGCCAGCTCGGGTCGTACTGGAATACCGGAACATCATCAGCGGGTGACACCTCCGCCGCCGCGGTCTCTTCCTGTGCCCGCTGAGTGCTTCCGCAGGCGCTCAGCGCCATCATTACGGCCGCTAGCACCGACCACGTTACGCTGTAATGGCTCATCGCGTGCTCCATTCGAGGTAATTGTCCGTGTAGTTCACCCCATTGACGGGGTGATTATGGCCGAGCTCCAGGGGCCTGGCACTTTGAGAATGAGTAATTAGATCTTTCGGTTGCATTTTGACGTCCCCCCGTCTTCAGTAGCGGATCTTTTCAGAGTCCGGCGCTGATCAACCTTCGCAATCCGTTACACACGAGATAGTTGGTGCACCTATGCGCGGCTCAGTATATCTACTTGCTCGATTCTCACGGCACGTGATCGTCCGCGCCTGAATCTCATGTGTGGACCGCATCTCTTCGTCGCTCATTTCTTAGGCTCCAGACATCATCAGCGACGGGACAGGAGCACCCGCGCGCCGCCGGTCAGGCTGAGCCGGTCGGCGGGGACCGATTTTCTGTCTCCTGGGCGCCCTGCGTCTCCAGCCCCTCCCGAGCCTGTTCCAAGCACACCTGGGAGTAACTGACAGGCCGGATTCGCCTCTCGTCACAGCTTCCCTACGCGGCAAACCCTGCCGCATCGATGTCAGGAAACCCGCGATCTGGTCTCAGCTAGGGACGCCACCACAGCACCCCCACCCGCGCAAGGTCTTCATGCAATAAAGCCGCGTCGAGGGGACGTCTATCGTCAGCCGGAGGGCGCCGGCGCAACCGCAGACTCAGAATCGAAATAGCCGGTTGATTTTGACGACGAGCGCACGGTTGCGCAGTGCCGAGAATCGGTCCGGGAGAAAGGGGTCGGTGTCCCGGTTCTCGTTGTAGACGACGAACAACTCGCTTCCCGGAGCGTACTCCCACCGAAGCCGCAGATTCGTGCTCAGCGAGTGACTGCTCGAGTTGTATTGGAGCAGCGCGCTGACGAACATCAGCGGCGTCATTGTGAAGGTCGAGCGGGCCCGCACCACCTGGGTCGTAAACGTGCCTTGGGACAGATTCACCCGGTTGTACGAGTAGCTCGGCTCCAGTGAAAACCGTGGCGTCATCTCCAGCCGGCCCTGGCTGAACCCGACAGTAGTCTTCGTCCCGCTGAAGAAGCTGCCATGCTGGACCGAGAGCCTCCCGGCCAGCCGCCGCTGGCGTCCCATGGAGTACGAGACCTGCGCGTCTTGAAAGTCGTATCCGCCCGTTGGAATCGTCACGCCAGAGGTGATCGAGAACGGCCGCTCGAGAAGCTCGAAGCTCCGGGAATACGACGTGGTCAGTTGGTCGCTGTTCTCGAACTCGATCCCGAACTGCCCCTGGACCTCACGCGTTTCCAGCACCCCAGCCCGGTCGGTGATGTAGTCGACCTCACCGGTCCACGTCAGCTTGCGGATGCGGTCGAGTGACGCCGGACGCGGACTGAACCGGAACAACCCAAAGCTTCGTTCGAAATCATCACGGAGGAGAAACCCCACATCGGGCCGGAAGTGGTCACCTACGACGAGCCGCTCGGCCTGGACGCCGTAGCGATCGCCGTCGTAGTCGAGATGACCGCGGTAGCTGATGTCGTCATCTTGCACACCGGGCGTCGTCGTCTTGGCCCAATAGGTATTGATGTCGAGGTTGTCGAAGAAGGAGAAGAGGCCGTCAACGCCATATGTCTCGGCTGACCCCGTGCCCACCGTCGAAATCGATCTCCCGGTGAACAGGAGGCCCACACTGCTTCGCCGGAGCACGTCGCGGCGGACGCGAACGACCGAAAAGTTAGTGGCCTGCGCGGCACCGTCGGAGGCGTCGTCCGTCTGAATGTTCAGCACGCCGAGGCTGAACTTGCCGGCCCTGCCCGTCACGCGCCCCCCCACGTTGATCGGAACCTCCTGGCCTCGGGACAACCCGATCTGGCGGCTGTAAAACAGCACCGGGGTCGTGCCTCCCCCTCCAAACGCCCCAGCGCCAGCCCCGCCGAAGGTGAAGACCCCCTGATTCTCCAGGAAGAACTCCCGCTTCTCGGGAAAGAACAGGCTGAACCGTGTGAGGTTGACCTGTTGCTCGTCGGCTTCGACCTGCGCAAAGTCGGTGTTCACCGTGAGGTCGGCCACCAGGCTTTGCGTGACGCCGTACTTCACATCGAGCCCAAGCGCGCCTCCGGCATCGTTTGACAGCTCGCGCGCCGGGTCGCTCGTCATGTCCGCGACCGCGTACGGCTTGATCTCGAACGTGCGCCCGCTGTCCGGCGCCTCCAAGCCGATGATTGCGGCCGAGAGCGAGGCCATAAAGAGACCGTTCGAACCCTGCTCAGCGGGCAGCGGTGCCAGATAGGAGTGCTCGTTCAATCGCAGCACGCTCCGCTTGATATTGAGTCCCCAGACCTGTGCCTGGCCCGCCCGGTACCGCACCGACTTGAATGGGAGCGCCACCTCCGCGGTCCACCCGCCGTCGAAGCGACCCGACCTCACCTCCCAGACGGGATTCCAATCGAGGTTAAAGCCGCGCTCGTCCCACATCTGGCCATCCATGCGGCCGCCGAGCGGGTTGATGTTCAGCACGATCCCGTTGCGGCGATCGTAGAACGTGTCCAAGAGGATGCCGAGGTTGTCACCCTGAAAGATGCTGATGTTATCCCTCCGCATCTCGTTGGCCACCCAATCGGACTCCGGTGCCGAGTCCCAGCATCGGGCGCCGATGTACAGGTTGTCGTCGTCGAAGAAGACCCACACCTCGGTCTGTTCCGAAGCCAGCCTCCCCGCGATCGGAACCGTCTGGATGAAACCCGATGCCGGCAGCGCGTCACTGTATACGCCTTCGTCGAGGACGCCGTCGATGCGGACAGGCTCACGCACGCGAACGGCCCGGATGGTCACTCTCCCGGCGTCGTCGCGGGCGATGGTATCTGGCAGTTGCGGGGCCAGCGGCCCATCGACTACCAATGCCGACTCCTCCGGTTGCGTGGATGACAGGGCCTTCTCAGCAGGCTCTTGGGCCACAAGATGGCCGCTCAGCAGGGCGGCGGTCACGACGCTGCAGCCGATGCCACGGAGACCGGCGGTGCAGCTCCTGAGTGCGACGGATGCCGCGTTCTGCCACACGACCTTGGCGATTGTGACTACGTGCATGGTGCCTCAGCAACCGATCGGGCCATGCGAGGCGAGGTGCAGTCTACACTGCACCACACTACGGGACCCGGCTATTCGGTCCGTGAACGCTGGTAACGCCGACGATCCGAGCAACCGGGCGGTAGGCGCCTCCTCGCCGAGCGAATCTCCAGGTGCCTGCATCCAGGGACGATAGCATGGCGAGTGGACCCCGCTCGTCCGGTGGACCCGGACGGTAGACAACATTGCGGCTCCCTTGACGCAGCAGCGGCCACTCGCGTGCCTACATCCGGAACAGCCAATTAATCTTCACGATGATCGCGCGATTGACGAGGTCCGGAAACCCCGAGGCGCGAGTGTCGCGCTGGTCGTTGTAGACGACGAACAGCTCGCTGCCAGGGCGGTACTCCCAGCGCAAGCGTACGTTGCTCGCGACGGCATCCCCGCCGGAGTTGTACTGCAGCAGCGCGCTGACGAACATCAGTGGCGTCATCGTATAGGTGACTCGCGAACCCACCAGCTTCGTCGTGAACGACCCCACCGGCAGGTCCACCCAGTTCACCGACATCGTGGGCTGGAGTGAGAACTGCGGAGAAAGTTCGATACGCCCCTGGCTAACGCGGAACGTTGTCCGCTCGCCGCTGAAGAACGTCCCGTGTTCCAGTGAGATGCCTGCAGAAATCCCCCGTTGCGTGCCGAACGAATAGGAGACGCGCCCACGCTGAAAACCGTAGCCGCCCACCGGCAGCGTCACCATGGGCGCGATCCGGAACGGCTGCGGCAGAAACTCATACAGGTCGCTGTACGAGAGTCTGAAGGTGTCGCCGCTCTGGAAGTCGATGCCGAACTCGCTGTTCCAGTTGCGTGTTTCGACCAGCCCGGCGCCGTTCTCGATGTACGTCATCGACGTCACTGCCGAGAACTTGCGGATCGACGGCAGCGACACCGGCCGCGGACTAAAACGCAGCTGACCGAAGTTGCGCCGCATGTCGTCTCGGCGCAGGAACCCGACCTCTGGATTGAAGTTCTCGCCCACCGCCAGGCGCTCGAGCTTCAGGCCGTACCGGTCGGCGTCATAGTCGAACTGCGCACGGTAGCTGATGTCGTCGTCCTCGAGCCCCGAGGTCTTCGTCTGCGCCCAGTAGGTGTTGATGAACAGGTTCTCGTAGAAGGCGAAGGCACCGTCCACACCGTAGACCTGATTGCTCCCAGCACCCCGCTCGCGAACCGATCGATGGGTCGCCAGCACGCCGATACTGCTGCGGCGAAGGACGTCACGCTTAAAGCGGACCACGGTAAAGTTGGTGCGTGCGGCGCCCACGGTCTCGTCGTTGCCCGACTGAATATTGAGCACACCGAGGCTGTACCGTCCCACGCGGCCGGTAAGACGGCCACCGGCCACGATCGGGACGGCCCGCCCCAGCTGTAAGCCGATCCGCCGGCTATAGAAGAGGGTCGGGAGATCGCCGTCGCCCCCGAAGCCGCCACCGCCCCCGAACTCGAACGTCCCCTTGTTCTCGAGAAAGAAGTCCCGCTTTTCAGGAAAGAAGAGGCTGAAACGCGTCAGGTTGATCTGCTGTT
>Ga0302135_10001361_pt1 | contig 14768 bp, 14 predicted proteins | sample CBN3_surface_MG_FD_203119 | JGI IMG/M metagenome (GOLD analysis project Ga0302135, IMG submission 203119) | Marine microbial communities from Western Arctic Ocean, Canada - CBN3_32.1 | ecosystem: Environmental > Aquatic > Marine > Oceanic | place: Canada: Western Arctic Ocean | collected...
GTGCTCGGGGGATTGGGTTTGATCGCTACCCTTGGTGCGACTGTTAAGTGGCCTGCTTTGTTGCGGCGTTCGTCGGCTGTGCGAACTGTGGACGACATCCAATCATGAATCTTCCCGATTTCAGCTCGCACACCCCGAAAGCAGTCGCGCTCGATCTCGACGAAACAGCGCTGAACTCGAGTGCTCGATTGACCGAGCGAACTCGGTCGGCGTTGCACGCGGTTCATGAGCTTGGGCTACCGTTGATCATTGCCACATCACGCCCGGAGCGAGTGCTGCCGGTCCTGGTTGGCGATGATATTCTGGAGATCACTTCACTGGTTCAGATGAACGGGACTATCGCGACCGGGCGTGCGGGATTGACGGGTTCACTCAAGCACACGCTCGACTCAGCCGATGCGTTGCGATGTTGGGAGATTACACACGAATTGGCTCCGTGGGCAAGAATGACCCTTGAGATCGATGGTACTCGTTTCGCGGTCAATCACTCGGATGACATAAATGAACTATGGGCGTTTAACCGGGCTACACCCACCATGGTCGTGTCGTTCGAAGAAGCGATGGAACTGGGACCGGCGAAAATATCGGTGAATGGGGCTAATCAGAACTTGGAATCACTCGCGAAATCGTTGGAACATCAACTCTCAGACAACACTGTTATTTTTCGAGCCGCCAACGGGCAGTTCTTGAACGTTGTGCCGGTAAGCGCGAGCAAGTCGGGTGCTACCGCCGAGTTGCTCACTGGAGCAGGTATTTCGCTGGACGACGTACTGTCGTTCGGTGATGACTTCGTGGATATCGACCTGATCAGAGATTGTGGCTGGTCGATGGCGGTTGAAAACGCAATTCCAGAAATAAAAGCCCTTGCCAAGTACAGCACTGCTTCGAACGACGATCACGGTGTCGCAATGGTTCTCGAAGACCTGGTTTTGGCACTTACCTAGATGAGATTTCGTCCAAAAGTGGTCGGTGTTCTGGCCGACGCACAGTTTCGAGCACTGATCATCAGCCAGGTGACGTTTGACCTTGGCATATTCATGCGCGGCACGGCCAATTCGTGGGTTGTTTTCGAGCTCACGCAGTCGCAGTTGTGGGTCGGGTTGGTGGCGGGTGTTCGAGCGATACCTATCCTGTTTTTTTGCGCTGGCTGGTGGGGTGATATCCGATCGCCTTGGGCGGCGAAATCTGATGATGTTCGCCGGGACGCTGATCGCTGCATCGTCGGCCGTGACGGCGATCCTGATTTCTTCCGAACTGCTTTTGGCGTGGCACATGCTGGCGGTTTCAGTGCTTGGCGGCATTGGAGCCGCACTCTACGGACCTTCGTTTTACGCCCTGATAGCCGATATCGTTCGATCGGATCGGCTGGTTCACGCCAACGGAATACTCTCTGTAGCGCAAACAACCGGTGAGATGTTTGGACCCGTGATCGTCGGTTTCGTCATCGCCGCTTCGGGTGCTCACACCATCTTCTGGCTGGTGGTTGGTGGAAACGCGGTTGGATTGATGCTTCTATTTCGCGTGCGTGAACCTGAGCGGCCACAGGCGGATGCGTCTGGAGAGAAACCATCGTTTACAAGTCAGTTTGTTGAGGGACTGAGATATGCCCGCTACACTCCACCGTTGCTCTGGCTAACGCTGCTCGTAATCGCACAAAACCTGTTTGGTGTGGCGATATTTGCCCTGATGCCTGTTTATGCACAGGACGTGCTTGAGATTGGCCCGACGGGTTTCGGATTGATGGGTGGTGTGTTCGGCGCAGGAACACTGATCGGCGCGGTGTACGTGTCGCTGTGGGGCATTCACCGCCGACACTCCTACGTGATGTTCATCATGGGTATTTTCTGGGACTTGGGAATGGTTGTATTTGGCTACTCCCGGTCCGTGCCATTGAGTCTCGGTGCGCTGCTCGTGATGGGTCTGATTTCGATGCCGTGGGTCACAGCGGTACTTACCATGTTTCAGCAGGCGGCAACCGACAAGATGCGGGGCCGGGTGATGAGCCTGTATGTGATCGCAATTGGTGTGTTCCCGCTTGGTTGGCTCTTCGGTGGCGCGGTCGCTGAGTGGCTCGGCAACGAGGAGGCGCTTGTTATCAGTGCGCTGCTTGGATCGCCGGTGGCGGGTCTTGCGTTGATCTTATCGAAGGAGTTCAGGCGGGCGTGAGTGAGGGGGTTCGCGTGTTTGGAGTGCCGTACTTCGCTAAATATCGAAACCTTTGAAAAGATCGTGTCGGTGATGCCTGATTCGTTTTCGGTGATCGGTGGGTCGATCCTAATGAAATAGTCGGTGCTAATGAATCTCAAAGCCAGTTCCGGCGTGGGCATGCGATCGAATGGTGAGTGCTGGGTCTTATGTTCTTTGACGGCTTTTTTTCTCGTGTCTACGTGTTAGGAAACATCGAGAGAGGCTGTCATATCGTCATCTCGGACACCCATCTGTTCCCGATCAATATTTGCAAAACCTGATTCGGGATCGCGTTCACCTTCAGCGGCAATCCAAGCAGACATGATTGAGCGGAGGAAACCCTGGTAATAAAACTTCGAGGCCTTCCATGGGGTGAGGGTGGAGCCTGAGTACGAGGGATCACCCGCTGCAAAGTACGCCATTTTTGTGGCTTCTGATGCGCGAATATGATCGGGATGACCGTAGCCTCCGCCTTCATCGAACGTTATGACCACATGGGGCTTGAGTTCGCGAATCGTGTTGACTATTTTGGCGACAACTTCGTCCATAGGGGCCTGTATGTAGGCGTTCGAGTGGTCGTTGTCGGGGGTTCCCGCCATTCCGGAATCGCGGTAGCCATACAAAATGCTCTGCTGGACGCCCAGCACTTTTCCTGCGTTGTAGTACTCCTGCTCCCGAACCGACGAGAGTGTTTCGGGCGTGGCGTCGGCCCCTTCAGCGATGTAGCCGACATCACCTCGTGTGGCGCAGGCAGTGAATACCTATGCGCCTTCGGATGCGTACTTAATTAACGTTGAGCCCGAGCCGAACGTTTCGTCGTCGGGATGAGCAATTGAGCAGAGTAGTCGACGGCCTGAGTTCCCGTTGCCAGCCGCACCTGTCGAACCTGAATTCATCAACTAAAACTCCCCATAATTGAACGGCCTGTTGCAAGTGCCGCCCTTCGAAGGCCTCAGGATGGCATTCACAACGGGATATTCAATAAATCGTGATTCACCATAGCGGAGTTGCGCCGTGGGGCTTACTATCGCCGCACAGTAAAACAACATATCTGCCGTCTACTTCGACTTCATTCAGAACGGTTGCGGATATCAAGATACCCAATCTGGCTACCATCCCATGAAAATTACCAAAGTTACTCCACTGATGCTGGACCGTTACCTGCTAGTTCAGGTCGAAACCGATGCCGGTATTACCGGGCTTGGTGAATCGGGAGCCTGGGGATTTTTAGAGGCTTCTTATTCGGCGATAGAAAAGTTTGGGCGATATCTAGTTGGCGAGGATCCACTTCGAATCGAACACCACTGGCAGTACATGTACCGCTTCTCTCACTTCAGGGGCGCGGCGATCATGGGCGCGCTGAGCGCTATAGACATTGCGTTGTGGGACATCATGGGCAAGCACTTCGACACTCCTGTTCACCAACTACTAGGCGGCAAGGTGCGGGACAAGGCCCGTGTCTACTACCACGTGTTCGGCGATACGACTGAGGTGCTGACGACCGGCATTTTAGATGCGAAGGAGCAGGGATTTACGGCTGTGGGTCATCTGACTCCGTTCCTGGATGAAGACAGCGACATTCCTTATTTCAAGACTCATGCCGACAAGATTGGCGATGCTATCGAGACCGTTCGAGGGTACCGGGAGGCAGTTGGGACGAGTGTTGATCTGTGTATTGAGATTCACCGGCGCATGACCCCGACCGAGGCGGTGCAGCTAGGGCTTGGCATCGAGGAGTTCCACCCGTACTTCTTTGAGGACCCGGTGACTCCCGACAACTTCGACGAGATGGCTTATGTTGCCGACAAGATAAATATTCCGATCGCAACCGGTGAGCGGTTTACGTCAATCTGGGAGTTCGAGATGGCGCTGTCACGCAACGCCGTGCAGTACATTCGCCCCGACGTCTGCCTTGTGGGAGGTATCTCGGGAGCACGCAAGATCGCTGCGCTTGCAGAGGCGCGCCACGTTGGTGTCGTTCCGCACAATCCGTTGTCCCCTGTTTCGACTGCTGCGTGTTTACAGATCGCAGCAACAGCTCCGAACTTTGCTTTGCAGGAGTACCCGATTGGTGAGGATGTTTCACCGAAGAACGAGATGGTTACCGGCATGGCTCAGCACGACGGCAATGGCTACCTGACGATTTCGGATGCCCCGGGTATTGGGATGGAGCTGAAGCCGGGTGCTATTGAGAATTGCCCTGAGGTTCCACGAGAAGTGGTGACGAGGTTGCATGCTGATGGTTCGGTGATCGACCAGTAGGTGACGAGAGGCGCTGTTTATGCACGACGGTTGAACGTGCCTGCTGAATCGGGAAGTTATCGCGTTTTGGCTGTTGATCCTTCGACAGGCTCAGGATGACAATGGGTGTTGTATCTCGCGATCTAATTATCTAGAAGCTGAAAACTCCCTACTCATGCCTATCCCAACCAGTAATCCCATCGTTGTTGCTCCCAGTCCTACCCCGTTCAAGGCCGATGATTCGGTCGACCACGCTGCCATCGAACGAAACGTCGAGAAATGGTTGAAAACCCCGCTTTCAGGGTTCGTGTTGAACTCAGAAAACGGTGAGGAGCAGCTCCTTTCGGAAGTTGAACGGCTGGAAATCATTCGCACCGTCAACGACGCTCGCAACGGCGAGAAGTTCATTGTTGGCGGGGTCGATAGCTCGTCGGTTACCGGCTCGATCCGAACTGCCGAAGCGCTTGTAGACGCTGGAGCCGAGATGATCCGAATCCGGATTCCTCGTCTTGCTTCTGACGTCAGCGCTTACTTTGAACAGGTCGTTCCTCGTGTACCAGCTCCGGTCGTGATCATTCACCAGATGGCACCGGGCATGTTCGCTGGTGGCGAGGCTCCAGTAGGTGCTGAGCCAGAGGTGATCGGTGATCTCATTGATCTCGATAACGTCTGGGGCTACATCGCTTCTGGGAATGTTCGGTTCGAGGCGCGGGTGCGTAATTTCGTGACTACTGAGAAGCCGTTCTGGCTCGGCAACGGATTAATCGTTCTGGCGATGAGCGCAATCGGAGCAAACGGTGCTTGCTTGATGTTTGGAAACGTTGGACCTACTGAGGTTATCGAGATCATTTCGAGCACGATGAATGGCGACTTGAAAACGGCTCAGGAAATACAGACTCGAATAATCGAGGCTGACCACCAGATCCTGGCTCGCGGTGCTGCCGGTATTAAGGCTGCACTCGATATTCTCGGCTATGACGGTGGTGCGCCTCGGTTGCCGAACCTCGCTGTTCCAGACGCCGAACGAGAAATCATTCGGGCAGCGATGAAGCAGGCGCAGCTGGTTTAGTCGGCACTAGTTGTCATACAGCCGGTATGATGCCCCGGGTTCGAGTTGAGGAACAACAAGCAGCAACAGTCGTCGCCAACTAGTCGGCGATCTGATCGGAGATATCAATGTCGGTAGCGTTTCCTTCGCCAGATGACACAACGGGTCAGTTCGGGCATTTTTCTTACCGGATGGACGAGCGGTACTCCGTGCGGGATTCCCGGGCGTAGCACTTCCAAACGTGGACGCTCGAAGAGTCGATCGAACGGATTTCCGAGGCGGACGTTTACGTGTTGACGGGGTTCTTCAATGAAGAACTGCTGGAGCGCGCCACGAAGCTGAAGTACATCCAAGGAATCCGTGTTGGGTACGGGCAGTTTCCGCTTCAAAAGCTGAAAGAACTCGGCATCAAGTTCGCCAATGCTCCGCACGTCATCGGGAACCAGGTCGCTGAGCACGCTATATCTCTGATGCCCGGTTTGAGCCGACTCATTCACACGGGTCGTGACAACCAGAACAACACCACCTGGCGCGGCATGGTGAGTGATCTGTCGGAACGGGAAGACGAGTTGATTGGCAAGACGCTGCTGATCGTTGGTATGGGTGCTGCCGGGTCACGACTGGCGAGGTTTGCCAAGGCGTTCGATATGAAAGTGCTTGCGACCAAGCGTGATCCTTCGACGGCTGAGGGTCCCGCTGATGAAGTTGGTACGCCGGATCGGCTGACTGAGATGGTTCCAGAGGCCGATTTCATAGCCCTGACGTGTCCTTTGACCCCCGAAACAACCAACATTATCGATGCGAGCGTTTTGAAGGCGATGAAGCCCACGTCGTATCTGATCAACGTTGCCCGCGGCCAGTGTGTCGATGAGCCAGAACTGCTGAAGACTCTGGAATCGGGTGGAATTGCGGGTGCTGGGCTCGATCATTTTGTGGAAGACCCGCTGGGTCCGGATTCACCGTTTTGGAAGCTGAGAAACGTGATTATCCCTCCGCACGGCAGCGGTGAGTCTCGACATTCTGAGGATCGGGTGCTCGATATTCTCGATGAGAATCTAAGCCGACTCTGGAACGGCCAGACAGGCCTAAAAAACCAAATCGTCTAGTGCCGCGTGCGACGTTTTCCGAGAGGTCGTTTGGGGGATTCCGATTCGTGGGGTCGTTATTCTGGTTGGCCTGTCGGGCTTGCGTGCTTGTTGTTTTTCCGAGCCGACGCACCTATTGTCACGCCACACTAACGCGCTTATTGTCATCCTGAACTTGATTCAGGATCACCGATGGCTGCGAGATAAGGCAGCCACCGGAAACTCTAACAGCGAACAGTACGGTCCAAAAATTTCGCAACTACAAGGATTTTTCTAGATGCTAATAATCGATGGTGACTACCCGATGGCGCTTGGAATTGCCAAGAATCGAGACCTGACCCTCCCGATTGACAAGGTTCGGACGGCACCGGTATTTCCGGGGTATAACCCTGATGTCGATGCGAGCGAGACGATGGCATCGCTGCCCGAAATGCGTCGTTCCGGGGTAGCAGCCGCCTTGGTGAAAGTTATTGTCGACCAGCACCGCGATGACGCGCCGATGCCCGGCGGACCCCGTAGCGACGAGTTGTCGTACGCCAAGGGTCAGGGCCAGATGGCGTACTACCGTATTCTTGAGACCAAGGGCGAAGCTCGAATTCTGCGAACTTCATCTGACGTCAAAGAGCACATGGCTCAGTGGGAGAACGCTGAAACCTACGACGACCTTCCGATCGGGTTCTTTCTGGGAATGGAAGGCTCAGATCCTATCCTATGGCCCAAGCAAGTCGGAGAGTGGTACGACGATGGCCTGAGAGTAATCAGCATCGGTCACTACGGACCTGCTCGATACGGCCACGGCACAGGAACGGGTACCGATGGCGGGTTGTTCAAGGACGGGCCGGAACTGCTCAGAGAAATGGATGCTCTCGGCATGATCCTGGACGTGACGCATACCTCGGATGAGACGGTTCGTCAGGCACTCGATATTTTTAAGGGTCCGATACTCGCTAGCCACCAGAACTGCAGGGCGATTGTGCCGGGCGAACGCCAGATGAGCGACGATCTGTTGAAACGTTCGATCGAGCGTGGTGCCGTGATCGGTGCTTCGCTGGACACGTGGATGCTGACTCGAAACGTTGAGAAGGACTGGAGCGGTGTCAGAGGCGATCAGCGGGAAGATTTGTTCAAGCCTGAAGACGTTACTCTCGAAGACGTTGTCGATCACATCGAGTACGTTTGTGAATTGGCGGGCGATACGCTGCACTCGTCGATCGGTGGAGATACCGACGGACAGGGTGGCGCTATCGGTGCGCCTTACGATGTCGATACGGTCGCCGATTACCAGAAGATCGCAACTATTCTTGGTGAGCGCGGCTGGAACAACAGCGATATCGAGAACATCATGTGGCGCAACTGGCAGCGATTTTTCGAGGAGTTCCTACCCTAGGTCGCGTGCGACGTTTTCTTGAGGGCGCTAGGTGGTTCCGGTTGGGTGCGCATGGCGCGGCTGTGCAGTGATTGGCTGGGCGTCGCGTCCTAGCCCCAGATCCCTCGGCTACGATGACTTCGCTCGGGACGCGAAAGTCTGCGCGCCTCGACTAGATATCAGTCCCTCAATCAAACCACCAGCGACGTCAAGCAGAAAAATGGCCGTCGGCTACCAGATTGACCAGCCTCCGTCTACGCGGATTTCTTGGCCTGTGATCCAGTTGCCGGCGTCCGACGCCAGGAGTGCGACAGCGCCCTTGAGGTTTTCGGGTATGCCGGTGCGCTGAAATGCGTTCATCTTTCGGAAGTTCTCGATTTGGTCGGGATCGGTAGTGTCCTTTGGAATTTGACCGGGGCTGATGCAGTTGACCGTCACGCCATGTTCGCCGTATTCGGCTGCCATCGCCTTGGTGACCATCAGCACACCGCCCTTCGCCGCGACATAGGGAGCGCCTGACCTCGGGTAGCCGGGTTTGTATGAACGGGGATCCATGGCGAGAGTCGAACTGATCGACCCAAGCGTGATGATCGCACCGCGTTTCGCTTCCACCATTACCCTGCCAACTGACTGGGCGGTGATGTAGGTGCCAGTCATATTGACCTCGATCGTCTTCCTGAACTCGTCGATATCGGCGTTGGGCGGATGCTTCGTATTAAACGACCCACCGGCATTGCAGACAGCGATATCGAGTCGCCCGGTGTCGTTCATCACGCGGTCAACCAGCGCATCGACTGACGCCTCGTCCGTCACATCGCATCCGGCTGCCGTGACGTCCATTCCGCGTCCACGTAAAGTCTCGGCGACCTCCTCGCAGAGTTCGGCCCTGCGCGAGGCGATGTAGACCTTTGCACCGAGGTCGCAGAGCGCTTCGGTGAACGCTGTTCCGAGGTGGGTGCCACCTCCGGTGACGATTGCAGTGCGACCTGTGAGGTCGAATAGTTCCTGGACAGTTCTGGTTGAGTTGGTCATTCTGGCATCTCGAAGTTGTGGCGTAGTTTGATCGTTCGTTCGGATGGTGCGTACCAACCCTGATCGGCGTACTGGTCGGTGTGTAGATAGCACTGGACACGGACTTCGTTAGAGCCTTCGGTGAACGTGAACAGGCGACTCATGGGAATTGAGTTTTTCTCGCCGTGGTAGCGGGTGATCGCCGAGATATTTGCAAAGTTTGCACCCCATTTTTGCTCGATATGCGAGCGGCCGCCGGTGGTGTCATCCGGGTGGGTGTGGGTATGCGCGCCGAGCCACAGATCAATGGCTGGTTCGTTCTCGGCGAAGTAGTTCTCGAATCGTCCTGAGTCCTTTTGGCCGCCGACCCAGTAAATGAACGATGATCCGGGTGCACCGCCATCAGGCATCCGACCGTGATAGCCCTCATCGCAGCCTTCGTTGAGGCCGGAAGCGACGGTGGTTTCCTTGATCATGTGGTGGGCGGCGGAGATGACGATCTTGTCCTTGTTTTCCTCGACTTTTTTCGTCCACCACTGAAACGTTTCTTCTGAAATTGCCCCGGCTGGATAGCCACCAAACTCGCCACGGCCGATCGGTGCTCCGCCGTCGTTTCGATCTGCGAGCATGAGGAACACGACGTTGCCGACCTCGAATGAGTAGTTCTCCCATGTGCCGGTCGTTGGATACGGTCGCTTCGAGTTGTCGACCTGCGAGAATTCGGTGCTTTCGCCGGTCGGGTCGATCCACTTCTTGAACCACCCCTGGGTCGGTTCGTCTGCGCCTGACGCATCGTGGTTTCCGATGACGTCGTAGAAGTGCTCGCGGCCGTGCTGCTTGGCTGTTGCGTACTGAGATAAGACTAATTGGCCCTCTTCATCGTCGGGTGGGAGTTGTGATCCCGAAAAGTCACCAAGATTGACGGCGATGTCGAAGCCGCCAGATTGACCGGGGCCGTTCGGCCACGCCTCAGCGTGCTGAATCGATTCTTCCAGCGAACGTCGCCCGTATTTTATTTCGGTTCCAACGTGTACATCCGAGAGCGCCCATAGACGAAGTGTTCGGGCCAATTCGTATCACCTTTCCGGTGTCCTACAAGGACCGGCTTGCTGCGCGGTCCTGATCGACCCGCATCATAGCGTCAACAGTTTCCGATGTGCCAGCTGAGGAGAGCAAATATCTTGGATCGAAGAATCAATTCCTCCGGCAACTTTCGCTCCGAACCGGCGTATACTCCCGCCGCGAGATCAATTTAAAATTATCGCCAACACCGTCCCACTGCTACAAGCACCTTAGTAAATCGAGTTTCCATGCCAGCCATTACCAGCGTTGAGTTCAGGCAATTTTCGGCTAACCACCACAACGCCCAGCGAAACTGGCTGCTGGTGAAGATAAACACCGACGACCCCAAGATTTACGGCATCGGTGACGCTTCCCCGATGGAGGACGATGACCTCGTGATCGCAATGGTCGAAGCGATGGTCGAAAAGCATCTCATAGGCAAAGACCCGCTTGAATCAGAGGTCCACTGGACGAATCTTTATCAGGACTTCCAGGCGAGGGGCGGTCGAATCGCCTCGACTGCTATCTCGGGCATTGATATCGCATTGTGGGACCTGAAGGGCAAGATTCTCGATCAACCTGTGTGGAAGCTTCTTGGTGGCGCACACCGGAAGAAAATTCGAGTGTACGCGAACGGCTGGTACTCGAACCCCGGAACTGCCGAGCAGAACGCTGAAGAGGCGAAAGCGGTGATGGACATGGGTTACACCGCCCTAAAGTTCGACCCGTTCGGCCAGACGAATTTCTACAAGATTTCTCTTGAGGAGTTACAGAAGGCCGAGGATCGGGTGGCCGCGGTTCGAAAGGCCGTTGGGCCTAACATCGACATTCTGGTCGAGGCTCATGCCAAGTTCGACGTGATGAACGCTATCCAGATCGGCAAGCGGCTGGAGCAGTATCGCCCGCTGTTCTACGAAGAACCAGTTTCACAGGAGCGCGTTTCGGAGCTTCTGGAAGTTCGCAACAAGGTCAATATTCCAATCGCTACCGGTGAGCGGCTCTATACAAAGTTCCCGTTCGCCGAGATTGTCGACCGCCACGCCGCGGACGTGCTTCAGCCTGATATTGCCAATGCGGGTGGAATTACGGAGCTGAAAAAGATTGCGATCATCGCTGAGGCGAAGCACATCACGATGGCGCCGCACAACGTTTGCTCGCCGGTGGGAGCTACTGCTGAGTTGCATTTAGACGCTTCGATTATCAACTTCGAGATTCAGGAGTACCACGCCGAGTTCTATACGGACCACTACTTCACTGTTCTCGATGGATTTGTTCGCCAGAAGGACGGCTATGTAGAGGTTTCCGATGCGCCGGGTCTGGGGATTGAACTAAACGAGGCAGAAATAGCCGCCCACCCGCCGCTCGCAAAGACGTCATCGGCAGGAGGCACAGTAAGAGGCATCTAGGTGCCGACGACACGTTTTCTGGAGGGCGCTTGGGGGTTATTTTCGGTATTTGATGAGTGACTGGGTTTGGATCGGTTTTTATTAGGTCATAGTGGGTTCTTTGGAACCAGGAGAAATATAAGAATGATTGAAAATACAATTCTTGCGGCGAATAAAGAGGGGCGGAAGGCCACTGTTTTTGCACTGGCACACCCTGCTCTCTACATGATTGAGATGGCAGCACACGTCGGGTTCGATGCCATCAATATCGACGGCGAACACGGTGGTTTCCCGGAAGAGGCGATCGACGATATTTGCAGGGTTGCAAACGGGTACGGCATGTCGGTAACCGCACGGGTTCCTGATAACGCTGCTTACCAGATCAACCTCTACCTCGATCGTGGCATTCAGGGCGTGACCGGTCCACACATCAACTCCGGAGCAGAGGCCCAGGCACTTGCCGACGCGTGCCTGTTCCCTGTTGACGGAAAGCGATCCTGGGGCGGCGGGCGCGGCACCGAGTTCAACGACCAGACGCTGCTCGACGAAAAGTACGGCGGAAAGCTTGGATTTGCCAAATGGTCGAACGCCAACATGATCGTAGTAGCGCAGACAGAAGATAAAAAGGCGTGGGACAACCTCGACGACATTCTGGCAGTACCGGGTCTCTCCGGTGTGACCGGTGGACCACACGATTTCGCCCAGTCACTCGGACACCCCGGTGAGCCGGATCACCCGGAACGAGTTGCCGCAACTCTCGATATAGAGACACGCGCAAGGGCAGCTGGCAAGACCGGCGGCGGCGACATAACTACCGGCATTGGCATTGCCGAGCTGATGCTCGGTGAGGCACGCAGGTTCGTCGCAGATCACAAGAATGACAAGCTGGGCTAGCAGTTAGAAACAACCATTTCGTAACCTGAGTGGCGACAGTGCCGACGGCACGTTTTGTTTAGGGCGTGAAATTCAGGTTGTGGGTTTGGTGGCAAGATCTAGAGTGATACAGACCACGGAATTCGATGGGTATTCCGTGGTCGTTTCGCGTATTGATAAATCTCTTCAGGAATCGCCTGTGCAGGATTGTTATCGGCCTGTTGGGATCGCTGTGAGTGGTCAAAAGGAGATCGTTTACGGTCATACTGAATCCACGCAAAGTGTTTTATCTGCTGTCAGGGAACGCCGTCGTCGTTACGGCAGTTCCAGGAGCAAACCGCTTCCGGAGGTGATACTCCACAAAGCATGGCGAAATGCCGGGCTTGAGCACGCCGAGGTTCAAGGGCGGGATGGTCACACGTACCGGATCACCTATGGTGGAAAGCCCGGTGGGTCGGTTGGGCCTGACTTTACGGATGCTGTGATTGAGCGTGATGACGGTACTGTTTTTCGTGGTGATATTGAGATTCATGTCAGGGAATCAGACTGGCGTGCACACGGCCATCACAAGAACGCTCGATATAACGGAGTCGTGCTACACGTGGTGGCTGTTGAATCGACCGATTCAGCGAATCACCCGGCGCTCAAAGCAACTGGCGTGTCGATACCGTTACTTGCACTCAACTGGAAAGTATCTGCTCCTGATACGGGCGTTACTGATCCAGCAACCCTGAGGCACGGCGGTGGGCATGGTGTTGCGGGTGGTTCTGGAACGGGCAAAAGCGATGCGAAGCAGCCCTTGTTGCTTGCGGAGGCGGGTTTAGAACGGTTTCACTCGCAGGCCAGCGGGATTTGCGCTGGACATAGGTGCGTTTGGTGAGGATCAGGCATACTGGCTCGGGGTGATGGGCGCTCTGGGCTATCCGAGAAACAAACGCGCTTTTCGATCGCTTGCCACGCGCGTCGACTGGGACCAAATATCGAAACTTGAGAGAGCATCCGACGTTGAGCGGTTGTTAATTCAGGGTGCCGGCCTCGAGAATCCAGCCGCCAACAAATACGATGGCCAGCCCCAAAAGGTTGTCTTGCGGGGAAAAGCCCCCTCCTGGGTACGACCGTGGGGTCGTCCTGCGAATGCTCCAGCTACACGCATTGCTGCAGTATCTGCACTGGTTCCGACCTGGTCCTCGCAGGGCGGTATCGCACAGGCACTACGTCGAGCGGTCCAAGAAGCTAGTCGACCGAGGGACCTGGCGAGGGTGTTCAGGCCTCAGAATCTCGTTAGCAACGACAAAGTGAAAGTAATTGGCGGCGCTCGTGCAGCCGAAATTGTCGTAAACATTCTGCTGCCGGGTGTCTTTGCGATGGCTACGCACCAATACGCTGGACAGGCGGTGGCAGTTCATCTCAAGAATCGGACTGGGGAGTTGTTTTCATCGCACCCAAAACTTGCAGGAAACTCTGTTACGAATGAGGCAAAGGTAGCCCTCGGACTCTCGTACACCGTGCCTGATGTTAACAACGCTCAAGACCAGCAGGTACTGATCGCGTTGTATCGAGAACTTTTCAGGTATGGGATCAAACCCCGTCAGCCGCGGCTGCCAGGCGTGTAGCGGTACGTGCCGAGAACGTCCCAGGCTAGAACATCCATTATTTGCGGTAACGCGATACGATTACAGATATGGCAGTAGAAACCAGCTCGGGCCAAGATAGACCCTCACAGTCCAACCTTCGTAATCAGTCGGGCAACATTCATATTTCCAAAAACAGATTACTCCCCGGCGAACGAATTGTTGCTGAGCTTAAGTCAACTAACGACAGCGGCTTCCAGCTTTCGCACTTCAGGGTGATTTTTTGTGGTGGCGCAGATTCGAACGCCGTTTATGCTTCAGCACAGCTGAAAGACGTATCGTCGGTCAACATCTCTCGACGGCCGCGCGCACGGCGAAGTGCCGCATGGGGAGTTGTTGGTCTGTTCGCAGCGATCGGCGTGTGGCAGGTCACCCCGAGCACGACCGTTGGGGTTACCGCTGCGCTGGTTGTCGCACTTATCTCGCTGATCCTCATGGCCGACTACTGGATTCGACCGGCGGGAGTTCACATTGAATTACACACGACAGGTGGCGGCATAATCGGTGGTGAGGTAGACGGTAAAGTTGCAACAGCCATGGAGTTTGCTCGCGAGGTGGAGAACACCCGACGCAAACTGGTTCCCAACCGGGTTAGTTCGCCGTACAGGAACTACCCGTCGGGTTAATTCTCAACTAGGCATTTCGAGCGCACCTTACAAGCTGCGTAGCCGACGCCAAATGCCGTTACCAGTCGCCCCTAGACGAGCGAGCTCGTACCGATCCTGAGACTGGGGATCACGTCCAGGTCCCAGTCATCTCGCCTACCGTTCTGAAAATTGATTAGACCGCTCATCGCGATCATTGCTCCGTTGTCTGTGCAGAGTTTAAACGGCGGGATCGCAACGGGTAGTGGTGACTTCTCAACGAGAGTCGCACGTA
>Ga0302135_10001362_pt1 | contig 14765 bp, 11 predicted proteins | sample CBN3_surface_MG_FD_203119 | JGI IMG/M metagenome (GOLD analysis project Ga0302135, IMG submission 203119) | Marine microbial communities from Western Arctic Ocean, Canada - CBN3_32.1 | ecosystem: Environmental > Aquatic > Marine > Oceanic | place: Canada: Western Arctic Ocean | collected...
GCAGCGGGCGGACGCGCTTGACGATATGCTGCCCATGCAGCGCGCAGACTTCATCGAGCTGTTTGAGACGATGCAGGGGCGCCCGGTCACCGTTCGCCTGCTTGACGCGCCATTGCATGAATTCCTGCCGAAGACGGATGCCGAGGTTCGGGAGACGGCCAAGGACCTTGGGCTCAGCCTTGCGCGACTGCAGCGCGAACTCGTGAGCATGGAAGAACACAATCCGATGCTCGGCCACCGGGGTTGCCGGCTCGCGGTCACGTGGCCTGAGATTTACGCGATGCAGGTCCGGGCGATCGCTGAGGCCGCGCTAGCGCTTGCTGCTGATGGCGTTAAGGTGATGCCCGAGATCATGATTCCACTCATCGCAACCGAAACTGAACTCGCGATGCTTCGGCGAGAAGCGGAAGTAACGATCAAGGGCGTCAAGAAGCAGTTTCGGGGCGTCAGACTGCGGTTTCCGATCGGAACCATGATCGAAGTGCCGCGTGCCGCGCTAACAGCCGACAGCATTGCCGAACACGCCGATTTCTTCTCGTTTGGCACCAACGATCTGACCCAGACGGGCTACGCGTTGTCCCGCGACGATGCCGGCCGCTTCCTGCCCGAATATATTGAGCGCGGTCTGATCAAGGACAATCCATTCGCGACCATCGATGAACAGGGTATCGGTCGACTCGTCGTGCTCGGCACGGAACTCGGGCGCCAGACAAAACCGTCGCTCGAGGTTGGCGTATGTGGTGAGCACGGCGGTGATCCGGCGAGTGTTGTCTTCTTCGCCCGGACGGGACTCGACTACGTTTCCTGCTCGCCGTACCGCATACCCATCGCGCGTCTGGCCGCGGCCCAGGCCGAGATTCTCAGTGCTTGAACATTAATCATGGTGGCGCAACGCTGGGTGCGCCCGTTTTCGACCGAACCGGGACACTGGAAGCAGCAACTTCCGGGCAAGGCGCTGAAAATCGCGGCTCGTGGCGATGTCGAGGCGCTGCGCGCGGATTCGCCGCAGTCGCTTAACCAGCCGGGCAGCCATGGTCGCACGTTGCTGTGGGAGGCCGTGTGCAAGGGCCGGGAAGACGCGGTGCGTCTGTTGCTCGACGCCGGTGCGGACCCGGCGCTCACCGGTTGTTACAACAGCGAATCACACGTCCAGCTCGATGCGTTGGCGTGCGCGCGTCACTACCGGCACCCGGTGGTCCACGAATTGCTTGCGAGCCTGTCTGTTACTCAGGACGCCTTCCGCCTCGCATTCATGGGGGACGAAGCCGCCGTCATGCGACACATCGGGCCCGGCGCGCTGGATCTTGAAGACCCCGGCGATGAGATCTACTACATGCCGCTTGTGGCCTTCGCGGTCGCCGGTGGTCACGTTGACTTTGCCCGGCAGTTGGCATCGCGCACAGAACTCGCGCAATACAGCAATCAGCTCGGCTTTCTCTGCGGCCTCGGTGATCGGCAAGACCTGCTCGATGTGCTCATCGATGCCGGCGTGGACCCGCGCGAGATCGACGCGGCCGCGTTTGTCGCCTCCCGCACGCTCGCATTCTGCGCCCGGTTGATCGACGTCGGCACGCCCGTCAACGAGCCCGCCGAGAACGGCTTCACGCCGCTTCTGTATTGCTGCCGGGCGGACAAGGGCAAGAAGCATGACCGCGTGCAACTGCTGCTCGACGCGGGGGCGGACGTCAACGCACGCGGCCCGGGCGGCGAGACGGCGCTGCATCTTGCGGCGCGCTCGCCCGGGCTCGTGGCGCTGTTGATGCGTCACGGTGCAGACGCAGAGGCGCGCGACGACGACGGGAAACGGTGGGACGAGGCCTGATGCTGGTGGACCTCGTTTGGAAGTTGCCTATGCGCGGCCTCGCAATTCAACCCGTCGCAAACGAATCAGATGGTTATGTAATCCGTTGCGATCAGTCCCGGCGTGACTGTGGTGCCGACTACGGAGACCACAGCCATGGCGGTAGCAATTGTAAAAATCATCGGCTCATTCCTCGCCTCGTATCAGTGTTTGATCGAGGTTGACCATAGGCTCGCTTGCGGCGGTCGACATGGACGTGGATCAAGCCCGTTGCGGACTTCTGATCCAGGTCCCGATGATCAGGGTTCGGTGTCAAATGTTGGCCGATCGGGGAACGGCAGCACGACGTATCCCTGCGCCTGATCGACGTGCAGCTTCTTGTAGAACATCGGGTGAATGACGCAGTCCGAGTGGTCATTCAGTGGCAAGCGTTCCTCCATCGAATACTCGAAGTCGGCCTCGATGATCCCGCTCTTGTCGTTGCGGTTACGCGCGACGCCGACGATGCCAAGTTCCGAGACCAGCCGCTTGAAGTTGGCGGGGGAATAGTTGCCCTGCCATTCGGACGCGGACTTGCGCGCGACCTTGTCGAGCAGGTTGCCATCAAATTGCATCGGCACGCCGCGGAGCGCATCGATGATCAGCGCGACGTTCGGGTAGATCTCCGAGTAAGAGTTGAGCACCTCGTCGGCAAGGCGCCGCTGGCCGTCGCTGATCGCTTTGACCACGAGTTGCCCGTCCATCCGCGGAAAACGCCCGGACCGGATCGCAAGCCGTGCGATCTGGTTGCACAGGATGACCAGTTGTCGTGGGCGCATCTGGATATGGCGCAGCACGTAGGGAAACGCCCGCTCATGGCGACCGAATTCGTTGGTGAGGGTCTCGCCGAAATAGGGCACCCAGCGGTGGGCATGTACCTCGTCGAAGTTCCGCCAGTCAATGTCCTTGTCATAGGGCGCGGGGAGCATCTTGCGATGGGCGAGGTAACTGTCGAGTCGCCAGCAGACAAGGCGCATCAGGTCGCGCGGGCGCCAGGTGAGATATAGCTCGTTGCGGATGAACTTGCTGGTATTGGAGACCGCCGATTCCTTGATGTGCGGGAACACCTCGGCCGACAGGAACGCCTTCACGTGCACGCCTCGCGCGGCGTAGAGGATATTGAAGTTGCTCGCGCATTCGACCAGTGCCGCGGTCAGTGCCATGAGCGGCTCGTTGGTCCGGTCGTACTTTTCAAGGGTGTCCACGGCAACGATCACGGGTACCTGGCTGGTGGTCGTGAGGGTCCTTGTCTGCGCGTTGTCGAACGTCGGGCTGTTCAGGAACTGTTTGATGAGTTCCGAGTGGCCGGAGTCTTCCGATAGTGTCGCGCGCAGCACCTGGTTTGCCGCGTCAGCACCGCGCTGGCAGACGGCATCGCCGGTCGCGTTGAAGATCAGCGACCAAACCAGCACGGCCCAGATATCCACCAGGGCCGGCGTTGCCATGCTCGTCGAATAGTAGACGCGCTCGGCGATCTTGAGCAGCAACTCGTGTTGATGTGCTTCGTTGACGTCGATGCAGCGCGCATTTTGCAGTCGCGTCTGGAACGCAAAGTAGTGCGCAAGTGATGACTTGCCGCAGCCGCGGCGGCCAACGATGAGATAGGTGTCGGGGTCGATCGCGTCCAGGTTGAAGGGTGTCTCTTCAAAGTAGAATGCCGGATAGTCTTCCCGCAGCAGCGCGACTTCATACTCACAGGACTCTTCGCCGAAGGGCTGGTTCAGTTCGTGACGTTTGGGCGCATCGGCGACGACGAGTTTGACCGTTGGCTGGGTTGCCTGCAGGGGTGGCGTCGGTCGGGTGAAGCCGCCGGGACCGCCGAGCAGCGCGTCGATGCCGGCAAGGAGGCGCGGCAGGGATGCAGCGACGTCGGATGGCGATATGGGGATCGACGCGGCCGCGCCTATGGCCTCACGCCACTCGGGCTGCGCCTGGAACTGGGTGTGGGTGACTCCGAGCAGGACGGGCACGAAGGCTTTTTCTGACTCGTGGCCCCGAATGACCTCCTTGGTCACCTGATGGGACGCCATGGAGTCGACAGAAATCAGCAACACGATAACCTCGCACTCGTCGATCGCGCGTCCGATTTGTAGCAGATACGAGACGCCGGGTAGGCTATCACGCTGATAGTACCAGGCGCCGATGCCGCGCGAAGCCAGCGCGTCGGCTATCGCGTCGGCAATGGCCGCGTCTTCTTCGGCATAGCTGATGAACACGTCGTTCATTGTTGGTCGCTCAGTTCGTCCGTCAAAGTTCGTCCGTCAAAGTTCGTCCGTCAAAGGTTGGTCGGTCAAGGCTGGTCGGTCAAGGTTGGTCCGTCAAAGGTTGGTCGGTCAAAGGTTGGTCGGTCAAAAAGCTGGTCAGTGAAGCTGATCGATCAAAAACCGGTTGGTTAAAAACCCGTCGTTAGAAACTTCAGCATCCCCATTGAAGGGAGAGAGCGGAAATGAGGGCCAGGCTTGTACGCGGTGAGAGAGCGCGGCACATCGGCAACTGTTCCTGGGGAGCCGGATGGTTCGATCAGCAGCGGGCTGAACCTAGCGGCTCGCAGGGTGATGGTCAAGGACGAGGCGACGTGGTTGGTTATCTCATAGCCTCCTCTCAGGTTCATGATAAAGCGTTCTCACTCACGCTTCGCTCTCACTGTCGAGTCGTGCTCTGTTGAAGGGCCGACTTCATCATCGTTATTCCGGGTCAGGCCGCGGTCCCACTGCCGATAAATCAACGGTTTACGTCGTCGATTTGAGCCGTTTCGTTCAGGACAGGCCGCGCCTCGGCCTTGAGATGGGGCTTATCCGCCTCGGGGTCAGATATTGACTCCCCGTTGCTGTCATCCTGGAACTGAAGCTCGTGCAGCGTGTGATAGATGCCCCTTTGCGCCAGCAATTCGTCGTGCGTGCCCAACTCTTTGACGAGTCCGTGGTGCAGCACCAGGATGCGGTCGCACTCGCGGATCGTCTGCAATCGGTGGGCGATGATGATGGAGCTACGTCCTTCTGTGAGCTTGTGCAGCGCGTCCTGAATGATCATCTCTGTCGCAGTATCAATGCTCGCGGTAGCCTCGTCGAGGACGAGCAACTCGGGGTCTGCGGCCAGGACCCGGGCGAAGGCAAGTAATTGTCGCTGGCCCTGCGAGAGACTGCGTCCGCGTTCACCGAGCTCGCTGTCGTATCCGGCAGGAAGATTGCTGATGAATGCATGGGCGTTGACCATGCGCGCGGCCCACTCGGCGCGTTCATTGGAAATCGCGGGATCGTTCAATGTGATGTTGTTGCGAACCGTCCCCGAGAAGATGTGAAAATCCTGCAGCACAACGCCCACGCGTTTGCGCAACTCATGACTTGCGATCCGGTTTACGTCGATGCCGTCAACAAAGATCATGTTGTCAGCGAAGTCGTAGAAACGTACCAACAGGCGAATGATGGTGCTCTTGCCGGAGCCGGTGGGGCCAACAATCGCGAGCTTCTCACCTGGCTTGATGCTGAACGACACGTCTTTGAGAATCAGTTCATCGGGGTAATACCCAAAGCGCACCTTGCGGAACTCCACTGCGCCGGACAGGCGGGCGGGCAGAACGGCGGGCTCGGTGGGCTCGAAGAGCCGCTCGTCCCAGTCGAGTGCCTGAAAGATCCGCTCGCCGGACGCCATCGAACGAAACAGGGTATTGAACTGCTGACCGAGCGCAACAATCGGCTGGATCATCATGTTGACGAGCTGCGTGAAGAGGATCATCGCGCCCAGCGAGATCTCATTGGCCATAACCGCGCCGCCGCCGTACCAGATGATGCCCGCAACCGCCACGCTCGCGAGGCTGTTGTTAAATGTCTCGTAGACCACCTCGTAGTTGATGGCCTTGAGCTCCCAGAAGCGGTTGGTCTGGTTGTGTTCGGCATACTGGGCGATGTTGGTCTGTTCGCGACCGGACAATTGCACGACATCGATGCCCGACAGATCTTCCTGCATGTATTGATTGAGCGACGAGACAGAATCGCGGATCACGCGGAAGATCTGGCGCATCAGGTGGCGGAAGATCCAGGTGCCGACCGCGGCGGCTGGCAGCGTGAGCGCGACGATTCCGGTTAGCTCTGCACTGATGTGCAGCATGAGAAAGAGCGCAAGAAAAAACGGCACAAACTCGCCAGCGAGCATGCCGAAACCGGTCAGCAGCGAGAACAGATTCTCCACATCGTTGCTGACGCGGGTCATCACGCGCCCGACGGCCACGTTGTCGTAAAAGGAGATGGGCTTGTGTTCGAGGGATGCAAAAAGATCGAGTCGCAGGTCGCGGAGCGCCTTCAGGGAACAGTTTGCGAGGGTGAGCTGATGGCCGAACATGAAGAGCGCCTGCAACAGCACGAGCGCGATGTAGAGGATTCCGGCAGCGGACAGCATCGAGACATCAAGGGTGGCATTCAGCCACTCGGCTGCTCCGATCAAGCCGTAGTCAGGCAGGTCGGAGTTGGTCTGGTCGGGTTTCAGAATCGTGTCGATGATCACGCGGCCGGTGATGACTGGCATCAGCACAGACATTGCCGCCGCGACCACGACGAGTGAGATGCTGGCGATCGCCGTCGCGCGGTACGGTCGCAACCAGCCGAGCAGGCGGCCGAAGAGGCGAGCGTTCATGGCCTGGTGAGTGAGTTCAACATCGAAGGCTGAGTAGTTATGTGGCGCGGCGCTGCTCATCCGTCCACCCCAGCCGCTTCGATGTCATCGAGGTCGCGGCTCTCATCGTGAAGATCCGCGAGCAGGCGCGCTTTACGTGCCCGGCTCTTGTCCTGGTCGCTCTGCACGGCGGCGAGATCAGCGTAGTAGCCGCCAAGGGACATGAGCTCATCGTGGCTGCCCGACTCGATGATGGACCCGCCGTCCAGTATCAATATGCGATCGGCGTGGCGTGCTGTTGAGACCCGATGGGAGATCAGCAGCGTGGTCCGGCCGGTGCGCATTCGCGCCAGCCCGGACAAAATACGCTCTTCTGTTTCCGTGTCGACGGCAGAAAAGCAGTCGTCGAGCAGCAGGATGGGCGCGTCCCGTACGAGACCCCGCGCGAGCGTCGCCCGCTGCTTCTGACCACCGGACAGGGTCTGGCCACGTTCGCCTACCATCGTGTCTAGCCCCTGCGCGAAGTCGTTGATAGCATCGGACAGTCCGGCCGCGTCAGCGGCGTTGAGCAGCAGCGCGTCGTCACGTCCCGGTTCATCGTAGGTGAGGTTCTCGCGGAGCGTGGTTGAGAACAGGAACGGGTCTTGTGGCACGAGATTGGCGATGCCGCGAAGGTTGCGGATCGGATAGTCGACGATGTCGCGTCCATCGATGAACACGGTTCCCCGGGGCGTATCGACGAGGCGCACGACCGACTTCAGGACGGTCGATTTGCCGGAGCCCACACGACCCAGAATGGCGATGGTCTCACCGGCGACAACATTGAGGTCGATGTCCCGGATGGTCGGGGCCTGGCCGCCCGGGTGGAAGAACGTGAGATGGCGAAACTCAATGTGACCTCTGATGGTCGATGGTGCGACCACGTCAGCGTCTGTGTTGTCTTCGATCTCGGGCTCGTAATTGAGCACTTCGAAGATGCGTTGGGCACCGGCGGCGGCGGCTGTGAACATCGACAGCGACCCGCCAATCATGCGCACGGGCCACACCACCATCATCATGTACGAGAAGAACGCCATGAATGTGCCGAGTGTAATCTCGCCGTTCATCACAAGGGTGCCGCCATAGAAGATGATGATGACCGGAGAGATGGTGGTCATGAGTGGCATGATCAACTGAATCCAGGCGTTGTACCGGGTTTGGCGATAGACCATCTGCGCGTAGTGTGTGCTCACCTCGCTGAAACGGCTGATCTCCTGCGCCTCGGTTGCCATCGCCTGGATGGTGCGGATACCGTTCAGATTCTCCTGAGTGAAAGCCGTGACTGCGGCCATGGCCTCCTGCTGGTTCCGGTAGAAGGGGAACATCCTGCGTGCGGCGACAAAGCCAAAAACAGCCACAAAGGGCAGCGGCAGAACAACCCAGGCGGTGAGCTTGGGAGAGAGACCGATCATGAAGTAGACCGCCGTCGCGATCGTGAAGACAAAGAGAATGATATTGACCCACGCAAACGAGACGACCATGCGGACCATGTTGATGTCATTGATCGTGCGGGACATCAGATCGCCGGTGCTGAACTCGCCGAAAAATGCGGGTCCCTGAAACTGGATGTGGTTGAACATGCGTTTGCGCAGGTCATAGGCAACCGAGGTCGAGACGCGTCGCATGACCCGGCGGGATATCACGAAGAGCATGAAGCGGCAGAGGACGATCGCGATGATGGCGAGCGCCGGCACCCGCACGTTGACCGGCAAGCTATCGTCGGCGAGGCTGTCGATTGCATCCTTCATCAGGAGCGGAACGTAGTTGTCGAGGATGCGTGTGACCAGCAGGCCAAAGATCGCGATCCCGAGCACCCAACCGTAACGGCGGAAGTAGGTGCCGAGATTCTTAAGGTGGCCCAGGTGCTTGAACGATGATCGTTCGCGCCTGGGCGCGGTGCTGACGTAATTCACGGATGAGCAACCTGTTTCGGTACGCTGCGAGGCGAAACTTGCCGCTCGGGAAACCGTGAGGCTAAGAGCAAGCGGACCCTGATGCACGCCACGCGATGACTGTCATGTGATAGGCATCAAAAGGGAGTCAGCGCGTGAGTTTAGCAGATTCCGACCGCGCCTTTACGCGACCTGACAGGCTGTGAAGATTGAACGTTTGGGTCTCGCGAGGTCCCGGTGCGGCTTTGTTGACTCGATATCGAGGCGGGCGATGCAACGACTTCTGTGAGACCTAAGCCCCTTGCATCAACCGGAGCGCAACGTAAGGCACGACATTCAGCACGACGCACCATCGGAAGAACGTCGTAACAAGATCGAGTGTTGTCTTGATGTCATACCTTCGTCGAACTAAAGCGATATGCTGCCGTGAGTTCCCTGAGCGACAGCGCGGTAATCCGGCACCGTGAGATGCTGATAGAGATGGAACCCCGCAAGACGCCCGAATGCGCGCGCTCGCGTTCGAACCCGTCAGGTTGTTGCCGTTATCCGGCGTTCCTGGAAAGAAACCCCAGTATCACCTGCTCCACGAGATCGGAGATTGCGGGGACGTAGACGAGGGTTGCGGCAAGAACGACCGCGATCAAGCCGCAGAGCAGTGCGTAGTTTCTGGTTTTCATGGGTGCGCTCCATTGCGGGGGGCCAACTCGAATATCCACGTGTCACCGTCAGTCACGCTTTTCTCAATGGCGGCGACGGCCGCTGGCGAGTCCCCTCCCCCGTATTTCTGTGCAAGTTTCGTGGCGACGCCGCCGAGGGCGTCGCCACCGGTGAGGCGAATCATCTGGCGTTCGTATCGCACCCCGTTAATGCGAGCCACAGCGAGCCCATCACCGGCATCTGCCTCGAAAGCCCAGTCTTTCCAGAGGCGGCCGAGGAATGACCGCATGTACCCGGAGGGAACGTACACCTTGCCGCCGCTCTCCATGATAAAAATGGTCCTCGAAGAAAGGGGCTCTACTGATTGCAGTTCGATGGTAGGGACGTCGTCAGTAAAGGACCAGTCGGGCTCAGACCCTGTGTGGAGCTCGCCAGACACGAGTTCGCCGCCGGGGAAGAGGATGGATGGCCCGTCCGCGCCCCGTTTGTGGATCTTGAGCGTGACCATCGTCACCGTGGGAATCAACACGATTACACCGATCACCTGCAGTACGATTCGTAACATTAATCCTCCGCTCGGTTTTCTGCGCCACGGGTTCGTCGCATCAGGATCACCTTTGTCTGGGTCCGGCTGAGTAGCCAGGTCGGGAAGCGTAAAACCGCGTGTGGATCATGGGGCGCGCCTCGACCTGGTTGACTCGACCTCTGGCCATGTACGGCCATAGTTTGGACATGTTACGGCGTAAGGCCTGCCTCGGATAGTGCAATGACACCGATCGGTGTATCGTCGGCGGCGCTGTAACCAGTGCTGATGCAGCGGCGGCGCGGCAGACGGCAGGAGAACGCGATGAACACGGACTGGCAATTCGGCAACGAGCAGTTCCCCGATCCTCGACGTACGACCCGGCGTGGGTGATCGCAAATCAGATGGGGCCAAGCGCGCTGTGGCTGACCGAGTTCCTGTGTGAAGAACTGCAACTCTTGCCGGGTATGCGCGTGCTTGATCTGGGCTGCGGCGAGGCGTTGAGTCCAGTTTTCCTTGCCCGCGAGTACGGCGTCCAGATGTGGGCGACCGACATCTGGATCTCGGCGACCGACAACGCTGCACGCATAGACGCAGAGGGCTTGCAGGACGTCGTCTTCCCGCTCCGTGCGGATGCGCGCTCGTTGCCGTTTGCCGACAGCTTCTTCGACGCCGTTGTTTCGATTGACGCCTTTGAGTATTTCGGTACTGACGCCACCTTCCTGCCGGGATTGGCGAGATTGGTGAAGCCGAAGGGCGCGGTGGGGGTGGTTAACGCTGGCGTCTTGCGGGAGATCGAGCAGATGCCAGACGACTGGCCGTCTGATTTCAGCGGTTTCCACACCGCGGCGTGGTGGCATCGGCACTGGGCGCTGTCGCGTGCGTTGGACGTCGTCGTCGCTGATGATCTGCCGCGGGCGCGTGAGCACTGGCTCGCGTGGAACCGCATTCTGGGTGACAATTACGATGCGTGCCTGCGGGCGCCAATCTCAGCATCCACCGGATCATCGGCACGCTACGTGCGGTTGGCGCCTAGCGCGGCGTATCGCCTGCAATCGTCAACCGGTGCATGTGGCGGCGCTCGCCGGGATAGTCGTTGAGTGCATAGTGGCTGACGCAGCGATTGTCCCAGAACGCCATCGACCCTGGTGCCCAGTGGAAGCGCGTGGTGAAAACCGGTTGGGTCATGTGCGCCTGCAGCCAGTCGAGCAGCGGTTCGCTCTCGCGCGGGGTCATCCCTTCAAAGTTGATCGTGTGTTCCCGGCTGAAATACAGGCACTGCTCACCGGACTCGGGGTGAGTGCGCACGAGTGGATGTACGGGCGAGGTGTTCAATACATCCTCGTCGCTGCGCGAGGGCATCGAACGATTGCCTGCACGCGGGCGATTCGACGACTCGGCGCTGCCGCTGCGATGGGCAACCGCTCTTGATACGTGACGCACGTTGTACTCGACGCTGAGCGTGCTCAGCATCGCCTGCATGCGGGGGCTCAATGCACGGTACGCGAGGACCCCGTCCGCGAACAAGGTGTCACCGCCGCGTGACGGCACTTCGATGGCATAGAGCATTGTGCCGAGTGGCGGCTCCGGGCGGTAGATGAGATCCGTATGCCAGCCACCGCCGAAATTCGACACATCGTCCGGCTCCTTGATGACCGGAATGACCTTCGGATGATCCGGCAGTGGGGCGACCAACGGGTAGTCTTCGAGGACCCCAAAACGCTTGCCGAAATCCACCTGCGACGACGGGTCGAGGGACTGGTCACGAAAGAAGACGACGTGATGCGTCAGCAGGGCATCTCGGATCTCGGCGATGAGGTCATCACTCAACTCGGCTCGAAGATCGATGCCAGAAACCTCGGCTCCGAGCGCACCGGCAAATGGTTCAATATGAATCTGTGTCATGGCGCGGATCTCCGGAAGGCAAGGAGCGATGTTAACGCGTCTGTGGCGGGGAGGCTCGTCCCCGCGAACGCCTGGTTGCTGCGGTGGTGTCAAGGCGCACGAAGCGCGGTATTGTCGCCTTGTGCTCGGATATCGGGGCAGAGGGTCCGGTTGCAGCTCCGATCACAGGCCCGATCATAGTTCCGATCACAGGTCGATTCGAAGACGCGATCAACAAACAACGATGAGGAAACAGATGACGCGGATGAAGATTGTTGGATTGTCCCTGGGCGGCGCGGTCGCTGTGACGGTGTTGGTAGCGGCTGCATTCGTGTGGCGGACCACGCGACCGGTTGATTACACCGTCGCACATGGGGACCAATGCCTTGCTGAACCCCAGGGCGCGTACCAGCGCTGCTGGGACATTTTTGCACCCGCCGCATGGTCGGGCAGCAATGTGCCCCTGTTGATTGACCTGCACGGCTACACCGGCAACAAGACCAATATGCGCAGTATTTCGGGATTTGAAGCCATCGCGCAGCGTGAAGGCATCGTCGCGGTTTGGCCGCAGGGGATTGATCGGAGCTGGAACGCGGGTGGCGTGCAGTGGGTGTCGGCCGAGGAGGTGAACGACGTGGCCGGTATGGGTTGTTGCGGTCGCGCGCTCTTCGAAGACATCGACGATATCGCCTTCATTCGTCAGATGGTGGCGCAGTTGTCCGCGCAGTACCCCATCGATGAGTCGCGCATTTATGTCACCGGTCTTTCGAACGGTTGCGCGATGACCCAACGCCTCGCCGCAGAAGCGAGCGACCTCTTTGCCGGCGCCGCGTGCATGTCGATGTATCTTCTGAGTGACACGCCAGCATCGTATCGGCCGATCCCGTTCATGGAGGTGCATGGCAGCAAGGACGAGATCGTGCCGTACGAGCCGGGTAATTGGCCGGGCGCAGAAGACAACTTCCGGGCCTGGGGCGAGCGCAACGGCTGCACCGGGCAGATCGAGGAAACCTGGCGGCAGGCTGACCATTTCACGCAACAGTTCACTGGCTGCGTGGATGACGCGGATGTAGCTCTTTTGACGGTCGCCGGTGCCGGCCATCTGCCCTATCGCGGCATCGATTCACTTGAACTCGACACCACAGAGATGGTCTGGGAGTTCCTGACCGCACGCTGAGTGCTCGGACGGGGCACCTGCTCACCCGCTCGTGATCGAGTTGGACCGGGCGAGCGTGGCTGGTTCTTGTCTTTAAAATGTCACCCTGACAATTTAAAGGAGTTAGTTTGCACGGAAAACTCGCATTTTCTTGCCGAAATGGGGCATCCCTGCACCGCACGGACTTAGCTGCCGGTTCGGAAGACCTGACTGGCTGGCACGTTCGCAAGACGCGTTTTGTATTCGTCCATCGTGTGCGGCCACTGGGTGACGATGAAGCCGCCCCGCGCCCGGTAGTAGCCACCACAATTGCCCTGCCACACGTCCACGGCCGCGAGGTCCTGTTGCAACGCGGTGTTGTAGGTCGCCTGGGTGTCAGGTGTGACTTCGAGCCACGTGTCACCCGTGCCATTGAGGTAGGCGATCTGGGTGATCGCAAATTCAACCTGATGTTCGATCATCTCCAGAATCGATCCGTTGTTGGTGTTCGGCCCGTACAACATGAAGAGGTTTGGAAAGCCCGATGTCGTTGTACCGAGGTGGGCCTGCGCGCCGTCTGCCCAGGCGTCATGAATCGACAGGCCGTCCCGGCCGTAGACGTCGATGCAGGAGAGATAGCGGGTGGTCTGAAAACCGGTTGCATAGATGATGGTGTCGACTTCTGTCGTTTCACCGGCGGCGGTGACACCCGTTTCGGTAATCGCATCGACACCGTCTGATACCAGTGTGACATTTTCCAGGTTGAACACCGGATAGTACAGATTCGATGAAAGCGGTCGGCGGCAGCCGAAATCCATGGATGGTGTCATGCGCGCCCGCACATCCGGGTCAGTCACGACCTCGAGATTCTCCCGACCTCGATCCTCGGCCAGCTTCAGGGCCGGTTTGTTCGAGAATGTGATGAAGCCTTCGAGCCCTTCACGGATTTCATTGCGTTGTGCGGCGGCGGCCTCATCGTCGGTGACGAAGCGGTGGATTTGCTCTTCGGTGAACGGGTCGTCGGCCTTTGGAAGTACCCATTGCGGGCGCCGTTGATAGACCGTGAGATGGGCGACGTTATCCACGATTTCAGGGATCATCTGCACTGCGCTCGCGGCAGAACCGATGACGGCGACGCGCTCCCCCGACAGATCGTGACCGTCCTTCCAGTCGCCGGTATGAAATGCTGTTCCCGCGAAGGTGTCGATGCCCGGCACGTCGGGATAATTGAGTTTGGTAAACATGCCAACGCCGCTGATGAGGAACCGTGACGTCATCAACGTGCCATCGCCAAGCAAGAGTTGCCAGCGGTTCTCGTCATCCTGCCAGCGGGCCTCAACCACTTCGGCGCCGAGGCGCACGTAGGGTGCGATCTGGTACTTGTCTACGACGCCGCGCATATACGCCAGAATCTCTGGCTGGCGCGCATAGGGGCGGCTCCAGTCCCGCTTCGGTTCGAAGGAGAACGAGTAGAGGTGTGACGGCACATCGCATTCCGCCCCGGGATACCGATTATTCCACCAGGTGCCGCCGAGGCCGCCCGCGCGTTCGAGGACCACGAAATCTGTGATGCCGGCCTCTATCAGCTTGATACTGGTGCAGATCCCGCCGGGACCAGCGCCGATGACGATGACTTCATGGTGTTGTTGGTCGTTCATGCTAACTCCGGGGACTGCGGGCAGACGAGTATACCTTCACCCGCCGCATTGGCGGATGACCTCGAATCGGACTGAGTCCTGTCGTTTGTGGGGCGGCGCTTCCAGCACAAGTCGAGGCAGGCGTGTCGACCAGGGCAGACAGGTGCGACGGCATTTGGTTCAATGGTGGCACTTCCGGATCAACACAAGGACTCGCTTGGCCTTACACCACGATGCGTTTCCCGAGATAGACCGCGACCTGCGTTTTTTTCCGCTGGGCGTCGAGTCGCCCTCTGTGTTGACGCGCACTCAGATCGATCAATATAACGCCCAGGGTTACCTCGCCCCGATTCGGGTCTTCGACCCCACAGAGATGAAAACGATCCGCGATTACGTTGACGACCTGCTCGATCGGGCGATGGCCGCCGGGTGGGGCAATTACGAGCTGATCGACTGGCACAATCACTGCGAAGGGCTCTATGAACTCGTTACCCATGCGCGGGTGCTTGACGTCATCGGCGATCTGCTCGGCGAGACGTTGATCCTGCGGCGG
>Ga0302135_10001365_pt1 | contig 14756 bp, 17 predicted proteins | sample CBN3_surface_MG_FD_203119 | JGI IMG/M metagenome (GOLD analysis project Ga0302135, IMG submission 203119) | Marine microbial communities from Western Arctic Ocean, Canada - CBN3_32.1 | ecosystem: Environmental > Aquatic > Marine > Oceanic | place: Canada: Western Arctic Ocean | collected...
CCTTAGGGAGAAGGAGGGGCCCGTCGCGTCAGCGATGGGAGGGTGAGGGGTTCGCCCTCGCCCCCGTTTACACACACTACGGGAACCGAAAATGAGCGATGCCAAACGCGACCGCCTGGACCGCCTGATCATGTTCTGGTTCGGCGACAATCGCCCGGACGGGCGTTACAACGACCGCAAGATCTGGTGGTTGAAGGATCCGGCCTTCGACCGGGTTCTGCGCGATCACTTCCTGCCCGACCACGAGGCGGCGGCCGCCGGTGAGTACGACCCCTGCTGCGACCGAGCCCTGCACGCCCTGGCCGTAGTCATCTGCCTCGATCAACTTCCCCGCAACATCTTCCGCAACAGCCCGCGCATGTACGCCACCGACCATCTCGCCCTGGCCCATGCTCAGGCGGCGGTCGCCGCCGGGTTGGACCAGCAGGTTCCGGCGACCTGCCGAACCTTCTTCTATACGCCCTTCGAACATGCCGAGGACCTGGCAGTGCAGGAGCGCTCGGTCGCGCTCTATACCGCCATGCGCGGCACCGATCCCGAAGTCACCCGCATCGTCCGCCGCCATCACGAGATCGTCGCCCGCTTCGGCCGCTTCCCCCACCGCAACGACATCCTGGGGCGCGAGACCACGCCGGAAGAACTGGAATTCCTGAAGGAGCCGGATTCGGCGTTTTGATTGCACGAATACCCCCAGCCTCCGAAGGCTCTGGACGAGGGCGCCAAATTTTTGCGTTTAGCCTCATGCTGAGCCTGTCGAAGTATGAGGTCGTGGCACACTGCCGGACCGTGCAATCCTCACCCTTCGACTAGCTCAGGATGAGGAAGGTCAAAATAAACCCATGTCCTCCTACCCCGCCTTCGGCCAGGCCGCGCGCAAGCTGACGCCGATATCCTCTTCCAACGCCTTGGTCGCGACCAGCGCGCCGGCCTTCGGGCCGTAGCGCGCCAGGGCTTCCTCGACGATCTGGCTGACCAGGTCGGCGACGCGCATGGGCGCGCCAAATTCGCGGGCCAGGCCCATGGCGAGGCGGGCGTCCTTGGCAACCAGGCCGACATCGAAGGTGAGATCGTAGCTGCCGTCCAGGATCTGCGGCCCGTCGACATCGGCGACGAAGCTGCCGCCATAGCTCGCCTGGATCGCTTCGAGCAGGGCCGAAATATCCAAGCCGGCCTTCTTGCCGAGCATCAGGACCTCACCCAGGGCGGTCTGGTGGACGAAGCAGAGCGTGTTGGTGATGAGCTTGGTCACCGTCGCCGAGCCCATCGGCCCGCAATAGAAGACCTGGTCGGCGATGCCGTCGATCACCGCCCGGCGGCGCTCGAACACGGCCGGATCGCCGCCCACGAACAGGATGACATGACCCCGCCAAGCGGCCTGGACCCCGCCGGTGGCCGTGGTCTCCAGCACCTCGATGCCCTTTTTGCCGAAGTCGGCGGCAAAATACGCCATCTGATGCAAATCGGTCGTACTCATGTCGATCCAGGCCTGGCCCGCGCCTAGGCTGGCCATCAGCCCACCCTCGCCCGCGACCACCGCCTGGACCTCGGGCGGACCGGGCACGCAGGTCACCACCGTCTCGGCCCCGGCCGCGACCTCGGCGATCGAATCGGCCCATTTCGCGCCGGCCGCGACGAGCTTGTCCGCCGCCGCGCGCCGCCGATCATGGACGATCAACTCGACGCCCTTGTTCAGCAGATTGAAGGCCGAAGGCTCGCCCATATGGCCGAGCCCGATGAAGCCGATCGCCATGGCCCGTCCCTCCCCTTCGGATGTGTGCTGCGTCAGACCTTCTCCGGCCGTCGCGCCGTGGCCTCACGCTGCTGCCAAGTGAAGATGGACTGGTAGCCCTTGCCCTGGCGCCAATCGGGTGGAATCGGGCATGGCCGGGGATCGAGATGGGCCATGCGTGCGGGTTCGCCACGGACGATGGTGAAGGTCTGCTCGCTCCACGCCGGATAGGGCACGTAGGGAAAGGCATCGGCGGCGGAATAGGTCGCCAGCAGGATTGGCCGACCCTTGTCGGAGTCGTTGCGGGCCGAGCCGTGCAAGGTACGGCAATTGTGGACTTGGACGCTGCCCGCCGGGCCGGTCAGATGCACCGCCTTCTCGAGCCCGGCACCGGCCAGATCCTTGTCCGAGATCGTGCCTGTCCAATTGCCGTTCTCGTCGTAGAGGTCGTGGATCGGTCCCTCGTGGCTGCCCGGCACCACGGCCATCGGCGCCTGCTCTGGCCCGACATCCTCCAGGAACACGCCGGCGGTCAGCAGGGCGTAGTTGGTATGCGGGAAATAGGGCGCGTCCTGGTGCCATTTGATCTCCTCGCCACCGCCCGGCCATTTGAAGTTCAGCATGGTGTCGAGGAATTTGACGTCCGGCCCGACGAGGTCCGCGACGATATCGGCCAGCACAGATTGCGAGGCGAATTCCCAGATCGTGGAGTTCTGGACCGAGGGGTTGGTGACCCGGCGCAGGCGCGGCGCCTCGGCTTGGTGGCCCGGTTCCAGGTCGAAGACGGAATCGGATTGCGCCAAGCCCCTGCCGCGCGCGACCAACTCGTCCCGGGCGGCGCGCAGACGAATCAGCCAAGCTTCTGAAATCACGTTTTCGGCGAGGACGTAGCCCTCGCGAAAGAAATGCTCACGCTGCGCCTGGGTCAACACCCTGGGCGGGTGGGACAGAATATCTTCAGGTGTCATCGCCGCGCGTTCCTCGCTCTCTAACTACCCGAGGAGATTAGCATACCGCACCTTTCCCTCACGCATCGACCGCGAAAAGGCGGCCGTAGCGCGCGACCTCGGCCGTCGGCAGGCCCAGAGCGCGCAGGGCCCGCCACAGCAGGGCCGAATTGGCGGTGATGACGGGAATGCCAAGATCGGCTTCCAGGGCCTCGATCACGCCGACCGCACGAAAACCGTTGCCGCCGATCGCGATGACTTCGGCGCCGGGCGCCAGGTTTGCGCGAATCCAGCGATAGAGATGGCCGGGATGGATGTTTTCCTGGCCCGAGGGCAGGCCGGCGGGCAGCGCGGCCGCGACCTTGTAGCCCGCCCGTTCGAGCCATGCCCCGCCGCGTTTGGAGAGTTCCGGGGGGAACCAGGGCGGGTCGATCAGCATGATCTTCTTGGCCCCCAGCGCGGCCAGGGCATCGAGCATCGCTTGGCCGGTCGTCACGACGGGCCGCCCGCGGGAGAGTTTGCTCAATCTTTCGACGATCCGCGCATCCGCGCCCTCGCCGCCCAGATAGCTGGTCGAGGTAAAGGCCAGGGCAACGATGTCGATCAGGGCCTCGCCGAACAGATCGGTCGCCTCGTCCAGCGGGGCGCCATCCGCCACGAAACGCACCGCGTCCTCCCCGATGCGATCGCCCTCCTTGCGGAGCATGTCGATGGGAAAACGGAAGCGGCTGGCGTGGAGCGAGACCCCCGCCGGGGCCATCGCGGCCCATTCGGATTCGGGTCCGATATCGACATCGGGAACCAGCAGGCCGATCCGTGCCCGGTAGGCCCAGCCGTCCGGCGCAAAGCCGGTATCGCATCGCTCGTTGGCGCGCATCAGTCGCTCTCCGTGATTACCTGCCGGTATTGAAGCCGGAACGGAGCGGAAAGCGCAAAGGAGGGATGGATTCTCCGTCGGATAGGACTCGTCGGACTCAAGCGTTGGCCGGCATATTGCCTTCGGTGACGCCCTCACGCTCGATCCGGGCCGCAGTGGACGCGCGCGCCCCTCCGGTGACCTTCTTGTGAAGGCCGAGGATCGTGCCGGCTGCCGGTTGAGACGAAGGCGAAGGGCATGAGCCCGTGGCACATGCAGGCCAGGCCACCGACGATAATCTTCAGGCCCGTGCCGTTGGCAAAACGAAAATTCTCGCCATAGGTCTCGTCGACGGAGGCCGGGTGATCGGTGAAATGCTTCAAAACCATGGAGTTTTCCCTGTTGCGTCGGCGCGCCGTTGAGGCTTCTCGTTTGGAAGCTTGCATGACGATACGCCAATTTGCGGGGGAATCGGTGTGCCTTCTGCGGCCCGGATTCGCTAAATTCCGGACCTATTTTTCGCAGAATACGGATTTTCTGAAACGATATCGCTTGATGAAATCGACAAGAAGAGTCTCATCCTAATTCAAGAGGACACAACCCGGCCTACGGCTGAGATCCCCGAGGCTGTCGGCCCGTCCACCATCCCCTGTTGGCGGCGCATCCAGAAATTGGAGGAGGCCGGGGTGATCCGCCGCCGGGTCGCTCTGCTCGACCGCGCGGCCCTCAATGTCGGCGTCACGGTCTTCGTCGCGGTGCGCACCAACCAGCACAACACCGCCTGGTTCGAACGCTTCGCCAAGGCCGTGGCGGATATTCCCGAAATCGTCGAATTCTACCGCATGAGCGACGAAATCGACTACATGCTGCGCGTCGTCGTGCCCGATATCGCGGCCTTTGACGAAGTCTACAAGACCCTGATCTCGCGCATCGACCTCGCCGACGTCTCCTCCTCCTTCGCCATGGAGGGGATCAAGTACACCACCGCCGTACCCGTCAGTTACGCAGGGTAAGCGCCGCCGTCACCCTTCGTCCTTCGACAGCCTCAGGATGAGGAAACTCGGGGTGAGGACGGCAGGAACCTTTCCTTGGCCTCATGCTGAGCCTGTCGAAGTATGAGGCCATAGCGCGACGCCAGACCGTGCAATCCTCGCCCTTCGATGGACTCAGGGTGAGGACGGCAAATGCCGAGCCTGTCGAAACTAGCTGGCACAGCCCCCGCCTGCAGCCCTACGAATACGCCCGGTCGATACGGAACGGCGCGAGGTCGATATCCGGGGTCTGGCCCATGATCTGCTGGGCCATCATCTTGCCGGTCACGGCGCCGGTGGTCAGGCCCATATGGCTGTGGCCGAAGGCGTAATAGGCGTTCTTGAAATGGGGCGAGCGGCCGAGCACGGGCAAGGAATCCGGCGTCAGCGGGCGTTCGCCGAACCATTCGGTCATGCCCTCGGTATTGAGATCGGGCAGAACCCGCTTGCCCCAGTTCAGCACCATCTTGGCCTGGCGCCAGTCCGGCGGCGCATCGATGCCGGGGAAGGCCGAAGCACCGACGATACGCACGCCCTCGTCCATCGTATTGATGGCGATCTTGGCAGAGCCGACGGCGATCAGGTGGCTCGTCTCGACCCCGGCGTTGGGCAGCATGACGTGATAGCCGCGCTGGCTTTCCATCGGCACCTTGCTGCCGAGCTTTTTCGCAAGCTTATCCGACCAGGCGCCGGCGCAGATGAGCACGTCGTCGCAGTCGTGCCGGCCCTTGTCGGTAATCACGGCGCGCAGCTTGCCGTCGGGGCCCTTGTCGAAGTCGAGCACATTCTCCTCCAGGATCGTGCCGCCCCGCTCGCCAATCACCTTGGCGAGGCCGGCGGATATCTTGTAGGGGTTGCGCACCCAGTGCCAATCTTCCTCTAGCACCCCGGCCTTCCAGTCTCGGCCCACGGCCGGTTCCATCTGGCGCAGATCGTCTTCGTTGAGCGCCTGAAAGGCGAGGCCGGAATCTCGCCGCCCCTGCCAAAAGGGCCAATCCTTCTGCAAGGCCGCGTCGTCGGCATAGATCCACAGCCCGCCGCCGCCGCCGACCAGATGTTCGAGCTTCGCATCGGCGAAGAGCGGCTTCCAGGCCTCATAGGCGGGTGGCATGAAGGCGGCCAGGGCCTCGGTGCAATGCTTGACCCGCTCGGGCCGGCAGTTGCGCAGGAACTGATAGAGGAAGGGCAGCATCGCCGGCATATGCGACCAGCGGAGGGATACCGGGCCTTCCGGATCGAGATAGTAGTTTAAGTATTTCTTGAACAGGCCGGGCATGGCGAGAGGCAGAACCATGGTCGTCGCGATGCCGCCGGCATTGCCGTAGGAGGTCGACATGCCGGGCGCGACCCGGTCGATCATCGTGACCTCAGCCCCCATGCGCTGGAGATAGCTCGCGCAGCCTAGTCCCACGACCCCGGCGCCGACGATCACCACCTTCCGTGTCATCTCGATCCTCCCTCACGGATGGAACTTACCTGGACCAGAGTATGAAACGGCGATGGCCGCGTGCCAAATCCGGCATGTGGATGCCACAATAGGCCATGCAGCTTCCCGCCGGACCGGCGCGCATCCTGGGCGCACTTCATCATCGCAACTTCGCGATCTACACCCTGGGCAATGCGGTGTCGCTGACCGGCACCTGGATGCAGCGGGTGGCGATCGGCTGGCTGACCTGGGAACTAACCCATTCGGGCCTCTGGCTCGGCATCATCTCCTTCGCCGATCTCTTCCCCAGCCTGATCGTCGGCCCCATCGCGGGCGCGGCAGCTGACCGCTGGAACCGCCTGCGCGTGACCTGGATCAGCCAGGCCCTCGCGATGATCCATTCGATCGTGCTCTTCGTGCTGACCGCGACTGGCTGGATCACGATCGAACTGCTGCTCGGCCTGACCCTCTATCTCGGCGTCGTCATCGGCTTCAACCAGCCGGCGCGCATGGCCCTGGTCCCTGCCCTGGTGCCCCGGGACCAGGTGCCGACCGCGCTCGCCACCAATTCGATCATCTTCAATTCCGCCCGCTTTGTCGGGCCCGCCGCCGCGGGCCTGGCGATCCACTGGGGCGGCTTGTCGGTTGCTTTTCTGATCAACAGCTTGACCTTCGTCATCTTCCTGGTCTGTCTCGCCCGCCTGCATATCGATCTAGCCGCGTTGAAGCCCGCCACGCGGCCTGAAGGCTTTGTGCGCCAGATGAAAGACGGCATCGGCTACACCGTGCGGCATGAGGGGATCGGCACCCTGATCCTGCTGCTGCTGGCCGTCTGCCTGCTCACCCGCCCTTTCGTCGAGCTGCTGCCCGCCTTTGCCGATATGGTCTTCGGCGCGGGAGCTGGCGGCCTCGCCCTCCTGACCAGCACCATCGGGGCGGGCGCGATGCTCGGCGGGCTCTGGCTCTCCGGCCGGCCCGACCAGCGCGGCCTGACCCGGATCGTGCTGCTGGCTTCGGGCGCGCAATGTCTGACCCTGCTCGCCTTCGTCGCGACCGACAGCCTGTGGCTCGCCCTGCCCGCCCTGGCCGTCGTCGGCTTCGCCATGGTCGCGGGCGGGGTCGGCAGCCAGACCTTGATCCAACACGCCGTGGCCGAAGAAATGCGTGGCCGGGTGTTGAGCCTTTACGGATTGACCTTCCGCTGCGGCCCGGCCCTGGGCGCGCTGGTCATGGGCTGGGCCTCCGAATTCATGGGCCTGCGCTGGCCGCTGGCCATCGGCGCGGCACTCACGCTCGCCCTGTGTATCCGCCTCTGGCTGCGCCGCGACCGCATCGCGCAAGCGGCGGAGACGGCGGCGGCCGGGTAGCCGCCGCCACGTCCTTTAAAACTTAGTCGAACACCACCACGCTGCGCGTCTCGACACCCTCGTCGAGCATGCGGAAGCCGTCGTTGATGAGCTCGAGCGGCATGGTCTCGCCGACCAGGGCGTCGAGGTCCAGCAGGCCCCGGCGGTAGAGGCCCAGGATCTGGTGAAAATCGCGCTCGGGCACGCCGCCGCCGTAATAGCTGCCGACGATCCGCTTCTGCTCGTCCGGCAGCAGGCGCGCGGGCAGGGTGACCGTCTCCTCCTTGCGCGCCTCGCCGACAGGCACCACGGTCCCGCCCCGCCGGGCCGAGTGATAGGCCTGCTCGATCGCCTCGGGCCGGCCGCTGCATTCGATCGTATAATCGGCGCCCCTGCCCTCGGTCAGCTCGCGGATCGCCGCGGGCACATCCTCGACCTCGCGCGGATTGACGAAATGGGTCGCCCCGAAACGCTTGGCCACCGCTTCCTTCTCGGGGTTCACATCAACCCCAATGATGATGGCCGGCCCGCGCACCTTGGCGCCCATCAGGGCGTTAAGCCCGACCCCGCCGACCCCCCAGATCGCGACGCTGGAGCCGGCGCGCACATTCGCGTCGTTCACCGCCGCGCCGTAGCCGGTGGTCACAGCGCAGCCGACCAGGGCCGCGATGGTCGCCGGAATTTCTGGATGGATCGGCACGCAGCCGTTTTCGGGCACTACCATATGCTCGGCGAAGGAGGAGACCTGGGAGAAATGGTGAATTTTCTCGCCGCCCGGCGTGCGGATGCGGCCCGTGCCGTCCCACAGCGCACCGATGCCCGCCGCCTCGGTATAGGTGTCGCAGAGGGTCGGCCGGGCCTCGAGGCAATAGAAGCAATGGCCGCAATTGGGCGCCCAGGACAGCACGACCCGGTCGCCCGGCTTTACCCGCGTCACGCCTGGGCCGCATTTCACGACTTCGGCCGCCGCCTCATGGCCCAAGATCACCGGCAGATGGGGCCGGGCGAAGCCGCGCGCCGCCGACAGATCGCTGCGGCAGACACCGGTGGCGGTCATCCGCACCAGGACCTCGCGGTCCTTGGGGTCGTCGATCTCGACTTCCTCGATCACCAGGGGCTCGTTGATTCCGTAAAGCACGGCGGCTTTGGTTCGCATTGCCGTCTCCCTCTAGATGTTGCTGTCAGAGTCCTTCGAATCGAATGCTTGCCGGACGTTCCCGCGCCTCGGGTTCGCCTGCCATGACGCTACTACGCCGTTGCCAGGATGTGATCGCTCATCTTCTCGGCGATCATGATCGTCGGCAAGTTGGGGTTGGCATGCGGCGTCGCGGGCATGACCGAGGCGTCGACCACCCGCAGCCTCTGCCACGCCGTAGACGCGCCCGGCCGGGGCGCGAAGTGCTCTCCTTTCACGGCGACCCAAAAGGCATAGAACTCCTGCAGGCGAGGCGTGTTCACCTCTTCCAGAGGTATCCTGACGTTTGGAATCATCATAGGCGAATCATCATGACCGAATCATCATCGATGAATTGTTACGAGCGAATGATCACGGGCAAACCGTTCGGGCACCCAATCCTTGGAGCGTCACACTGAATTCCACCATCGCCCTTATCCGTAGCCCGCCAGAGTCGAGCGATCGGCAACCGCCCTGGCCGCTTCGTCGGACGCCTCGATTTCCTCCGCGCTCCGGCCGAGTGCGGCGACGCGCGGATCCTCCAACGCTGTCTCGCCCAATATGCGTCCATGCACGGCATAGCCGATCAGGTTCTGCAAAGGCAGCGGCAACTCGCGCGCAAGTTCGAGCGGCACGGCCAGATACTGATTTTCGATCTGGCGAAGCCAGCCGAGGGCGTGGTTGAAGGAGATGCCGATCCGGACCGAATCCGCGGTGACATTGGCGCCGCCGCCGTGCAGCACCGAGCCGTGATGCAGCAGCACGTCGCCCTTGGCCATTTCGGCCGCCACCACCTCTTCCGCCCGCGCCACACGGTCGCGCGGCCAGCGATGGCTGCCCGGCACGATGCGGGTCGCCCCGTTCGCTTCGGTGAATTCGGAGGCCGCCCACATGCCGATGAAAGACCACTCGGCGCCGGGCTCGCGCGGCCAGGCCCAGACCTCGTCGTCGCGGTGCAGCGGCTGCGCGGTTTCGCCCGGGCCGAGCAGGATCAGTTGGGTGTAATTGAGTTGGATGCGCCGGCAATGCGGCCGCAGCGCGTGCTCGGCGAGGGCCAAGCAGGCCTCGTCGAGGATCAGTTCGCGGAACGTCGCTGAACGGGCGATCAAACCGCCGACCCGCCTCGTCGCGCGACCGCGAAAATCATCCAGATCGGTCCTTGCGGTATCCCACCACGGGCGCAGTTCCGCGACCACGCGATCCATCCCGCCCGGATCGGCACGGCCTGTCAGGATGACCGCACCGTCCCGATCCATTGCAGCCAATGCCGCGGCGGCGCCTGCTGCGCCGTCAACCCGCCGAATCCCCACGCTGTTCCCCTCCCAGACAAGGGCAGCCTATAGAAGCTCCGCGCTCTGGAAAACATGGGGCTTGCGAGGAGGCGGATGGGGTGGGCGACGGGACTTGAACCCGCGGCCTCTAGATCCACAATCTAGTGCTCTAACCACCTGAGCTACGCCCACCATCCGCCAACTTCTGGCGAGGGGCGTGATGTAGCCCCGACGGTGGTTTCCGTCAAGCCGCACCGTCCTCGGGCGCTATTCCCTCTGTCCGTGGGCGTTTGTCCTATGACGCGGCACAGCGCTCCGCCGCGTGGTTGGTTTCCCAGGCTAGTCGCGAACCGCGTGTGCGAATCGTGAGCGACACCAACAAGGATGGAGCCAAGCAATGAATCGTGGCCTGTATTTCGTGGTCGGCGCCCTGGTCGTGGCCGTGGTCGTCATCGGCTATGTCCTGTTAGGACCCGGCGGCGGCGATAGCACCAAGGACGTCGATATCAAGATCGAAGCGCCCGCCAAGGAATAGCCAGGGAAGGAATAATCTGGCGGGACGCCTCACCCCGCTATCCCCGTGCGAAATGCCGGGCCAGGCGGTCGGCCGCCTCGTCCAGGGACTCGTCGTATTTGCAGAAAGAGAAGCGGACATACTGGTCCGGCGCCTTGCCGCTTTCGTAGAGCGCGCTATAGGGAATCGCCGCCACCCCCGCCTCCTCCGCGATATGCCGGCAGAATTCCACATCGGTGCCGTTGAAACCGACCGAGCGGATATCCGCGGACAGAAAGATCGTCGCCTCGCAGGGCAGGGTTTCCATGCCCATACGGTTCAACGCCCCGGCGAAACGGTCGCGCTTGGCCTGCAGATCCGCGCTCAGCCCATGGAAATACTCGTCCGGCTTGCCCAGGCCATGGGCGATGCCGAGTTGCAGATTCCCCGGCGTCGAGAAGATCATGTACTGGTGCATTTTGATCGAGGACACCAGGGTCTCGGCCTGGGCCGCCATGAAGCCGACCTTCCAACCCGTGACCGAAAAGATCTTACCTGCCGAACCAACGCGGACCGTGCGCTCCGCCATGCCCGGCAGGGTCGAGAGCGGGATGTGTTTCCGGTCGTCGAAGGTGTGGTGCTCGTAGACCTCGTCCGAAAGGGCATAGCAGTCATAGCGCAGGCACAGTTCGGCGATCTTCTCGAGATCCTTCTGGCCGAAGATCTTGCCCGTCGGGTTCATCGGCGTGTTCAGCAGGATCATCTTGGTGCGCGGGCTGAACGCGGCTTCCAGCGTGGCATGGTCCAACTCCCAGCCCGGCGGCTGAAGCTGGACGTATTTCGGCACGCCGCCGGCGCGCCGAACCATGGGAACATAGATGTTGAAGACCGGCTCGATCATGACGACCTCGTCGCCCGGCTCGATCAGGCCGAAGATCGCGACGGCCAGCGCCTCGGTCGCGCCGCAGGTGATCAGCACCTCGCTCTGCCAGTCGTAATCGACGCCATAGAAGCGCCGGTCGTGATCGGCGACGGCCTGGCATAGTTCGGGCACGCCGAGCGAGCGGGGATACTGGTTCGCCCCCTTCTGCGTCGCCTCGATGGCGACCCGCCGCACCTCCTCGTCGCCGTCCCCGTCGGGGAAGCCCTGACCGAGATTGACCGCGTTATGCTCCACCGCCAGGCGCGACATCTCGGCAAAGACCGAGGCCGGATTGCCCATGACGACCGAATTGGCGGGTTTCATGCCTGTCGCTCCCTCACCGCTCGAAACACGGCAAAGCATGTAGCACGGCCAGCGCGCGATTGTCCCGGCCGCCGGGCTTGGGCATCATCGCTGGTGGAAGAGCTGGTGCGCCGCCGCTCGCCCTTCGAGACCCGGAGCTCCGCCCCGCTCCTCAAGGTGAGGTCCAAAGGCAAGCGGCACTCCGTTCCTCATCCTGAGGAGGCCCGCAGGGCTGTCTCGAAGAATGTGGCGGCGATCGGCCGAAAGAGGGAGAAAAAAAGACCATGATCCAACTCGCCAAGCGCATGGACAGCCTGGGCACCGAAACGGCCTTCGAGGTGCTGGCCCGAGCCAACGCCCTCGCCGCCCAGGGCAAATCGATCATCAACCTGGGCATCGGCCAGCCCGATTTCAAAACTCCCGCCCATGTGGTTGAGGCCGGGCGCAAGGCCCTGGCCGACGGTCATCACGGCTATACCCCCGCCAACGGCATCCCACGCCTGCGCGAGGCGGTGGCCGCCGATATCGCCAGATACCGCAAGGTCGAGATCGACCCGGGCAATGTCCTGATCGTGCCCGGCGGCAAGGTCACGATGTTCTTCGCCATCCTGATGTTTGGCGAGCCGGGCGCGGAGATCATGTATCCCAATCCCGGCTTCCCAATCTACGAATCGGTGATCCGCTTCTCGGGCGCCGAGCCCGTGCCGATCGATCTGCACGAGGCCAACGGTTTCGCGTTCGACGCCGAGGAGGTGCTGTCCAAGATCACCCCGGCGACCCGGCTGATGATCCTCAACTCCCCGGCCAACCCGACGGGCGGCGTGGTGCCGCGCGCCCAGCTCGACAAGCTGGCCGCTGGCCTGGCCGACCATCCCCAGGTCTGCATCCTCTCGGACGAGATCTATGGCCGCATCCTTTACGACAAGCATGAGCATGTCAGCCTGCTCGAATACGAGGCATTGCGCGAGCGCACTATCCTGCTCGACGGCTGGTCCAAGACCTATGCCATGACCGGCTGGCGTATGGGCTATTCGGTCTGGCCCAAGGCGCTCTTTCCCCATGCTGAGCGCCTGGCGATCAACTGCCATTCCTGCGTCAACGCTTCTGCGCAATATGCCGGCGTCGCAGCGCTCGAAGGCCCCCAGGACGCGGTCGACGAGATGGTAACGGCCTTCGCCGAACGACGGCAGGTGATCGTCTCGGGCCTCAACCAGATTCCGGGCTTCCGCTGCGTCGAGCCGGGCGGCGCCTTCTACGCCTTTCCAAATATCGAGGGCACGGGCTTTACGGCCAAGGAACTGCAAAACAAGCTGCTCGACGAGGCCGGCATCGCCACTGTGGCTGGCACCAGCTTCGGCGGCTTTGGCGAGGGCTATATCCGCTTCTCTTATGCCGCCAGCCGCGCCGAGATCGAAGAGGCGTTGCAGCGAATCAAGGATTGTTTGCGGTAGCGGGGTGTCGGAAAGGCGTCGTGCCGATCATCCTTCGAGGCGCGCGCTTGCACGTGCTCTCCAGAATGAGGAAACAGTGGATTAACCTCACCCTGAGGAGGCCTTCGGGGGCGTCTCGAAGGGTCTGGACGCCGGGCTTTGGTAACCTGCTGGGATGGCGCCCAGTCCCTCCCTCTCTCGAGAAGGAGTCCTGTCATGACCCCCGCTGCGTTGAGCAGCCTGCCCTTCCCCCTCACCGCCCTGTTCGGGGGCCTCTTCGCTCTTCTGTCCACCGTCTTTTGCGCCCTCGTCCTGATGGCCGTGATCGAGCTGAACGGCGCCGAGGATTGGATGCTCTGGGCGATAGGCGCCCTGCTCGTCGGCGGCCAGTTGCTTCATTTTTACGGCCTCGATCCGAACAAGGGCGCGACAGCGGGCCGGGTCGCTGGGATCGGCGCCAACCTGATCGCCATCGTGGGCGGCGGCGTGGTCGCGATTCTGCGATTCCACAGCGCAGCCTGAGGCCGATGGCGAAAATCTCCCCTGCCCTCGACCGCGCCCTTTGATTGCTGCTGCCCCTGGGCGACGCGCGACCGCGCGCCTTGTTCGGCGGCTGTGGGCTCTATCTCGGCGGGGTGATGTTCGCCCTGATCACCTATGAGACGGCTTATCTGAAGGTGGACGCGCAAACGAGGGACGCCTTCGCCACCGCCGGCGGCGCGCCCTTCGAATACGAGCGCGAGGACCGCAAACCTATCGAAATGTCATACTGGACCCTGCCCGAAGACCATACGGCGGACTGCGCCGCCCTCCTCCCCTGGGCCGAACGCGCCATCGCCGCGGCCCGGCGCAACGCGGCGAAGGAGCGGAGCGGGCGCGGCGTCACGAAACGGCAACCGGCGCGCGGTTGATCTGTCACGCGGCGGGGCAAGACTGCCGCTCTACAAACTCGCCGCATCGGCCCCATATCCAACCTATGTCCAACACCGCATCCGACCGAGTCGCCGCCCTTGTCCAGGGCCTGCCCAAGGCCGAGCGGAATTTTCATATCGAAGGCACCTTTGAACCGAAGATGGCCTTCGCCATGGCCCGGCACAACGACGTGGACTTGCGCTTCGAGTCGACCGCAGGTCTGCGCGCGGCCTACGATTTCTGCGAACTGCAATCCTTCCTCGACCTCTATTACGAGACCGCCTCAGTGTTGGGGACCGAGCACGATTTCCACGACCTGGCCGCCGCCAATCTTGGCCGGATGCCCGCCGAGAATATCCGCCATGTCGAAATCTTCTTCGACCCCCAGACCCATACATCGCGCGGCATCGCCTATGACACCGTCCTGGACACGATCTGCGCCGCCCTGGAGGAGGCTGAGGCCGATCACGGCCTCTCCCAGCCGGCTCAGATCCTCTGCTTCTCCTGCGCGACCGCAGCGCCGAGGAAGCCATGGCGGTCCTGGAAGCTGCCCTGCCCCGGCTGGACCGGATCGCCGGTGTGGGACTCGATTCGGCCGAGAGGTGCGATCCGCCGTCGAAATTAGCAGCCGTCTTCGACTGCGCCCGTGCCGAGGGGCTGACCGACCGTCCCCCATGCCGGCGAGAAAGGCTCGCCGTCCAATATCCGCCAGGCCCTGGACCTGCTCCATGTCATGCGCATCGATCACGGCGTGCGCTGCAAAGGTGACCAGGACCTGATCGTTCGCCTGCGAATCGAGCAGATGGCGCGGACCGTCTGTCCGCTGTCGAATGTCCGCCTGCGGGTGTTCGACAACCTGGCCGATCACAACCTCAAGCGCCTGCTCGATGCCAGGCTTCTGATCACCATCAATTCC
>Ga0302135_10001368_pt1 | contig 14733 bp, 16 predicted proteins | sample CBN3_surface_MG_FD_203119 | JGI IMG/M metagenome (GOLD analysis project Ga0302135, IMG submission 203119) | Marine microbial communities from Western Arctic Ocean, Canada - CBN3_32.1 | ecosystem: Environmental > Aquatic > Marine > Oceanic | place: Canada: Western Arctic Ocean | collected...
AAAACGTCTCTATCTGACAAGTTTTTGTTCAAAAACCAGACTGACATTAATATTGCCTTATCAGCTATTAGTTCTATTTTAACAGGAGGACTCTACTACATAGATTCTTCCTTTATGCTTAATAGCAACTAGTTATTTTAATCCTGCCTTAAGTATCATCTTAGCTTTATCCCAATAAGAGTCTTGTTTTATTAAGGTTAATTTAGAAAATTCATGACCATCTTTTACTGCCAGGTTAACCATTAATTCAAACCTAGCTTTAAATTTAATATTGGCAATTCTCAATGACGAATCAGCATGAACGTTCATACGTCTGCTTAAATTTACCAAAGTAAAAAATAGATCACCAATTTCTTCTTCAATTGAATCTTGGTCCTCAGCCCCTACTATTTCTAGAGCCTCTTCTTGGATTTTTTCTAACACTCCTGAAATATCTTCCCAATCGAAGCCCAATTTGACTGCACGATCTTGCAAAATTTGAGCATAATGAAGAGCTGGCAAATCCGTAGGAATATTGATTAAACCTAATTCCGTTTTAGAGTTACTTTTCTTTTCTTCGGCTTTCAATTGTTCCCAGTTCTGCTCAACTTCTTCAGCAGATTCTGCTAAAACATTTCCAAATACGTGAGGATGGCGCCTTATCATTTTATTTATTAACCCTTCCACTACATTATTTATTGAAAGATCGTTAGTTTCAGAAGTTATTTGAGCATGAAGCATAATTTGCAACAACAAATCTCCTAATTCCTCTATCAATCCTTCGGTATCATTTTGCTCAATTGCTTCTAAAACTTCATAACATTCCTCAATAAGGTTACGTTTTAAAGAATCGTGGGTTTGTTTTCTATCCCACGGGCATCCGTTTTCAGAGCGTAAGGTTGAAATTAGTTCTACTAACTCATTAAATTTATTTTCTCTAGGCATTTTCCTCCTAATAACTACTTAATACTTAAAGTATGTAGTGTTTATTTAATCAACATCTGTATAATTAGATCGTAATATGTACAAAAAAATTAAATCGTCTTTACTATACCAAGGTTTGTTCATTATAAGCCTTGGGATAGCAATAATAACCGGATCATTAATATGGAATATAAATGATACTGGCTACCAGTCTAAAAGCTTTGGAACTCATAACATTTCAATTCAAACTGGGTTAAATGAATCTGAGCTCCACGACATAGCAAAATCGATCCGGGCTTATTTTAATTCATCCCAAGAATTCCTAGATGTAAGCTTCCCTTCATATCCAGAATACAAGGTGTTTAATGAAAAAGAAGTAGCGCACATGAAAGATGTAAAGCATATAATCCGGTACGTTTATGGCTTTTTTCTGTTCAGCTTAATATACGTATTCATTTTCATAATAAGTTACGCTATCTCAAATAATGAATATAAAAGACGCCTCCTTGATCTAATATCTTTGTCAGCATTTTGTACTCTTTTATTAATAACACTCTTTTCCCTTGGAATGTTATTTGCATTCAATAAAATGTTTTTATTGTTCCATTTAATCAGTTTCAATAATGATTATTGGATTTTAGATCCATATACTGATTATTTGTTGATTCTTTATCCTTACCCTTTTTGGTTCAATGTTTGTATACGGGTAGCAATCATGATTGTAGTTCCGTTACTAATTTTGATACCAGTTCCGTGGTTATTAAAGAGGAAAATTAAAATAGCTTGACCTATATCTCATTAAATGTGAAACTTCACTCCTTATAAGATTTAACCTAAAGAGAGAGGAGAACATAAATGGCTGATGTAAATGTAGAAGTTAGAGAAAATGGACCACTGAGAGTTACAGGACCAATAAGTATAACCGACAAAGACGGAAATGCTTACAGCATCCCTGAAGGACAATGGGTTGCACTTTGCAGATGTGGACTTTCAGAAAACAAACCTTTTTGTGACGCTGCTCACAGATCAGGTGGTTTCGAAGCTGACTCAGTCGCGCGATAACACAATGTTTGGTTACATGATTCTAGAAAGTAGAATCATGTAACCAAACTCATTATAACCAAGTAGTAAGTTGACCATAGTTTATTCTGGATTTTCTACAACTCGATCCGAATATCCGATTGTTAAAATTCAGACACATTTAGCTTCATATTCGACTCTTAATATATTCTCCAAATCCTCTATTTTACCCAAACGACCTGTGGACCAACTGACAGATAATCCCATAGAAGTCGCGGCCAACTGCATGTTTTGAATAGCACAGCATGCTGCTCCATAATTTTCTTCAGTTATTTCTTCTTCTTATTGCAATTATCGATACTAATGCTAATAGTGCAGAGTTAATCTTCAGCTGAAGATACCACTTTAGCCATTAAGTTATATGCGCGTAAAGTAGCAATTTGAGTGTTCAATATACTGACATGTTTTAAATTTCAAAATCTAATTAATATCATAAAATTATGTTCAAGTAAGAATTCAACGGTTAACAGGAGTTAATATCATCATGTCAGTAAAAATAGTGGTTTCATTCGAAGTCGAAAACTGGGATAACTTTAAAGCAAAATTTGCGATGATTAATTTGGCATAGACACCAACGTCAACAATGCTTAACAGGACTGAGAATGATATCTGGATTAATGGAATGTTTGTCCATATTCAGTGTATACTCTTTTCCTATATAAAAAACAAATCAGTGAGGGATAATACAATGATTTTCATGTGCGCATATCAAATCGACCGAGACAAGCAAGCGGCTTGTCAAGCATTTTTTGCGAGTATGACTGACGAGCAAATTGCCGGCGAATACCCAGATGGGGTCAAACAAATAGGGCGCTGGCACGACTTACCAAATGGCACTGGCGTAGTAATAGTCGAAACTGACAACCAAGAAGGGTTAAATATGTGGATAATGGGTTGGTCAGCGATGGCTACTTTCCCGATTATAACACCGGTAGTGGACGACGCTGACGGGCGAAAAATTGTTAATGCAATGCTAGCAGCTCAACAGGGATAATTAAAAGGATTCAGTGGTCCTTTTAGGGCCACTGAATCCTAATTTATAACTCCAAATTTCTGAGAAATTTGTAAATATTATCATTTAGTTATTTGCATTGCTTCCATAGACCCAAATTATTTTCTATAGCTTCTTGTTCAAGTATTTCCAAATAATCATATAAATGACCGGGATTGTTGTAATCTTCTGCAAAAGCATATCCTTCTGATACTAAGACCGCATTCACAAATACACCTTCAACGTATACGTATCTTAGTAATCTTCCATAAATGTCTTTATCTGTATTGCTTTGTTTTAATGTAATGTATTTGTTTTCTACTAGTTCTTTATTGCGTTGGTGTGCCTGAGGACCAAAGCATTCAATAGGCTTATTGGGGTGTACTGTTTCTGGAGTGTCAATATCGAGATACCTGACACGCTCACCATTACTTAATAAGATAGTATCTCCATCAACTACTCTTTGGACAAGAATTGCATTTGTAGATTGTGAGCAACTTATAGGAATCACAATTAGAATAATCAATATCATAAATGCTATAGGTCTATTGAAATTCAATGCTGCCTCCAGATTAGAGGTTAAACTTTTCAAGAAAATTAATTTGATAACTTTTCCAAGAAGACATGATTTTCGTAAATCGCCTAAAGTTCGGGTCTTATTTAGGAAGTATGATAAGTGATTAGAGCATGCCCCAAAATCCGATACACGACAAGAATAATAGGCCAAATACAATCAATGAAATAATTCCACAGCCGGCTAAAAATCCTACAGGGTTTCTTAAAGGCATTGCTAGAACACTTTGTTGAACGCCTTGGTCTTGTCCAGATTTCCTCACATACTTAGGAGCACTTTCAATGGAGGTACTATCTCCCCGTTGATAACCACATGATTTGCAAAATTTGGAATCTGTATCAAGTTCATTAGAACATCTCTGGCATGCATTTGATTGGCTCAAATCATTGCCGCATCCGCCACAAACCTGTTGGCCATTAGTTACGGAACTGTTGCAAGAAGAGCACGATAAACCTGCCATACTACCTCCAATCAATAAATCCAGTTACGAATTACCATAATATACTCCATTGATTCTAGAGTGTCACTTTAGAAAATTAATTTGACAACTTTTCCAAAACGATTTTGTTACAAGCTTCAACGGTACTAATTTTTTGCTCATCTGAAATTTTTAAAATATTAGACGTAATATCATAGATCCTTTCTGTCTTTTCCCTTGATTTCAACTCGCTATATTCCGCACCAATTTCACAAGAAGCATTAATAATTCCGCCAGCATTAATTACATAGTCAGGCGCATAAATAATCCCAGCCTCGCTAAGAAGTGCACACATTTCATCTGATTCCAGTTGGTTATTGGCACCTCCCGCAATGATTTGTGCGGATAATCTAGGAATAGTGTTGGAGTTTATTGTTCCTCCTAGAGCGCAAGGAGAAAAAATGTCAGATTTGGCATCATAAATTTCAGAAACACCAACTATTTGAGCTCCTAATTCAGATGCTTGCTTAAGTTTAAAATCATCTATATCAGTGGCTATGATATTCACTCCTTCTTTTACAAGATGGATAGCCGCTTGCTTGGCAACCTTACCAAACCCCTGAAACGCTACTGTTTTCCCTGATAGTGAGTCAGTTCCCCACAAATGCTTTGCGCATGCCTTCATTCCCAGGTAAACTCCTAACCCTGTCATTATGGAGGTGTCTCCTGAACCACCCTGCTTTACAGGTAATCCAACAACATATTTGGTCTCTTCAGAAATCCACTGCAAATCGTTTACATCGCTTCCCACATCCGTTGTAGTTATATATTTACCGCCTAGGGTGTCTACAAATCTCCCATACGATTTAATCAATTCTTCAGTTTTGGATTGATTCTTGTTTAATAAAATAACTCCTTTTCCTCCACCCAGTTCTAAACCTGCCATAGCGGATTTATACGTCATAGCCTTGGACAAATTGAGAACATCTTTTAAAGCAGCTTCTTCAGAATCATAGTTCCATATTCTTAATCCACCACAAGTCGGTCCTAAAGTTGAATTATGCACAGCAATAATAGCTTTCAAGCCCACTTGTTCATCGTTATAGAAATTGACCATTTCATGGCCAGATTGGCAAATGTCATCAAAAATCCCCATATGAATCACTCATTCCTTCTATATGTTAGGTATATTTACGTGTTAACTTATCTTTATTGTATACTGTATTTATCGATGGCAAACATAAAATAAATATAAGATAACCATAATCTGGAGAAACAATGATAAAAAGATATGATAACCCACCAGAAAATAGCCTTGAAGAAGGTAAAAAATACTCAGCAGTAATTAAAACATCAAAAGGTGACATGACCGTGGAATTATTCACAGATGAAGTCCCCATAACCACAAACAATTTCATATTCTTAGCACGAGAAGGTTTCTATGAAAACGGATGTTTCCACAGAATAATTAAAGATTTTATGGTTCAAGGTGGATGCCCAAGAGGAACTGGATCCGGTGGCCCTGGATACAAATTCAATGATGAAGCTGTAACCAGGCCTTACACTAAAGGTACCCTAGCCATGGCAAATGCTGGCCCCAATACAAATGGATCGCAGTTTTTCATAGTTCACGGTGAAGATGTTCCATTACCACCAAATTACACTATATTTGGTTTATTGACTGATGGTGGAGAAGTACTTGAATCTTTGGCTAATGCTGCTATAGATTACACCAAACCTAGTGGTGAACAGAGTATTCCTGCTGAAAGACTCACCATTAACACCATTGAGATTACAGAAAGTTAAACCTTACAAAAAATCGATTACCTAATATTTTCCCAACCGATCTATGATCAAGTCAAAAAACTTATCAGCATCTACATGGTTTACATAGAACACATTCTTAGGTCTGACAGTTGAACTCCACCAGTCTACAACTGTCATGCCTAAGGTTAGCTCAGAATTGGTTTCTATTTCCACATTAATTAAACGCCCGTCATACAAGTCTGGAGCTATCAAATAAGCAATTACGTTGGGATCATGAAGAGGAGCCCCTGAATAGCCATATTTTCTATTATTGAAACGTCCATAAAAGCCTAACATTTCAGCAGTAGCCTGAGCAGGCCCATTATTTAAATTTTTCAATCTTTCAATGATGTCAAAAGATGCAATCACTTGATGAGTAACATCAAGTGGGTGCATTACTATAGGAATGCCTGAATGTAATACTTCATGCGCAGCTTCAGGATCAACATAAATATTAAATTCAGCACATGGAGTTACGTTTCCTCCTGCAAAAAACCCTCCCCCCATTAAAACAATTTCTTTAATGCGACTAGCTATACCGGGCTCTTGTCTTAAAGCCAACGCTATATTAGTTAGAGGACCTAACAGACATAGAGTTATAGTTTTAGGCTCTGCAGCCATAACGCTAGCAATTATAAATTCAACAGCTCCAATAGGTTGATATTCTATTTTAGGCTCAGGAAGTTCAGGTCCATCTAATCCAGTTTTACCATGGGCCTTCTCTGCAGTTCTCAATTTTCTCAGCATTGGCCTATCAGATCCTAAGTACACTGGAACCGCTGGTAGGTTAGCTAATTCTAAGATTTTACACGCATTACTAGCTGTCAAATGAAGTGGTACATTACCAGCTACACAAGTAATTCCTAAGACATCTAATTCATCAGACACAAGAGCTAATAATATTGCGACAGCATCATCTTGCCCTGGATCAGTGTCTATAATTATTTTCTGTGCCATATCAGGAAACACTTATTTTATTGGGCTTTATTGGTTTTTTTGATATTAAAAACATAATAGCCCCTAACATACTGAATCCTGCAAGAATTAGTATTGCCATATCATAACTGCCGGTTTCGTCTTTGATCCACCCTGCCATTAACGGTGAAATAAGCAATAATACATTCATAGGAACTGTAGAAATACCTAATATTTTCCCGAAAGAATTTCTGCCAAAATAATCTCCTCTTATAGCTACGGTTAATGGATTTCTTCCTCCAAATCCCATTCCAAATAAAACACCAAATAGCACTAAAGATCCAAAACTATGAGCGAACAATAAGATTAAAACAGAGAAAGCTTGAATGGTGCTAAATATAAATAATGCTATATTTTTTGGCATATGATCTCCCGCATAACCTCCCACTAATTGAAAGATTAAAGCCACGAAAATATAAACACTAACAATCTGCCCAGTTGTAGTGATCGAAAATCCTAAATCTTTTATCATTAATCCCAAATGTGAAAACATAGCCAAAATAATCATCGATGTGAAGCCATGTCCGAATGCTATAAACCAGAATACCGGTGTCTTAATAGCTTCCATTGCCGTAAAATCATCTGAGTCATCCATTGAGGCGTTCCCTAGTGCCTGAGATGAACCAACTATTAACGATGTTTTGTTCTCTATCCCATCAGGAAATAATCCATATTGAGAAGGCTTATCTCGTATCAATCTAGAAATTGGAAAGGCCAGAACTAGTGTGGTAACACCTATGATGCCGGCAGTAAGCGACCACCCAAGTCTAGATTGTTCAGGGTCTATCAAATAAGCTATACCTGGTACTAAAATCAATGCACCCGCTCTACTTATCATGTTAGATACACCCATCGCCATAGCACGGTTTTTGATAAACCAATGATTAATTACAGTCATTGTCGGAAGCCAGCTTCCTAAACCTTGTCCCATGGCCATAATCAAATAAGCCACATAAAACATCCAAAGGTTTTTTACTTGGCTAAATAATAACCAACCACATCCACAAATTAACAACCCTATTAAAACCATTCTCCTGGTTCCAAATTTATCAGTGAGGTATCCTTCGACAGGGCCCATAATCCCGCCTTCTACACGCGTGAAAGCTAAAGCAGCTCCAAGTTGAAGCCTAGACCACCCAAATTGAGATTCAACCGCAACAGCCCAAACTGACATAGCATGAAAAAGCGGAACAGTTGCAACAACCATAACTAGTCCGCTAACTACCGCTATCCACCATCCATAAAACACTTGACTTGGGTTGCGTAAAATGGCTGCGTTATTGATAAATCTATTCGTATGTTCTATAAGCTTAATTTTCATCTGTTCCTGTTACTTTCAAACCAATCCAATGCTGATATATTTCATTTTTACGAATAGGGTATTTCTTCAATAGTTCAGGAATGCCTGCTCTAGCCTGAATACCTTTTTTTTTCATGGTAGATATATCTTCGATCAACGAATTTAAATCAAATTCAGTAAAATAATTAAGTTTTTCATATGGCTCTTTATTAATAATTACCACAAATTCTCCTCTGGGGTTCTCAAAATACTCTACGGCATCTGCAATATGACCTTCAAATCTTTCTTGAAAAATTTTAGTCATTTCTCTGCACACAACTACATCAACATTGCCAATTGCTGTCTTTATCCTTTCTAACGACTTGATTATTCTATGAGGAGATTCAAAAAACATAATTGGTGAAGAGATTTTAGAATATGATTCGAAAAGCGTTGATACTTCTTTCTCTTTTCGTGGCAAAAAACCCAAAAACACAAAGGAACTCGCGTCTAATCCAGAAAGTGTCAACGCTGTAGTAATTGCTGAAACTCCCGGGATGACCTCAATTTGATACCCATCATCTCTTAAAGAAGAACTGATTTCCCATCCAGGATCGCTAATTGAAGGCATTCCTGCGTCAGTTATAAATGCCACATCTGCTCGATCCAATACTGTTTTTATTTGATCAATGCGGCTAGCCCAATTATGGCTGTTACAACTAATAGTTTTAACATGAATATCATAGTGATTAAGTAATTTGCGTGTAACCCGTGTATCTTCACAGGCAATTAACTCTACAGAACCCAACAGTTCAATAGCTCTAACGGTGATGTCCTTCAAATTGCCGATTGGACTTCCAATCAAATATAAAATACCCATTTAAAGCCTGTTATATAGGAAATATGTGGCGTTTCAATGAGACTAAGTTAGTAATAGACAACCCCACCACAGATACAGTACGCTTAATCCCAACATCATACAAGACGAATATAGGAGAAAAGATGGCAAAAATCACAGGTTCACACCTTTTCGTAAGAAGCCTTAAATTAGAAGGAATAAAAAAAGTTTTTACTATTGTCGGGGATACCATACTCCCTTTAGTAGATGCAGCAGCTGATGAAGGTATTGAATTTATTGATACTCGTCATGAAGGGGCAGCTATGCACATGGCTGACGGATATTCTAGGATCACTGGAGAACCTTCATGCGCAATGTTCACCGGAGGACCGGGGTTTTCAAACGCCATATCCGGACTGCCAGCCATTTACACCTCAGAAAGCCCTGTAATTTTTGTGGCAGGATCCGCAGAACTGCCAGAAAAAGGCATGGATAGTTTCCAAGAAATAGATCAAATAGAAATGGCCAAACCAGTAACCAAAGGATCTTGGATGATCCATGACAAGAACCGTATTCCTGAATATGTGGCAACAGCTTTCCGAACAGCTATGTCCGGCCGCCCTGGCCCAGTACACTTAACTTTGCCAATAGATATTCAGGAACAAGTAATTGATGAAAAAGATGTTACCTCATTTTTGCCAGAAGAATACCGACATATGGGGAAATCTCAAGGAGATCCATCTTCGATAGAACAAGCCGTAGACCTACTAGCTAAAGCTTCTAAACCGATCATAATAGCAGGTAATGCTGCTAGATATTCTGTCAACTCTACACAGATGGAACAATTAGTTGAAACGACTGGAATACCTATATTCACGGTTGAACAATCACGTGGATTGATAAGCGATGAACATCCATTGTGTTTCGGCTACGGAGACGCAGGATTAAATAAAGTTGCACGAAAAATGTCTGAAGCAGATGTGGTATTACTACTTGGAAAAAAATTCGATTACAGATATAAATTTGGGTACACATTCGATACTAACGCCAAATTAATACAAGTAGATCCAACCCCTAGTGAAATAGGCCGAAATAGAGGCGTTACAGTTGGAATTCTCGGAGATTTAGGAGCAGTTGTTGATCAATTAACTAGTAAATATCAATCCAAATTTGCTGGTAAAGAAACCAATAAAAACAAAAATGGGCTTAAAACTTGGGTGGAAGAGTTAGTTGAGATAGAAAAAGACTGGGAAAACGAACTGCTATCTAAAGCCGACGGACTAAGTCCAATGCACCCACTCGAAGTATTTACAAAAATCAAACACCTCATCGATGACGATACTTTTATAATGATCGACGGGGGAGACTACTGCCAATGGGCGAGATCTTACCTGCCAGCCAAATCTCCTGGGCACTTCTTAAGGCTAGGACCTCTTTCTCATTTGGGGGCAGCTTTGCCATATGGCATGGCTGCAAAGGTAGCTTACCCAGATAGTAAAGTATTCGTATTCGTAGGAGACGGGGCTTTCGGATTCTATCCGATGGAATATGACACATGCATCAGGCACAATTTGAATATCACTACTATTCTTGGCAATGATTCAACTTGGGGTATAGATAAGACTTTCCAGTTAGCTTACTATGAACGAGCAATCGGGACAGACCTGAGAACCATCCGTTACGACCAAGTAGTAGAGGCAATAGGTGGTTATTCAGAGTATGTTGAATCACCTAGCCAAATTTCTCCCGCCGTAGAAAGAGCTTTAAAATCAGGAAAACCATCGTTAGTAAACTGCCTGATTCGTTCAGGCGCCAGCCCTTTAGCAGAAGCGATGATTGCAAGAAAAACCAATCGGTAAGGAATCACCTCATATATATACAAAACTTCATCGGAATTCGTAATTTTTAGTATTGACATTCATCCCAAAAAGGGATATCTTACCGGTAATTGCTAATGTAGCACGGCTACATATAATAAATGGGAGGAATATAAGCATGCTTAAAATAGGTCATGAAATAGTTAGACCAGGCAAAACACTTGCTGACGCGTCATATACAATTCCTGTACCAGAGGAATTAGAGACCGTTCCAGGTATCCCTACCAACCAAAGAGAAGTTGATTGGTACGCAAGGGAATACCCGTTAGAAACCATGAACATTACGGAAAGAGCCTCAAGAGACTGGGCCAACAAGATCAGAGACGGTCACGTTGAAATGAGAGAAATCAGGAAAGAGCACGACAAACTGAACCGAAACTTAGTTATGGCAGCACGACTCACCGGAGACGTAGAGCCTACAGCTGAGCCAAGTGGTCAGAATGTATCCGATGCCATCAAACAAAAAGCTAGAGAATTAGGTTTCGTAGAAGTAGGAATTACTGCTTCTGACAGAAAATACTACTATGCTAGCAAACAAGACTGGGTTAAGTTCCCTCATGTTATATGCTTAGCATATGAACAAGACTACGAACCAACTCAGACTATTCCTAGCATCGATGCAGAAGTTGTTCACTCCAGCACTTACAGAACTGAAGGTGCTGCAGGATTAGAACTCGGTAAATTCATCAATGAATTAGGCTTCAGAGCGCAAGTTCACAGCCCTAACGACAACACTGGCCCATATATCCCAATGTTCGTAGCCGCCGGCTTAGGACAATTAGGAGCATGTGGATACCTATTAACCCCTCATGTAGGTTCACGTTGCAGAATCATGATGATAACCACTGACGCTGATGTAACTTATGACGAACCAGTAGACTATGGTATTCACGCATTCTGCCAAGTTTGCCAAGTTTGTGTAAACCGATGCCCAGGTAGAGCTCTCATGAGAGATAAAATCTGGTGGAGAGGTGTTGAAAAGAACAAATTGTACTTCAAGAGATGCCGACCAGTAATGGCACGATATCTAGGTTGTGGTGTATGTATGAAAGTATGCCCAATCCAGAAATACGGCATGAAGAACACAATGGAACATTATGCAGCTACCGGACAAGTATTAGGCAAAGGAACCCATGACCTCGAAGGATATGACATGGAAGGTCTTGGATACTTTGGTCCTGGTGAATTGCCACAGTTTGACGGAGGATTCTTCGACATGCCTCATGGTGATGCAACCGAATGGGCATTCGACCAATTCAAAGAAAAAGCTACTGCTGCTGGTGGAGCAATCACAGACGAGCTAGTAGAGACATTCCGGGAAGAAGTTCAAAAAGCTATGGGCTTAAGTAACGACAACCTGGCAATGATGTATGAAGAAGAAGATTATATTTAGTCTTTAGATTAATACAGAATTAAAAGGGAGCTGATTAATCAGCTCCCTTTTTTATATCCATTCCATTTTTCAAAAGAATACGGTATTTTTAATATTTTTTAACTGATATCAACTATATCCCCATGGTAAGAGATGCACAATGAACACTAAAATAAATACAATAAAAACAGTTAGCAGAATTATAGAAAACATACTCCAAAGCGATCCGCAATATAAGGCGAACTATTGGTTCTGGGTAATAGACAAGGCAAGAAACGTTCTAAATAGTTTAATAAAGGAAGAGAATGGTGACGATTTTTTTGTGCTAACTGAAGCCACAGAAATATTAACGGATGAGCTGGACAACGACTTAACAAGTCCTGAAGATGTTTACTTTGTCTTGGGCAATACCAAAAACCATGACGCTATAGACGACTTTAACTTATGGGACGATTACAAAGATTCTACATCTGCCTTACACGATATAGCATATTGGGCGTTGTATAGAGATATAGTGGATGCTATAGAAGTTTACAGCCAACTGGAAGGTGACTCAAATTAATTTAGTAGCAGTACTCAAATATTATTAAGGATCAACTAGCCCTATATACTGACAGGTATAAAATCAATTATCATATACGTGCCACAAGGTTTTAACTATTCTGAGACTATCAAAACTTATTAACCATAATCACCATTTCTAATCTTATCTAGTAGGAATTAAACGAATGAATTTTAAAGTAAACTTCGAAGATGATCAATTATTGATAAAACAATTAAAAAAAGAGGAATTCAATGATTTATATAATATTGCAAAAGATCCTAATATATGGAAACAGCATCATGAAAATGATAGATGGAAAAAAGAAAAGTTTTCTATTTTTTTCGAAAATGCACTTGAGAATGAGTTTGGAATTTACAAAATAATTAATAAAACAAACAAGCAAATCATTGGTTCAAGCAGCTTTTACTCTCTTGATCAAAGAGATAAAGCAATAAGAATTGGTTATACATTTATAGCTACTGAATATTGGGGAACAACCACAAATTTTAAAATTAAAAAATTAATGATAGATTACGCTTTCAAGTTCCTAGAGAAAATATACTTTGACATTGGTGAAAATAACTTTCGTTCAAGAAAAGCAGTTGAAAAATTAGGTGCAACTTTTTTCAGTTCTGATGATAAAGGGATGGTAGTTTATAAATTAAATAAAATAGATTTTATTTAATTTATAAGTTTAATTTATACATCAACATATGAACTTTCAAAACTTAATCTATAAATCACGATAGTATCCAGAGAACAATATATAACTTAATGTTGATTATCGTAATGATTTAATATCATTCACTAATTTTAGGAATTGAATCAGCGTGAGTTAAGTCAGAAGCCAATATTTTAGCGAAATTATCTATCTCAGAATTAACATCACCTGACTCGAAGTCCATAACAAATATTGTATTTTCTTCTCTCAAAGTCCTAATAAATCGGTTCCTACTTTCCATTATTTGTGAATCTGGAGATACAAGATACAACGCCCATTTGTCTTTTGACGTCTGCTTCTCTCTTCCAGAAACTACATCGTTTCGAATAATTTCATTAGAAAATGAAGCTTCAGTAGTCACCACTATAAGTTTATCGTAGTGCCTGACCCATCTCTCAATTTCTTCTTCTTCAGAAGTGCTCCGTCGATCTACAAGAGCATTACCTCTAGAATTTTCTGAAAACAACCATGCCGTAACTCCTCGATCTTTCAACTCTGATTGCAACTTTGTTGCCCATTCCAAGTGTTCAGAAGTGCATGATATATAACATTCAAATCCAGTATTATCGTGTTCAATGTTCTTTGAAAGTTCAATAAAGGAATCTGACACTCCAATTCCTTGAAAAAATGCTGCGGGAATATTGTTACTCAACAATAATGAATCGACACCAAATGTACTAGGTGCATCATGCCTTATAGTATCTAAATTAAGGGCTGCCGAAACATCACAATTTTGAAAAACCGTATATCCCAAAATGGCGGAGCCGAAATCTGCATTTTCAAAAGTAACACTGTTTAAATTAGTTTCAAATAAATCACTGTTTTGCAAATTAGTATTATTGAAATTAGCTCTCTTTATTTTGGCTCCTCCAAAATAAACATTACTTAAATCGGCATCCTTCATATTTGCGCGGTCTATATTTGCTCTACTTAAATTAGCTCCCTTTAAATTAGCTCCTTCAAAATTACAGTCTGATAAAATTGCTCTATCTAAGTTTGCACCTTCTAAATTAGCTTTGCGCAAATCAGCACCTCTAAGATTAGCTCCACTCAAAAGAGTTCCACTCAAATTAGCTTCCCGTAAATCAGACCGATACAAATGACAAGGATTCATATAACTTCGAGAAAAATTGGCTTTCCTTAACATAGCTCCCATAAAATCGGCGTTCCTAAGATCGGAAGCACTAAGATCTACTTGAGGCAATCTAGCGTGGCTCATATACGCTTCGCTTAAATCCATAGTCTTTTTTGGGTTTTCTTCTCGCCATTTTGCGACGGCATCTCTGCCTTTCTTGACTATTAGCACTAATTCCATATCTGCCATAAGTAAACTCCGATTAATGTATTTATCATTA
>Ga0302135_10001369_pt1 | contig 14729 bp, 13 predicted proteins | sample CBN3_surface_MG_FD_203119 | JGI IMG/M metagenome (GOLD analysis project Ga0302135, IMG submission 203119) | Marine microbial communities from Western Arctic Ocean, Canada - CBN3_32.1 | ecosystem: Environmental > Aquatic > Marine > Oceanic | place: Canada: Western Arctic Ocean | collected...
TAGACTCTTATAAATAATACTTTTAGTTACCAAAAACATTCAAAAATCACCTGTCGGCCTACCCTAAACGAACGAAAAACATGTAATGAGTTGCAGAAATTTCGGCCGATTAAATTTCATTCTGATAGATTTTTCTCAATTATTTTCTAGTTTCGGATTCACTTCCTAAAAAGAGGCGAGATCTCCCATAGGTGAAGTCTGGCACGTATTGAGGAGAATGAGGAGTCTGGTGGAGGTCTACGGCGCCTCGGGTGCGATCAGCGGCGTGATCGTTGCCTATATCCTGATTTGGCCCCACGTTAACATTCGCGTGTTTTATTGGTTTTTATCTTTATAGGCACGATCAATGTGCCAGCCTTTCGTCTCCCGGTTGTTCACACGGCGCTGCCAAGAAATAAAATGGCTTAACCAAAACTGCGGCTAACGTCAATCAAGAGGCCGTTATAGTTTTTAAAAACCTGTAAATCTCCACCATCGCCAGCGTATCACGTTCGCAATACCGCAAGAGATTATTGGCGATCTGGTTCGCTTCCTCACCTTCGGCCCCAATCATCCGCTCCCACGCCTCCATCGCCAGTGATCCATCCTGAACGTTGAGGTCTTTGTAGTTAAGCGCGGGACAAACGACGGGCAGCACCTTCTTGATCGACGTTGATCCATCGAACTGTGCATCGACGTAAGCCGTTTTGAATACGTCTTCCAAATCAACCATGCGGTTGTTCAGATCATTCAGAAATTCGGCCTTATCCGGGAACCACATTCCCATTTCCCGGTTCTGCGTTTTCTCGAATGAGGCGTGCCAGGAAATAATGCTGCCTTCCCGCCCGATGTCAGCCAGCATCTGCCTCATCAGTCGATCAGGCAGACGAGGCTCGCGCTCCAAGAATTCCTTATGGGTCAGTGTCCCATCAGCGTCCAGAATGTGCAGTGAATACTGTACCGGAAAATGCTTATGGGGACTGGCCCGATCCACGAGCGGAACAGCAGACGCGTAGGTTTCAAAATCAAAGAAATAAAGCGGGAATTGAAAACCTTCGAGAAATCCCTGAATCCCAGCAAGATCGATCTGCGCGGCACCTGACTTTGCAGCGCGGAGAACGAGTTTCTGATTTGCAGTTAAGCGATAATCGTCTGGAACAGCAGTAAGATCGAAGATCCCGTTCGTTATGAGTTCATCACGCTTCTTTTGGCTTAACCTCGGCAGGCTATAAATCGACGGCACAGAAATGCCCGGATTGAACAACGAAAACGTATCGCAATGATTGGCGCGGGACTTGCGCAAGCACGAACAACCGATTCTATCGAGATCAATTTCCCGCAATAGGCTCAAGGCCTCATCAATCTCAACTTCAGTTACGCTCTGCATCTCGCCAACTTGCTCGGTGACATCTACAAATTTCAATAGCGCAGCGGGATCAATTTCACCGTCGCGAACATATTTCCCGTTGAGATGGACCAGATATACGCGATCTATCTTCTGCCCTGCCCGTTCGGCACATATCTTCTGAAAGCAGGCATCCTTGATATGATTGTGGGCGGTATCCGTTTTCACACTGGTCGATGATTTGATCTCGTAGAGGTTCGCTTTACCGTCATCGGCACGCTCAAGCGCATCGGCTCTCGCAAACAAGCCGTCTTCCGTTTCGAAAACAGTCTGGAAATTAACCGCGCGCCCATCTTCATTTTCGAAGAACCAGCGTACGTATCGCTCTACCTCGTAACCCTCACGAGTGAGCTTTTGCTGGAAGACGGAAAATTCGCCGTGCGGATAGGAATCAGGGTCGTGTTTCAGCCACCAAAGCGACTTCGGACAATTTAGATACTGGATGAAGTCTGTTTTGGTGAGCTGCATTGTTCAGGACTACCCTAGTAGCCTCCAACTATAGCGAGAGTTCGCTGTACAAACGAATTCAGTTCCCCATCATCGATCGGCTCGCTATCGGCCTTACCCGGATTAGTGTCGTGGTGGTAAAGCCGTCCCGTATTGGGAAGACGATGTGCCTTGGGAAGTCCAGCAGTGGATCGAGGCTCGCGATAAAAACGTCACGAGCCTGACGATGGCTGGCACTCCTCGCCCCGTCGAGCTACCGCAATCCCATGAAGATGTAGAACCGTCAAACAAATAGCAAATATTCATAGCCAGCTGTGGTAACGTCCGCACTTGGCTACGTGAGGATTATATTCGCAATCACCAGAACGGTCTGCGTACCCAACTAAGCCGGAATTGAACGGAAGCCGGAACACCTTCATACTTAAATCGCTTTCTAATGCTCAATAGGATGCCGCCGACGAATAGACTGATACTCGCTCGACTGGGGTAAATATTTTGAGGCCCTTATCACCCCCCTTTTGGAGTGGGTTCGAGAACCCTTCGTTGGCCCAGCAATCGCCGGAATAATAGTTATTGCTGGCTCGATCATTATTATGATCGCCCTCGTTGAGACAATTTTGAGCTTCGGCCTGATCACTCGAGCTCGCCAAGCTATTGGTGACCATTCCGAGGACGAATTTGCCAAAAACTTTAACTCAATAGATTAGAGCCTGAACGAGATTCCTAAAATCAGAGTCGCATGGTCAGAATTCAGTGAAACGTTGATACCTCAGGCCACAACGTTGGACAGAGTGAATCTCAAGGTCACCATCAAACTTATTGAAGCCATGGCCTTCCACAAGTGCTGCTTGCTCGCATATCGTAACTGAATGCGTATATTAATCGCTTTCGCTGTTCTAAATTTGGCATTCGCGGATGCCCAAGCGGATCAAGTAACGATCCCGGGTTACGGGTACGCAAGGCACATATTCTGGGACCAACTGTTCCCCGATGGTGGAATCACGCTTTACTGTTCGCAACCGTTCGCCCGTCATCTCGGCCTCCAGGTCGAACACGTTTATCCCGCATCATGGATGGCAGATCATCTCGGCTGCGGCTCACGGAAAGCCTGCCGTGCCAATTCACCGCGCTTTAATCTGATGGAAGCAGACCTACACAACCTGTACCCAACCCGCGCCGGAACAAACGGTGCCCGAAGCAACATGACGTTCGGAGATGTACCGGGGGAAGCGCGAGAGTTCGGCAACAAGTGCGACTTCGAGATCGACACAATGAACCGAGTTGTCGAGCCGCCGCCAGGCGCACGCGGCAACGTCGCCCGATCAATCTTCTATATGCATCGGGAATACGGGTTGCCGATTGAACTGACGCTGTTGCTTGTACTCAAGGCCTGGAACTTGAGCGATCCGTCGGACGGAGAGGAACGACGGCGGAACGACGTGATCGAAGGCTTACAGGGAACGCGGAACCCGTTTATCGATCTGCCGGGGCTGGGCAATCAGCTTTGAGGGCGCTGCAAGCTGAACGACCAGAAGATATATGATCAATTGTTTGGCAGATGTTACCCTGACGGACTGGAATTTGACGAAGCCGTCCTAACAGCTGGACTAGCGCTCGATTGTTCACGGTATTTTGGGAGGGCTTTGTGCGGAGTTTGAACTCACGTCAGCGACAAAGTGTCAGGATAGTGTAGGAAATGAAGGAGCATCTCCAATCTTTTTCGAATAAGGGCCTTAGAAAGGCTAAGGGGGCTTATCGTGCTGCGATGAAATCGAGCCCTGGCGAAGTCAAGTTCACTGTAGCTGGTAGTGTTGCCGGCCTCAGCGCCGGCACTTATATCGGTGGTGCCGTCGGGATCGCAGGTTTTTTGGCGCTGTTGGTATTCCAATCGCCGCAATTGGACTAGTGGGTGGTGCGATTGCAGGAAACCGAATCGGCCTTGCTCGCGACAAGCGTCAACTCGAAGAAAAGCGGAGAAGTCTCGACGACATGCTAGATCGGTTGAAAGCCGAAGGAAACCAAAAGAAAATCAAGACAATCTCCACCAATGAAGAACATCGTGAGACCCTGTTCAAAGCAATGGATAGGGCGAATGATAAATTAATAATCCTATCAGGTTGGGTGACCAGCTACGTCGTGGATAAAGACTTCCAGAATAAGCTAGCCTTGTGTCTTCAACGGGGCACTGACGTTTACATAGGCTACGGTTATCAGTACGAGCCAAGACCTAAGAAAGACCATGAGACTGAAGCAGTGGCCAACTTGAAAGATCTTAGCGAGTGGTGCGATCTCCAAGACACCAAAGGGCACTTCGTCTACCGTGAATATCCGAACCACGCAAAGCTGCTCATATGTGATGAAATGTTCGCAGTCACCGGCAGCTTCAACTGGCTTTCCAATGCGGGACGTTCCTTGAATGAAGAGCGAAGTTGGATCGTATACGACAAACAGTTTATCTCAGCGGAATTGGACATCGTCGTAGATGGGTTAATGTCACCATTGAAGTCCACAAAGCAGGATGTACTTAAGAAAATATTCCCCTGGTCCGACAGATAGCCGCCACCAAAATCAGCTTGAGGCCGCGTTCACGGATTTTTTGCAAGATGTTGGACACGACAGGCAGTCGGTGTGGAAGGCTATCCTGAAAGCCGTCAGGGAGTTATCGAATAAAGTGCCGGACACCATACGGACACGCTAAAATCATGAGCTGCATCTTTGTCCACTAAGTCATTGAAAAACTTGGTGGGCGCACCAGGATTTGAACCCGGGACCCGCTGATTAAGAGTCAGCTGCTCTACCAACTGAGCTATACGCCCGCCAAATGGCGCCGTGTAACGGCTCCTTTGACAAGGCGACCGCTATAGCAAAGCGCTGCGGCTTTGTCGATGGTAACGACTTCGATATGTGAGATTTTAGTAGTGTGCGCCACGGGAATTGCATGCTTGGAGCGCACCAGCATACAAGCTAGGTCACTGGCTCCATGCCACCGCGGCCGATACGGACATCGCGGTGGATGTAAACGCACATCAGGAAGCCAAAGCCTATAAGAACAGTAAGCATTGCAGTCCCACCGTAGGAAATCAGCGGTAGCGGCACACCGACTACGGGGATAAGCCCCGTCACCATAGCGATATTTCCGAAGACGTAGAGAAAAAATGTTGTTGTCACGCCAAGGCCGAGCAGACGCGCAAACTGGCTCCGCGCGCGCCATGAAATTGCAAGTCCGTAGACAATGAGGAGTGAGTACAGCGCCAGCAGCCCCGTGGCGCCGACAATGCCAAACTCCTCAGCCAGCATAGTGAAAATAAAGTCGGTTTGCTTTTCGGGCAGAAAATTTAAGTGACTTTGGGTGCCAGCCATGAAGCCTTTGCCCATAATGTTGCCTGAGCCAAGTGCGATCTTGGACTGCAGTATATGATAGCCTGAACCCAAGGGGTCACGCTCCGGATCGAAGAAGGTGAGGATGCGTTGCTTCTGGTAGCTGTGCAGCAGCGTCCAGGCGACCGGGAGCGAGGCAAGGCCAGCCAATATCAGGAGAACAAACTTCCAGATACGCACGCCAGCTGCAAAAAACAAAACACCACCACCTAACACCAGCATACCAGCAGTACCAAGATCAGGCTGGCGAAACATGAGTATCGCTGGCGCCGCCACCATCAGCAGCGGTGTTAGCAGCAAGGTTGGTCGACCAGTGTCCACATATGTAAGACCATGAAAATATCTGGCAAGCGCAAGCACGAGCGCAATCTTCAAAAGCTCCGACGGCTGCAGCTGGAATAACCCCAAATCGATCCAACGCTGCGCGCCCATGCCTGTCATGCCAATGATTTCAACTGCGGCGAGAAGGCCCAAGGACAACGCATAAATGAGATAGGCGTATTTCAGCCAAATCCGAATGTCGATGAGGGCAACCACCAGCATCACGACAAGGCCGACGCAGAATCTGACTATCTGACGTGACGCCCACGGCTCGAAGCTGCCATTGGCGGCAGACACCAGCATCACGAAGCCGATGCAGGCGATCACAACGATTAACATGACCATCGTCCAATTGATCTGCCATAGCTTTTCCGCAAGCGTCATGCGAGGTGTTGAAAATCGATCCTGGATTGTCATCGCGTAATCTTCATTGCGCTTGGCGAGCCTCGTCTAGGCATTGCTCGCACGAACGAGATGTTTGCCGCCGTCCAAACCGTTGCGCTGCAGTTCAGTCAAGATGTCACGGGCGATAGGCGCCGCCTTTGATGCGCCGGCGCCGCCATGCTCAACGACGACAGAGATGGCATAGCGCGGCCGATCGATTGGCGCAAATCCGACGAACAAGGCGTGGTCACGCTCCTTCCACGGCCGATCGACATTCTTTTGAACGCCACGCTCTCGCTCGAGAGTTGTGATGCGCTTGACCTGCGAGGTTCCGGTCTTGCCTCCCATTGCCCAGCGAGCGCGCCGGATACGCGCCGCGTAGGCAGTACCGGTCGGTGCGTTGACAACGTCGGCCATTGCTCGCACCATAAATTTAAGCGATTCCGGCGAGAACCCAAGGGAGGGAGGCATGCCACCGGGCAATGCATTTGTCGGCACGGATAGATCGCGCTGAAGATTTGGGCGGACGATACGACCACCGTTGACCAACTGCGCAGTCATTGCTGCAAGTTGCAACGGCGTTGCTAAAACGTAACCCTGGCCGATGCCCGTCACTAGTGTTTCGCCCCCTTGCCATGCCGCATTCAGCGTATCGCGTTTCCATTTTCGAGTTGGCACCAACCCCGGCTGTTCTCCCGCAAGATCGACGCCAAGCTGACCGCCAAGGCCGAAGCGTTTGGCCATTTCCGCCATGCGGTCAACACCCAGCCGGCGAGCCATATCATAAAACCAAACATCACATGATTCCTGGAGAGCTCCATGCAGCGTTAATTCACCGTGGCCGTGTTCATTCCAGCAGTGAAATCGGCGATCGCCGAGCTCAATATGGCCTTTGCAAAATACCCGTGTATCGGCGGAGATACCCGCCTCAAGCGCAGCCATGGCAACCACTGGCTTAAACGTCGAGCCCGGCGCATACTGGCCGGCGATCACCTTGTTGATAAGTGGCGAATCAGTATTTTCTGTCAATGCATTCCAAGCATCAGTGCTCAATCCTTCGTTAAACGCATTGGGGTCAAAACTCGGCGTCGAAACCATCGCCAGAATGTCGCTGTTGTCGACATCCAGAACCACGACCGCAGCACTGCGCTCCTCCCCAACCCGTTGTGTCGCGAACTGCTGCAACTTGAGATCGATCGTCAACGCCACCTCTGTACCGGGTTGGCCTTCGTTGCGCCTAAGTTCGCGGATTACCCGGCCGAGTGCGTTGACCTCGACCTGACTGTTGCCGGCAGTGCCTCGTAATACCGTGTCATACTTTCTTTCCACACCGTTCTTGCCAATGCGAAATTCGGGAAGTTCGAGCAAGGGATCACCTGTCAACTCCTCAGTCGACACAGCCGCGACATACCCAAGCACGTGGGCAAGGGCTGGCCCGTGTGGATAATATCGGGATTGTCCGACATCGATATTGACCCCAGGAAGGCTTGGCGCGTTAACTTCGACACGACTCACTTCATCCCAACTTAAATTGTCACGCACCGTAATTGGAACAAAGGCTCGACGCCGCCGTACGCCGCGCTCGACACGTCGAATATCGCTTGCAGAAAGTTCAATCAATTGTCCAAGCGCAGTGAGGGTGGCTGAAATTTCGCTCGTTTGCTCGGGCACAATTACGACCCGATAATTCTGGGTGTTGACCGCAAGTGCAGCACCATTGCGGTCGACAATGAATCCGCGTGGTGGTGGCAGAAGCACCAAATTTATTCGATTCTCGTCCGCCAACATTCGATAACGATCGGACTCGACGACTTGGAGGTAGTAAAGGCGTCCAGCGAGTGCACTCAGGAATGCCACTTTGCCGCCAGCAATAAGCGCCATACGTCGACTGAATACTTTGGATCGGCTCTTTTCTGACCGCATTCAGGCGGCCTGCGGCAATGAGCGCTGAACACGGATGAATGCCCACGCAAACAGCGGATAGAGGGCCACGGTCTGAAGGAAAGAAAATACCGCAGGCAGTGGCACAATCAGTGTGCCAAATATCAATGACATGAAGACCCACTGCATGATCGTCGCTGCCGCAGCGATCATCATGAAGCCCCACCAGACAACGAGGAACGACTTACCGAGAAAAAATTGTCGCTGCGAACCGGTTACCCAATAGGCGCCGAGGAAGATGAATGCCTGCGCGCCCATTGGACCGCCAGTAAGAATATCATGCAAAATGCCGACTAAGAATACTGCGACCGCGGGCAGGAGATCCGGGCGATGGAGAGACCAATAAAAAACGGCCATCAAAGCGAGGGACGGCACGACCGACGAATAACTTGGAATATGCAGCGGCAAGACGCTCAAGATCACGAGAGCACCCACGGTCAACGACGGCGTGAGCATTCGCGCGAATAAATCAAGGCGCTGCCATACTGCGTTCATCATCGACGGGGGTTCGGTTTCTCGCCAACAGATTTTACCGACTGCTCGGAATTGTCTGGTAACGCCGACAAAACGGCTTCGCTTTCGTAATCGACCAGCAACACCTCTTCAATCAAATCCCAGTCAACATATGGCATGACACGCACGCCAGCCTGACCGATCGAAGTGACAGTGCCAATCGTGAGTCCTGCCGGGAATACTCCGCCGTGACCAGATGTAACAATTTCGTCGCCGGGCTTCACCTGCGCATTTGCTGACAGATAGAGAAGGCGCTGCAACGGGCTGTTATCGCCGGCCAGAACAGCGCGAGCGCGAGACGCTGCTACGAGAACAGGAATTTTACTATTGAGATCGCTCATGAGAAGAATGCGCGCGGACGTTTGGCCCACCTCGGCGACACGGCCAATTAGATTGCCGCCAACGACTGCAGCTTGCCCATTTACAATTCCGTCGCGGCTCCCCGCATTGACCAGCAAGCTTCGGACAAATGCGCCACTTGAATCGGCAACGACGCGTGCGGCTATGTATTTTGCAGGAGGCTCCGGAACATATCGTAGAAGATCTCGCAAACGCGTATTTTCTGCTTCCAATTTCTGCGCTCTATTTTGCCAAATTTCGAGCCGTACATTCTCCTGACGCAAATTCGCGTTTTCATCTCGCAAAACAACAAGTTGCTCAATTTCTTCGATAAATTCTGCGACCGTGGCGACGGGCCGCGAAAGAGCTTCCAAAACCGGCGCTGTAGTATCCATCACCACAGCCCTGGTCCGCTCAAATACAGTTGGGTCGGCTTTCCCAAACAGCAGGATTGCGACTGCAGACATCAACAAAAACAAAAACATAAATCGCTGCGCCACGCTTCGAAGTGGCGCGGTTAGCCTCTGGACGCGATCCTGACGATTTGCCACGACTTCCTCCAACTCCTGTTCGCGCTAGTTCCTCCCTCCAACTACCCGCAAGACAAACAACTTGTTAGTACATTCCGATGAGCACGTTCCTCAACGTTTTCATTTCTTCCAAACAACGGCCTGTCCCCATCGCCACACACGACAGTGGATCGTCCGCAATCGACACCGGAAGACCGGTAGCATGCCTAAGCACGAAGTCCAGATTGCCAAGCAGTGCGCCGCCGCCAGTCAAGACAATGCCCTTGTCCACAATATCACCAGCAAGTTCCGGCGCTGTGTGCTCCAACGCCACGTTGACGGCCTCAATGATGGCACCGACAGGTTCGGCCACGCTCTCGGCGATCTGACGCTCGCTTATCACCAACTCTTTCGGCACGCCGTTCATGAGATCGCGACCCTTGATCTCCATAACCCCGCCTTCACCATCCTCTGGCGGGCAGGCCGAACCAATCTGCTTCTTGATCCGCTCCGCGCTCCCTTCGCCGACGAGGAGATTATGGTTGCGCCGTATATAAGCGATGATCGCTTCATCCATCTTGTCGCCGCCAACCCGCACAGATCGGGAATAGACGATGCCGCCGAGTGACAATACTGCAACTTCAGTTGTGCCACCGCCGATATCCACGACCATTGACCCTGTAGGCTCAGTGACGGGTAACCCTGCGCCAATGGCCGCTGCCATCGGTTCTTCGATCAAAAAGACACGCCGGGCTCCTGCACTCTCGGCTGAATCCTGAATTGCACGACGCTCAACGGCGGTTGAGCCCGACGGCACGCAAATAATTACCTGCGGACTGGCAAAGCTACGACGGTTGTGAACCTTGCGGATGAAATGCTTGATCATCTCTTCCGCAACTTCAAAATCAGCAATCACACCATCGCGCAAAGGTCGAATCGCCTGAATGTTGCCAGGCGTACGCCCCAACATCATTTTCGCTTCATCGCCAACGGCTAGGACATGGTTTCGGCCCTTTACCTGAGCAATCGCGACAACCGACGGCTCATTCAGCACGATACCGCGCCCCTTGACGTATACAAGAGTATTGGCCGTCCCAAGATCGATTGCCATATCGTCTGACAACATTCCGAGAAGTCTTGCGAACATGGTTAGACCTTCACTCTATCAATCTTGAGCACGCCACGGCTCGATGTACTGGCAAGAGCACAATTTACAATCATGCAGTAAGCGCCATCGGCGCATTTTTTTCGCGCTTTACAATAAGCTTGTTTAGCGCATGGAGATACGATCGTGCGGATGCGACGAGCGTGTCGGTATCTGCGCCCTGTCCATTCACCGTTTTTCCATTCTCTTCAAGGCGAACAGTCACTTCGGCTTGCGCATCTGTACCGCCGGTAACAGCGTGAACTTGGTATAGCTGCAGTTTCGCTTCATGCGGACACAGATTCTTGATGGCATTGAATGTCGCATCCACCGGCCCGTCGCCGGTCGCCTTGTTCGACATCAGTTCGCCGTCTATCTCAAGTTCAAGTTCTGCCGTCTGCGGCCCCTTTGAACCAGCGATCACCTGCAGCGAAACAAACCGTATGCGATCATTTGTCCGCATCACCTCGTCGTCGACAAGTGCAACAATGTCCTCATCGAAGACATCTTTCTTCTTGTCGGCCAAATCCTTGAAGCGGGCGAATGCATCCTCGAGCGCGTTCTCGCCGATCTCATACCCGAGCTCCTGCAACTTCGCGCGAAACGCATGACGGCCCGAATGCTTTCCCATCACCAGGTTCGACGTCTTTAGCCCAACCGACTCCGGTGTCATAATTTCATAGGTTTCTGCATTCTTGAGAACGCCGTCCTGATGAATGCCAGCTTCGTGCGCGAACGCGTTAGCTCCAACGATCGCCTTATTTGGCTGCACTGAGAATCCCGTAATCGTCGAAAGCAGATGGCTAGCACGCATGATGTTGGTCGTCTGGATATTGGTGTGGTACGGCATGACATCCTTCCGCACCCTGAGTGCCATAACGACTTCTTCCATCGACGTATTTCCGGCACGCTCGCCAATGCCGTTTATCGTACACTCAACCTGCCGAGCACCATTCCCGATCGCCGCCAACGAGTTGGCAACTGCCAACCCCAAATCGTTGTGGCAATGTACCGAGATTACTGCCTTGTCGATGTTTGGCACCCGATTCTTCAACATCGCTATCAACGATGCAAACTCCTCAGGCACAGTATATCCGACTGTGTCAGGGATATTAATTGTCGACGCTCCCGCCTTGATCGCTGATTCTACGCAGCGGCACAAAAAATCGTGGTCGGATCGCGTCGCGTCTTCCGGGCTCCACTCAACGTCGTCGCACAGATTGCGGGCGTGACTAACCGCGTCGATCAGCGCTTCATGCACAGCCTCGGAATCCATCTGCAACTTATATTTCATATGCAAGGCGCTGGTGGCGAGGAATGTGTGTATACGCGGCTGCTTGGCGTGCTGAAGTGCGTCCCAAGCGCGATTAATATCTTTACGCCCAGCTCGGGCCAGACCAGCAACTTTGGCGTCTTTGACCTTTTTAGCAATTGCCTCAACGGCCTCAAAGTCACCGTTTGAGGCAATCGGAAAACCCGCCTCAATCACGTCGACACGCAATTCCTCCAGGACGTCGGCAAGCCGGAGCTTTTCTTCGAGATTCATCGAGCAGCCAGGCGATTGCTCTCCGTCCCGTAGGGTAGTGTCAAAAATGATTATTCTATTAGACTCGTCCAAGACGTTGGTCTTTTTGGTGCGTTCCTTACCTGCGCTCATTTTTAAAACCCTCTGCTAAGCCGGGAGATCTGTCATGCACTTGGTCTCTACCCCTGAAAGCGCATGGCCGATACGGCACAGACAATCAGGGGCGACTAAGTCGTCCCGTGAGTACCCCGGTAAGCAGACTAACTTTGCGCGGGTTCGGTTGAAACGAACTCGCAAATTGGCCAACGCGAAACGCGACGTCAGGAGACATGGCGCAACGGCGCGTACAATAGTGCGATTCGCTTTGACTCATGGTCCTCATTGAAACTGACCCCGCCTAATCCAAACTGGTGTTCTGAGATTAACGTCAACTGAACTGGTAGTAATCGTGAATTCTAAAATAGTTCGCTTTCAGTACTAAACTGTACAACACCTTATAAATACGCCGCTTTGAGCCCAAACCGCAACGTTTTTTGTTTAAATAGCCAGCTCTAAAACTTCGCCACAAATAGTCTTTTTTTGCGGATTTTAAACGTGCGCAGTCGGCCAATCCGCACGCCTTTAAGAGCTCAATTTAGGCAACCTTACATCTCGAGTTCAGCTCAATTTTTTGCTTTATCGACCAGTTTATTAGCCGCTATCCATGGCATCATGGCACGCAACCGCTCTCCAACCTCCTCGACTGGATGCTCAGCGTGCCGACGACGTTCTGCTTTGAGACGAGGTTGACCAACCATACACTCTTGCATCCACCCTTGAACAAATCTTCCCGATTGAATGTCGTCGAGAATGCGCTTCATTTCGGCTTTTGTGTCTTTATTAATTACACGGGGTCCACTTACATAATCGCCGTATTCCGCCGTGTTCGATACTGAGTAGCGCATATTTGCAAGACCGCCTTCATATATTAGATCAACGATCAACTTCACTTCGTGCAGGCATTCGAAATAGGCCATTTCAGGTGCATAGCCAGCTTCCGTCAGCGTCTCAAATGCGGCTGTAATCAATGCCGTAAGCCCCCCACACAGAACTGCCTGCTCGCCAAACAAGTCCGTTTCGCACTCCTCGCGAAACGTTGTTTCAATAATACCGGCACGGCCGCCGCCGAGCGCACTTGCGTAGGACAAGGCAATTTCCTGCGTGTTACCAGACATGTCCTGGTGAACTGCCATGAGGCAGGGTACGCCGCCGCCCCTCAGGTATTCAGATCGGACTGTATGGCCCGGCCCTTTCGGGGCAATCATGAAGATATCAAGGTCGGGACGCGGCTCAATCAATTTAAAATGGACACTGAGGCCATGCGCAAACGCAAGTGCCGCGCCCTCCTTCATGTTTCCATGCAGGCTCGTTGCATAGAGTTCACGTTGAATTTCATCGGGTGCAAGCATCATAATAATATCAGCCCATTTGGCCGCCTCGTCCGACGACATAACCTTGAACCCAGCCTCGGTCGCTTTGGCGGCCGAACTAGAATCGGACCGCAGCGCCACGGCAATGTCGGTAACACCAGACTCCCTTAAATTATGCGCATGCGCATGACCTTGGCTGCCATAACCAACGATAGCTACTTTTTTGGATTTGATCAGATTTACATCAGCATCCTGATCGTAATAAACGCGCATGGTTGATCTCCTTTTTTGTCCGAACTTTATTAGCGTGGCGTCCATTAAACGCCAAGTATGGCGGCGTTTTACAATGCGTTAGCGCCACGAGCAATTGCCACCGCGCCGCTACGTGCGACCTCCACCGTCCCGAGCGCCCGCATCAGATGAACGAACGCGTCGACCTTTTCTGATGAACCTTCAAGGACAAAGACAAATGATCCAATCGTCGTATCTGCAACATTCGCTCTAAAGATGTCAGCAATTCTCAGAGATTCTCGTCGTTTCGGACCTCGTGCAACAACCTTTATAAGAGCAATTTCACGTTCGATGTGCGGCCCTTCAGCGGTCAAATCGTGGACCGAATGTATTGGCACTTGGCGGTCAAGCTGCGCCTTGATCTGTTCGATGATCATCGGCGTACCGGTCGTCACAATTGTGATGCGGGAAACGTCCATCGTCTCCGTCACCGTCGATACGGTAAGGCTTTCGATATTGTAGCCCCGTCCCGCGAACAACCCAATAACACGTGCCAATACACCCGGCTCGTTATCAACCAGTACAGCGATCGTGTGGCGTTCTATATCCGCCATTGTTCAACTCCAATCATGCAACCGCCGTTATCGACACCCACGGCGAACACACACTGTCCTGTATTAAGACAATGCAGCAAAAATTTTCTAGACGAGCACCATACCGTCTTCAGACGCCGTTACTTCAGCTTCGTCTTCCGGGCCAAGCAAGATTTCGTTATGCGCTGCGCCTGACGGGATCATGGGAAAACAGTTTTCGTGCGAGTCCACTTTGACGTCGACAATAACCGCACGGTCAATTGCAATCATCTCGTTGATCGCGTCATCGACATCAGACGGATTGCTGACGCGCAAACCAGCGGCTCCAAAGCTTTCGGCGAGCTTCACAAAATCAGGAAGCGCCTCCATGTGGCTTTCTGAATAGCGACTTCCGTGCATTAACTCCTGCCATTGGCGGACCATGCCCATGTACATATTATTGATAATGAAAATCTTCACCGGCAACCGATACTGCATGATCGTTGACATTTCCTGAATGTTCATGAGTATCGATGCTTCACCGGCGATATCGACCACCAGCGCGTCAGGATGCGCAGTCTGAACGCCCATCGCAGCCGGCAGCCCATAGCCCATCGTTCCAAGGCCGCCTG
>Ga0302135_10001372_pt1 | contig 14707 bp, 13 predicted proteins | sample CBN3_surface_MG_FD_203119 | JGI IMG/M metagenome (GOLD analysis project Ga0302135, IMG submission 203119) | Marine microbial communities from Western Arctic Ocean, Canada - CBN3_32.1 | ecosystem: Environmental > Aquatic > Marine > Oceanic | place: Canada: Western Arctic Ocean | collected...
CAGTCAAGACTCTCATCCCACTATAGGAGTACCCGTTCATGCTGAGTGAATCTATGAAGCAATCCACAAACCCGCTCAAAGAGATAAAAGACCAGCTCACCATTCATGCGTTTGTGGCGCTGGCTTCATCTTTGGTCACCGGGGCGTTCATTTACGCCGCGCTGCTCAATGACTGGGGCGTTGGCCTCGTGGCGGCCACACTGGTACCGGCTGCTTTTGCCGCACGTTACATATGGGCAGCCGTACGTTCCGCGCGAGACCTGTCGTTGGCGCGAGAGACCGCAGAGTCAGCAGTGCCGCCCGTCGCAGAGGGAGTCAGCAGGGATTAAGCTTGAATTGATGACCCCCTCCATACGCTGTGGAGGGGCTTTTTCATGCCCAGCGACACGGCTAAGGCAGGGTGGTCCAGCTAGTGAACCGACTAGCCTGTGAATAAAGAAGGAACCACGAATGGCGGTACCCGAATCTGAACGATTGAGCGCTAAAGAATTAGCGGCGCTGAATGAGCGCTTTGAGCAGGCCGCGCCTCAAGAGGTGCTGGCCTGGGTGGATGAGCGTTTCGGTACAGGGGCCGTGCAAGTGTCCAGCTTCGGGCTTGAGGACGTGGCGCTGTTCGATATGTTCTGGCGGGTGAACCCGCAGGCCCGGCTGGTGACGCTGGACACCTGGCGGCTGCCCACCCAGACCTACACCGTGATGGACCAGACCAAGCTGCGCTATAAAACGAGTATTGAGACGCACCAGCCGGACCCTGAGGCGGTGGCGCGTATGGTGGCAGAGCAGGGATTCAACCTCTTCTACAGGGGGCGGGAGAACCGCGTTACGTGTTGCCATGTGCGCAAGGTGGCGCCGTTGGAACACGCGCTGGCCTCCATTGACGCCTGGGTCACGGGCCTGCGCCGAGACCAGGGTATGGAGCGCGGTAGCATCGCCATCGTGGAGTGGGACGCGGCGCATACCAACTACAAAGTAAACCCGCTGGCCAACTGGAGCTTCGACCAGGTACGCCGCTACGTTGACGAGCACGCCATTCCCTATAACGAACTGCATGACCAAGGCTACCCGTCCATTGGATGCGCTCCATGCACCCGCGCCGTGGAGCCGGGTGAGGACCCGCGTGCTGGGCGCTGGTGGTGGGAGTCAGACCCCAACGCCAAGGAATGCGGGTTGCACATCGTCGCACCTGCCACACATTCGTGAATACCAACGTCGAACCCGATCGCCAAAGGGACTCCATGACCAGCCAGACTCTCAGCTCGCACTTGCGGCCTGAGTCCAAGGATTTGCGCGACCTTGAGTCGGAGTCGCTGCACATCATCCGTGAGGTGGTCGCTGAGTTTGACCGGCCTGGCCTCCTCTTCTCCGGTGGTAAAGACTCCGCAGTACTGCTGCACCTGGCGGTGAAGGCGGTGCGGCCAGCGTATTTGCCCTTCCCCGTGGTGCACATAGACACTGGCCACAACTTCCCAGAGGTGCTGGCTTTCCGTGACCGGGTGGTGGAGCGGCTTGGCGTGGAGTTGGTGGTGGGTTCCGTGGATGAGGCCATCACCGCAGGGCGCATCCCCGCCCCCTTCGGGGCAAATGGCACTCGTAACCGGCTCCAAACGCCGGTGCTGCTGGAGACCATCCAGAACGGGGGGTTTACGGCTGTCTTTGGCGGTGCACGTCGTGATGAAGAGCGCGCGCGAGCCAAGGAGAGGGTCTACTCCCTACGTGATGAGTTCGGCCAGTGGGACCCGCAGCACCAACGCCCGGAGGTGTGGAGCCTCTACAACGGGCGCATCAACCTTGGCCAGCACATGCGCATATTCCCTATCTCCAACTGGACGGAACTGGACGTGTGGCGCTACATAGCTGAAGAGAACATTGAACTGCCGGAGATCTACTACGCCCATCAACGCGAGGTGTTTGAGCGCGACGGCATGCTCATGGCGCTCTCGCCAGTGATGCAGCCAGCCCCTGGCGAGACGGTAGTCACCCGCAGTGTGCGCTTCCGCACCGTGGGCGATATGACCTCTACTGCTGCGGTGGCCTCCGAGGCCCGGACGCCTGAAGAGGTGATTGCCGAGACGCTGACCACGCATATCTCCGAGCGAGGCGCGACCCGAGCCGATGACCGCACCGCCGAAGCAGCTATGGAAGACCGCAAACGTGAGGGTTATTTCTAGTATGGACCTGCTGCGCATTGCCACCGCTGGTTCCGTGGACGACGGCAAAAGCACGCTCATAGGGCGGCTGTTGTTCGACTCCAAGTCGCTCCCTGACGACGTTATGGCCGCCGTGGAGGACGCCAGTAGGCGCCATCATGACGACTACGTGAACCTGGCCCTGGTCACCGACGGCCTGCGTGCTGAGCGTGAGCAGGGCATCACCATAGACGTGGCCTATCGTTACTTCTCCACCCCGGCCCGCAAGTTCATACTGGCGGACACACCTGGACACGTACAGTACACACGCAACATGGTCACCGGAGCCTCCACTGCTGAGGTTGCGCTCATCATGGTGGACGCACGCAACGGTGTGGTGGAGCAATCACGCCGCCACGCTGTCATCGCTTCACTGCTGGGCATTGACCACATCGTCGTCTGCGTCAACAAGATGGACCTAGCGGGCTACGACCAGCAGGTGTATGAATCGATACGGGCCGAATTCATTGCGCTAATGGCCCGACTGGGCGTGCAGAACGTGGTCTTCATCCCGATGTCCGCGCTCCATGGTGACAACGTGGTGAAGCCGTCTGCCAGCATGCCCTGGTACCACGGTGAACCGCTCTTACACCAACTGGAACGGGTACCTGTGCGCGAAGGTCTTGACGCCCTGCCCCTACGGCTGCCGGTGCAGTATGTGGTGCGGCCGCACCGCGCGGAGCACCACGACTATCGAGGCTATGCAGGGAGTATCGCTTCTGGAGTGTTGCGTATAGGACAGCGGGTGCGCGTCCTGCCCTCCGGCCAGGAAAGCGTGATAATGGCTATCGACGCGCCCTGGGGCCCAGTGGAGGAGGCCAGGAGCCCTGATGCGGTCACCGTCCGCATTGCTGATGACCTTGATATCACCCGAGGAGAGATGCTGTGCGCTCTGGATGAGCCACCTCAAATTGTTCAGACGCTGGAGGCGGTGGTGTGCTGGATGGATGAGCGTAGCGCCCTGCGGCAGGGTGACGTCTACCGCATCAAGCACACGACTCGTTCCGCCAAGGCCATGGTCACGAGCATCGACGCCAAGTTTGGCATCACATCGCTCACGGGTGAGCCGGATGTCGAATCGCTGGTACTGAATGAGATCGGCCGGGTGAGCCTGAAGGTTAGCGCGCCACTGGCCTGCGACGATTACACTCGCAACCGCATCACCGGCAGCTTCATCCTTATCAATGACGCCACCAATGCCACTGTGGCCTCAGGGATGATTGGCGAGCCACGCTTCTCTTTTAATCCCTTGGGGTAAATCCGCAGCGCACTAGTGTGGGTGTCCCACGTCTTAGAAGTACCCACATGCCTGCGGGATGTCACGCCGTATTGCGTGGGCTAGATGTGCACGACTATGGCACTGGTCACGCCGGGGGCGTTGGCAATGAGGTCACGTACCTTTGGGGGCAGTGCATCATCCAAGCCCACCACCATCAGCGCCTCTTTGCGGGGGGCCACGCGGCCCACTTCCATGAAGCTGATATTGATGTCATGCTCACCGGTGAGAGTCCCCACGCGGCCTATCATGCCAGGCTGGTCAACGTGAGTGGTAAAGAGCATGTAGGGGCTCAATAGCGCCACGTCCATGTTGTAGTCATCCACTTGCACCAGATGGGGCTCACCGCGCATGGTTGTGCCTGCCACGGTCACACTACCGCCGCCGCTATGGACCTCCACGCTCACCAGGTTTGTGTGGTGGTCGCCGGAGACGTCCTTCTGCTCCACAACCTTCAGTCCCCGTTGTCGGGCCAGCACGGGTGCGTTCACCAGGTTGACTCGCTCCTCTGTGGAGTCGGCCAGGAGCCCCATGAGCGCCGCAGAATTTAGTAGTGAGGTGTCGTACTCCGCAATGCTGCCGCTGACCGTGAGCGTCACTGACTCCAGTTGGCCTTCAGCAAGCTGGATGCCTATCTTGCCCAGGATGGTGGCCACGGGGATGTAAGGGGCTAGGACTTCGTGAACCTCCTGCGGTATGTAAGGAGCGTTGACGGTGTGGAGCGCGGGCTTGCTCTCCAGGATGGCCAGCACTTGGTCTGCAATCTGAATGGCCACTTCCACCTGGGCCTCTGCCGTTGATGCTCCCAAATGGGGAGTCACTACAGCTTTGGGGTTTTGCACCACAGTGAGGTCTCCCGGTGGCTCAGAGGAGAAGACGTCCAGAGCCGCGCCGGCCACCTTCCCTGATTGGAGCGCCTCTTCCAGAAGCGCTTCATCCACCAGACCGCCGCGCGCCACGTTGATGATGCGCACACCGGGTTTCATCATGGCGAATTGTTCTTTGCCCAGCAGGGCCTTGGTGCTATCCGTCAGGGGCGTGTGGATGGTGATGATGTCTGATTCAGCAATGAGCTTGGGCAGGTCCGCTAGCTCAACGCCCAGATTACGAGCGTATTCCTGAGGCACGTAGGGGTCATAGCCAACCAGCCGCATCTCAAAGGCCCGTGCGCGCCGCGCCACCTCTGAGCCAACCTTACCCAGGCCAATGATGCCCAGGGTCTTGTTGCGAACTTCCACGCCCACAAAGGCGCTTCGCTTCCACTCACCCTTGCGCATGGATGCGTCAGACTGCGGGATGTTGCGGACCAGGGCCAACATCAGGGCCATGGTGTGCTCCGCAGCGGCAATGGTGTTGCCGGTGGGCGCGTTGACCACGGCTATGCCACGGCGCGTGGCAGCGTCTAGGTCAATATTGTCGACGCCCACGCCTGCACGACCGACCACCTGTAGGCGCTGGCCTGCGCTTATGACGTCCGCAGTCACCTGCGTCTCACTACGTACTACCAGGGCATCGTAATCGCCTATGGTCTTGAGCAGCTCGTCAGGTTTTTGGCCGGTGCGTACGTCAACCTCATGGTTGGCGTCAATGAGACGCTGAACCCCCTCTTGGGCGATGGGGTCTGCAACCAAGATACGGGCCATGGGGCCTCCCTGTGGGCGGGTGTTTATTTTGCTTAGACTGCTTGCCCTAAGACTCTCGAAAGATGACCAGCCTACGTGGCCTGCTAGCTAGCTGCCGTTGGTGTGAAACCTAGCTTGGGCAGGGCATCTCGTAGCGCGGTTAGCACATCGTCTATGTCCTCAGTCCTGACATAGCCCATGTGGCCTATGCGGAAGACCTTGCCCGCCAGGACGCCTCTGCCCTCGGCGGCAATGATGTCATACTCATCGCGCAACATAGTCAGCAACGCTGAGTCTGTGATGCCCTCCGGAACCCAGGCCGCCGTTACCGTGTTGGAGGCGTAGCGCTCATTCTGCGCCACCAGTTTGAGGCCAAGCTTTACCAGGCCGTCACGTGTGTATTGGGCAATCTTGGTATGGAAGTCATAGACCGCCTGCATGTCACCTCGGTCCAGCATGAGTTGGAGCGCGTGATCCATGCCGTACATCACGGAGATTGTGGGCGTCCAAGGAGTCTGCCCTTTGGCCAGGGAACTCTTGGCCTCCGTCAGGTCAAAGTAGAACTTGGGCATCTTGGCCGTTTTGGCCGCCTCCCACGCTCTGGGGCTGACGGCAATCATGGCCAGGCCGGGCGGACACATCCACCCCTTTTGCGAGGCGGACACCACCACGTCCAAGCCCCAGGCGTCGGTTGCGACGCGGATGGAGCCCAAGGATGAGACTGCGTCCACCAGGAACAGTTTGTCGAACTCACCCTTGACGATGCCAGCGATGGTTTCAAGGTCATTGGTGATGCCGGTGGAGGTTTCATTGTGGGTGACCAGCACCGCTTTGATGCCAGGGTCAGCCTTGAGGGCGGCCCGTATGGCTTCAGGGTCTGCTGCAAGCCCTTCGTCGGACTTAAGGTCCGTCACGTCAGCGCCGTAGGCCTTGGCAATCTTGGAGAAGCGGTCTCCAAAATTGCCTATGCTCACCGCGAGCACCTTGTCGCCAGGCGACAGCGTGTTGACGACTGCGGCCTCCATTGCGCCGGTGCCGGAGGAAGTCAGGAGGAAAACGTCATTCTTTGTCTCAAAAGCCTGCTTCAAACTCTCCGTAATACGGAAGAGCATTTCTCGGAATTGCTTGCCTCTGTGGTCAATCATGGGATGGCCCATGGCTTCAACCACGTCAGGTGGGACAGGAGTGGGGCCTGGCAGGCGCAGATTGCTCATCGGTTCCTCCTCAGGGACACGGAACTGGACGGGGATTGTGGACTCCAATTATACGGAAGGGCGGAGCCGAGGCACAACAGGCAGCCTCGGCAATTGTGCGCCATTTCACAAAATCCGAATTATTGATTGGCGGCTGGAACGCTCTCAAGGCATCAATGTGTTCGCTAGCAACTGGACTCACAATAAGTCGTTGCCTATCAGTCAGGCTTGACCACGTCATCGGTCTTCACAGCAAAAGCCTGTTCTGCTGCGGCCACCAGTCGCTCTGCGGTGGTCTCCTCCACAACCTCAACGTCGTGCTTGATGCCGCGCCCGTGTTCCGATACGAGACGTCGGAGCGCCACCACCACGGAGTCAGTGGAGGAAAGGTATTCTGGGTACTGGTACCGTGCTGACCGCATTGCGTCGTAGTCTTGGTCACTGAAGTTGTAATTGATCATCCAATTCAGGAAGAGATGGAACGTCACGCGGTCGTACAACCGACCGAGCCAGTTGGATGGACGGGCGGAGAAGAAGTACACAACGCGGCTTAGATTTTCATCTACAGGAACGGGCCAGCGAGTGTACATGTGGGTGAGGTGATTGTTCCGCACCAAACCAGGGAGGCGTTGACCCTCCCAGCCAGGGACGTTGAAAAAGCGTCCACGCTTTGGCCGTAGGCGGTTCCAGGCATCAAAGAACCACGTCCATAGGAGGCGTCGACGGTACAAGGGCCAGTAAGCGTTTACCCGTGGATGGTAGAACTTGTAGGGGACCTTGCCGCTCTCATCCGCGTAGTAAGGCTGCCGTTCCCGCCCGTTGGGGCGCTCCACAGTCTGGTTATTGACGATGCGTGGCCGGGAGCCAACGGGCGTCCGAGATGAACGGCCTGACCTCGCCACCCGGAAGGAGTTGCGGTGGACAAACCACTGGTTGTGGGCGTCACCGGTATTCTCCAGCGCAATCATCCAGTTGCAGTCCCAGTACCGGAAGGTATTGAGGACCACAGAGCCCTTCTCAAAGAACTCGGGCGGTATGTCATCCTCCGGTGGCACGGGTTCATTTTCTCCCATCCAGATGAATACCAACCCCTTCAGCGTCACTGTGGGAAATTTCTTGGCTTTGAGTTGGCCCACCATTTTGGAGTCTGGGCCTTCCGTGATGAACTCCACGCACTCACCGTCACCGTTGAAGGTTGCGCCATGGTAGGGACAGCTGAGGTAGCCCTTCCAGAAGCAGTCACCCCATGAGAGGTAGACGCCCCGGTGCGGACAGTAGTCCCACAGCGCTTGGACTTCGCCGTTCGTGTCGCGGAAGAGGGTGACGTCTTCACCCAGGAGCTTCAGCCCCACTGGCTTCTTCTTTCCAATGGCTTTCGCTGGCAGCGCGGGGTACCAGTACTCACGCAGACCCTTTGGGGGGATGAGACTTCGGCGGTCATCTGTGCTGGTTGGCTGTACAAATTGGGGAGTCTTATTACCCTGGTAGCCTCGGGCGTATTCCTTCCAGCCACCAGGGTAGCCACCTCTGATTTTGCTAAGTGCTTTGAATACCCCCATTGAGCGCTCCTATAGCCCTGCTGGCCGAAGGCGAGTAGCTGGCTAATTAATACCGAGAAATGGACTATCGTGGGCGAAAAGCATAGTAGTGTCAATCACGGATGCCGTCAATTCGAGATAATTTCGAAATAGACCTGTGGTGAATGTGAAAGGCAATCTCCCTGTTCACGTGAACTCAAGAGGGACACGCCCTTATTCCAGTCCCTGCTCTTTGTGCTGCTGTCCCAGGGTGATGTATGCCTCTGCGTTGGCCTTGATGACCTCCAACTGGTGCGGCTGAATCTCACTCTTGACCTGCGCTGGCACCCCTACCACAAAGCTCCGTGGCGGTATCTCCCGGTTCTCCAGCACCATGGCGCCCGACGCAATGATGCAGTGGTCTCCCACTATCGCGCCGTCATTCAGTGTGCAGTTGTTGCCCAGGAGGCAGTCGCTGCCCACAGACTTGGCGTGGCAGATAACGCCGTGGCCCAGGGTCACGTTGTCGCCAATAACCACGTCGCCATCGCCATGAACCACAGAGCCGTCTTGAATGTTGGTGTTTGCGCCGACAGTGATCTTGCCGCCGTCAGCCCTGAGCACCACGCCTGGCCATATGGAGGCGTAGGGCCCTATCTCAATATCGCCCACCAGGTAGGCGAATTCACTGATGAAAGCCGTGGGGTGGACCCGCGGCGACTTGCCGTTGAAGCTACGAAGCATGGAAACCTCCAGAATTCGTTGACCCTACGTAAATCAGCATGATACCTTTCTTGTGGCCGTTGTGTGTTGCACAGCGGCTGTTTAAGGAGTAGTCCATGGGCCTGTACGACAAGGACGCTATTGACCGCGTCCGCAAGCAGCAAGAGGAGTGGGAGAAGAACGAGCTGAACGGTGCCTTAGAGGTGGGTCCTGAACGGCAAGACCACTACCAGACGGTGTCCGGCACCACTATTGAGCGCCTCTACACACCTGAGCATGTAAAGGACCTGGACTATCAGCAAGACCTGGGCATGCCAGGGACGTACCCCTTCACCAGGGGCGTCTACCCCACCATGTATCGGGGCCGCCTTTGGACGCGGCGACAGATTGCAGGCTTTGGCACGGCCAAGTCCACCAACCAGCGCTACAAGTTCCTGCTGGCCCACGGGCAGACCGGCATCAGCACCGACTTTGACCACCCAACGCTGACTGGCTACGACTCCTACGACCCGCTGTCGGAGGGTGAGGTTGGTCGGTTGGGTGTCGCCATCGACACGTTGCCAGACATGGCGGATCTCTTTGACGACATTCCGCTGGATAAGGTCAGCATCTCTCTTACCATCAACCACCCTGCCATTGTGCTGCTTTCCATGCTGTTGGCGCACGCAGAGGATGTGGGCGTGCCTTGGGCGGCCCTTCGTGGCACTGTCCAGAATGACTCTCTCAAGGAATTTCACGGCCAGAAGACGTTCGCCTTGAAGCCCAGAGGGGCTTACCGGCTGACCATGGACGTGGTGGAGTTCTGCACGGAGCATGTGCCCGGCTGGAACACCATCTCGATTTCCGGCTACCACACGCGGGAGGCTGGTTCTTCCGCAGCCCAGGAATTGGCGTTCACCATTGCGCAGGCAATGGCTTACGTGGACGGTGGCCTTCAACGCGGGATGACTATCGACGACTTTGGCCCGCGACTGGCCTTCTTTTTTGGCTGCCACATGGACTTTTTCGAAGAGGTATCCAAGCTGCGGGCGGCGCGGCGCATGTGGGCGCGCATCACCAAGGAGCGTTACGGCGCCACCAACCCCAAGGCAATGCTCATGCGGTTCCACACCCAGACGCTGGGCTCCACCCTCATCCGTGAGGGCGCGCTGAACAACATCATCCGCGGCACCAGCCAAGCTATCGCCGCTGTTTTGGGCGGCACGCAGTCCCTCCACGTGAGCGGCTACGATGAGGCGTATGACATACCGTCTGAGGACGCCATGCGGATGTCGCTGAACACGCAGCGCATCGTTGGCGCGGAGACGGGCATCACCAACACCATAGACCCGCTGGCTGGCTCGTTCTTTGTGGAACACATGACCAACCAGCTTGAAGAACAGGCCAACGTCTACCTCAAGACCATTGAGGACATGGGCAACGGCAATATGCAGGACGGTATGTTTGCTGCCATAGACTCCGGCTATATTGAGCGAGAGATTTCCCAAGCTGCGTACGAGTACCAGCTACGACTGGAGAACGACGAGTACATGGTGTTGGGACTGAATGACCGCGTTGAAGGTGAGATTGGGCCGGGCGAGTTGTACGAACACGACCCTGAAGAGGAGACGCGGCAACTTGACCGAGTGGCCAGCGTGGTGAAGGCGCGGAACACGGCGGAGGCGGAGCAGCGTTTGCAGGAGCTCCGCGCAGCCGCCCAGGGTACCGATAATCTGGTTTCCTACGTGCTGGCGGCGGTGAAGGCACACGCCACTGAGGGGGAGATCATGGGCGCGTTCCGTGAGATTTTTGGTGAGTACAAGGACCCAGGCGTACTGTAAATCTCTCCCTTATGACGAGTATGACGAGTGAAACAACTATTCCAGAAATACGGATAACCATATGACCACAAACGCAAAGCCCATCAAAATCCTTCTCGCCAAGCTTGGCTTAGACGGCCATGACCGTGGCGTGAAGGTGGTGGCAAAGGCGCTTCAGGACGCAGGCATGGAAGTGGAGTACCTGGGCATGCGCCTGACGCCGGAAGAGGTGGCGGAGGCTGCCGAGCGTGAGAGCGCCGACGTCATTGGCATCAGTCTGCTGTCAGGCGCGCACAAGCCGCTCATGGACAAGCTGGTGAAGGCTGTCAGGAACCGGGAGATGCTGGGTGAGACGCTCATCCTCCTGGGTGGCACGGTTGGCGACGACGAGGTGACGGAGCTCCAGGAGATGGGCGTGGACGGTGTCTTCCCCGTGGGCTCCAGCCTCAAGAGCATCACCAAATACATTGAAGAGACACTGCGCCAGAAGGCGTAACTCGCTGTTGAGGACCACCATGGAATGGCCGCCACACTACGATGAGACCTACCTCCCCTCCAACGACCAGCGTTACTGGTTCCCGGAGGCGGAGACCATGGACCCGGAAGCCCGGATGGAAATCATCCTTGCGAAGCTCCGGCCACAGATAGCCTGGGCGTATGAGCGCTCTGGCCTCTACAAGCGCATATGGGGCGCTGTGGGCGCGGAGCCCGGCGACATCAAGACGCTGGATGACTTCCACCGTCTGCCCGTTATCACCAAGGAGGACCTCCGGCAGGACCTCATCAATAACCCACCCTTTGGCAGCAACATCTGCGATGACTGGCTGAACATCCAGCGCATCCATGGCTCCAGCGGCACCACAGGCATTCCAACGGTGCTGGCTATCAGTAAGGATGACTGGCAGCGCATAGGCAATGCTCACGCCCGCGTGATGTGGAGTGCAGGCATCCGCCCCTCTGACATGATTTTCATGGCCTCCCCTTTCAGCCTCTACATGGGGAGTTGGGGTGCTCTTGTTGGCTCTGAACGCATCGGCGCGCGGTGCTTCCCCTTTGGTGCGGGCAGCCCCGGACAAACGCTCATGGCGGTGCGGTGGATTCAGGCGACACACCCCACGGTCTTCTACGGCACGCCGTCATTCGCGCTCTACCTGGCAGAGACGGCCCGTGAGCAGGGGGTTGAACCCAAGGATTTTGGCTTCCGCGTGCTTTTTTTCTCAGGTGAGCCCGGCGCGTCGATACCCGCCACCCGCCGCGCATTGGAAGCGACCTACGGCGCAACGATTGTCGATAGCGGCTCCACTGGCGAAATGACGCCCTGGATGACCAACGGCGGCTGCGCTGAAAACACAGGAATGCACCTCTGGCAGGACGTGGTCTTCACGGAATTGCTGGACCCGCAGACCAAAGGGGTGACCCCCTATGGTGGCGAGGGCGTGCCGGTCTACACGCATCTGGAACGCACGTCCCAGCCGTTGATACGCTTCTGGTCAGGCGACCTCGCATCGTGGACTGACGAGCCCTGCCCATGTGGTCGTACCTACCCGCGCATGCCCCGTGGCATCTACGGACGTGTGGACGACATGGTGGTCATACGTGGTGAGAACGTCTATCCCAGCGCCGTGGAGAACGTGGTGCGGTCATTGCCTGAACTCACCGGCGAATTCCGAATGGTGGTCACACGGGAACGCACCATGGATGAGCTGCTGGTGCTGGCGGAGTACAGCGAGGACAACGCCGGTGACGCAGATGCCATTAGGCAGGCTCTGGTAGGCAAGCTAAACAGCGCCCTGGGCATCCGCGCTCAGGTAGAGATGAAAGCCCCCGGTGAGCTTGAGCGTACGCAGTTCAAGGCCCACCGCGTCATTGACCAGCGAGACCTCTACAAAGAGTAAGGCTGCGTTCCTCCGAGCACTCATCCTGAGGTTCTCGAAGGGTGAGCAAGTTCCATTAGCCTAACCTTGTGCCAGGTGACCCGTTGGGCGACACATTTACAGCATTCGGGCTGGTGCTCCTCCTTGAGCTTGGTGATAAGACACAGCTTGCGGTGCTGGGCCTCAGCGCCCGCACGGGGCGTATCTTTGCTGTTTTCATAGGTGCATCGCTAGCGCTTATCTCAGTTACGGCAATTGGTGTTGGCGCGGGCTATCTTGTGGGTGAGGCGCTGCCGCTGGAGTGGGTCTCCCGCGCGGCGGGCGTCGTGTTCATAGCAACAGCCGCCTACATCTTCTGGTCGGTATGGAAGGACAGGGGCGCGGAGAAGGATGCTGAAGGCGGCGCAGCTTCAGGCATGCGCTCCCTCAGCGCGGTCCGCACCCTGGGCATCACCTTTGGCGCATTGTTCCTGGCTGAGATGGGCGACAAGACTCAGGTGGCTGTTGTGGGGCTCACCGTCCGGACCGGAGAGCCCCTTGCCGTGTTCATTGGAGGTGCGGTTGCCTTGACGCTCCTCACACTTATTGGAGCGCTGGCAGGCAAGACCATCGCGCGTCTATTGCCGGAGCGTTGGGTGTCGCTAGGCGCTGGCACCGTGCTGCTGACTATTGGCGTGCTGGCGCTGGCGGGCCTGTTGTGAGCAGGCGCTACTTGGCGGTCAACGCCCTAACCATGAAGCCCTGCTCCTCGTCCGCCATCATCGCTTCGTAGTCGATGAACACGTTGGTGGGGTAGCCGAATTGTGGGTCGTACTCAGCGGCGATGCTTGCGGCGTTGCGGTCTATGGCGTCCTGGATGCGAGCAAAGAACGCGTCGATGGTCCCATAGCGTTCGGGGTCAGGGACGTTGCCTATGATGTCCACGAACGTGATGCTGAGCACATTGTCGTCCTGCACATCCACTGTTACGTCAGCTATGTAGTTGGGGAGACAGAAGCACTGCCACGCCGCCGTGTACTGGTAGCGGGTGATGCCGCTGCGCTCCCACCGGCTCTGCGCCCGCAGCAATTCCGCCTGAGCGGAGCCCTCCTCCTGGACGAGGATGACTGGCTCAAAGCTGTCGATTTGGATAGAACGGCCATCGGCGGTGAACGCGGTGACGGTACGGGCGTACTGGCCGGGTGTCAGGCTGCCCTTCACCAGAGGCACGGTGACTTCTGATGAAAGTGGAAATCCGGTCTGAGTGACGCCAGATGGCAGGTTGATAACAGCGGTCTGGGAGTCGTTTCCCCTGGTGAGGGTCACTTCAAGCCTGACCACCTCATCCGAGAAGTCACAGCCGCCAACGTTTATGCCATCGAAGACGGTGGGTACGCGGTCTTGGCCAATGACAGCAACGATAAGCTCCAGCGCGTACGCTTCCGTCATGATGCACTGGGCCGTCAACGGCGCGCTAGCTGGGGGCGTCGCGGTTGGAGTGGGCGTTGGCGTAGATGCCGGGGGCACGTCTGCGCCACATGCCGCGACAAGCAGAGCAATGATGCTAAGTATGGAGATAAGAAGCGCGCGGAATTTCATAGCTTGATGTCACCTTGTCTTGTTTTCTATCAAGACGCAGGCAGGGTGGCAATGGTTCCGTTCAAGTCGCAGGCTGGGCAGCGTCAACGTTCTATGATGGACTTCCGGTGGAGATCGACTCTCCCCCATCTCCACGGCATTGGGAACTTTTTGACGGCTTTTCACGTCAACTGTATATGGATCATCTAAGGTTCACGAAATATGACGGAGGCCAGAAATGATGACGCAATGGAAATCGCTAGCTTTGCTACTCGGCTTGCTTGTATTCGCGGCCGCGTGCGGCGCTAGTGGGACGGGAGAGCAGCCAACTCCAAGCGTAGAAGAAAACATTCGGGGCACTCTTTCAGGCAGAGTGACCATCGGTCCGTTGTGTCCCGTGGAACCGTGCAATGGGGAAGTCGGTGATATTTACGGAGGTAGGGAGCTCACGTTCCTGCAACCGGGAGGCGTGCGCTTTAGCTTCCCTCTCCAGCCCGACGGAACTTTTGAAGGCACGATGCCAGTGGGTACCTATTCAGGGCATATGGGCCTATGTGAGTACTTGGGTTGTGATAGGGCGTTCCCCGTCACGGTCGAAATCAAGGACGGCGAAACGACCACGTTGCAAATCGATATCGACACAGGCATCCGTGCTCCAGTCGGAGCTTCAGACGCCGGGCAATTGCTGGAAGACCTGCGTGCGGCAGGAGCGACTGTAGAGGTAGGAGGCCCGGTTGGCCAGGCGTTCTTTGATGTGCCAGGTCAGGCCCTGACTGTAAACGGCATCAGGATTGAAGTGTATGAATACCCTAGCCAGGCAGCGGCGGAGAGTAACGCCGGCGAGGTATCGCCAGACGGTGCCACCATAGGCCTCACCTCTGTTTTCTGGGCGGGGAGTCCACATTTTTACAAACAAGCGGCGTTGATTGTGCTCTATGTTGGTGATGATGGTGCGCTCCA
>Ga0302135_10001374_pt1 | contig 14699 bp, 13 predicted proteins | sample CBN3_surface_MG_FD_203119 | JGI IMG/M metagenome (GOLD analysis project Ga0302135, IMG submission 203119) | Marine microbial communities from Western Arctic Ocean, Canada - CBN3_32.1 | ecosystem: Environmental > Aquatic > Marine > Oceanic | place: Canada: Western Arctic Ocean | collected...
GGTGGCGGACTTGGCTGCCCCAACGCACAAACGTTTTCTACACATAATTGCGGTGGCAAATGAGGAGCCACGACCCATATCACTAGTAGAGCGCTGGTTAGCTTTGATGCCGCCGTTGCATGGAATATATTCTGGCCATATTGTGTTCTAAACCAATGCAGGGATCGGAAGTCGGAGGCGTTATGACTACTGGTAAGAAGATCCTCTTGGTTGATGATGATGACGCGCTGCGTCATTCGCTCTGCGAACAGCTGCAGCTCCATGAGGAATTTGCAACTGTCTCAGTGGGCACGGCAGCCGAGGCATTGGAGGCCGTAAAGACCGACTATTTTGATGCCATACTTTTAGATGTAGGCCTGCCGGATATGGACGGGCGAGAAGCCTGCCGTCTTTTGCGCCGGGCCGGTGTCAAAACTCCGATCTTGATGTTGACTGCCGCCGATTCGGATGCGGACGCAATTCTTGGATTGGACGCAGGCGCGAACGACTATGTCATAAAACCGTTCCGCCTCGGTGTTCTGCTGGCTCGGTTGCGGTCGCATTTGCGCCAACACGAGCAAAGTGAAGATGCAGTTTTTACGATTGGCCCTTTTACATTTCAGCCACGTACGAAATTGTTGCTGGACGAACTTCAAAATAACAAAGTTCGTTTGACGGAAAAAGAAACTGCAATTCTTAAATACCTCTATCGCGCAGGCGAAAAGGTCGTTGGCCGTGACACGCTGCTCGGCGAGGTTTGGGGATATAATGCCGGTGTGACAACCCATACATTGGAGACGCACGTCTATCGGCTTCGGCAGAAAATTGAACTTGATCCGTCCAGCGCGCAGATCCTAGTAACTGAACCTGGCGGCTATCGCCTTATTCCGTGAGCTAGCCGTTGGCGCGTGTTCGCGCTTGGTTGCCTGTCATTTTCCAGTACAACCCTATTGCACCGACTGCGGCACCAATAGTGAGCAAGCCGAAAGATATCGCTGCGCGGTTCCACCCGCTCGCTGATTGCAACGCCGCGCCCAACAGTAGAGGGCCAGTGAGAACGCCGAGATTTCGACCGGTCATAAGAATGCCAAATGCACGTGTTCCAGCTTCTTGTGCACCCAGGATTGTCGCTGGCATTGCAAACAGGCAAGTGGGTGTAAGGCCCGCAAAAATACCGTAGGCGGCGAGCAACGCAAGTCCTGCGGATCCATCCACAACCGGCACCAAGAACCAAACTGTTGCCTGCCCTGATAGTGCGATTGCTAACAGCATTGTGACCGGCATGCCCGCGCGAAGAATAGGCGCCGCTACGAGATTGAATGCGCCGATCGTAACGAGCGGAAGTGAATACCCCATGATCGCTTTACCAAGTTCGAAGTTGTGCACAGTCACGAAATATTGCGGTAGCCACGTCATAAATCCAAAGAGTTGGCATGACCATAATGCAAACAAGGCAGCTGAAATAATCTGTGCGCGGCCTTTCCATGCGACCAAATTTTCCTGCTCTGAAGAGAGCGAATTTTCTGCCTTGGGCAGCCGCGCAGAGCCTAAATTCAAACGAAGAGTGGAGCGCCCGCGAGATAGCCAAAAAACCCAGACAGACATAGCAACTGTGAGAAGGATGCCGGTCCACCACAGAACTTGCCATTTCCCCGTATCACTCACCGTTGCTGCGATCACACTAGAAATAAGGGCGCCTGCAGGAATCCAAGTGGCGATCAGTGCCGCTGCTAATGGCAGGCCGTTTTTCCCAGCGTACGAGATACAAAGTGCGGGTCCAGCAACCGCGAGCACCGCAAATCCAACGCCCTCCACACCTCTTGCGGCGAGCATGGCCCACCCGATATCGGGCCAGATGAGTGTCACCAAGCTACCGAAGACCAAAGCTGCAAATGCCAGTTGTAGGTAGGTTGCTAGCCGCGGACCTTGAAGTACTGCGCCGAAACCGAGGGAAAGCGTCAAGCCGGCAATTGCATAAATCGACATAAACGCGCCGGCGAGCAGGGCGCTATAGCCGAATGATTCAAGAAACAGTGGCAATACCGGCGGCAGTTTAAATTGGTGAAATGCTGCAAGAATTGCGAGGGACAGCCCGAAGAATACGCCTGTCCAATTTGCTTCGGGCTGGGTCATTCGATCCGGCGATCCTTTGGTTTTTTGCAGCGCCGCGCGTTTCTTTGGAGATGTTCATTCTGGGCAAATCGAGAATTTTGCTCGACTTAGAAGTTGCTGCGCATTACCTAATTTGGAATTGTTCCATTGATGGAAGTGTGAGATGGCGGAGAATGGCTGATCAAGCCGAAATTTACGTCCGATTCTGGGGGGTGCGGGGGAGCATCGCGGTCCCGGGTCCCGATACGGTGCGCTATGGCGGCAATACCTCCTGTCTCGAGGTGAAGTGTGGAGACCACACTATAATTTTTGACGCAGGCACCGGGTTGCGGCCATTTGGCAATGAGCTCGCGAAGAGCATGCCGGTTGATCTTGACCTTTTTCTTACCCACACACATTTTGACCATGTTTGCGGTCTGCCTTTCTTTGTGCCGTTTTTTGTACCAAATAACACTATACGCGTGCATGCCGGCCATTTGGGGCCCGACCTTACGCTACGGAAGGTTCTCGTCGAAATGATGATGGCGCCACTTTTTCCGGTTCCGCCATCCATATTTCAAGCGGATGTTACTTATACCGACTTTCAATTCGGCCAAACTCTCCAACCCTATCCGGATGTCGTCTTGCGGACTGCACCCTTAAACCATCCCAACAACGCGACCGGATATCGCATTGAGTTCGGCGGCAAGTCAGTTTGCTACATAACTGATTACGAACATTTTGAAGACCGACGCGACGAAGTCTTGATCGACCTCGTTAAGGACGCGGACTATATGATTTACGATTCTACCTACACCGATGAAGAGTATGAGAAATTTCAGGGGTTTGGGCATTCGACATGGCAGCAGGGCATTCGTGTCGCGGATGAAGCAGGAGTTGGAACGCTGGTGATTTTTCATCACGACCCAGGCCACGACGATAAAAGTATGGATAATATTGCCAAAGAGGCTGAGAAGGCGCGCCCGGGAACTGTCGTCGCTCGGGAAGGTATGGCACTCAGGCCGTGATCTCATTCAGGGGCTGGCATCGCCGCCTCGCGCTCGGCCTTCCAACTGTTCTTGGCCTGAGGCGTCGCGGTTTTTTTATTCCGTATCGCGGCGCAAGCGCAGTCGTAGAGCCTGGCAACCGTGAGTCATACACGGCAGTAGAGGCGACGTTGGCAGGTCGCCGGCGCGCGTTTGCGAATTGGCTTGCCATTCTCGATGAATACTCTGTTGCGCTCACAAACATCGGCACAGAAGACCCCCCCGCGCCACGGTGGACCCAGGACTGGTTTCCCCGCCTTGATGCCGCGATGGCGTACACAATGGTCCGCAATCGTCGGCCAAAGCGCGTCGTTGAGGTTGGGTCCGGTCACTCCACACGCTTTTTTGCCCGCGCCATAGCTGATGCTAACTTGGACACAACCATCACGGCAATCGATCCGCAACCGCGCGCAGATCTCGCGGGGTTAGGTTCGGTGCAACTGCTGTGCAAACCTCTCCAGGAGGTGGGTTTGGCACCGTTTGAAGAGCTTGTTGCCGGCGATATTCTGGCGATCGATTCCAGCCATGTTCTCATGCCAGGAAGCGACGTGGACATTCTGCAGAATCGCATCCTCCCGATATTGCCGGCGGGAGTCATCGTTCAAGTGCATGACATCTTTTTACCTGACGATTACCCCGTGGGTTGGGATTGGCGTGGCTACAATGAGCAGTTGGGGATAGCCGCACTCCTTCACGAAGGTTCGAGCTGGACAGTGGAGTTTGCCAGTCACTATGCCGTTACACGTATGCCCGACAGTGTCGCCGCGAGTGCAGTCGGGCGGCTACCGCTTCAAGCGGGTGCCCACGAATCCGGGCTGTGGATCATGAAAGTATGACTGATTCTGGCTGGTCTGATTTGCGACCGAGACGGCCGGCCTGAACGGCCGATCAGTCGTTAGCTATTTGTATGGATCAGCGGCGTCGCGCAAACCGTCGCCGAGAAACTGGAAGGCGAGAACGACCAAAATGACAGGGACGACGGGCAGCATAAGCCAAGGGTAGAGATCAACGACGTTAATGTTCTGTGCCTCATTCAACAATACGCCCCAACTCGTAATGGGGGGTCGTAGTCCCAATCCGAGGAAACTGAGTGCCGTCTCCGCAAGGATCATCGACGGGATTGATAAAGTCGCCGACGCAATCAGATGGCTCATGAAACTCGGAAGCAGGTGGCGTGCGATAATGCGCCGAGGTTTAGCTCCCATGAGTTGCGCCGCTGTACAAAAGTCCTCCTCACGTAGTGCGAGTAACTTTGAGCGAACGGCTCGTGCGAGCCCGGGCCAGTCCAGAAACCCCAGGATCAACGTAATACCCATATAGACCAGGATGGGACTCCAAGTAACGGGCAGGATAGCGGAAAGAGCCATCCAGAGCGGAAGCTCTGGGAACGAGCGGATAATTTCTATTACGCGCTGTACGATTATGTCCGTGATGCCGCCGTAGTATCCAGCTAGCCCGCCAATCACCAAACCTAATGTGAAGCTAATTGTAATTCCAATTAAGCCGACGCTAAGTGAAATGCGCGCGCCATAAATTATGCGCGAGAGCATGTCCCGGCCCAGACGATCCGTTCCGAGCAAGAATAAGGTTCCGTCTTGGGCCGGGCAGATGACGTGCAGGTTGCCTTCAAACAGGTTCCAAAACTCATACTTCGCGCCGTCATAATCTCCGCCAGTACAAAAGAAGCGGATCGGATGGACGCGTGCCTGGTCCTCCGTATACATCCGTCGCAACGTCGAGAGATCTAGTTTTGAGTTGAGGCCGTAGACGAATGGTCCAACAAACTCACCATCATGAAAGAGATGGACTGATTGTGGTGGCGCGTAGAGGTACTGCGTAAAACGTGCCTGTATGTCGTAGGGTGCCAATACTTCACTTACGGTGATAGACAAGTACAAGGCCAGCAGGAAAATCCCGCAGAAGACAGCCGGTTTGTGGCGTCTGAACTTCCACCACATCAATTGCCATTGCGAGGCTAGATAATAGCGCTCCTGTTCCGCCGTAAGTTCCGTTGCGGCGTTTGGGTCAAACGGAGCGCGGTTAACAAAATGTTCAAGTTCGTCAGTATCTTTAGTCACTTCAGTCATCGCTGCGCACCTCCGCTGAAGCGAATGCGCGGGTCGAGCATTGCAAGGGCAAGGTCAGACAGCAGTGTTCCAACGACAGTTAACATTGCCAGAAACATCAGGAACGAACCAGCGAGAAACATGTCCTGACTCTGCAACGCGGACAACAGCATTGGCCCGGTTGTAGGCAATGATAAGACGACCGATACGATTGCAGCTCCTGAAATCACCTGTGGCAGCAAATTGCCTATATCCGCGATGAATGGATTAAGCGCTACCCTAAGTGGATATTTTACAAGGAGCTTAAACGGATGGAGCCCCTTAGATCGCGCTGTCACAACGTACTGTTTGTGAAGTTCATCCAATAAATTGGCGCGGAGACGGCGGATCATTCCAGCTGTACCTGACGTACCAATTACAATGATTGGAATCCACAAATGCTCGAGGACCGAGCCCACCTTTGCGAGGCTCCAGGATTCGTCAAGGAAATGTGGGTCCATGAGGCCACCAATTGACGTACCGAAGTATGAGTGGGCGAGCCATTGGAGGACTAATGCGAGAAGAAAATTTGGCGTGGCAAGGCCAAGAAAACCAAGGAATGTCAGGCTATAATCGCCCCAACTGTATTGGCGGACTGCCGAATAGACACCAATTGGAAAGGCGATAAGCCAGGTAAAGATAATTGTCGTAAAGGAAACGATGAAGCTGAGCAGCAGGCGGTCCCCGACGACATCTGAGACCGGCAAGTTGTATTCGAAAGAATAGCCAAAATCGCCCTGCAGCATTCCAAAGAGCCAAACGAAGTATTGTTCAACTGGAGATCGATCGAAGCCGTATTGCTCGCGCAGGAAGTCCATACGTTCCTTGCTGACAGTCTCGCCCTGGCTTTGCAACTCATTGATATAAGTCGTGAAATAATCGCCTGGCGGCAATTGAATGATGAGAAACACAATCGCGCTGATTGCCAGTAGCGTTGGAATCATTACCAAAAGACGATGTGCGATATACCTTAGCATGGGAACCTTAATGCTTTACCGGTGTACTTGAACTTTTGCGTCACGCTCAGTCGTCTTTGGCGAACCAGAATGTATCAGGCTCGTAAATACCGAAATGCGCACCAGGATCCCAATTGTAGACACCTTCTTTGGGTACGTTGCGAAGGTCGGTGTTGACAACGACGGGTTGGAGAACGCCTGCGACGAGGCCGATTGTGAAAAGATTGTCGCTATGCAAACGCAACATCTCGTGCCAAATAGCTTCCTGCCGTTTGCTATCTAGTGATGCATACCATTCGTCGAGTAGCTCAACCAAGCGCACGGCCTCTGGTATATCCGGAAATTCCCCAGATCGCTTGTTGGTTTCAACATACTGACCCCATTTTGGCCATTGCAATTGAAGCTGAGACGTCGGGGCAAGCGCCGTTGGCGGGGTAGCTACGTTAGGCACGCCGTTTTCAAGGCCGCTCCAAACCGTCATAATCGTTTCACCAGAAAAAATACGGTTGCGCAGTACATCGCGCTGGGATGGCTTGGTGTGAAGTTTAATGCCCGCCCTCAGCCAGCTATCTCGGATCAACTCTAAGATGTCTGCTTCTTCTGTGCTCTCTCCTGCGGTCTCGACGATGATCTCAATCGGCTTTCCGCTGGGCATCAGTCGAATACCATCGCTGTTGCGCTCGGTAAGGCCAATCTCATCCAATAATTTGTTCGCGCTACCGACGTCGAATGCAGTTGCGGCGGTCTGGTACTCCTCACGCCAAAGTGGGCTCTCCTGGAGAACGGTATTCTGGCTTGGCTGCGCCAACCCGAAATAGACCACTTGATTTAACTCGTCTCGGTCAATCGCATAGGAAAGTGCGTGGCGAAAACGAGCGTCGCGTAACAACGCCCGCCATTCCAAATCGGCCGCGTTAAGGTTTGGAAACAGAGCTAAATGTGATCCCGTCGCTTCGCGCCATAAGAGTGTTTTGAACCCGCTCTGTGCCTCATTCTGCCGCAGGAATGTAAAGTTGTCGAAGCGCAGGTAACGCGCCTGAAGGTCGGATTCGCCGGTGCCCGCTTTGGCCGGAATCAATCTTCCACTGGTGATGTTGAATATTACCCTATCGATATACGGTAACTGTCGGCCGTGCGTGTCGACCCGATGAAAGTATGGATTACGTTGGAAAATGAAGCGCTCGGACGGGGCCTCGGTCGTACTGATCCAGGGTTGCAGACTGGGAAGTTTCACGTTGTTGTTTTTGTACATGCTGTCTTGTTTATTGTGCATTGCGGCCCAATTGCGTTGGCCGATTTGCTGGGCGGCGTGATTTAGGGTGTTCTCGTCGGTATAGCGAGCGTGGAATTTCCTTAAGTAATGAGCCGGCCGGTACATATAAAGTGGCGAGGCGCCAGCCAATCTGGGAAGAAAGTCCGGATTAGGCTTGGTCCATGAATAGCGCACGGTGGTTTTGTCGATCACCTCAAACTTTGGTAATTCCTCATCGACCCGCAGTGACGCTGGCGGGCCAACCGGAAACAGATTTTTGTTGTGGGCCACGTCTTCCCAAAAATAGCGAAAATCTTCTGCAGTGAAGGGTTGGCCGTCCGACCATTTATGTCCCGGCCGCAAGTGGAACGTAAAGATCCGCCCTTCGTCGACGTCGACCTTCTCCAGGATGTCAGGGACAATCTTCAAGCTGCGGTCGAACTTGACCAGTCGCGCATAACCGTAAACGACCATCATCCGTACATCTTTCGCACGGGCCATCAGCGTATTGAGCGTGCCTCCATACTTGCCCAACTGTTGTCCATCGCCGCTCATTGCCACAATTTTCGGTGACAACGGCAAACGCATGTCGATAGTTGGCAGCTGCCCGGTCAACACACGCTCGTTGAGATACGGCGGCTCGATATAATCGGCACCCGCAGCGGCATTTGCAGCCAATAGTACTGCCGCAGCCAATGTCGCTGCAATTTTCATCATGATGCTAATTCCAGTGCATTGAAACTTTCAAGGGCACGAACGAAATGCCCACCACCGAGATGGTGCATAATTGGGCGAGCATTGCCGTCGTCGGTGAATGGATGAGGCCAAGCTGCGGGATCGGATGCCTTTTCTTCCATAAGATGATCAAAGTCGAGTGGCTTGTCAGGATCCGGTTCAGGAACTGCGGTCAGGAGGCCACGCGTGTATGGGTGAGTAGGCTGACGGAACAACAATTCGCGTGGCGCGATTTCTACGAGGCGACCGCGGCACATAACTGCGACGCGGTCGGCAATGTAATCAACTACAGCCAAATTGTGCGAGATGAAAAGGTAAGTCAGGCCGAGTTTTTCTTGGAGCTCCTTCAGGAGATTGAGAATCTGGGCTTGTATAGATACGTCAAGTGCGGAAACCGGTTCATCGCAGATCAAAATATCCGGTCGCAGCGCCAAAGCGCGCGCAATTCCTATTCGTTGCCTTTGACCACCCGAGAAACTGTGCGGATATCGCATCAAGTGTCGAATGTCGAGCCCAACGACGCCCATGAGCTCCTTAACTAATTCTGTGCGTTCTGCAGGGGTGCCGATGCGATGGATGACGAGTGGTTCGGAAATGATATCAAACACCGTCATGCGTGGATTAAGCGCGCTAAATGGGTCTTGAAAAATAAACTGAACTTTGCGGCGAAATTTGGTTAGCTCCCGAGGTGATAGCTTAAATATATCTATCGGCGTGTCGCCATCTGTGAAGATTGCCTCGCCGGCATCGGCGCCAAGCGCTCGCATCAATATCTTGCTTAGCGTCGTCTTGCCGCAGCCACTTTCGCCGACCAAACCCAAGCATTCGCCACGCTTAATGTCGAAACTGACGTCGTCGACTGCACGAACAGTGTTTCCCGCAGATTTATTTAAAAGGCCGGAATTCCGGATGCGGAATTCCTTGCTTATGCCATTAACGGAAAGAATTGGAATGTTTGGGTCAGCTGGTTTCGGCTTTGTTTCCTTTTGCGCCATTAGTCGATCTGTATTGCTGACGATTTCGCGGATCGGAATGAGGCGCTCGTCTGGTTCCATGTTGAACCTGGGCACAGCACGTAACAGAGCGTGTAGATAAGGATGTTGAGGATCATGAAATATGCGGTCAGACGTGCCGCTTTCCATTACCTCACCATGATAAAGAACAACGACTTCTTCGGCGAGATTGGCAACAACGCCTAAGTCATGAGTGATGATCAGAACAGCCATGTTGAGTTCTGCCTGGAGGTCTTTTAATTGCCGCAGAATCTGCGCCTGGATCGTCACGTCGAGGGCCGTTGTAGGCTCATCAGCTATAAGCAATGCGGGCCGGCAGACGAGCGCCATAGCAATCATCACACGTTGTCGTAAACCGCCGGATAGCTCGAAAGGATAAGTTCGCAACGCGCGGGCCGGGTCTGGAAGCCCGACCATTTGCAACATTTCGTGTGCGATTTCAATGCCCTCAGCATGCGAACAGTCGCGGTGCAAATGCAGCGCTTCGGTGATTTGGTTTCCGACCGTATGCAGCGCAGAAAGCGACGTCATCGGCTCTTGGAAGATGATCGAGATGCGCCCGCCGCGAATACTCCGAAATATCTTCCCATTTGGCGGGAGAGCCGAAATATCGGAAATTTTCCCGTTTTCTAAGGGGTCCGCAAACAGAATTCGTCCACCGGAAATACGCGCCGTGCTCGGTAGAATTCCCATAATGCTTTGTGAGATAACGGTTTTTCCTGAACCCGACTCACCAACTAGAGCAACGGTTGATCCAGGCCGCACACGAAACGAGACGCCTCTGACCGCCTCAAAATATCCTTCGGGCAACTGGAACTCGACTTTAAGATCCTCGACCCTCAACAAGTCCTGACTCACCCGTCAACATCTCCCAATTAGGCGGCGTTGCCCCTCATACCGCCGACGGAAATTCCCATTGCACCAAAATTGCCGATTGTTACGTCATTCATAGCCACGTCGTTGCGCACGGCGCATTCTGCCATGGCAGTAGCGACTGTGGCGAATCCGTTTAAGTCCGAATCGATACGTAATGTAACTTTGTTTCCCCGGATCTTGAGTTGCATCCAACCTTTGCTCTTGTCGCGCCATGTGGAGAAGTAGCTGAGGCGCACTGACCGGACCTCATTCCAAGCAATCCGTCTTGTTATTAGCCCATCAGATGCGATATCGGTCTCGGACAATTCGATCGCGGACATATGGCGAAGCACGGTCCGAACGGCGAAGATTAAAAACAACAGAATCAGTAGGCTCAATACGCTGTTTACAAGTGGACCCGCGCTGACAACCAGCAGCGGCGTAGCCGCGAGTACAATGCCGGCAATTGCCCGAATATGGTCGCCGACAAGACTTTTAATTGAGTAGCGAAACCGCGCGGTCATTGGCCCTGGAGCTCTTCGGTCGCGCTCGTCCAATGGACGGCCGGGTGCGCGGCGGTTAACGCGAGCAGGTCGGCGATGAATTGCCAGCACGCATCATCGTGATCGAGATGGTGTGTTAACAGGCCAGTCGCTTCGGTCGTATCAATTAACCCTAATCGTCGGCGAGAAAGATGGTCAACCATACAGTCGATCGTTTCACTGCCGCGAAACCCACGATGCCCACGCCAATCGATAATATCGACATGAACGTTGAGCTGGGACACTGGAGGGTTAGGCAAACAAGGCCCAATACTAGATAGCGCCGAAATACCGGCCGTTGGCAAATGTGCAACAAGGGTATCGGCGATCCGATTCCAAGGGGGAACAAAAATTCCAGGTAAAATGGTTTGAAATATATCGCTTAAATGTGCGGCTCCCCGTGCAATTTCATCCACCATCACATCATTCGAGCGGTGATTGCCAAATTCTGATTTTCGGTCATTATTTGACGCATGGTTGGTGTGTGCAAATCCGTGTTGCATGATTGTGACAGTGGCCGCACCCGCGATTCGGCTGGCGAGCGCAGGTTCCGCAGACATTGGAATAATTGCCAATGCTATAGGCGTTCCAGCAGCAAGGTTGAGCAATTGATCGAGTCGATCGGATGGCTGTGTTGCATCATCATCACGCCACCAAAAAGTTGCGATTTGTCCTCGTTCAGCCCACAGATCAAGTTCTTCTGAAAGTGCCCCCCAGAATTGCGATTGTTGGGTGCTGTCTGTGTTTGTCTCTATCATGGCGCTGAGCATTCGCAGGGATCAGTTCTTTCGGGCGTCCGCTGCCAGATTGTACAATATATCTGCAGACCGGGCCGCACCGTCGAGCGCAATTTCTGACTGTTGAGGTCTCTTGGATGCGACTACGTCGGTCATGGTTTGTGCGAGCAAGCGTGCGGAAAGTTTCGCGTCTTGTATGACCGTAACGAGACCGCGATTTTCGAGCAGGTGTGAACGCAGGGTCTGTTCGGTCTCGCTGTCTGTACTGAACGGAACGATGATTGCGCGCGCGCGTGCAACGAGCAGGTCGACAATCGTATTGTAACCTGCCTGACTGATCGAAACAGCACACGACGCTAGAAGCGAGGGGAAGTCGGTGCGAAATCGCTCAATAATCAAGCCCTCATGGTCTCCGGCCTGTTTTTCGAGGGCCGACACCTCACTCCCGGGCATATTCTTTCCTGTGAGGAGTCGCCAGGGGTGGTCCTTAAGCGCACCCAGCGCCCTTGCCTCAAGCGCCACGCTCAAAAGTTTGGAGCCAACAGCGCCTCCTCCTGCCGATACGAGCACTTCACCCCGCGCGATGTCCGACTCTTCTATGGTTTCCCGCACATCAGAAGCAATATAACCCGTGTATCGCAGCTTGTTTTCGATTTGTTTAGCGGCAGGAAATGTCTCGCTGAACTTGACGAGCGCCTCGTCACCATGAACGAGTACCACATCAAATTTATCTGTAATCAGCTCGACGATTACGTCGATGCGTCGCGGGTCGCGCTTTGCGACGATGATGTCGCGCACCGAACATGCGATCGCGGTGTAGCTCTTAGCCGCCTCGATCAAGGGAAGAAGTTCGAACCTAAATTGCCATCGTGAGAAGGGAAATCCTTCGATCAAAATTATCTGCGGCTGAATTTCCCGATAGGCATTCAAAAGCGCAGAACTGCGTCGTCTCCACCATGCTTCGTCAACGACAATACCATTCTCATCAACGAGCCCAGTGAAACTTGCGTCGGCGGCTTTGACCGACGGCAGGCGAATCAACTTTGCGCCCGCAAGCTTACTTTTTTCCATTGCCAAACTTCCCGACACGCATGTGACGTCAAGTCCCCGCTGTTGCAAGGCTCGCACGACTGTGGCCGCTCGCACGCCGTGGCCGATGCCCAGCAAGCTCTCGACGTAAACGAGAACGCGTGGCCGGGTCATTCGATATCGCCGTGAAGTGACAAGTTCAGACGCTCTATTTCAAGCCCGTCGTCCGTGACCCGGAGTAGATGCACGCTGTTTGTTTGTAATTTGTGTGGAGGTTTTTCGGTCATATCCCAGTTTGCCGCCAAAGCGTAGAGCGCGCGAATGATGCCTTTGTGGCAAACGGCGACTGTGGGTCGCGCACTGTGCCGTCGCTCCTCCAAAAATCCCTGCAGTCGCTGCTGTACGTCACGCGGGCTCTCGCCGCCCGGTGGGCGAAAATCGAGACCCTTTGCCTCCAAGGTAATCATTTCCATACCCAACTCAGCCCTTAGGTCGAGGAGCCGCCGACCTTCCCACTCCGCCCAATCCATCTCGATTAGTCGTTGGTCTTTTGCGACGTTGCCGTGGGTCAGCAACGTCGCTGTCTCTACAGCTCGTTTTAGCGGGCTTGTCAGCCACTCAAAGTCAACTAATTGCGATGGGACGCGCCAACTTGTGACCAGAAGTCGACCAGCATCGCTAAGCGGCACGTCGCTGTGGCCCTGCAGGCGCGCGTCCTCATTCCATTCGGTTGGACCATGCCGGATAACCGCTAGCAGCGTCATCTTTTGGTCTCGATGAGCGCGTCACGAATGAATTCGTCAAGCTGGTCAGCGGCTGTCGAGATGTCATGGATGGTTGCTGTTCTTTCAAGCGCGGCGTCACGCATCTCTTTGCGGCGACGGGGTGCGTTGAGGAGCGTGCACACCATGTTGGCGAGCGCCTCTGGATCTTTTGCTCGCCCAAGTGTACCCGTTTTTCCGTCATCAACAATCTGCGCGACCCCAGCCCCGAAACCTGCAACCACAGGGAGTCCCGTCGCCTGCGCTTCAAGCATCGCCATACCATATGCTTCGTTGATTGCCGGCCAACAGAACAAATCTGCAGCAGCGTTGAGCTGCATAATCTGTGACGGTGATTGTATTCCTAAATAGTGAACCCGGGTATCTGTTCCGAGCAGTGTTTCCACTCTTGCTCGAGCTGGACCATCGCCGACGACAATAAGCGTCCATTCATTGTCGCCGAGACGGCGAATCAGTTCGCCGAGAATGCTATATGACTCGAGTTTGTCGCCTTCGCGCATCATCGCGACTGTCACAAGCCAGGGAAATTTTGAGTTGATCCCATGTTTCTTGGCAAATTCCGAACGGAGTTGATCGCGCCGGACAGCGGCTCGTCTTGGCTGATCAGTGTTAATGAAAGGCGCCAGCGTCCTTAATAGTTCTGGGCGTCTTAGCGTTGGGACGACACATTTGATGTCTGTCGGGCTAAGAGCAATGGCGCAATCAGCCCGCATAAGCGCTGCGGACACACTTTGGTGCCCCTGTGCCCAAGGCCCTCCGGATTGTTTCGGTGCGAAGCTTGCCTCGGCAACGATGTAGGGAATTTCAAAAGCTTCTGCGACAGTGGGCCCAATCCAATCGGGGGCCTTATGATAGAGGTGATAGGTGAACCATAGGTTGGGCGGGTTTCGCCTGTGACGTTCCACGTAGCGTTGGGCGAGAGCTTGGCCATGCCGGCGAATGCGGTCCTGACGCCGTGCGTTACCTTCGCCATCCCAGCTTCGTAATCGCGATGCGATCGTTAAATTGTGCCCCTTCATTCGGAGTGCGGCAATGAGAAGCCGCGCCATTCGCCGATCACCAGACGGAACTGGGTGGTCTGGCGCCTTCAACGGTGCGTAGAACGCGATCTGCACGATGTTTGGGTTACCTAACTGCTAAACCGGATCATAAGGCTGTCCAGCCCGTGTTCAGCATTAAACACCGAGCGAACGCGAGCCTCGCCTGCCGAGCCAAGTTTTCGACGCAGGGATGGTTCACTGATAAGTCTGGCAATCGCATGCATCAGCTCAGTTGAGTTCCCTGGATCAGCCAATAGTCCTGTTTCACCGTCCTCGATTAATTCGGGGACGGCCGAAACACGTGTCGAAATGACCGGTAGCCCCTGGCTTTGTGCTTCCATTAACACATTAGGAAGTCCGTCCCGGTCACCATCCGGCGCAATCTTGCATGCAAGCGCAAACAAATCAGCTGAACGCAGATGGTCGAGAACTTTCTCCTGCGGCTGTGCACCGAGCCATCGGACACGGTCGCTAAGACCGAGTTCCTGTGCATGTTTTTTAAGTTCCGGAAGACATTCACCGTCACCGATATGTTCG
>Ga0302135_10001376_pt1 | contig 14688 bp, 16 predicted proteins | sample CBN3_surface_MG_FD_203119 | JGI IMG/M metagenome (GOLD analysis project Ga0302135, IMG submission 203119) | Marine microbial communities from Western Arctic Ocean, Canada - CBN3_32.1 | ecosystem: Environmental > Aquatic > Marine > Oceanic | place: Canada: Western Arctic Ocean | collected...
CTTCGTCGGCCTTCCGCGCATCACCGACCGCGCGGGCGCGGGCGGCTTTCTCGTCCTCGGTCAAAGACCGAAGCACGATGCCACGCGTTGATTTTCCCGCGTCCTCGGTCGGCGGGGCTGCCACGACTGGCGGGGGCGGGGGTGCCGCCTCGACAACCAGCAGCGCGGCCTTGGCCGCCGTGACCTCCAACATGGCGCCGGCTTCGCCTCGCTTGAAAATCCGCTTCTTCTTGACCTCGACCGCGACGGCACGGCTTCGGCCGTGCGAGAAGCTCTGGCGCACCTGGCCGCCGTCGACAATTTTCTTGAGCTCAAGCCGGCCTAGGTTGGGCAGCTTTAGCGGCTTCTTATCCGCTACTGATTTGTCATTTTGGTCATCTGTATCGCTCATATCACTCATCATTGTTGCCCGACATCGTCGGTCCTGCGAAACCCAGCCAGCCGCGCGCTATCCTGCACAACCCGCAGCGCCAACCCGCCCTCCCTTATCGCCACGTGAACCACGTTTTCGCGACCAAGGGCCGAAGCAAGCTCGGCGTTCGTAAACAGCTCCACCACCGGTGCGCCGCCTGCCAGGGCGCGCATCCGGTTGCGGCCGTCGGCGGCGCCGTCGGCGGCGCCAAGCAAAACAGCCCCCGCAGCGCCGGCCAGCATGGCCTTGACCTTCTCAAATCCAGTGACGGCATCGCCTGCACGGCGCGCCAGTCCCAACGCGTCGAGACAACGGCACGCCAACCGGTTCTCAACCTCGTCGGCCAACGCCGTCGAAGCCTGGACGCGGCCACCGCTTGCCACCGCGAAGCGCCCTTTAGCGCAAGCCGTGTTTACCACATCTCGGGTCGCAGACAACCAGATTCCCCGGCCCGGCAAGTCGCGGGCAACATCGAATACCACGCGGTCTTCGGGGCCGATCACGAAGCGCAGCATCTCGCAAGCGGGTCGCGTTTCTCCGGTCACCGCGCATCGGCGCACGGCGCCCGCCTCGCGCTGGCTTGTGCGTCGACTCGCCCGCTTCGGTCTGGGTATCGTCACCGGATCCGGCTGCGCCATCATACCGATTCGTCGCCCTCCCCAGTCGCCGCCGCCTCGGGTGCCACCTCGCCATCATCGTCCGCTTCTGAAACAACCTCCCCTGCGGGGGTTTCCTCATCCTCGAACCAGTGAGCACGGGCGGCCATGATAATCCCGTTCGCCTCGTCCTCATTGAGCACGTCGGTGCCCAGAACTTCGATCAGCTCGTCGCTCGCGAGATCGGCTAAATCATCGAGGGTCTTCACACCCGCCTCGCCCAGCGCAACCAACATGGCCGGGGTCAGGGCCTCCTGTGCGACGAGCCCCTCCGCCAGAGCCATCTCGGCAATCTGAGTGTTCATCCGCGCGGTTTGCTCATCCAACCAGGCCCGCGCCCGGTTGCGCAACTCTTCGGACAAGCCCTCGTCGAAGCCCTCGATCACTGCGAGTTCCTCGATCGGCACGAACGCGATCTCCTCGACCGAGGAGAATCCCTCGGTCACGAGCAGATGAGCGATCACCTCATCGATATCGAGCGACTCGATAAACGCTTTCGAGCGTGCGTGGAACTCCTCTTGACGGCGGTCGGATTCCTCCGCCTCGGTCAGGATATCGATGTCCCAACCCGTTAGTTGCGAGGCGAGACGGACATTCTGGCCACGCCGCCCGATCGCGAGGCTGAGCTGGTCGTCGGGCACCACCACCTCGATCCGCTTGGTGTCCTCGTCGAGTACCACCTTGGTGACCTCGGCGGGCGCCAGGGCGTTGACGATGAAGGTCGCCTCATCGGGCGACCAGTTGACGATATCGATCTTCTCGCCCTGCAGCTCGCTTACCACCGCCTGAACGCGCGAGCCGCGCATGCCGACGCAGGCACCGACTGGATCGATCCCAGAATCGTTGGAAATGACAGCAATCTTTGCGCGCGAACCCGGGTCGCGGGCCACCGCCTTGACCTCGATAATGCCGTCGTAGATCTCGGGCACCTCGTGCGCGAACAGCTTCTCCATGAAGGCGGGATGCGAACGCGAAAGAAAAATCTGCGGCCCGCGCAACTCGCGCCGGACATCGTAGATGTAGCCCCGGACCCGGTCGCCCAGCCGGTAATTCTCGCGCGGCAGCCCCTCGTCGCGCCGCAAAATGGCCTCGGCGCGCCCCAGGTCGACAGTAACGTTACCGTATTCGGCACGTTTGACCAGGCCACTGACCACCTCGCCGACACGGTCGCGGTATTCTTCGTACTGACGTTCGCGCTCCGCTTCGCGGACTTTTTGCACTATCACCTGCTTCGCCGTCTGCGCCGCGATCCGGCCAAAATCGATCGGCGGCAACTGATCCGAGATGAAATCCCCGGCTTGCGCCGCAGGGTTCCGCTCGCGCGCCTCTTCAACGGAAATCTGCATCGCCTCGTTCTCGACCTCGTCGGTCACTTCGACATAACGCATCAGAGAGATAGCACCGGTCTTACGATCGATCTCCGCGCGAATGTCGTGTTCCTGGCCGTATTTGCGCTTGCCGGCGTGTTGAATCGCCTCCTCCATCGCATCGATCACGATGTCGGGGTCGATCCCCTTTTCCTGCGCCACCGTATCGGCGACCTGCAGAATTTCAATCCGGCCTACGCCGGCATCCATATCGATGTCCATCTCGCTTTACGTCCTGTTCCGCTGCGCCGCTGCGATCAGCTCGTCCGTCAACAACAATTGGGCCGTCGCGATCTCTTCAAACCCAATCGCGACGGTGCCCCTGTCGTGACGCAACCGGATTGCGCCGTCCGTCACACCCAAAAGCCGACCCCGAAAGCGCTTGCGCCCATCGTGCGGCTGCTTTGTCTCGATTCGCGCGTCGAACCCGACATAGCGTTCAAAATCACCCATCTTGACCAACGGCCGGTCGATCCCCGGCGAACTCATTTCCAACTGGTAGGCACCCGTAATCGGGTCTTCGACATCGAGAAACGCGGAAACCGCCACGCTCGCCACTGAGCAATCGACTACCGTAATCTCGTTCCCGTCCGTCCGCTCGATCATGATCTGCAATGTACGCCGCTTGGTGCCCTGCAACCGCACCCGGACGACACCGTAGCCGATCGCTTCGAGGGTCGGCGCCACTAAGGCATCAATACGGGCTTCGAACTCCATATCAGCTCTTCAAACCATCGGCACAAATAAAAAAGTGGGCGACAGGCCCACTTTCGCGAACTCCCGATTTCCCGGAGCCATATGTTCTCGCTTTAAATATAGCCATCCGCGAAGCGGCATCAAGTGTTTTGTGGCGCCTCCCCAATTGACTTGCGGATTGTTCTCATAATCTCTCTTAATCTAAAGATTAGGTTGGGGAGGAAACGGCCATGCTCCGTGGTACGGTCAAATGGTTCAATAACGCGAAGGGTTACGGTTTTATCGACCCTCAGAACGGCGGCGGCGGCGTGTCCGTCCATTTCAGCGCCGTCCAAATGGACGGCTTCCGCACACTGGCGGCGGATAGCGCGGAAGTTCGATTCGAGGTGGTGGATGGTCCGAAGGGGCGCCAAGCCGCCAAGGTGGTCGCCCATTCCAACGATAGCGAAAGTCCGAAGGCCGAAGACGCGGACATCGAATCCGACGATTAGCAGCCTGAACCCGACGATGCTCCCTCAGAGCCCGATCCATCCTGAGTGTCGCGCTCCGCGACGCGTCTAGTTTCGGAGCCGACGGCGAAACGTGAGAAACGTCGCGTTCCGCCCGGCGGCGCGCGCCTTCGCCTCATAACGGGTCTCGGGCCAGTCGTCCGGCCTGGACCGCCAATCGTCGGCACGCCGCGCAGTCCACTCAAACGCTGCATGCCGGCGACAGCGATCGACCATCCAGCGTGCATAGCCGGGGTGATCGGTGGCAAGCCGCAACTCGGCGCCATCGATCAGAAGGCGGGCCAGTTCATCGAGGACCGGCCTTTGCACCAGCCGTCGTTTGTGATGGCGTGTCTTTGGCCAGGGATCGGGAAACAGGATGAAGGCCCGCGCTAGGCTGGCTTCCGCTAGACCGCCTATCAGGCCCATCGTATCGTCGGGGTATATCCGGACGTTGGTCAAACCCTGGTCGTCGATTTGGCTGAGCAGGGCAGCGACCCCGTTGACGAAGGGTTCGCAGCCGATAATGCCGGTTTCCGGATGCGCCAACGCCTGGGCCGTGAGATGCTCGCCCGCGCCAAACCCTATCTCGAGCCAAACCGCTCGGACCTCCGGTGCAAACAGTGTCACGGGGTCGAGCGGCGGTTCACCGGTTGCCGGAGCCTCGATGCTGAGCCCGGGGAGCCGCTCGGCGAGCAGCCGGGCACGGCCCGTGCGTAGCCGATGTCCGTGCCGGCGGCCAAAGTGGGCCGAACGGCACCTGTCAGACATTTTCTGGTTCATGATGCGCCCCCGCACGGCCCGCAGGCGGACGAAGGCTCCTAGCCAAGCTTGGCGCGTAGCGCGTCGACCGCGTCGATGCGCTCCCAGGAAAATCCGCCGTCTGCGTCGGGTGCACGACCGAAATGACCGTACGCCGCAGTACGTGCAAAAACCGGCTTATTCAGCTCAAGATGTTCGCGAATGCCGCGCGGACGCAAATCCATCACGTCGCGCAACGCGGATTCGAGTTCGGCTTCGGAAACCCGTCCCGTTTCATGGGTGTCGACATAGACCGACAACGGGTCGGCCACGCCGATCGCGTAAGCGAGCTGGATGGTACAACGCTCCGCCAGCTCCGCGGCAACCACGTTCTTGGCCAGATAGCGCGCCGCATAGGCCGCCGAGCGATCGACCTTGGTCGGATCCTTACCCGAAAACGCGCCTCCGCCATGGGGCGCGGCACCGCCGTAGGTGTCGACGATGATCTTGCGCCCGGTCAGGCCGGTATCGCCGTCCGGACCCCCGATCACGAAACGGCCTGTCGGATTGACGTAGAAATTCGCCTCGTCGCACATCCAGCCGTCAGGCAAAACGTTGAGCACGTGCGGGCGAACGATGTCGCGTACGTCGTCCTGGCTAGCCGCTTCTACATGCTGGTGCGAAACCACCACCGCGGCCGCCCGCACCGGCTTGCCGTCGACATATTCCAACGTCACCTGGCTTTTGGAGTCGGGCAGCAGGCTGGGCACCGACCCGCTGTGGCGAGCCTCGGCGAGCGACAACAGAATTTGATGTGAAAAATGGATCGGTGCAGGCATCAACGCATCGGTCTCGCGGCAGGCGTAACCGAACATCAATCCCTGGTCGCCTGCCCCTTCGTCCTTATTGTCGCGCGCATCCACGCCCTGGGCAATATCGCGCGATTGTTCGTGAAGATAAATCTCGACGCTGGCTGTCTCCCAGTGAAAGCCGTCCTGTTCGTAGCCGATCTGGCGGATGGCCTCGCGGATCGTAGCTTCGATCTCGCTTTGCTCGATCGGCTTGGCGCTGCGGACCTCTCCCGCCACGACGACACGATTGGTCGTCACCAGGGTTTCGCAGGCAACCCGCGCGAACGGGTCGGTCGTAATGTACTTATCGACGATCGCGTCCGAGATGCGGTCGCATACCTTGTCGGGATGGCCTTCGGAAACGGATTCGCTCGTGAACAGGTAGTCTTGTCGCGCCACGGGCTCTCTCCCTTGATTTTCTCGCTCGCCATCGTTCGGCCACCTGAGGGAAGGAATTGGGCTTCCCACTGGCAAAGTATAACCGCTTGTCGCAAGGAACGCCGTGCGGGTCAAGCCGCTCCGGCTCGGGAGAAAGTCAGGCGGTCAGCTATCCTGGCGCCGACGGCGGGGCTTGGGATTGCCCACATCCTGGTCTGCGATCTCGGCCAGGGATTTGGTCAGGTCGAAGAGTCGCTTACGCGCCGACGAATCGGTAATCTTGTAATAGGCGCGCACCAGTTCGAGAATTTCGCGCTAAACCATTGGATCGTGGCGAAAGCCTGCGGGCGGCGCCTCGGCGAGGCCGGGCTGGCGGATAGACGCCGGCCCATGGAAATCTTCGAAAAAATAAGCGATCGGGATATCGAGTACCTTGGACAGCTGGTGAAGCCGGCTTGAGCCGATCCGGTTCGCGCCCTTCTCGTATTTCTGCACCTGTTGAAACGTCAGGCCGATCGCCTCAGCAAGTTTCTGCTGGCTCATGCCGAGCAAGGTACGGCGCAGCCGGACCCGGGATCCGACATACACGTCCACGGGATGGGTCTGTGCTGGCATGGCTCAGGAGTGACCGGGATGCTGGACGAATCCCGTATTAGTGCGCACTGTCCAGAATTGGATGGCCATTGACTTAAATCCTTTGACACTTGATCTTTGAAATCGAACCACGAGGCACACACTTCGTAGTTCCAGTCACAGGGTTATATCTGCAAGCTATAGGTTGTTAACCTTTAGTTCTATTTTTTAGTTAATATTTGTGATCGGTAGTTGAGGGTCAGGACAACCAACGCGCCCACCAATAATAAAATAAAATAAAGCCCGTCGCCAAACCGGGCATAGAGCGGCGGCGTCTCCAGCGCGACGGGGAGCGGGGCGTCGAGCACGCCCTGTTCGTTCAGGCCGAGCCGTGCGGTGATCCGGCCATGGGCGTCGAGCACTGCCGAAATACCATTGTTCGCCGCGCGCACCAGTGGCACGCCCTCCTCGACGGCGCGCAGCCGAGCGCTTGCGAAATGCTGGTAGGGCCCCGACGTCATGCCAAACCAGGCGTCGTTGGTGATGTTGAGAAACCATTCGGGCCGCGCATCGTCGGCCACCACGGCGCCGGGAAAGATCGCCTCGTAACAGATCAGGACGCTGAGCGCCGGCAGGCCGGGCAGCAACAAGGTCACGGGGCCCGATCCAGCGGAGAAATCTACCGCGCCATAAGTCAGCTTGACGGCGCTGACCAGGCTGCGAAATGGGATGTATTCGCCAAACGGCACCAGATGGGCCTTGTCGTAAACCGCTATGGGTGCGCCCTGCGCATCGATGGCGAACAGGCTATTCCAGTAGCGCCGCTCGCCCCCGTCCCTAATAGCGCTACGTACGGAGCCTGTGAACAGCAAGCCATCTCGCGGCACGATCCGCGCGATCGCCTCGAGCAAAGCAGGCTCCTCCGCGACCCGGTAGGGCAGCGCGGATTCCGGCCATACGATATGACTAACTCCCTCAGCCGCGGCGTTTGCCGACGCCGCGAGATAGTGCTCGACGATCGCTTCACCCTGTCCGGCCTGCCATTTTAATTCCTGCGCAATACTGGGCTGGACCAGCCGCAGCCTGACTTCGGGCACGTTCGCCTCGGAGGCGCCCGCGAGGCGCACGGCACCGTACAGGCCCGCCGCCACCAGCATGGCCGCCGCGCCTACGACCGGCCCCCAGCGCCGCACCGGTTTGCCCCCCGTCGCCAGGCAGGACGGCATCGCCGCCGCCAGTACCGTGATCAGGCCAAGGCTCCACACGCCGCCCAGCGCACTGACCTGGAGCATCGCGTCGAGCGGGGCCCAGGCGGTGCCGAGCGGCGTCATAGGAAAGCCGCTCAGGATGTGGCCGCGCAACCATTCGGCGAGGGACCAGGCGATCGCGAGCGCCAGCGCCAGCCCTGCGCCGCGGGCCCGCGAGAGATGGACCAGCGTGACGGCCGCCCCGATGAACAGCGCGAGACCCGCCGCCATGCCCAGGACCACTGGCACCACGACGATGGCATAGCGCTCGGGATCGGTGAGCAGGGCGGCACCGATCCAGTAGAACGCAGCGAGGAAATGGCCGATGCCGAACCACCAGCCCACGAGAAAAGCGCGCCACACCGAGCGGCTTCCCGCCGCCATCCAGGCGAGGCCCGTAAAGGCGACGATCAGCAATGGCAGAGCATGGATCGGTGGCAGCGCGGCAGCAGCGGCGACCCCGAGGCCGACCGCTAGCAACGCGCGCCGCCAGCCCGAAATCCGGGCGATCCGTCCGCCGAGTCCAGCCAGTTCGCCGGGTCGCCGTATCACGTGGGGTCGGCCGCCGCCGACCGTCGGACGCGCAGGCGTTTGACGCGCCGCGGATCGGCCTCGAGGGCCTCGAACCCCACGCCGCTGGTATGGGAAACCAGCTCGCCCTTGAGGGGAATTCGGCCGGTCAGCGTAAACACCAGCCCGCCGATGGTGTCAATATCATCTTCGTTGCTGACCAGGGTCAGGCCCAGCATCGCCTCGATGTTGGCGAGACGGGTGCGAGCGTCAGCCACGATGGTGCCATCGGCCTCCTGGGTCAGCCCGGGAAGCTCGGTTTCGTCGTGCTCGCCCTCGATCTCGCCGACGATGTTTTCGATGGTCACGAGCCCGTCGGTGCCGCCGTACTCGTCGACCACCACCGCCATATGGACCCGCGAATCGCGCATCTTGACCAGCAGATCCAGAACCCGCATCGAGGGGGGCACGAACAGGATAGGGCGTATCAGGCTAGAGATTTTGTGCGGCTTGCCCGATCCGATCTGGCCCAGCAGGTCGCGAATATGGATCAGCGCGAGAACGGCGACAAGCGACGAGCGATAGACCGGCAGTCGCGAATGGCCCTTTTCCTTGACCACCGTGACGATGCCCTCGATCCCGGCACCGGCCTCGACGGCGACGATGTCGGGGCGCGGCAGCGTGACATCCTCGACCCGGGTGTTGCCGAATTCGAGCATGTTGGCGAGCAGTGCCCGCTCATTGGTATCGATCTGGCCGGCGGCCTCGTCGAGGGTATCGATCGCCTCCTCGACTTCTTCGCGCAGCGACGATTCGCCGTTATGCCTACGCTTGACGCTCTTGAGCCATTGGCGAGTCGGCTTCAAAAGAGTTATAGGAGAGTCGGCTCCGTCGTCGCGGGGCGGTCGAGACAGAGGGCGGTCGCTCATCGAACCGTCTGGCGCGGCACCGGGCCGGCCATCTGCGGCGCCGGGGCAGCCGCTTCGGAGTTGTAGGGATCGGGTCGACCGAGCCGTGCCAGCGCATCGACCTCCGCCGCCTCCATGCGGACCGCGTCGACATCCTCGTGATGATCGTATCCCGCGAGATGAAGGCAGCCATGAATCACAAGATGAGCAAAATGATCCGACGCCGAGATCTCCCCCTCGCGGGCTTCCCGACAGACCGTCTCGTAACCTAGCGCGACGTCGCCCAGCAAGCGCCTGCCCGAAGCGTCTTCGCCGACATCTTCGCCGGGAAACGCCAGCACGTTGGTCGCTTTGTCGATGCCGCGAAATTCGCGATTAAGACGGCGCAACTCAGTGTCGGCGGCGAGCAGAATAGAGAGCTCGAGCCCCGCCGCCGGGACCAGCCCTGCTACCGCGAAGGCCGCAAGGGCGGCGCGCCGGCACAGCGCTTCAATATAGCTAAAGCCCTCGCCCCAGCGCGGATCAACCAACGCCACCTCGATAGCGAGCCCGCTCACGCCTGTCCGCCTTCCTCCGACGAGGTTCGGGCGTCAGCGGCGGCATAGGCCTGGACGATCCGGGTCACCAGTGGGTTGCGCACCACATCTACATCCGAGAAGCGAACCAGGCGCACCCCGGAAACCCCGTCCAGAACGTTGATCGCCGCCTTCAACCCCGACGCCGTGTGCGGCGGTAGGTCGATCTGCGACAGGTCGCCGGTCACCACCATGCGCGAATTTTCGCCCAGCCGGGTCAGGAACATCTTCATCTGTACCGGCGTAGTGTTTTGCGCCTCGTCGAGGATGACGAACGCGTTCGAGAGCGTGCGCCCGCGCATGAAAGCGAGCGGCGCGATTTCGATCTGCTCCGTCTCGAGCCCCTTCGCCACCGCGTCGGCGGGCATCATATCGTGTAGCGCGTCGTAGAGCGGGCGAAGATAGGGATCGACCTTTTCCTTCAGATCGCCGGGCAGAAAGCCCAGCCGCTCGCCGGCTTCGACCGCGGGGCGCGACAGAATGATCCGGTCGATCATGCCCGAAGCCAGCATCGAGGCGGCTATCGCGACGGCCAAGTAGGTCTTGCCGGTGCCCGCCGGGCCGGTTCCAATCACCAGTTCGCTCTCCCGCTGGGCCCGGAGATAGGCAGCCTGGGTCAGCGAGCGCGCCTGAATGTGACGACGCGGGGTCTTGACGATCTCGGGCGTCGCGATGTCGGGCTCAAGCCCCGCCTGATAGGCCTCGCAGGCCATGCGGATGACTCCGTCGACCTCGCCGCGATCCACGGGCAGGCCTCGCTTGAGCTGATCGTAGAGTCCGGTCAGGACGTCGCGCGCAATGCCCACCTGATCGCTGGGTCCCGTGATCGCCACCTCGTTACCGCGCGAGTTGACGTGCACGCCGATCTCCTGCTCGATACGGATCAAGTTGTGGTCGTATTCGCCGTAAAGCTGCGAGAGCAGCGCGTTGTCGTCGAACCGCAGAACAAGGGGTGCGGTGGCGGGCGAGCGGGGGTCGAGCGAAGTCCTCACCCGCGAGCCTCCGTGCCGGCCGCCGCCAGGCGGCCGCTCAAGCTGTTGGCATGGCCCGCCGTTATCTCAACCCGCGCGAGGCGGCCCAGTGTTTCGGCCGGCGCGTCGGCATGGACCGCCTGCATCCAAGGGCTGCGCCCCGCAAGTTGCCCGGCGTTGCGTCCCCGGCGCTCAAACAGCACATCGACGGTGTGGCCTACCGCCGCGTCGTTGAAGCGGCGCTGCTGCTCGTCGAGCAACGCCTGCAGGCGGGCAAGCCTCTCGGCCTTGACCGGCTCATCGACCTGACCGTCTATCTCGGCCGCGGGCGTGCCCGGCCGGACGCTGTATTTAAACGAATAGGCCTGAGCATAGCTAACCTCGCGCACCAGCGCGAGCGTTGCCTCGAAATCCGCCTCGCTTTCACCCGGAAAGCCGACGATAAAATCCGACGACAGGGCGAGATCGGGCCGCGCCGCGCGCAGCCGCTCAATAATATCGAGATAGTCGGCCGCACGGTGACGTCGGTTCATGGCCGCCAGCACCCGATCTGAGCCGGACTGCACCGGCAAGTGCAGATAGGGCATCAGCTGGGGCAAATCACGGTGCGCGGCGATCAGCTCCTCGGTCACGTCTCTCGGATGCGACGTGGTGTAGCGAAGCCGGGCGAGGCCCGGAATCTCGGTCAGGCGGCCCAGCAAATGCGCCAGCGTCGCCTCCCCCTCGCCGTACACGCCGTGATAGGCGTTTACGTTTTGGCCCAGCAACGTCAACTCGCAGACCCCGCCATCGACCAGACGCCTCGCTTCGTCCAGCACCGCCGCTACCGGGCGCGAAAACTCGGCGCCCCGGGTATAGGGCACGACGCAGAAAGTGCAGAACCGGTCGCAACCCTCCTGAATGGTAAGAAACGCGCTGGCGCTCCGCGCCGGGCTTACGGCCGCCAGGTGATCAAATTTTTCCTCCACGGGAAAATCCGTCACCACGATCGCGCGCTCGCCGGCCCGCGCGCGGGCCACCATGTCGGGCAGACGGTGGTAGGTCTGCGGCCCGAGCACGATGTCGACCTGGGGGGCGCGTCGGATCATCTCCTCACCCTCGGCCTGAGCGACACAGCCGGCAACCGCGAGCACCAGCGGTCGACCGGCAACGCGCCGCCGGTCTTTCAGCTGACGCAGCCGGCCTAGGTCGGAATAGACCTTTTCCGCCGCCTTTTCGCGGATATGGCAGGTATTGAGGATCACAACGTCCGCATCGGCGGCGTCGGATACCGGATCGTAACCCGCTAGCGCCAGCACGTCGGCCATGCGTCCCGAATCGTAGACGTTCATCTGGCAGCCGAAACTCTTGATGAAGAGCGATTTCGACACGCTCAGCGTCCCGGGCCGATCGCCGTCATGCACACGGCTGTCCCTGAAACATCTGGAATTGCGGCAAAGCCACGATTCGACTCTAGCACCCGGCGGTTCCCTGTCACACTAGCGCCCCACCGCGGCCGCCGCTTGGCGCAGGCGGCGAAAACGCGTTTTCTTCTTCCGCACGCCGCGCCACGGCTCACCCGCCAGAGACTTCGCCACACCCGCCGCCACCGTATCGTGGCAGTAGGCCGACATTTCCTTGCGCGAGCGAAACCGCTCGATGGTGACCGGCTCATGGAAACGAACCTCAACGCCGGTCGGCCCGGTGCCAAACACGTTCCACAGATGGGCCGGCAGTTCCATATCGCCGTACCACGCAAACTCCGGCCGGTAGCGCCGCCCCATGGGCATGTGATCGAGGCGGGTATAAGCGACCGATACCGGCTGTACGGTCAGAGACTTGCCGCCGACCGACTTTTCCGCTAGGCCAAAATAGGCGCTCTTGAAGGGCAGCACCCGGTTGCCGTCGTTGCTCGTACCCTCGGGAAATAGCACGAGGCGGTCGCCGGTCTCGAGCCGAGCCGTCATGGCGTCGCGCCCGCCTGCGGTCTGGGAGACCCGCCGGTCGACGAATACCGTGCGCTGCAGCTTGGCTAGAAGACCGAAGAACGGCCAGCTCGCGACCTCGGATTTGGCGACGAACGAGGCCTCGATCACGCTGCCCAGGACGGCGATGTCAAGGTAGGAGCTGTGGTTGGAGACGAACAGAACCGGCGCCGCGCGGCATTGCTCGCCCTTGATCACCAGATGGAAGCCGATAATCCGGCAGACCCCGCGATGGTAGGCCACTGGAAGGCGCCGGGCGGCGCTCGAATTCAGCGCGAGCAAGGCCATCTGGACAGGAATCAGGCTGCAGGTCCAGAACAGGAAACGCACGAGGCTGATGAAAGCGCGCATCGGGTCAGGGTCGCTCAAGCAAGGTGGTCGCGATATTTCTGGGTCACGAGATCGGTCTTGACCATGATCGACACATCGACCGAGTTCCACTGCCTGTCGATGACCGCGCCGTCGCCTATAAATCCGCCCAGGCGCAGATAGCCCTTGATCAGGGGCGGCAACGTCTTGAGTGCCGCCTTGGCGTTGATCTGGTCCTTTGGCATCAGGTTCATGTCTATATAGCGCTCGGGCAGAGCCACCGGCCGAAACTCCGGCGGCGCCATGTGATGATGATAGAGATAGGACAGAGGCAGAGCCAACTCCCGGGGATCGGTCCCGTGCAGGCTGCCGCAGCCGAACATCAGGGTAATGTCGTAGAAATCCACATAGGCCGCGTTGCCGCGCCACAGCATGGTCATAGTAGCGCGGTTGCGATAGGCGGCGTCGACGCACGAGCGCCCCAGTTCGAGAATCTCACCCGGCAGCCGAAGCACGGCGCCGATATCGTATTCATCGGCCGTGTAGAATCCGTCGTGACGATCGGCCACCGAGCGGCGCAGCAAGCGGTACGTCCCGACCACGGCGTCCGCGCCGGCGCGATCACAATCAATCACGAGCAAATGATCGCAAATTTCGTCGAAGGCGTCGAAATCCTGCCTGCGCGCCGCCATCTCGGGGCTCGGCTTGGCGCCCATCTCGTCGTAGAACACGCGATAGCGCAACGACAGCGCCGCCGCGATCTCGTCGGGCGTGCGCGCCAGGCGCACCTCCAGGCTACCGGCCTGGATACCCTGTATGGGTTCGCGGGTCACGGTAGAATCGGCTTTTCAGTGATCGGGCACACGACTACATCCCTGCCTTCACTCATCATTGTCAGACAACGCCACGCCGTAGAGCTCGAGCCGGTGATCGACCAGGCGATAACCGAGCTCACGCGCCACTTCGCGCTGAAGCGCCTCAATCTTTGCATTCTCGAATTCAATAACCTTGCCCGTTTCCATGTCGATCAGGTGATCGTGGTGCCCGTCGTCCGCCCGTTCGTAGCGCGCCCGCCCGTCGCCGAAGTCGTGGCGCTCCAGCATGCCCGAATTCTCGAACAGCCGGACCGTCCGGTAGACCGTGGCCAAGCTTACCTTGGGATCGATCACCGAAGCGCGCTTGTAGAGCTCTTCCACGTCGGGATGATCGCGTGCATCTGACAACACGCGGGCAACCACCTTGCGTTGTTCGGTCATCTTCAAACCCCGGCTGATGCACAGCTGCTCCAGTCGGGAAGGGGCCGGTTGTCTAACCACAATTCACCTACGATCCGCGTCGTCACCCTAATAATCAAGATAAATTACAGAGGATGGAGTGACGAGGCGCAGTGGCCGGCCCCTAGCGACGGCGCGGACGGGTTCCGAGGCCAATTTTCTTGGCCAATTGGCTGCGCTGCAGCGCATAATTCGGCGCCACCATGGGATAGTCGGCGGGCAGCCCCCAGCGTTTGCGATACTGGTCCGGCGTTAATTTGTAGCTTGTCATCAAATGACGCTTGAGCATCTTGAGCTTTTTGCCGTCCTCGAGGCAGACGATGTAGTCCGGCGTCACGGATTTCTTGATCGATACCGCGGGCTGGGGGGCCGCTAACGCATCCGTCTCACTCGAGAGGTCCGAGAGCGTGCCGTAGATCTGCTTGATGAGTTGTGGCAACTCGCTTACCGGCACGTCGTTGTTCGAGATGTGAGACGCGACGATTTCCGTCGTAAGGGCCAGCAATTCCCCGCGATTGATTTCATCTGACATAGGTTATCCATCCTGTTCGCAATAATTAGATAATCTATATATAATCTTGTCTTGGTTTTTTCAAACTCAAAATAACGAATTTTCTCTTGCTTTCTCAGCGACCCGTAGCCTCTAGGTAATTTTTATGGTCAATCGTCCCGACTATTTTCTCGACATCACGGATAAAATTTGCCCGATAACCTTCGTCAAGACGAAGCTGCAGATCGAGCGGATGGCCGACGGCGAGGTTGCCGAGG
>Ga0302135_10001377_pt1 | contig 14680 bp, 14 predicted proteins | sample CBN3_surface_MG_FD_203119 | JGI IMG/M metagenome (GOLD analysis project Ga0302135, IMG submission 203119) | Marine microbial communities from Western Arctic Ocean, Canada - CBN3_32.1 | ecosystem: Environmental > Aquatic > Marine > Oceanic | place: Canada: Western Arctic Ocean | collected...
AGCAGGGACGGGCTGGGACACTGGATGGGCTGCGGTCTATCTCGCCAGTGATGAGTCCCGGTGGGTGACAGGCGTTGACCTTCCCATTGATGGTGGGCTGACGCAGGTTATTGGGGTGGCCATCCCAAAAAAAAACCCTAACTGACCTCAACAAAGCGGCGTGTCAGGGCGCCCTTTTCTTTGTTTGGCGATAACTGGTATTGACTAATTCGCGACCATCGTGGTGCGCCTAGCTACGTCCGGAGTTAGGTGTAAACCGGACCTTCCGTTAAAAAATGTCGGTTTATGGCCGAAACCTACCGTCTGGGATAGGCGTCCCGCTAGGCAATTTGTGGACCCAAAGGCGACATTCACGGGCAGTTCGTCGCCCGATTTGGACTATCCTTAATGCACCATTGTGTCAGCAATTCCCCTCGGTTAATTTTCCTGAAGCAGCTAATTAGGGTGAGGGTCTTCGGTGGGCTCGTTGACCTGGTTAGAGCCTTCACCTTGTCTTACGAGGGGAACAGTTATGAGATTCTTTGCAAAGTTAGCTGTGGCGGTTGCTGTACCCATGTTGGCGCTATCACCAGTTGCCGACGCGGCGCCTATCCCGATTGTTAACTCTGGATTTGAGGATATTACCGGACAGGGACCCACGAATGAATTTACGTTCGGGCAACTGGCAGGCTGGGGATCTTACGATCCGAGCCTCATCGTAGCCGGTGGCAACGGAGCAAACGGGATATTCACCGGCACGCTATTGCCGAATGGTACAGACTTTTTTACCACCCCGGCGCCAGAAGGAGTTCGGGTCGGCCTCCTTTTCGGTTTTGGCGACAGCGCCGGCGTTGGCGCTGGCGAATATGGCTACGAACAAACCCTATCGTCGGTTTTCCAAGCGAACACTCAGTACGACCTGAGCGTGGAAGTCGGAAACATTTCGTCTGGAGTTTCCCAAGACGGCACCTTCTTTGACTTATCGGGATTTCCGGGATACCGCATCGATCTGCTGGCTGGTGGGGTCGTGATCGCTAGCGACGATAATTCGCTGGTCATTCCTGAAGGTGAATTCGCGACGGCCAACATCTCCTTTATGAGTGGCGCGTCCGACGCGTTGTTAGGGCTTAGCCTCGGCATCCCGCTTGGTTAATCTGAACATTCAGGTCAGCACCGAGGACGTTGAGGTCGATTTCGACAATGTCGCGCTCAGTGCAAACGCCGTTGTTCCCATCCCAACGGCCCTGCCGCTTCTCCTCTCCGGTCTTTTCGGCCTCGGAGCTATGGGCTGGCGGAGACGCAAAGCAGCTTAAAACAAATAGGTTCGTAGTCGTATGGGGGCGGTCTCAGTGCCGCCCTTTCTTTGTGAGGCCACGACCGCTACTGCCTAATTCGCGACCATCTTTGGTTGCCTGACCACGTCCGGAGGTGGGTGCAAACCGCACCTCTCGGCCAAGAACGTCTGTTTAGGCGCCGAAAACTGCCGTCTAGGATAGGTGCATCCAGCAACGCAGTTCGTGACCCAAAGCCGCCATCGGAATATGCGCTCGCGAGAGGTCGCCACCTAGCTTGTTGGTTAGGGCGATGGCATCGCCATTTTGATGGTCTCTTCGCCTGAGCCGTCATGGACATAACGCTCAGTCTCAACAAAGCCGTAGCGGTCATAGAAACGCCGCCCTATCACGTTCTTCTCGAAGACCTCAACATGCAAGGGACCGTGGAGAGCGACCGCATGGTCTGCAAGTGCTTTGCCAAATCCCTGCCCGTGAAAGGACGGTTCAAGAAACAACCCACCAATCTCATCTTCTAAGAGTGCAATGAACCCAAGCGGCTTTTCATCCTCTTCCAGAACCCACGTTTCCGCATTTGGAAGGTAGATGTTGCGCATGTCTTGCGCTACTTGCGCCACGAAGTCGTCTGCAAGAAACGAATGCGCGAGATCATTCGCGTTCTGCCAAATTCGGATAAGGGCGTCTGTATCTTCGGTTCGATATTTTCTGATCATTGTTTCGGACTTCAGTTTTAGCGAGCAACTTGTCAAACACCAAAAGAAGCTGATGACCGCTTGTGGCTAGGAGTTGCCTCTCTGGTTTCGCCCAACTACGTCCGCACACGGGGGTAAACTCAACCTTCAATCCAAATATGTCTGCTTAGGAGCTACCACCTCAATGATCGACGCAACACAGGCGTTAAACCTTTCTACTAGTATTTCGAACCCCAACGTCTTGCGCGGCGGTTCGTTGGGCTGACGCGCCACTTTGGGCAGATAAGCCCATACGCTTCGTCGCCTACCGCGTCGGATCGTCGCCGACCCGGACCAGTAGCTTGCCGAAGTTTTGGCCGTCGAACAGGCCCATGAACGCTTGCGGTGCGTTTTCAAGGCCCACGACGATGTGTTCCTTATGCTTGATGTCGCCGTTGCTCACCCATTGGCCCAACGCCGCATAGGCCTCGGCGTGGCGGGCCGCGAAATCGAATACAATGAAGCCTTGCACCCGCACCCGATTGACCAGGATGTGACGGTAGATGTGCGGCGCTGGCTCGTCGGCCGTTGCATTGTATTGCGAGATAACCCCGCAGATTGCCACCCGCGCGAACGGATTGAGGCGGCGCATGATGGCATCGGCGATCGGGCCGCCGACATTATCGAAGTGAACGTCGATGCCGTCCGGGCACGCCGCGCGCAGCGCCACATCGAGATCGTCGGTCGTCTTGTAGTTGATGCCGGCATCGAAGCGGAGCTCGCCGGTTATGTAGTCAACCTTTTCGTCGGAGCCGGCGATCCCGACCACCCGACAATCCTTGAGTTTGGCGATCTGACCGACCACCGCGCCGACCGCACCCGCTGCCGCGGTGACGACGACGGTATCGCCGGCCTTGGCCGAGGCCACCTCCAACAAACCGAAATAGGCCGTCAGTCCGGGCATACCGAGCACTCCGACGGCGGTTGAAATTGGCGCCAGCGTGGGATCGATCTTGCGCAGATGATCGGCCTTGACCGTCGCGTGGGTCTGCCAGCCGAGATAGCCCTCGACGAAATCGCCGACCGCCAGCCCGGCCGTGTTCGATACCGCCACCTCACCGACCACACCGCCGGGCATCATATCCCCGATCCCGGTGGCGCTGACATAAGATTTGGCCTCGCTCATGCGGCCACGCATGTAGGGATCAAGCGAGAGATAGATCGTACGCACCAAAACCTCGCCCTCGCCGGGCACCGTCATTGGTGCCGTTGCGGCCTTGAAATCGGTCAGTTTTGGCAAGCCCTGCGGTCGCGCGACCATACAGATCTGCTGGTTCTGCGTTGCCATGGCGCGTATTCCTCCCTTAATTTTGAAGTGGCTCGGCCCATCCCGCTCCCCCGGCCCAACCACCCTATGAGGGTACCCTTGGGGTGGTTGGGCCGGGGGCGAGTCCATTCGATCTTGAAATGCTCTAGCCTTACGATGCGCTTTGGTTAGCGCCCGACTCGAGCTATTTCCGCATCGGCTCAAGATGACAGATATGTGCTACAGCACCAGCGCTATTGTCGCCGGTCCCGGGCCACGCTAAACAACCGGCGGACAGAGACCAGACATGACCGATACGCTCCGCATCGCGCTCGCCCAGCTCAATCCGCGGGTTGGCGACATCCCCGGCAATTTGGCGAAGGCGCGCGCCGCCCGTAGCACGGGCGCCGAGCTCGGTGCCGACCTGGTGGTGATGGGCGAACTTTTCATCACCGGCTATCCGCCCGAAGATTTGATCCTCAAGCCCTCGTTTCAGGAAGCCGCGGAAGCCGCCGTGGCCGAATTGGCGGGCGAGACCGCCGACGGCGGCCCGGCGCTGCTGCTCGGCACGCCGTGGCGGGAAAATGGCGGGCTCTACAACGCGGTCGCACTGCTGGATGGCGGCGCGGTGGCCGCCCAGCGCTATAAGCACGACCTTCCCAATTACGGCGTGTTCGATGAGAAGCGCCTGTTTCGCGCTGGACCGTTGCCGGGGCCGGTCAACTTCCGCGGCGTTCGGCTCGGGGTCATGGTGTGCGAAGACATGTGGACCCCGGATGTCGCCGAGTGCCTGCAGGAAACCGGAGCCGAGATCCTGGTGGTCGGCAACGGCTCGCCGTTCGAAGCCGACAAATTGGACGAACGCATGACCCTCGCGGTCGGGCGGGTCGTGGATACCGGCCTGCCGTTGATTTACGTCAATCAGTTCGGCGGCCAGGACGAGCTGGTGTTCGACGGCGGTTCTTTCGTTCTCAGCCAAGATCGCGTCGTAACCGTGCAGTCGCCGTCGTGGTGCGAAGACATTCGCCTGACCCACTGGCAGCGCAACGGCGCGGGCTGGCAGTGCGAGGCGCAGCCGCCGTTGGCGCCGCGTGACCGGCTCGATGCGATCTACCAGGCGATGGTCGTGGGGTTGCGTGACTATGTCGACAAGAACGGTTTTCCCGGCATCGTCCTCGGCCTCTCCGGTGGGATTGATTCGGCGTTGACCGCGGTGGTCGCGGTTGATGCACTGGGTGCGGATCGGGTGCGCTGCTTGATCATGCCCTCGCCCTACACGTCGCAAGCCAGTATTGACGATGCCGAGGAATGCGCCGCAGCACTTGGTGTGCGCACCGACACGGTTTCGATTGAAGCTGCCATGACGGCCTATGGCAGCATGCTCAGCGAGCTGTTTTCAGCGGTCGATGACGATGTCACCGAGGAGAACATCCAGGCGCGGATTCGCGGTATGACGATCATGGCGTTTAGCAACAAGTTCGGCCACATGGCGCTCACCACCGGCAACAAATCAGAAATGTCGGTTGGCTACGCAACCCTCTATGGCGACATGTGCGGGGGCTACTCAGTTCTAAAAGACGTATATAAAACAACAGTTTGCGAACTTTCGAGCTGGCGTAATGCCAACCTGCCGGAGCATGTTCTAGGGCCGGCGCAACGCGTCATACCCGAAAACATCATCACCAAAGCGCCCTCGGCCGAGCTCAAGCCGGACCAGACCGACCAGGACACGCTGCCGCCTTACGATAAGCTCGACGACATCCTCGAATGCCTGGTCGAGCACGAGATGGCGCTGGCCGATATCGTCGCGCGCGGTCACGCGGCCGAGACCGTGACGCGGATAACGCGGATGCTCTACATCGCCGAATACAAGCGCCGCCAGGCGCCGCCCGGCGTCAAAATCACCCGTCGTTCGTTTGGGCGCGACCGGCGTTATCCAATCACCAACGCCTTTCTCGGAGTCAAATGAGCGCTAGCGACAGCGAGGTCGTTACCCGCTTCGCTGCTAATCCGACGCGCCATCTCGACGTGGGTGAGGCGCGGATCGTGCTCCTTAACCGGCTCTACGCGCAACCCAGTAATGGGCGCTTCCTGTTGCGTGTGGATAATGTCGGCCGGGCCGGCGCCAAGGACGAATTTGCTGCTGGTATTCGCAATGATTTGCGCTGGCTAGGGATCGACTGGTCCGACGAGATAACCCAATCCACCCGTGTCGACCGCTACCGCGCGGCGTTTGAAGATCTCAAGACGCGGCGCTTGGTCTACGCCTGCTACGAGACCGCCGCCGAATTGGCGCTGGCGCGCAAGCAACGCCGCGCCGCGGGTCAGCCGCCGGTCTACGATCGAGCCGCCCTCGATCTAACTCAAGCGGCGCGCGACAAGATGGAAGCCTCCGGTAGAAAGCCGCACTGGCGCTTCCGCCTCGACGACAACGTCATTTCCTGGGACGACGAGGTGCAAGGGCCAATCTCACTCCCGGCCGGCTATGTGAGCGATCCCGTCGTCATGCAGGACGCCGGCAGTCCGCTCTACGCGCTTGCGTCGGTCGTCGATGATATCGACCACGGTGTTACCCATGTCATCGCCAGCCATGATCTTATTGCCACGACCGCGGCGCAGATCCCGATCTACGCCGCATTGAACGCTTCGCCGCCGGTATTCGCCCATCCGTCAACGCCTCGTAGAAAACAGGGCGAAACCAATTCGCGTAGCTTGTTCTCGGTGCGCGATCTCAAGGCGCGCGGTATCGAACCGCTCACCATCGCAAGCCTGCTGGTTACGCTGGGCACGCCAAACGGTGTCGCTGCACGGCTGGCGCTCGAGTAATTGGCCAATCGCCTGATCCTCGGCGAACTGAGCCGTGCCGTAGCCGATATCGAGCCCGGCGATTTCGATGCCTTGAATCCTAAAGTGGTTCGTGCCCTGCCGTTCAAGTCGGTGCGCAAACGGCTTGCCGACATGGGTTTGGAGGAGGTCTCCGAACCGTTCTGGCTGGGCGTCCGCTCCGACCTCGATAAATTGAGTGATGCCGAACCCTGGTGGTGGGTGGTTCGCGGCCCCTGCAAACCGGTCATCGAAGACTCCGCGGCGGCAACCAAGGCGTCCGGCGCGCTGCCGCCCGGCGATTGGGATGAGACCACCTGGCAATCGAGGAAACGCATGGCGGGGGTGGCGACCAAGCTTGGCAGCGTCGCCCTGGATCGTCAGCTCCGCCTCGCCCTCACCGGCGTTGAGGATGGTCCTGAGATGAGTATTCTCATGCCCATGATCGGGCGCGCCCGAGTTGAGGCGCGTCTGGCCGGAAAGATCGCTTAATGCTGCAGGTCTACAACACACTGGCGCGCGAGAAGCAGCGCTTCGAGCCGCTCGATCCCCAGCATGTGCGGATCTATGTGTGCGGTCCGACCGTCTACGACCTCGCGCATATCGGCAACGCCCGGCCGGTCATCGTGTTCGATGTTCTGGTACGGCTATTGCGCCGGCTTTACCGGTCTGTGACTTACGCCCGCAACATCACCGACGTCGATGACAAGATCAATGCCGCGTTCCAGCAGACCGGTGAGTCGATCGAGAGCATCACCGCGCGTACCACCGCGGCCTATCATGACGACATGGCAGCAGTGGCTGCTTTGCCGCCCGACATCGAGCCGCGCGCGACCCAGCACATTCCGCAAATGATCGCCATGATCGAAACCTTGATCGAGCGCGGTTACGCTTACGAGGCCGACGGCCACGTCTTGTTCAATGTGCTTGAGATGCCTGATTACGGCCAGCTCTCGCGCCACAATCGCGACGAATTGGTGGCCGGCGCGCGGGTTGACGTCGCGCCCTACAAAAAAGATCCTGCCGATTTCGTTTTGTGGAAGCCATCCTCAGCAGAGTTGCCGGGGTGGGACAGTCCCTGGGGCCGCGGCCGTCCCGGCTGGCACATCGAATGCTCGGCAATGGGCGCGGCCCATCTCGGCACCACCTTCGATATTCATGGCGGCGGTCAGGATTTGATCTTCCCCCACCATGAAAATGAAATTGCCCAGAGCCGCTGTGCACATGATGGCGCGCCGCTTGCCCGCTATTGGATGCACAACGGCTACGTTATCGTCGAGGGTGAGAAGATGTCGAAATCGCTCGGCAACTTCACCACGGTGAGAGACCTGCTGACGCAAGCGCCGGGCGAGGCGATTCGTCTCACCATGCTGATGACCCACTATCGCCAACCGCTGGATTGGACCGGGGCCGGCCTTGGTCAAGCCCGTGACACGCTCAATCGCCTCTACGGCGTGCTGCGCAGCCTGGCCGACGTTGAAATATCAACACGCGAACCCGCGGGTGATTTGGTCGCGGCATTGGAAGACGATCTCAACACCCCGCAGGCGATCGCTGCCTTGCATCACATCGCCGGTGAGGCCAACAAAGCCCAGGACCCGGCCGACAAGGCCCGTTTGAAAGCGGCTTTGCTCGGCGGCGGGGATTTGCTTGGGATCCTGCACCAGGATCCCGAGGCCTGGTTTCGCGGCGGCACTGATGGGGCCGACGCTGACGAGATCGAGACCCTGATCGCAGAGCGTGAAGCCGCCCGCGCGGCTAAGGATTTCGCTGCCGCCGATCGGATACGCGACGATCTCGTCGACCGCGGGATCGTGCTCGAAGATGGCCCCGGCGGCACCACCTGGCGGCGCCCCTAGAATGCAGATGCGAAAAATAAGGCAGACCCCTCACCCAACCCTCTCCCACAAGGGGAGAGGGCTATTGTCGTACGCGCGGTTAGCGCCCTCTCCCCGTGTGGGAGAGGATTGGGGTGAGGGGGCGCCGCCGTCGACCTGTGAACGACAGCGCTGCGCAGATTCGAGAGCCAAACATGACTCCGTTTCCAGCGAGAGCCGGACCTAACCAAGACACCCATGGCCGGCACCGATCGCACGCAAACCCCTGTCCTCGGCGGGCCGACCATCATCCTGGTCGAGCCGCAACTCGGCGAGAATATCGGCACTGCCGCACGGGCCATGCTGAACTTCGGTCTAACGTCGTTGCGCCTGGTCAACCCGCGCGATGGCTGGCCGAGCGACAAGGCGCTATCGGCGGCCTCGGGCGCCGATGTCGTGATCGAGGGTGCTGTCCTGTTCGAGACAACTGCGGCCGCGATCGCCGACCTCAACCGCGTCTACGCTACCTCGGCGCGCCGCCGCGACATGCTCAAAACCGTGATAACACCGGAGCGGGTGGCAGAAGTCATGCACGTAGAAATCGCAGCGGGTTCAAAGGTCGGCATCTTGTTCGGACCCGAGCGCACCGGTCTCACCAATGACGACGTCACCCTGGCCGATGCGTTGATCTCGGTGCCGCTCAATCCCGCTTATGCCTCCCTCAACATCGCCCAGGCCGTGCTTTTGATTGGCTACGAGTGGTTCCAACGGACCAGCGAGATGCCCGCAGAGGCTCTCGACGAGGGGCACACCTATCCCGCGCCACGCGAGGAATTATTGCGGTTTTTCGAGCATCTCGAGAGCGAACTCGATGCCAGCGGATTCCTGCGCCCACCGGAGAAACGCCCGGCCATGGTGCGCAACGTACGCAACATGTTTCAGCGCGCCGGTCTGATGGAACAGGAAGTGCGGATTCTGCGCGGCATAGTTACCGCTTTGGCGCGCCACCGGCGCCCGGATCAATGACGGTGCTTCGTTGACAACACCTCGCGCCTGCGTATATTGACGCCGTCTGTAAGCGGAGCCGGCGGCTCCGCTTAACTATTTGAATGATGATCAATAAATGACCAAAAGACTTCGCTCAAAATACAAGATCAATCGCCGGCTTGGCGAGAATCTATGGGGCCGGCCCAAGAGCCCGGTTAATGTTCGCGACTACCGTCCCGGCGAACATGGCCAGCGCCGCCGCAAGCCGAGCGACTATGGCATCCAGCTTCATGCTAAGCAGCGTCTGCGCGGTTACTACGGTAATATCACCGAGAAGCAGTTTCGCCGGACCTACCACGAAGCGGTGCGTCGGCGCGGCGACACCAGCGAAAACCTTATCGGCCTGCTCGAGCAGCGTCTCGATGCTGTGGTCTACCGCATGAAATTTGTGCCCACGGTTTTTGCGGCCCGTCAGTTCGTCAACCATGGCCACGTCTCGGTCAACGGTCAGCGCGTTAACATTCCCAGTTTTCGCGTCCGCGAGGGCGACCTCATCGAGGTCCAGGATAAATCCAAGCAGATGGGCCTGGTTTTGGAAGCGGTGGATTCGGCCGAGCGCGATATCCCGGAATACATCGACGTCGACCATGCCAAGATGAAGGGCACCTTCGTGCGCATTCCCAAGCTGACCGACGTCCCCTATCCCGTTCAGATGGAGCCCAACCTGGTCATCGAGTACTACTCGCGCTAGGTCGATTCTCACAGTAGAAAAAGGGCCGCGTTTTCGCGGCCCTTTTTCGTTTTTAGGTGTCGTTTTGAGATATGGCGCCTAGCTGGCCCACGCCCCCGGCCCAACCACCACAGTATTGGAGACTCTCGAAGGATACCCTAGGGGTGGTTGGGCCGGGGGAGCGGGCCGGCTAGGCCGCTAATCAAATGTGAGCCCGGCTTAAGCGGTCGCGACCTCGCGGTCGATGCCTTGCTCGGTCATATACTGGTCGAGTTCGCCGGTCTCATACATCTCGCGCATGATGTCGCAACCGCCGACAAATTCGCCTTTGACGTAGAGCTGCGGGATCGTCGGCCACTGGCTGAATTCCTTGATGCCATCGCGCAGGCCGGGGTCCATCAGCACGTCATGGCTTTTGAACTTAACGCCCAGTCGGGTGAGGATCTCGACGCAGGTCGATGAAAATCCGCACTGCGGAAACACCGGGCTCCCCTTCATATAGAGAACCACGGGCGCGTCCCCGACGTCTTGGCGAATGCGTTCAAATACCGAATTGTCGCTCATCGTTTCATTCCCTGTCCGTAGATCGTTTCACTCAATAGTTCCTACCGCTTGGCGGTCCGCACGAGGGCGTTTCCGCCCTCGAACTCCGTCCCACCGTTATTGGTCGGGCACCGAAGTTTGTAAGGCGAGGGCGTGCAGCGCATCTCCCATGTTGCCTTTGAGCGCGGTATACACCATCTGGTGTTGTTGCACGCGCGTCTTGCCGGCAAACGTATTGGAAACCACGTGCGCAGCATAGTGATCGCCATCGCCGCGTAAATCTTCGATCGTCACGGCAGCGTCGGGAATTCCTTCCTTGATCAGCCGCTCGATTTCCGATGCGTCCATCGGCATGTCGCTTGTCTCCTCAATTCCCCGGTTCAATTCCCGGCTCAATTCCCTTTTGAGCGCCGCCTGCCATGTAGTGCGGCATCCAGCGCTCATGCGCGATGCGCAACTCGCCTAACGATATGATGGTGTCGGTGCCAACTGTCAAATCCTTTCCTGCCACCATGCCCAGCGTGAAAACCCGGACTCCCCGGCGCACCGCCTCTGCGACGAAAGCATCGACGTCGCGGTCGGCCACCGTCACCACGTAGCGCGCCTGATCTTCGCCAAACCAGAACCCGGCTGCATCGGCCCCGCCGGCCGGGTAATGCAGGCGGGCGCCCAGCGTGCTCGCCAGTGCCATCTCGCCGATCGCCACCAACAGACCGCCATCGGCGACGTCGTGACACGCGGTTATGCGGCCCTGGCCGATCGCATCGCGCACGAAGTCGCCGTTGCGACGCTCGACCTCGAGATCGACCGGCGGTGCGGCGCCGCTTTCGTTCTCCTCGATCACGCGCGCAAAAATCGATTGGCCCAGATGCCCGTTGGTTTTGCCCACCACGAGAATCGCCTCACCTGCCGAGCAAAAGCCCATATCAACCAGCAGATCGAGGTCGTCGATGAGCCCGACGCCGCCGATTTGCGGGGTTGGTTTGATCGCGACGCCGTTGGTCTCGTTGTAGAACGAGACATTGCCGGAAACGACCGGGAAATCGAGCGCCCGACAGGCCTCGCCCATGCCCTGAATGGCGCCCACGAATTGGCCCATTACATCGTCGCGCTCAGGGCTGCCAAAATTGAGACAATCGGTTACCGCCAGCGGCCGCGCGCCGACAGCCGTGATGTTGCGCCAACATTCGGCGACCGCTTGGCGCCCACCGAGTAGAGGGTCGGCTGCGCAATAGCGCGGCGTGCAATCGGTCGAAAGCGCGAGCCCGCGGTTTGATCCGTGTACCCGGATCACGGCCGCATCGCCGCCGGGCCGGCGGACCGTATCGGCCATCACCATGTGGTCATATTGCTCCCACAGCCACCGTTTGCCCGCCAGGTCAGGCGAGCTGAGCACCCTGTGTAAAGCATCGGCGAGATCTATTTTGACGCCCTCTGCCGGTTCGCCGGCCGGCATGGCCACTTGGGTTGGGTTGGTTGCCGGGAGCGTCCAGGGGCGGTCATATTCCGGTGCGGCATCGGCGAGCGGCGCGATCGGCAGGTCGGCGACGGTGTCGCCGTCGAGCTTGAGCACCATGTGGCCGCCCTCGGTAAGCCGTCCGATCACGGCGAATTCAAGCTCCCATTTCTCGAAAACGCGCTGCGCGACGTCTTCGCTGCCGTCCTTGAGCACCATCAGCATCCGCTCCTGGCTCTCTGACAGCATGATCTCGTAGGGCGTCATCGCAGATTCTCGGGTTGGCACGTGTCCCAGATCGAGTTCAAGCCCGACACTGCCTTTCGATGCCATTTCGAACGCCGACGAGGTGAGCCCGGCCGCGCCCATATCCTGGATCGCGACGATCACATCGGTCGCCATCAGTTCCAGGCACGCCTCGAGCAGAAGTTTTTCGGTGAATGGATCGCCGACCTGTACGGTCGGGCGCTTCTCGTCCGATTGGTCATCGAATTCAGCCGAGGCCATAGTCGCGCCATGAATGCCGTCGCGCCCGGTCTTGGAGCCGACGTAGACCACTGGATTGCCGATCCCGATCGCGCTCGCGTAGAAGATGCGCGCAGCATCGGCGAGCCCGACCGTCATCGCGTTGACCAGGATATTGCCGTTGTAGCTCGCATCGAACGTACATTCGCCGCCCACCGTCGGGACCCCGACGCAATTGCCATAGCCGCCGATTCCGCCAACGACGCCGGCGACCAGATGGCGCGTGCGCGGGTGATCGGGGTCGCCGAAACGCAGCGCGTTGAGGTTGGCGATCGGGCGTGCGCCCATGGTGAAGACATCACGCAAAATGCCGCCGACCCCCGTTGCCGCGCCCTGGTAGGGCTCGATGAACGACGGGTGATTGTGGCTTTCCATCTTGAACACCACCGCCAGACCCTCGCCGATATCGATGACCCCGGCATTCTCGCCCGGCCCGCAGATCACCCAGGGGGCTTCGGTCGGCAGGGTGCGCAACCATTTTTTCGATGATTTATAGGAGCAGTGCTCGCTCCACATCACCGAGAAGATGCCGAGTTCGGTGAGACTGGGCGCACGTCCCAATATTTCCAGAACTTGGCGATATTCGGCCTCGGAAAGCCCGTGCTCGGCGACCAAATCGCCCGTGATCTCGACGACCGGGTCGAGGACGATGTCGTGTTTGACGTCTTGTTTGACATCCTGGTCGATGTTTTGGGTCATGAAAGGGCGGCGACCAACCCGTCGAACAGAGCGCGGCCGTCGGTGCCGCCCAGTTGTTCGTCGGCGAGCCGTTCGGGATGGGGCATCATCCCCAACACGGTACGGTCGCGATTGACGACGCCGGCGATATTGTCGAGCGATCCATTAGGATTGGCGCCTTCGTTGACTTCGCCGCCATCGTCGCAGTAGCGGAACGCGATCTGGTCATGCGCGATGAGGTCCTGATAGGTGTCGGGGTCGACGAAATAATTGCCGTCGTGGTGGGCGACCGGCACTCGGATGACCTCGCCATCTTCATAGTGATGGGTGAACGGGGTCGAGGGGTTCTCGACACGCAGAAACACATCGCGGCAGACGAATTTCAAATCGGTGTTGGGCATCAGGATGCCCGGCAACAAGCCGCATTCGGTAAGGATCTGGAAGCCGTTGCAGATTGCCAGCACCGGCACGCCGGCCTTGGCCCGGGCTACCACCTCGCGCATCGCCGGCGAATGCGCGGCCATCGCACCGGACCGCAGATAGTCGCCATACGAGAAGCCGCCGGGAACGACAATCAAGTCGAGATCAGGCAGCGTCGCTTCGCGGTGCCAGATCATGTCGGGGAGGCTATCGAGGCTTTGGCCGAGCGCGACCTGGATGTCGCGGTCGCAATTGGAGCCGGGAAAGACGATGATTCCGGCCTTCATCGCCTGCTAATCCTCAAGCTCGACCGTGTAGTTCTCGATCACCGGGTTGGCCAGCAGCTTGGTACACATCTCCTCGGCCATCGCCGATGCCGTCTTGCGATCGGTCTCGCCAATCTCGATTTCAAGATATTTCCCCTGGCGCACGTCATTGACGCCGGCGAAACCGAGCGCCGCCAACGCATTGCCGATGGCCCGTCCCTGCGGATCGTGGACCCCGGGCTTCAGAGTTATATGGATGCGGGCTTTCATAGTGTGCTTCGACCGCGTGTGCTTCGACCGCCCAGTCCACTGCGTCCCTTAATACCGCTCAGAACCGCATCAACCTTTGCCGCTCTCCCGCCGGCCTATTGAACGAGTTTGGGACCCTTGCTCTTGATATCGGATACTTCGGTATCGCGCAGGATACCAAGCCGCTTGGCGACCTCGTGATAGGCCTCGGGGATACCTCCGAGGTCGCGGCGAAAGCGATCCTTATCGAGCTTCTCGTTGGTTTCGAGATCCCACAAGCGGCAGCTATCGGGGCTAATTTCGTCGGCCAAAACGACGCGCATCTGGTCGTTCTCGTAAAGCCGTCCATATTCGAGTTTGAAATCGACCAGGCGAATGCCGATGCCGTAGAAAAGGCCGGTGAGAAAATCGTTGATTCGCAGCGAAAGCTGGACGATTTCATCGAGCTCCTGGGGATGCGCCCAGCTGAACGCGGTGATGTGCTCCTCGGAGATCATGGGATCGCCGAGTTCGTCATTCTTGTAGTAGTACTCGATGATCGAGCGCGGCAAGGCGGTGCCCTCTTCGATAGCCAGCCGCTTGGCCAGCGACCCGGCAACGATGTTGCGCACCACCACTTCGACCGGAATGATCTCGACTTCCTTGACCAGCTGTTCGCGCATGTTCAAGCGCCGCACGAAATGCGTGGGCACGCCGATTTCGTGGAGGCGGGTCATCAAATGCTCGGAAATCCGGTTATTGATCACCCCCTTGCCGTCGATCGTGCCCTTTTTCTTATTGTTGAAGGCGGTGGCGTCGTCCTTGAAATAGGCGACCAGTGTGCCGGGCTCAGGTCCCTCAAAAAGCACCTTGGCTTTACCCTCATATAGCTGTCTGCGACGGGCCATTGTATCGATCCACGATGTAAAGGCGCGCGCGGGGGGGGGGGTGATAAAGCG
>Ga0302135_10001378_pt1 | contig 14679 bp, 24 predicted proteins | sample CBN3_surface_MG_FD_203119 | JGI IMG/M metagenome (GOLD analysis project Ga0302135, IMG submission 203119) | Marine microbial communities from Western Arctic Ocean, Canada - CBN3_32.1 | ecosystem: Environmental > Aquatic > Marine > Oceanic | place: Canada: Western Arctic Ocean | collected...
GATCTCTCCAGGACGGTTAGGACCACCCTTTACGTGACGTGTACGTATGGCGACATCTGTAACCACAACGCGGTTTTTTGCTTCGAGGACACGGAGAACCTTTCCAGTCTTACCCTTGTCCTTCCCTGTGGTAATTACGACGCTATCGCCGGCACGGATCTTCACAATACGTCTGGGGCAAGAGATACAATTTTCTGGAAGCCTTTAGCACGGAGTTCACGAGCAACAGGCCCGAAAACACGTGTACCTTTAGGCACTCCTTCTTTTGATACGATCACACAAGCGTTGTCATCGAAGCGGATTCCGCTTCCATCCTTACGCCTAGTGATTTTTTTGGTTCGAACAACAACAGCGCGCTCCACAGACTTCTTCTTTACCGTTCCACGAGGAGCTGCTTCTTTAACAGTCACAACAATTGTGTCTCCAACTGCAGCATAACGACGCTTAGATCCTCCAAGCACCTTGATGCACATAACGCGTTTTGCGCCTGTATTATCTGCCACTGAAAGGGAGGTTTGCGTCTGGATCATTACTCTGACTTGGTAGTAGTTGGCTTTTCAGTTGTCTTGTCATCTTTCTTCGCTTCCTTCTTAGCGGCAGCTTCTTCTGCCTTCTCTTTCACTTTTGCGTCTGCACCTGTCTTCTCGCGGTGAAGGACTTTTTCGATAGCAGCGTCTTCCTTCATATCAGATACCCTTGGTGCTGCTTTTGTGATCTCTGTTACCTGAAAGTACTTGTTCTTAGAGATAGGCTTACACTCTGTAATCACGACCTGGTCGCCAACGTATAGGTCTAGACCATTGTTATCGCAGAGGAACTTCCTGCTGCGGCGGAAACGTTTCTTGTAAATCGGGTGAAATACGTGACGGTCTACAGATACAGAAACTGAACCTGTCATTTTTGCCGATGAAACGGTGCCTTTTTTAGTTCTCATGATTGCTTAGGAGTGCGACCCACATTGGGCAGGGAGGATACAATTTTTTTAGTACTTTGCGAAATGTTTTCGGCATTACTTTGCGCAGTCTTCATACGTGCGAGCTGCTTCTTTGCTCTGACATACTTTGCGCTATCTTTCTCGCTACCCATCTGTACTCCGAGGCGTAGTTTTACTACTGCATGCTCTTGTGTACGGATGTCGCTCTGCAGGTCTGCAGCGGTCATATTATTTAGCTCTTTGGTGGTAGTAGTATTACTCATTATAATCCGATTTTAGTAATTATTTTCGTTTTCATTGGTAGTTTATGACTTGCAAGGCGAAGTGCCTCGCGTGCATCTTTTTCGTCGAGTCCGTCCATCTCGAAGATGATGGTTCCAGCCTTGAGGACAGCGCCCCAGTATTCGAGGTTACCTTTACCAGATCCCATCGGTACTTCTGCTGCTTTCTTTGTGACAGGGTTGTGTGGGAATACGCGGATCCAGATCTTTCCTCCACGAGCGACAGACCTAGTCATTGCTCTACGAGCTGCTTCGATCTGACGTGCAGTGATCTCGCCTGTCACTGTAGTTTTTAAACCAATGTTACCGAAAGCCAAACGGCTTCCACGCCATGCCTTACCCCTCCACTGTCCGCGGCGGCGTTGAACCTTCCTATACTTTATTTTCTTAGGCTCTAACATGATTATTGATTATTAAGGGAACTAAGTGTTGAGGACTGTGCCTGCTGCACTTTCTTAAATACCATTCCTTTGTAGATCCATACTTTGATTCCGATAGAACCGTATGTAGTCGCTGCAGTCTTGCGAGCAAACGTTACGTTTGCGCGAAGGGTCTGCAAAGGGATGTTACCTTCTTTGAATAGCTCTGTTCGTGCGATCTCTGCTCCGTTCAGACGACCTGATACTTTTACCTTTACCCCCTGAGCACCTGCCTGCATTGCTTTCTCGATAGCCATCTTCGCCGCGCGGCGGTATGGCATACGACGCTGAACCTGTCCCTGAATTGTTTCTGCAATAACGTGTGCGTCAGAGTCTGGTGTGCGGATCTCTTGAATGTTTACGTCGAATGCACAGCTGAACTTGCGCTCTAGGTTCTTTTTAAGAAGCTCGATAGATGCACCCTGCTTTCCGATAATCACACCAGGCTTTGCTGTGTGAATAGTGACAGATACACGCTTGCTTCGGTCGATCTCGATCATAGAAATACCAGCATCTGGTAGCTTCTCGTCGATGTAACGACGGATCTTTACGTCATCCAAGAAGAGAGTCCTAAACTTCTTACCACTTGCGTACCATGAGCTTGGCCACGTGTGAGTGATCTTGAGTCTGAAGCCGTTGGCATTTACTTTCTGTCCCATAGTGGGTGGTAGGATGAGGGGAAATTAGGAGTCTGATTTCTTAGGAGTAGTCTTCTTCGCTGCTGGCTTTTTTGCTGCAGGCTTTTTTGTAGACGTAGAAGATTTCGAGGTGGAAGTAGTAGTATCCTTCTTAGTCGTGGACTTACTCTTCGTACTCGTCGACTTCTTCTCAGAAGTCGTGGTCTTTTTTACAGTCTTTTTAGCTGTTTGGGAAGTATTTTGTTGAGAAACACCAAGGGTGAGCTCTATGTGACTCATGAACTTACGCATAGGGCGTACACGTCCACGTGCCATTGGTACTCCTCGGTGGTAACACTGAGCCTTGTTTACGATAAGAGTCTTTACCATCATCATCTGTGGGTCCTGCTTCTCGTTGTGAGATGCGTTCGCCATTGCACTACGGAGCAATCCTTCGAGAAGGCGTGCTGCTTTCTTGTTTGTTCGTTCGAGAGTGTACATCGCATCAGGTACAGACTTGCCACGGATCATCTTGGCGACGAGTTGTGCCTTCTTGGGAGCGATGCGGATAGCTTTGAGTGATGCGTTCATAATAGATTAGAATTGAGTTATGCTTATTTACCAGCCATTTTACCTCCGTGGCCTTTGAATTTAGTAGTCCATGAGAATTCTCCGAGCTTGTGTCCAACCATCTGCTCGGTGATGTAGACAGGAGTGAACTCCTTTCCGTTGTGGACTGCGAATGTGAATCCTACGAACTCTGGTGGAATGTCACATGCACGTGCCCATGTCTTGATGATCTTCTTATCACCAGCTTCAGCCATCTTCATAACTTTTTTGAAGAGCTTTTCGTCAACGTAAGGGCCTTTGGTAAGAGATCTAGACATAGTAGAGGTTAGGAATTATTACTTCTTGCGCTTCTTACGGATACGGCGGCGCATTATGAGTTTATCTGATGCTTTCGTTTTCTTACGAGTCTTTACTCCGAGTGCTCTCTTTCCCCATGGAGTACGTGGTCCTTTTTTGCTTCCAATCGGGCTGTGACCTTCTCCTCCACCATGTGGGTGATCTACAGCATTCATAGACTTACCAAGAACTTGTGGTCGACGACCCATCCAACGCTTTCGTCCAGCTTTTCCAACACGGATAAGGCTGTGCTCACCGTTGCTGACAACACCGATAGTCGCTGTACATTCCTTACGGACTTTACGGACTTCGTTACTTGGAAGCTGAAGTATTGCGTGATCTTTATCGATTCCGACGAGAGTGGCAGATGTTCCTGCACTTCGTACCATTTCCCCTCCTTTACCAATGTGCATTTCAACGTTGTAGATCTTGTAACCTGTTGGAATGTTCTGCAATTGCATTCTGTTTCCTGGCTTTACCTTTGTGCGCTCTCCAGAGACGATAACGTCTCCGACGAGGATTCCTTCAGGGGCAATGTGGTAACGCTTGTCACCGTCTGCGTATACAACAAGGATGATACGTGCAGTTCTGTTTGGATCATACTCAAGAGCTTTTACTGTTCCTGGGACTCCTGTCTTGTCCATACGCTTGAAGTCGATATCACGGTAGAGACGCTTGTGTCCTCCTCCACGGTGCCTTATTGTAATACGACCTGTAGACTTACTTCGTCCATTGATACGCCTCTTACCCTTTGTAAGACCACGTTCAGGACGCTTTTTTGTCAGACCGGTGAAGTCTGCAAATGTCATCGTTCGACGACCGGGGCTCGTTGGTTTAACTTTTTTGATAGGCATTATACTTTGAAGTTAGCAATATCGAGTGGCTTACTCTTCTTTGAGAGTGTCACCATAACTTTTTTGAAAGGCTTTCTTTTCGTTACTACTTTTCCACGACCGACTGCGCGAGTCTTACTTGGCATTCGCATGACGCGTACACTTGTTACCTCTACGTCGTAGAACTTTGTGAGAGCATTTCGTACATCAATCTTTGTTGATTTTGGCGCAACACGGATAGTGTATGTGCGATCGACACCCTTTAGGCGTTCAGCCTTCTCGGTAACGATAGCGCCGATGACAACTTGAGAGAGTTCCATTATGTAGTAGCAGTAGTAGAAGTAGTAGTTTTCTTTTTAGGTGCTTCTTCAGTCTCTGTCTTTGTTTCCTTTCCGTGGATCTCCTCGAGCTTCTTGATTGCATCAACCATGAAGACGATTTGACGGCTACCGAGTACATCCAAAGGATTTAGGTACTGGGCCATGACTGTGCGTACATTTGGAATGTTACGGACAGAGAGGTTAACAGAGGCATTGTTGTCTGCAGTGACGATGATGATCTTTCGACCAAGTTCCACTGGCATCTTTTCGAGCATCTTCTGAGCATCCTTAGTGTTGATTGCTTCTGGGTAGCTTTCGAGTCCGAAGATTGCTCCATTCTTAACCTGTAGAGACAAGCTGCTGACAAGAGCTGCACGACGCATCTTCTTAGGCATTTCTAGTGTGAAGTTTGCGTTGCTCTTTGGTCCGAAGGCTTTGTTACCTCCACGAACGACTGGGCTGCGGATCTGTCCACGACGTGCCCGTCCTGTTCCCTTCTGTTGGTAGAGCTTACGAGTAGAACCTTGGACTTCTCCACGGCTCTTCGTGTGCGCAACAGTGTTACGTACGTTACCCTGCTGGCGAATAACTGCCTGGTGCATAAGCCCCTCATTGATATTTGCTTCGAAGAGATCCTTCGGCAATGTAGCCGTTCCCTTCTTGGCGCCTGTGGAGGTGTATACATCAATAGTCATTATGCAACTGGAGTATCTGAACTAAGAGTAACGAAGATGCGGCATCCATTTGGTCCAGGGACTGGTCCCCTTACCGCGATAACGCCTTTTTCTTCATCGATTTCCATAATTGTTCGCTTTTTAAGTGTGATTGTGTCGTTTCCCATTCGTCCTGGCATTTTCTTTCCTTTCATTACACGTCCTGGGAATTCGCACATACCGATAGAACCTGGCTTCCTGTGGTGATGTGAACCATGAGTTTCAGGACCACGAGAGAAGTTGTAACGCTTGATAACCCCCTGGAACCCTTTACCCTTAGAAACACCTGTTAGGCGAACCTTAGCGTCCTTCTCGAAGCCAACGTGGTTGAGCTCTGTACCAGCATCTAGGCCGTCTAGGCTATCAACTCTCCATTCTTTGATTTGGCTGTATTTAGTGTGCTCGTTTCCTTTACGTGTCCTCCACATTTTTGGATTGATTCCAAGGACAACAGCGTCGTATCCGTCCTTATTCTTAGATTTTGTACGAATAACGTGGTTAGGCTCTACTTGTAAGTAGGTAACAGCAACTGCTTCACCATTTTCAGTGAAGACTCGTGACATGCCTAGTTTTGTACAGATTCGTCCGTTACACATAATATCTTGGAGGTTCCTCTGGTTCGCTTGGTCTTTTAGACGGCGGACTAGAACACAAGTACGTTATAAAGTGGGGGGAATATAAAGAGTAGAGGGGTATGGGTCAATAAAAAGAGTTGTTTCTTTTCTTACTATAAGTAGCTTCGCTTCTCTCTTGCCCCTTTTGCCTTGATGCAAAAGAGGCGAAAAAATCAATGCAGACTGAACGAGAGAGATTCGTCCTCAAACATGCAGTCTGCAAAAACGAGCGTCCGACACTGTAGTATGGACGAAGATCACACCGCCTTACTCGTGTTTAGCGACGAAGAGCTAAGTTGCCGCAGCAAGCTTAGTCGAGGAGCGCACGCTTAGTCCTCTCTTTATTTCTTCGTTCATATCAGTGGCGAAGATTTTTGGTTACTTTTGATCTTTCAAAAGTTACAAAGAGATAGCGAAGCCTATTGCTGCAATATCTTTTGTATGACAAATGCTATACAATGTCATACATTCCCCAAACTAACCATGCCAGAAACCGATGCAATACTATCAACAAGAATCTCCCCTCGTATAAAGCTAGCCGCAGAACGCCAAAGTAAACGCGACGAGCTGTCTCTAAGTGATGTCACTCGCATGCTCCTTAAAGCTTATGCCAAAGGAGACATCAAAATCAGCGTGTCGCAATAGTCTCTACGACTCCATCTTTATATGTCTTGGTCTTTGCGTTACTAAACTTTGGCAGCGGCATCGAAATCCCTGAACCAAGTGCTACTGGCATTTCAAATATCATATATGTATCAATAAGATCTGCCTTAACGCACTGCGCAACAACACCTGCACCACCAAGTAGCCAGACGTCTTTGATCCCATAGCTATGGAACCAATGGTTTTTACGAAGTCGTGATATCCGTAGTCCTCACCGTCTTTACCAAACTCTTCTAGCCACTCTACTCCCCCATCTGCCGTAGCAATAAAGCCATCTTTGCTGGTAGCGATATAGAGAACGAGTTTTGACATAGAAATAGCATACATAAAAACAGGACACCCCACCCAGAGTGCCCTCTTTATCAGTGACAGTAGTTTCTTAACTGCAACCACAACCATCTTGCTCTTCTGCGCTTTTCTCAGCACATTTCTCAGCGCCCATCTCTTTGCACTTTTCAGCACATTCCTTGCACTTGTCGCAAGTACAACCTTCTGGACACTTCTTGCTCTCATTAGAGCAGCTTTCGTCCTTATTTGAACAACATCCCATAAATATGTGGGGTAGGAAATAACATGACTAATTGTATCTAAGTCGGTTACTTTTGTAAAGTGACTTTACTATAGTAATTAAGTAGTCTTCTGCATCGAAATAGTGTATTATAGCTCATATGCCTAAGAAAAAGCCATCCTCGTGCGATTGCCCTATCTATGGGATTATCGATTTTTGTTCTAAAAAGTGGGCTATGCACATTTTGCGATGCGTTGCAGACGAAAATAGCATGCGTTTTTGTGAGATCAAGGAAGCACTTCCAGAGATCAACTCTCGCATTCTCTCGGAGCGCCTTACAGAACTAGAGGAAGAAGGACTGATAAAGAGAAAAGTGACAGACGGGAAGCCTATTTGTATTGAATATAGTATTACTGAAAAGGGATCTGACCTTCAGAGTGTCTTTAAGGGGTTTTGTAAATGGGGGCAGAAATGGAAATAAAAAAGTATTAAGGGATGAGTATTAAGTATTATGGGAAATTCTTTGCGGATCACTTGTGCCCCTAATACTTACCCCTTAATACCTAATACTTATTTTATGCCCACAAATCCAACCAAACCCCAGCATAATGCACAACAACGTACAAAAAGAAGATGTAGCCAGCAACTGCGGCAAATAAACTGACAAGAACTGTATTGATAATCTCTTTCTGATGCCTCTTCGCTGTATCCAACGTACACACTCCTTTCTTACGAAAGTGCAGCACGAGTGCGATGACTAACAAAAGAAGACCAACACTGCGGAAGATCCATTTGTTCTCTCCATATAAAGTATCTGCCAGCGAGCTTGCGAACGTCACAGTACTCAGTCCCAGTAGCACAATCACAACAGAGCTAAGGCAACAAAGCGATGCTCCGACTACTGGTAGCCATGTGAGTTTTAAGATTTCTTTTAGTTTCATACGTGTAGTATAGCAGTGATATAGATTACGAGTCACACTCACCCCACAGTCCAACACCAACTCTCTGAGCTTTGAGCTCAACTCCTTTATACTCCTCTGCACGTGGATGCTCGAACCACGGATAATTTCTAGCATATCCATCATGAAGAAGTTGTAAGCCAATATCTACACCATCGATATGAACGTATCGAAGTAATCGATCATACTTATCACGGTCATCCCCTGGTTGTTCTTGTAAGACAATTTCTACATCAGAAATAAGCTTTCGCAGATACATTGTTGCTTCATCAAAATAACATTCTTCGTATTCTGGTGTATCAATCCCGATGATGCGAACTGTTTCCTCTGTTCCATCCTTTAAAAGCACTTCAATAGTATCGCCATCTATAATGCGGTAAACAGTAGATGATTCTGGGATAAACGGTGCATTAAAAACGTCTGACTGCGACGAACAACTTGTAAGAAGTATTGCCCACAGAGTAATGCATATAGATCGGTTCATACCGCAGAGTATAGCAGGAACTCTTATTGACCTTTCGATAGCTAAAGCAGAGGATACATATAGACGATCTTTTCATCTCTGTACAAGGAGGCAGTCATGCCACAGCTAAAAAGTACGGTCCCACTCGGGATCCTCAGCCTCTGCTTGATAGTCATTGGTTGCTTTGGCCTAATTTTCTTCCCGGAGCCGGGAGTCATTTGTCTTGTTGCTGGAATCTGCCTTGCCATCTGGACTGCAGGTAACGAGCAAGTACAACAAAGCCCTACTCCGCGGAAGGATCGGAAATGGTGAAGGGTCATCACTAAAAGCGCGTCTATCTTCGGATCGGCGTGCTTATTGTACTTTCATACCGCTCCTACACTTTTACTGCAGCACCAATTTTTTCGTTAAGGAACTGCGTAAATACCTCTCGGGCCTCTTCGATATTTAGCACGTCGTTATCAATGAGAAGTGACGGGTTTTCTGGTGCTTCGTACGGACGGTCAGAAGCGTCGAGCCCACTTCGTTTGATGTACACCCACGTTGGGTCGCACATAACTTGAAGCTCTTCACGGACAGACTGAAACGGTGCAATAACTGATACCAGTACAAGGTAACCACTATCCCGAAGTAGTGCTGCAAGGCGTGCAACACGCATGTTATGTTTTCGCCTATCCTCTGGGCTAAACCCTTCATCACGTGAAATAGATTCACGCATCTCGTCTCCGTCTAAAACAATCACTCTTCTTGCAAGAGGATGTGATGGGTCTAGTTGATCATTACAGTATTCGCGTAGTGCAAATGTCAGTGTTGTTTTTCCAGCACCGCTATTACCTGTTAACCACACTATAGGAAACCTGGCTGTAGTTTGAGATTGCATCGGAGAAGTATTAATGGATAATTATTATGTATTAAGGGATTATTTTACCTTTAGATGCGCTTCTTTGTCATATGTTTTTCCTGCGTCGTCGTAGAGTTTTTTTCGAATGTCTGTTGCAGAAATGTTTTCTGTCTTTTCATCTAACTGAATGAGCTCGTACCCAACATCGCGACCAATAAATACTGTAAGTTCTGCACCTGGGTCTGTAAATGCCTGTATCTCTACCTGGTCTGCATCTGGAAATGCTGCGCGGATCATTGCCTTACGTTTTTCAAAGTCGAAAGGGTTCTTTTCTGTCTTCTCTGTTTCACGCATCATGACAATGCACCTTTCGCATGTCTGCAGAATCTTTTCAATGCACTTTTTGTGACCATCATGAAATGGCTGGAACCGGCCGACGAAGAGTCCTGTTTTCATAGATTTTTACTTTATTACCGCTTTAGGAAAAAAGCAATTGATACTTTCAGATAACCAATCTCCTGCTATGATTAAAGCCATGTTCTGGACAGAAGAATTCACTGAGCAAATAAAAGAGCGCTTCCATAAAAAAATTGCGGAAGGGTCCCCTCTTATTATCCGTGATGAAAAAACATTATCTGGTCGCGTTCATGTTGGATCCCTTCGTGGGATTGTATTGCATGGGCTTATTTCTCAGGTGCTTACAGAGAATAAGGTCGCCAATCAGTTCCTATTTGAACTAAACGACAACGACCCAATGGACGGACTCCCTATTAATATTGATCAGGAGAAATTCGCTCCGCATATGGGAAAACCACTCTTTGCTGTTCCTCCGGTTAACGAAGGAGATGAAAACTTTACAACAGGCTTTGGAGAAGAGTTAAAAGTAGCTGTTGCTCCTATGGGCCTTCCTATCGAGTGGTATCACTTACGTCCGTTATATGTTGCTGGAAAGTTTAACGAAGTCATTCGTGAGGCACTGGACGGTGCTGCTCGTATTAGAGAGATCTATCAAGAAGTAAGCGGAGGTGGAAAGCCAGACGACTGGTTTCCTCTCAATGTTATTTGCCCAATATGTGGAAAGATTGGGACAACGAAGGTGACAGCATGGGACCCTTCGCAAGGCTCAGGGCAAGTCACCTATGAGTGCAAGAAGAACTACGTGAAATGGGCAGAGGGATGCGGACACCAAGGAACAATGAGTCCTTTTGATGGCAACGCAACACTACCATGGAAGCCAGAGTGGGCTGCAAAATGGAAAGTAATGGGAGTCGATATTGAAGGAGGGGGTAAAGACCACTATGCAGCTGGAGGATCACGTGAAGTCGCTGCAAAAATCTCTACAGAAGTATTCAATTACCCCACGCCATTCGACATTTCATACGAATTCTTCAACTTCCAAGGAAAGAAAATGAGTGCAAGTAAAGGACTAGGAGCTTCTGCAAAGGAAGTGTCCGATTTACTACCACCGAAAATCCTTAAGTTCTTGATGATCCGTAAGGAGCCACGTCAGCCAATCGATTTTGACCCAGAAGGAAAGACCTTTCCAAATCTATTTGATGAATATGACCGTTGTGCAGAACATTTTTTCAATAGACATGCAGAGCCATTTGAAGGATATGCACGACCATTTGCCCTTGCACAAACAGATCTCTCTAAAGAACCTGAAGACCTGTGGGAAATGCGCTTCCAAGCACTAAGCTTCGTCGTACAAATGCCACACCTAGATGTTGAAGTAGAAGCAGCAAAGCTTAAAGGATCAGCGCTAACAGATGCCGAAAAATCTGCTCTTCATGAGAGAGCTTCGTATGTAAAGAAATGGATAGATGCCTTGGCACCTGCTGAATACAAGTTTGTCATTCAGGACAGTGTTCCAGCAGACTTGGAACTAAGTGATAACCAGAAAGAGGCGCTGCATGCACTTGGAAAAAGACTTGGTGACCTCAAGGAATGGAGTGGTGAGACAGTGCATGACAAGATTCACCGTACAAAAGAAGAGTTTGAACTTACTCCTAAAGAAATATTTCAACCGCTCTATCGCATCTTTATGAATAGAAAGAGTGGACCACAGGTTGGCTGGTTCTTGAGCACGCTCGCCCAAGAGAAGGTTTCTTCTATGCTCATAAATGCTTCCTCTTTATAATATGACTCTCCTTCTAGAACACGCAGACTACGGACATTTACTCCCAGCAGCCCACGGCCTTCTTGAGCAACATGCAGATGCAACAAAGGCTCACCTCGTTGCAACTGGTGCCGCGATGGAAGCGCTCGCAAAGAAATTTGGAGGCGATACACAAACATGGAAAGTAGCTGGCATGCTTCACGACCTCGACTGGGATCAGCTTGATAAAGACTATGAAGCACACTGCGGCGATACACTCGACAACTTACTAAAAACTATCGACGCGCCTGCAGAACTTCTCGGAGACATTCGAGCCCACTACCAAGCCAAATACGGAGAAGACTATCCTTTGGATACGCAACTTCGAAAGTGCTTGTACTGTGTCGATGAGCTAACGGGGTTTATTATTGCTGTCACACTGGTACGTCCAAGCAAAGCAATTGCTGATGTCGAAGTGAAGAGTGTGAAAAAGAAACTGAAAGACAAAGGGTTTGCCGCCCAGGTAGATCGTGCACAGATTGGTGCATGTACAGAACTTCTGGACATGGAGCTCGATGAATTTATCCAAATAGGTAGCGGATGATTTGGGCCTGTAATGATCACCTCATGCCCTCCTCTTTCTGCCGATATTGACCTGCGTTCTGCAGAGGAGTTGCAATTGTTGGACTCGTTTTCTCGAATTGATACATCTCAATTAATGGATCGAATAGAAAGTGATACATCCCGTTACAAGAAAGACAATGGGAGGTTTAATCTTTGTGATGCAATCGTACTGCATTGCATGATGCGCACCGTACAGCCGAAACGAATAATAGAAATAGGGTGTGGAATGAGTAGTTGCATGATGCTTGATACGAATGAACAATATTTTAATAATTCGATAGACTGTACTTTTATAGATATTGACCTCTCTGCATTTCATACGTTCTGTAGAGCAGGTGACATTGTGGGCAATACTGTTACCGAAAGTCCAATACAAGATACAGACATAGCAACATTTACAGCACTGCGAGAAGGTGACATTCTTTTTATAGACTCATCACATATTTATCAGCCAGGAAGTGATGTATTCGACATTATTCATCGCATTCTCCCAGTATTGCGTCATGGTGTTTACATTCATGTTCATGATGTGTTTTATGACCTTCAGTATCCAGTTGAATGGAATAATACTGAGTGGAATGAACAAAAAACCATTTTTCATATTCTCCAGAGTAAACCTCAATACCACGTGCAATTTTTTACCTCTTACATGGCACACAATTATCCAGATATTTTTAGGCAAACATTCCCATCACTTGTGCATACTGCAGGAGGCAGCCTCTGGCTGAAAAAAAATATGCTATAACACTTTTCTATGCCATCATTACCCATTGTTATCACTGGCACAGGTCGATCTGGGACGACATTCCTTACTCATACTTTTGCAAAAGCTGGATATGATGTGGGTGATGTTCCTCTTCATCTCATAGGACATGGGAAACGAGCAAGTGGCGGTGGGCTTGAATGGACTCGATTTAGTCAGCTCAATCAAAAGATATTCCACAAGCTAGGAAAAGGTGAACATCCTATGGATATCGCTAATGAAATTCGTCCAGAGATTCCAGAACACTTTCCTCAGGTTATAAAGCACCCACTGTATATATTTACCTTTCATGTTTGGGAATTGGCTGGATACATTCCAGAACATATTTTTCTCTGCATGCGAAATCCAGATGCAACGAAATCATCTTTCCGAAAAGCATTTACTGATAAACCATATATTGACCGTCACTTATGTGCTGCATATGCACTACAAGCTCATTCGCTTGAGCGTGGCACACCTATAACACCCGTAGTGTATCCACGCATTGGTCAAGATGCAGAATATGCCAATACTACGTTGCATCCGTTCATAGAAAACGCATCGGATATTATTCACACTATTTGGGATTCATCACTTCATACTTGTACAGAAAACACACAAACTGTGTTGCATCAACAGATGATAAATATTAAGTAATGCCTATAGAATACACTGGAGATCTGATAGTATTCATCTCCTTATTACCACTGTCATTCTTCTTTTTGTATGCATAGATTTTGGAACCATATTATTCAGGCAATGTGCCAATTACTTCAGCCACAGAGTATTGTTGAAATTGGTGTAGAGGAAGGGAAAAATACAAAGAACCTTCTCGATTATTGTAAAGATCATAATGCAGTCCTTCATGCAATCGATCCCTCTCCTCGTGTAGATGTAGGTCAATTGCAAAATGAGTATGGCGACAGTTTTATCATGCATCAAAACCTTAGTCTAAATGTACTTGGTACGATTAGCCCTATTGATATGGTACTGATCGATGGTGATCACAACTGGTACACGGTCTATAACGAACTGAAGATCCTTGAAAAGAGTGCACAGCGTACTGAAGATTTTCCACTCGTACTACTGCACGATGTTCAATGGCCGTATGGAAGACGCGATGTCTATTATGATCCACAAAATATTCCTGAGATCTATCGACAACCGTGTCGTCAGCAAGACATACCTACTGAAGGGAGCTTGGATGAGGATTGTGGCACAAATAGCACTATGAATAATGCAGTCTATGAAAACAACATTCGCAATGGTGTAAAAACTGCTATAGAAGATTTTTTGCAAGAAACCCCTCTTGACCTTCACTACAAAGAAATAGATGGGATGCATGGCCTTGGTATTATTATGAACCCACGTCACTCCTTACTGCTTGCACCTCTGCTTTCTGAAATGACTGCGTCTCCGAGAATGCATATGCATATAGACAAAATTGAGAAAGAACGCTGTCAACTTGCAAATATTTCAACCCAATCGCAGGCTGAGCTCCATACATTAGGCAATGCTCACACTCATATACAAGATGCATTTTTGCGTCTACGAGAAGCGTACAGTACCTCCGTAAAAAAAATCGTAATGCTTGAACAACTCCAAGCTGATAACATCGCACTACAACAATCGCTTGCGGATTTAGGCTCGGAGAATATGCATTTGCAACAATCGCTTGCGGATTTAGGCTCGGAGAATATGCATTTGAAAAAAGAGTTATGTACCGAGAGGCAGCAATATGCACACATTCTGCAAACACTCAGCTGGCGAAGTACAAGAATCCTTCGGTTTGTAGGATCACTCACTCGTACAATGCGTTCTCGATAACGGATATGTCATACGATATGCATACTACAGGCAATAATAATTCTGCTCCTATTAGTATTATCATTCCTATTCATAATGCATTTTCACATGTGAAGCAATGCATAGACAGTGTTCTGAAATATACACTGCATCCGGATTACTCACTTGTTCTTATAGATGATGCCAGTACGGACAAAAATATTTTAGAGTACCTTGCATCTGTTCAGTCTCAACACTCCACACGTGTCACTGTTATTACATTAGAAGAAAATGTTGGCTTTGTGCAGGCGGTAAACCATGGCTTTCGGCAGACACAAGGCCGTGATGTTGTCCTGCTT
>Ga0302135_10001379_pt1 | contig 14677 bp, 12 predicted proteins | sample CBN3_surface_MG_FD_203119 | JGI IMG/M metagenome (GOLD analysis project Ga0302135, IMG submission 203119) | Marine microbial communities from Western Arctic Ocean, Canada - CBN3_32.1 | ecosystem: Environmental > Aquatic > Marine > Oceanic | place: Canada: Western Arctic Ocean | collected...
CGTTTTGTCGCTGAGCGGATCCCGGGATGTCAGGCTACCTTCCTTGAGGGTGCCGGCCACCTGTGGCTGTTCGAGAATTTCGACACGGTGTTCGATGCACTGACCAAACAGGCGGTCGTTTAACTCACCTACCATTGGCGGCTCCCGGTCGGTCGGCTAGGCTCTCGTTAAAGCTGGCCTCGCGGAATGGCGGGGCGGCGTAACGCCTGGCGTTGAATAAAGGGGAGATACAAATGAGCGACGATCTGCACTACATCACCGCGACCGAGGCCATCGAGCTATTCAAAGCCCGCAAGCTATCGCCGGTTGAACTCATGCAGGCGATGATCGAGCGAATCGAGGCGATCAACCCACAGCTCAACGCGTTCACCTATACGTTCTTCGAGCGTGCGCTCGAGCAGGCGAAAGCCGCCGAGGACGCCTACGCAAAGGCTGACAATGTGCGGCCACTTGAAGGCGTACCGATCGTCATCAAAGATCTGCACGCGGTCGCCGGCGAGATCACCACGATGGGCTCCAAGGCTTTCGCCGACAATCGACCCGAGAAGAGTGCGCCGACGGTCGACCGCTTGCTCAAAGCCGGCGCCATCATGCATGCGCGTTCGACGACGCCGGAGTTTGCTCATGGCCCCTACTGCAAAAGCGATCTGTGGGGCGTGTCGCGCAATCCCTGGAACACCGATCTGTCGCCCGGCGGTTCCAGCGGCGGCGGCGCGGCGGCCGTAGCAACGGGCATGTCGGTGTTGGCCGATGGCACCGACGCCGCCGGCTCGATCCGCAATCCGGCCGCCCAATGCGGCATTTTTGGGTATGACCCACCGTTCGGCCGCAACCCGCTCGACACCGGCCTGCCTCGCGAATCGTTCCTGCACTATGGCCCGATGACACGCAGCGTCGCTGACGCCGCGCTGATGCAAAACGTAACCGCGGGACCTCACCTCGACGATGCCTGCAGCATTCGTCCCAAACTTGAAATTCCCGACGTCCTGGAGCCGATCAAGGGCTGGAAGATCGCGTTCTCGATGGATCTTGGTTACTTCGAAGTTGACGAGGAAGTGCAGAAAGTAACGCGGCAAGCCGCCAAGGCGTTCGAGGAGCTGGGTTGCACCGTCGAGGAAGTCGATGTGGGCTGGAATTTCAGCGTGCTCGACGCGCAGACGACATTTCAGGAGACCCTGCTGGCGGCGCTCGGCGGCGATATCTACCCGCGCTGGAAGTACGAAATGGACGCGATGGTGCGGGTCGGGATCGAACGCGGCCTGCAGCTCAGCGCCAAACGCTACTACGACATCAACTTCGTGCGCGGCAAGATGTACGAGACGCTGGGGCCGATCCTCGAGGAGTACAACGTGCTGCTATGCCCGGTGCTGGCTCTGCCCAGTCTACCGGCGGTGCACGACCTGCTCGATACCAGCCTGCGGATTAACGGCAAGCCAATCACTTACGGCAATCAACCCGGCGACAAATGGCTGCATTGGCAAATGAGCTACCCCTTCAACATGGTGCCCGAATGCCCTGTAGCGGCCGTGCCGGCTGGTTTCATCGCGGCGGGAGTCCCGATCGGCATGCAGATCGTCGGCCAGACCTATGATGATATCTCGGTGTTTCGGGCGGCCGCCGACTACGAGCGCGTGCGGCCGTGGCGCGATAGACATCCGCCGATGTAGGGCGCTTTGATAACGCCGCCTGACACGCTTGCTAGATTCCTGACCGCAGGGCTATGAAAGGAGCAAGTAATGGTGAAGCAAACGAGCGGTTCGGGGGTGATCATTCCGACCCTGCGCTATGCCGACGCTGCCGCGGCTGTTGAATGGCTCTGCACGGCGCTGGGTTTTGCCAAACATCTCGTAGTGCCGGGCCCGAATGGAACAATTGCACATGCGCAGCTCACCTATCGCAACAGCATGATCATGTTGGGATCGATCGGCGAGGGCGGCGGCGAATACGATCGGTTGATCCAACAACCAAGCGAAGTCGGCGGCGCGTCGACCCAGGCGCCCTACGTGATCGTCGACGACGTCGACGCACACTGTTCGCAAGCGCGGTCAGCGGGCGCGGAGATTGTTATGGAACCCTCAGATCAGAATTACGGCGGGCGTCATTACGCCTGTCGCGACGTCGAGGGACACCTCTGGAACTTCGGGCCGTATGACCCGTGGGCAGAGGCAATTTCGCAATACTGAATCGCCTGAATAACGCCAAAGACTTGGCCGCTTTTAAAACTAGCCGCTTCTAAAACCAGCCTATGCTCTGATATCGAAGTTTCGAAAGCGTCCGCGATTGAGGGCCGGTTGCCGCGAATTGGCCGCGTCGCGTCGGGCGCGCGCTTCGGCCAAACCGACCGAACGGGTCCGCGCCAGTTCAATTCGAGACCGCTCGGTAAGATCCGGCGTGGTTCGAGCTGGAGGCTCAAACTCCGGTACCGTTGCCGATACTACGATCGGCCCTGTGGGGCCTATAGCTACCATTTCGCTCGCCTAACGCGGCAATATCGGAATACTTCCAACATTCCACACGCGGTTGTTTTGTTATGCTGAAAATATAGCACAAAACAGGCCGCTTGGCCCGCTCAACGTGGTCTGCTTGGTCACCGCCGACGGTCACAAAGGATAAGCAAATGAAGGCAGATCGAATTAACCCCTACGACGCAGCCCCCACAGCCATGAAGGCGATGCAAGGGGTTCAAGCGTATATCCACAAATGCGGGCTTGAGCACTCGTTGATCGAACTGGTGAAAATGCGCGCATCGCAGATCAATGGCTGCGCGTTTTGCCTCGACATGCACAGCAAGGATGCGCGCGCGGCCGGCGAGACCGAACAGCGGCTCTATCTGCTCAATGCGTGGCGCGAATCAACGTTGTACACCGCTCGCGAGCGCGCCGCACTCGGCTGGACGGAGGAACTCACGCTCATCGCCGATAGTCATGTCGGTGACGACTTGTTCGAGCAGGTAGGGCGCGAATTCTCGGATGCCGAAGTGGTTAACCTGACGACCCTCGTCGGGCTGATCAACGCCTGGAATCGGTTAGCCATCTCGATGCGCTATCAGCACGGCTGACCGGGCCGAACGTCGCGACTAGAGCTCAGGCTTCTGACCGATGACCTTGCGGCCCTGGTTGATAGCGCGGAGGTACTCAATCCCCTCAGCCGCGATCGCTTCACTAGGCAGATCCCTGCCGCCGTCGGCTTCGATGCCACCCATATCAACCCAGGTTGAGTAGATGTGGCGGGTGCGCTCGGTGACAATGCCAGCCTGAACCAATGTTTTAACCAACACGCGCATGACATTGGTTTCTTTGCGCAGCTCGTTGCGCCGATAACTATCGCCGTAGACCTCTCGACAGGCTTCGCGCGCCCATTCCCAATCGAGCCCGAACTGTGGATAGATCGTGCGCTTTTGGCGGATATTCATCATGTTGAACAACAAGGTCTCGAAGCACTCCGCGGCCCAATCTTCGATCCGATTATGCTCGGCCGGCGATAGCGTCGGCATCGTGCGCTCGGCCCAAATCTTACCGAAGCGATGGTGGAAGGCTTCATCGGTCATTACCAACTGAGTCAGACGTTTGAGCAGCGGGTCGTTGGTTTGGGCATGGAAGTAAGCAAACGTGCCCATCGCCAACCCCTCGACCAACATCTGCATGCCGATCAACTTCTTGTAGACCTCCGGCGCGGCCACGAGTTCGGACAGAAGGTCGCCCAGGGTTTCGCCCACGGGATAGGGCTTGCCCCAGCGCACCGCGAGATAACGCGCGAATGCAGTGACATGGCGGGCCTCTTCGCGCACCTGATTGGCCGCGTATTCCTGGGCGCCCGGGTCTTTGAGGATCTGACACAGATTGGCGCTCAGCGACAAAGCGCCTTGTTCGCCGTGAAGAATATTGGACAGGCCCCAACGCACGCTCTCATTGGCAAGACGAATTTGTTTACCTTCGTCGAGTCGGTCAGCAACCGCGCTATTGAGCTCGGGCACGGTATCGCGCGGCATAACGTAATCGCGTGTGACATCGAAGGCGGTGTCAAAGTCGAGATCGGCGGTACCCATCGGATCCCAGAAATGGTCGTGGGCCGCTGAAATTATCTCGTCGAACGCCCCAGTTCGCTGCCCGTAGCGTTCGACGTCCAACATGGCCGGAAATTCGTCGGCACGAACGGTGTTGTAGATGGGATCGTGGGTTATGTGCTTGGCCATGCCTAGCCTGCAGACTTAGTCCGACATCCCGGTCATATGGTTGCTCTCCCCGCCAACATCAATTTCGGATCATAGCCCGGATTGGCTGTGCACGGGGCGTCGCCCTCAGCGCTCGCGGTAGAACTGAATAAGGTCGAACGAGGGTACTGTGTGATCTGATGCGGTAATCAGAGTGTGCGCTTGGCCGCGATGATGTGTTTGGTGGTTGAACACGTGGACCAGAACTTCGTCAAGCGGTTGCTCGAAACGATCGCCTTGCATGTTGGCATAGTGCAAGGTGCCGGCGATCACAGCGTCATCAAGGCTGTCGAAATACGAAATAAGACGGGCGTCCTCGGCTTCGCGCGCCGCGGTTAGGGTGGACAGATTGTCATAGAGAATGGCATCGAGTCGATCAGGTGCGTCCCCCTCGCCGGTGATACGGTGCAGCCAGATTCTGTCTCCGAGCAGGATGTGATTTAGCGTGTTGTGCAGCGAGCCAAAGAACGCACCGCGATTGGCGTGGTAGTCGGACTCAGATAGTTCAGCCGCCACTGCGTAAACAAGACGATTGGCCCATTGGTTGTAGCCCGCGAGCATCTGAAATTGTGTTTTCATCGTCGTTCCTCTCGTTTTGGCAGTTGGATCCAACCCCGCCTCACCAGGCGACCTTTCGTGCACATTACGCATCGCACTTTGTTCAAAGAAACGGTTGACGCTTGCACACACAACCAAAATGCTTGAGGACGGCTAAACGATTGGACTGTGAGGGAGGCTCGCCATGGCGCAACAGGCCAAACCTATACGTTGGGAAGAGCTGAGCTGGGAGGAGGTCGGTGCTCTGCGCGAGAGCGGTATCGATACGGTGATCCTGCCGATCGGCGCCACCGAACAACACGGGCTGCATTTGCCGACCGGCGTTGATTCGTTTTCGGTGGTTGCGGTCGCTGAGGCAACCTCGGCGCGAACGGGTATCCCGGTGCTGCCGCCCCTGCCCTATGGCTGCTCGATGGGCCATTCGACCAAATGGCCGGGCACGCTGTCGCTGCGTCCAGAAACATTAGCCAAGGTGATGCTCGAGCTTGCCGAATACGTTCACGCGTCTGGTTTTCGACGCATGTTGATGCTGAACGGCCACGTCACCAATTGGGCGCCGCTGCGCTGCGGCTTGGAGAATATCCGCACCGACATTCCAGAATTGCGCATCGCGTTGCGCTCGGTGTGGGAGATCAGCCAGGAGGTGTTCGACTTTTATCATGCCGATGGCGGCACCAACTGGCATGCCAATGATGCCGAAACCTCGATCATGCTGCACCTGCGCGAAGATCTAGTGCATATGGATAAAGCGGTCGACGAACCTGATACCGGCGCGAGTTGTTTCTATTCGTACACCGTCGACAAGGAGAGCGAGCACGGTGGCGTCGGCAAACCGACCCAAGCGAAGGCTGCAACCGGACAATGGCTGCTGGAAAAATGCGCGGAATCGCTTGCTGATCAGCTAACCCGCGCCATGGTTGAAGATATTCCGCTTACCGAATACCAAAAGACCGCGGCAACAATCGCGGCCACATAGTTGATTGGGGAGGAACCGACCGATGCTTAACCCTGAGGGAATGTCGACCAGCGGCCTTTACGACGAACTGGAACGCCGCAGCGTGAAGTATTTGCTCCCGAGCTATGTGGACATGCATGGCGTGTCGAAGAGCAAGATGGTGCCGCTCACGCATATGAATCAGATGATGGCGGGTTCCGAGCTATGCACCGGCGCCGCGCTCGATGGCATACCCCAGGAGATTCATGACGAGGAGGTTTCAGCGCACCCCGATGCAGCCTCGTGCATGATCCTGCCCTGGCAAAACGACGTCGCCTGGTTCGCCAGCGATCTGTGGTGCGAGGACAAGCCGTTTGAACCGTGCAGCCGTAACATCATGAAGCGCACGCTGGATCGGCTGGCCGACGCCGGTCTCTCGGCCAAGGTTGGCATGGAGGCGGAGTTCTTCGTATTGAAAGATAGCGAGGACGGCGGCTATGCCCCAGTGAGCGACCGCCAGCATCTGGAGAAACCGGCCTATGACGTCAAACGCCTGGTCGATAATCTGGATTGGATCGGCGAACTCGTCGATGCGATGAACGGGTTGGGGTGGGACGTTTATTCGTTCGACCACGAAGACGGCATCGGCCAGTTCGAGCTCGATTTCGCCTATGCCCCCGCCCTGAAAATGGCTGACCGCTATGTCTTCTTCCGGTGGATGGCTGGTGAAATCACACGCCGCCATGGCTACTTCGCGACGTTCATGCCCAAGCCGTTCACCGAACGGGCCGGCTCCGGCGCGCACTACAATATTTCACTGTGGGACAAAGCCGGTGAAACCAATTTGTTCGCCGGCAACGACGATCCGCGCGGTGGTAACTTGTCGAAGCTGGGCTATCATTTCACCGCCGGGCTGCTCAAGCACCTGCCGGCGCTCAATGCGATGATCGCGCCAACCGTCAATAGCTATAAGCGATTGATCTTAAAAGGCAGCCGATCGGGTTTCACCTGGGCGCCGGTCTATGTCTGTTACGGCAACAACAACCGAACCAACACGGTGCGGATCCCCCTGCCGGGCGAACGGGTCGAGATTCGCTCGGCCGATTCGACCTGCAATCCCTATCTCGGCATCGCCATGGCGCTGGCTGCCGGGCTCGATGGCATCGAAAACGAACTTGATCCCGGCGCGCCACATCTGGACAACATGTACGAAAAGAGTGAAGCCGAACTCGAAGCGGAAGGCGTGCGCTGGCTCCCGCGCTCGCTCGACGAGGCGCTCGATGCGCTCGACGCCGACCCGCTTGGCCGCAAGGTAATGGGCGACGCGATGTATGACTCCTGGATGAGCTACAAACGCGACGAGTGGAAGAGCTACCTCAACCACGTCTCCGATTGGGAAAAAGAGCGGTATTTGAAGTTCTTCTAATCTTTGCTTCCATCGCCGCGAGCGAGAAAATCAGCCAATCGCTTGGGGTCCAATCGATCGAGATCACGATAGACCTCCCGCCTGTGGCGCACGAATAGGATGAGTATCGTCTGGCCTTCATCGTCAATGTGGTAGACGACGTGGTAGTCCCCCGTGCGGTGGCGCCAAAGTTCTTCGTGGCCAACGAGTTTGATCGAGCTGGACCGACGAGGATCATCCGCCAATCGTCTTACACGAGCCAATATTCGATTTTGGTCAGCACGCGTTAGCTTACGCAGGTCTCTCTCGGCCCTGGATGAAAGGTGGATGGCATACACCAGCTGCGCATCCGGTTAGAGCTCGCTAATCTCGCGGGCAAACGCGTCAAGGCTCTTCGTCTCTCCGCGGCGCGCCTCCGCGAGGGCATTGCGCGCATCTTCTAAATCGATGAACGACTCCAAGGCTTCGAGCAGTTGCAAATCATCGACTGGAACAACAGCCGCGATCTCAGTTCCTTGCTTTGTTATGACAATCCTTTCACGTGCATACGCCGCATCGTTGATCACTTCCGCAAAATGTTTTCTAGCGTCGCTTGCTGAATAGACCCGCCCTCTCGCCATGCACATGCTCCTTACGCGAACTTAGCACATTTGTATATTTTGTATAAATTGTACAATTCACGCTGCTAACAATCTAGCGTCTGCTCGCGCTCCCAGTCGGAGAGGTGGCTGGTGTAGGCGTGCCATTCATCCATTTTGAGCTTGAGATAGGAATTGACGACGTCGGCGCCCCAGGCATGTTTGATGATCTTACTTTTTTCCAGCAGACGGAGGGCGTCGAGCAACGTGGTGGGTAGTTTTTTGAGCCCGCGCACCTTGGAGCCATGCTCGTACATATTGATATCGAGCCGCTTGCCCGGATCGCGTTTGTTGTGAATGCCGTCGAGGCCCGCCGCCAACAACGCGGCCGGTGACAAGTACGGATTGGTGGCACCGTCCATCAACCGGAACTCGAACCGACCGGCATCGGGAATTCGCACCATGTGGGTCCGGTTATTGCCGGTATAGCTGACCGCGTTGGGCGACCAGGTGGCACCCGACGTCGTTACGGGCGCGTTGATGCGTTTGTAGCTGTTGACGGTCGGGTTGAAGATCGCACACAGCGATTCAGCGGAGTTCAGGACGCCACCGAGGAAGCTGTAGGCAAGCTTGGATAGGCCCATCTCGTCCTTGGTATCGAGGAAAGTATTCTTCTTGCCGGTCTTGTCCCACATCGATGCGTGGGTATGGCAGCCATTGCCGGTGAGATCCTTGAAGGGTTTCGGCATGAAGGTCGCGCGATGGCCGTGCTCGGCGGCGATGGTCTTCACCATGTATTTGAAGAAGACATGGCGGTCGGCGGTAACCATGGCGTCGTCGTAATCCCAGTTCATTTCGAACTGACCGTTGGCGTCCTCATGGTCGTTTTGATAAGGCCCCCAGCCGAGTTCGATCATCGCATCGCAGATGTCTTTGATGACCGGGAACCGACGCATCAGCGCGATCTGGTCGTAGCACGGCTTGGACTGGGTATCGTCGGGGTCGGAGATCGCCGTACCCGCGGCGTTAATCATGAAATATTCGCATTCGACCCCGGTCTTCATGCGGTGACCGCCCTTGGCCGCCGCTTCTACCTGGCGGCGCAGGATCGTGCGCGGGCTGGCCTCGACCGGCTTGCCGTCCATCCATAGCTCGCTGGCGAGCCAACCGATCTCGCGGTTCCACGGCAGGATGATCAGGCTGTCGGCATCCGGCCGCGCAAACATATCGGGATCAGCCGGGGTCATGTCGAGCCAGGCAGCAAAGCCGGCGAATCCCGCACCGTCTTTTTGCATGCCGCCGATCGCCTGGGCCGGCACCAATTTGGCGCGCAGCACGCCAAACAGGTCGACAAAGCTGATCAGAAAGTATTTGAGCTTTTTGTCGCGCGCGACTTTTGCGAGATCGACAACCATTGCTACGCCCTTCCCTTTTACGAACTAGATAACACCAGCCGCTAGCGGGTGCGACCGGGTCCCACCACGTGAGACCCTCGCTAAAACAAGAGCCTGAACTAGTGGGTTCCGGCGAGGATTATGCCGGTTGCCTCGGCAGTCGCAACACTAATGGCACGAAGATCTTCGGGTTCGAGGTTGTGCACATTGGTCTTGCCGGTGGCACGCGCCATCATCGACACTTCGCTGGAGCATGCCTTGAGAAAGTTTTCGGCGCCGAGTTTGCGATCTTCAGTCGCATAATCCGATGCGAAAGCGATTCCATCGGGACCGATCTGACCCCCAATCGCAAACCCCATAGCGGCCCCAACAACAGTGGCGTTGATGCCCTGGGCCAACAGTTTGGCCGTATCAGTGCCCGACCGCACTCCACCGAAAAACGCGAGATCCATCGCTTCTTCCTGGTTGAGCCGTCGCATCAGGGCTACGCTGTCACGCAACACGGTGAAATCGAGAGAACTATGAAGCTCTGACCACGGCTGACCAAGACCGCCGGTACCGTCGAGCAACAACAAGTCGAAGTCGTGCTCAAGGGCGTAAGGAATCGTTTGTTCGAGTGCCGGCCGCGCGAACGCGATGCCAAGCAATTGGCCATCGCGCGCGCGCTGCGTAGGCACGTCGCGATGCGTATTGCCAACCAAATGAATGACGACATCGGCCGCTTCATCGGGCTCGCCATCCGCCGGCACGAGTTGTAGCCACGGCACACCCCCGCCGGGTGCGCACATCCCAATGTAACCGCAGCCACTCGCTGCCATCCCCGCGGCCAGCCCCTTGCGAACTTCGTCCGGCGCCTCGTCGAAGCCGGTAACCAGAAGCGGATAATTCATCGCCAGCGTGTTGCGAAACTTGGTCTCGGTCACGCAAGCTTCGCGATAGGGATCGATAACCAGTCGCGAGAGATTGGCGGGTAGAAATACGATGTCGTCGAGCGTCGGGGGGTGTTGCTCGCCGTAGGGATCTTCGCGTAACGACAAGCGCTTGCGCAGCAGCGCACGCTGGCGCTCGGTATCGCCGGGTGCGGTCCGCGCCATTGCAAAGATGTCTTCGCGGTTACGTACTGTGTATTCGGCGGTGCCGTTCTCGGCATCGCAGCGGTAGCAACGCGCCGCTTCCGCTTTGGCCGTATCGAGCTCGTAGGCCGACTCGATCTCGGGAAACGTGATGGGGGTTTTTCCGAGGCCGTGGAACGCCTGCTCCTGGCGATTGACTATTTCCCAGGCGGGATCCTGCGAGACCGGTACTCGGCGCGTGCGGTAAGGCGTGCGATACGGCAACGGCTGTCTGGCACCCTCGAGAAACGCTTTTATGTAGTACGCCACCTTCTGGCCGTGATGCATTGCCATGACGATGGTCGATCCGCCGAACGCGCCATCACCGGCGGCAAACACGTTGCGCTCGTCCGTGCGCATGGTATCAAATTCGGTACGTACGCGATCACCGTTCATCAATCCGAGAGCGCTGAGCTCATCGCTCTCAGCCTGCTGGCCGACGGCGGCGATAACCATGTCGCATACGATCTCATGCTCGGTGCCGGGGATCGTTACCGGCACCTTGCGGCCATCGACATCGATCTCACCGCCAGTGGTCTGAATGCACTTGAGAACCAGACTATTGCCGCGCGGTTCTACCGAGGTTTGCTGGGTGTTGTAGACGATCTCGATCCCTTCCTCGATCGCCCCATGCAGTTCGTCCTTGCGGGCCGGGATCTCGTCGCGGCCGCGCCGATAGAGAACCTTCACATCCTTGCAACCGGGTAGTCGCTTCGATACGCGGCAGGCATCCATCGACACGTCGCCACCACCGATCACCACCACGGTTTCCGGCATCTCAGGGCGCTCGCCGCCATTGACGCGACGCAGGAAGCTGACGCCGTCGATCACCCGGTCATCGTCCTCACCCGGGACTTCCATCTTCTTGCCCCACCACGCACCGATGGTCAGCAACACCGCGTCGTGGCGTTGTTTCAATTCATCGAGGGAGACATCGGTGCCGAGCGCCGTGTTGAGGTGGACCTTGATGCCCGGGCAGCGTTTGAGGATGCGCTGCATGTCCTCTTCGATGATCTCGGGCGGACAGCGAAATGCCGGAATCCCCCAGATCATCATGCCGCCCAACCGGTCCGACATTTCGTAGACGTGGACCTCGTAGCCGGCGACGGCGAGATCATGGGCAGCGGTCAACCCGGCGGGACCACCGCCGACCACGCCAACCGTCTCTTTCCGGGAAACCGGCACCGGCGGCAGATGAACGTCCTGCCCCAATTGATCCATGACGAAGCGTTTGAGGTTGCGGATCGCTATCGGCCCATCGCTATCGGCGCGCCGGCAAGCCGGCTCGCACGGCGCATCACACACTCGACCACAAATCGAACTAAATGGATTGGTGGCAGTGATCGCCTCAAACGCCTCTTCGAACTTCTCTTCCCAAATGTAAGCCAGATAGGAGGGCGCGTCGGTGCCGACCGGGCACGCGACCTGACAGGGCGCCGGCACAAAATGGGTATCGCCAGTGTCGTCGGCGAGCTCCGACGGGAATTCCATCGCGCGCCGGGATTCGGAGACACTCATACGATGCGCACGCCATCATTCAGCTGGCTGTCGCGCGCGCGCAGCTCGGGCATATAGGGGAGCCGCGTTATCTCAGCCGCTTCCGGGGTCAATGCTGCCAGATCGTCGCGCGAGACCTTGCGCACATCGTCGTAGCCCAGCGCAGCGGTCAGGGTCGCGAGCTGCCAGCGCACACCCTCAAAAAAGCGATGAATGTTCTCGGCCTCGCGGTCGATATTGTAGCGCTTCTCATGCTCGGGATCCTGGGTGGCGATGCCGACGACGCAGGTGCCGACGTGACATTGCATGCAGGCGATACAGCCCCCGGCAATGATCACCGAGGTACCCATGCCAACCGCATCGGCGCCCAGTGCCAATGCCTTGAGGGCATCAACACCATCCTTGATGCCGCCCATCAAGACGATTTGAATTTCGCCGGCACGGCCAATGTCGACGAGCGCATCAAGAGCTTCCTGGATCGCGGCTATCGTAGGAATGCCGACGTGCTCCATAACGTCGGCTGGACCGGCCCCGGTCGAGCCCTGCATGCCGTCGAGTTCAACAAAATCGAAACCATCCTTGAGGGCGATCTTGATATCGTCGGTCACCCGTCCGGCCCCAAGCTTGAGGCCGACCGGAATGCGATATCCCGTGGCCTCGCGGAACTCCTCAATCTTGATGACGAGATCATCGGCCCCGAGCACATCGGGATGGCGCGAAGGCGAACGCAAATCGATGCCTTCAGGAATGCCGCGAATCCGCGCAATCTCCTTGGTCACCTTTTTGGCCATGAGCTGACCGCCAAAGCCCGGCTTGGCACCCTGAGAGATGTAGATTTCGAGCGCGTCGGCACGCTGCATGTCGTGCACGTTCCAGCCCAAACGGCCGGACAGGCACTGGAAGATCAACTGGTCAGCGGCTTCGCGCTGGGCGTCCATCAAACCGCCCTCGCCGGTGTTCTCGGAAATGCCCGACATCGCCGAGGCTTTCGCGACCGCAATCTTGGTCGAGCGGCTTAGCGCGCCGAAGCTCATCGGCGAGACCATTACCGGCATGCTCAGGGTGAGCGGCTTGGCGCCGAGATCGCCACCGATCTCGGTCGCCATCGCGACCCTGGAAATGACATCCGGATCGCCACCGGCGTTGCTAATGTCTTTCTTGAATACGATGTCGGAGAGATGGGGAACCGCGCGCGCACCGCCATAGCCGCGGATACGATACCGGCCGACCTGTGACTTGACGTAGATATCTTCCTGGATCTTCGGGTTCCAGTAGTCGCTGGCACCAGAGAAGTTGAAGAACGGAATTGGCCGTGTGCGGGGCTCGGCGGTGGCGTAGCGCAGGCGCTCGCCAGCGTTGACGATCTTCTTAAACGTGCCGTTGAACGGCAGCTCATAGCGATCGAGGAATTCGAGGATGCTGTCGCGTTCTTCGTCGGCCATATCGACGAGCTTGGCATCAGTCCCGAGCGTCTGGATCTCGCCACCAACGTAAATCGTGCCGCCGGTCATATCCTCGCCGACGCGCTCGCCGGATTTACCGAGGATCACGATGCGCCCGCCATACATCATATAGCCGGCCATGAAATTTGCGTTACCGGCGCAGGCCAGTGTGCCGTCTTTCATGACCTGGCCAGCGCGCGAGCCCATATTGCCTTTGATGACGACTTCGGCACCGCGGATCGCGACGCCCGGAATAGCGCTGGCGTTGCCGCCCACCACCACCGAGCCGTTGTACATATTGTCGGCGAGACCCCAGCCGACATTGCTTTCGATCTCAAAGCGCGGACCGTCGGTAAGACCGGCACAGAAATAACCGGCCGAGCCCTTGATGCGGACTGTGATGTCGTCAGTTAGACCGACACCGATGTGATGGCGCGCATCAGGATTGAGAATATCGACGTCTTCGCCACCCGCGCCGTATTCGCGGATCAGCTCATTGGCGCGCCGGACCGTGACGTCGCTTAGATCGATCGCGCCCATGTGCCGTAAGTTCCTGGCGGTGGTTCCGTGGTATCGAGCGCCTGGCCCGGAAACAACCGGTTGAGCGAGACTTCTTCCGATGCGATGGCGACGAGATCGTCGTTCTCGTACATCACCATCGGTTTCGCAGCCAGACGGTCCTTGGCGTAGCCGATCTCGTCCTTGGTGGAGACTAGGAACGAGAAGGTGCCGTCAAGATCGTCGATCGATGTTTTCAGCGCTTCTTTGAGCGGGACACCTTGCGCCATCTTGTCGGCGAGATAGACCGCGATCAACTCACTGTCATTGTCAGTACGGAATTCGAACTCGCGCGCCTCAAGGCGGCGGCGCATCTTCCAATAGTTGGTGATCTGGCCGTTGTGAACGATGGCAACATCGGAAAATCCGGTCGCCCAGAAGGGGTGCGAGGCTTCGGGTTTAACGTCCGATTCAGTGGCGAGTCGCACGTGACCGATGCCGTGGCTACCGTTGTGGTTCCTGACATCATAGCGGTCGTCAACGTCGTGGGCGCCACCGACGTCCTTGACGATATCGAGGCTGGTACCGAGCGACCATAGCTTGGCGGCGTGTTCCATGGCATAGGCGAAGGCCTGGATATCGCCGTCGAACTCGACCTCGACCCGGTAGTTCTCACCGATAAGCTCTTCATCGACGAGCGTTGCACCCTGCTCGGCGAGTGTTCGCTGGATACGGGCAATACTGGCGGTCGACTCAGCCCCCTCGCCAATGAAGAAACGCAGACCGTAGCGCCCTTTTTCGATATCAGCGTAGAGCGCAAACCCGGTTGAGTCGGGGCCGCGATGTTGGCACCCGTCGAGCATGTCGATCAGGGCCTTGCCCAGACCAAACCGTTCGTCCGAGTCCTTGTACATGATACCGGCGATGCCGCACATGACCGCCTCACTTTGAGTGTAGCGCCCATCGGAGGGGCAAATCAGGCCACAAGCTTAGCCCAGCGTCGCCGTTTTAGGAAATAATTTTTCCTCTTGGGAAAACAAGGTCTTAGG
>Ga0302135_10001380_pt1 | contig 14672 bp, 17 predicted proteins | sample CBN3_surface_MG_FD_203119 | JGI IMG/M metagenome (GOLD analysis project Ga0302135, IMG submission 203119) | Marine microbial communities from Western Arctic Ocean, Canada - CBN3_32.1 | ecosystem: Environmental > Aquatic > Marine > Oceanic | place: Canada: Western Arctic Ocean | collected...
ATACTTGAAGATGCACAGAGCCAGGAAACAACCGCACAGTCCTCCTTAGCCAGCGCGCAGAACGATCTGGCGTACCAGCAAGTGGATCAAGCATCCAAGGTTCAGGCTGCCAAGGATGCACTTACCAAAGCAAAGGAAGGGTATCAGGGCACCATCACCAATTTCCTGGGAATGACCCTGGCAGAAGCTGAATACAAGATGACGCCGGATGAGTTCCTGTCATCCCACGCAATCAATCTGGACTTCCTCTTCGCTCCCCTCCAAAGGGATGACCCGATCAGCTCAATCCTTGCGTTCTCTCCAGAATTAGTGGAGAACCCAGAAACGGATTGGAGCGAGTTCACCGTTTACACGTGGCTAACGCTCTTCCCTGGGAACATCTACGGCACGTGCGTAAACCTGACCTTACGGTCGCAGGACGTCTGCGTCGGAGCTACCATCGACGCCTCGTGGACCACGATGGACAAAGCGCTCAGCACCTGGGGCGCAACGAATGCCGCAGCAGCCAAGACAATCTCATCGGCATTAAAGTCGGTGGATCAGGCAACAACGGCTCTAGCCGCCGCTGAAGATAAGCTACAAATCGCCATTGACGGAGCCAAACCGTTGGAGATTATGGTCAAGCAGCGGGAGATGGAGGTAGCTGAAGCGCAACTGGTCGAGGCCAACGATGCCTTGGCTGAGGTCATAGCCCTGCCGGATTCGCTGACATTGGCCCTTAGGGACGCGGAGATGAACGCTGCCGCGGCAGCCGTGGTTACTGCGGAACAGAAGCTGGCGCTGACGGTACTCACAGCTCCCTTTAACGGCTTTATCGGCAGCGTCAACGTGGAGGTGGGGCGCGCTGTTGGCGCAAACGCTGCCGCTATCGAAGTGATAGACCCTTCCGTTGCAGAGGTAGAGGCCCAGTTAGACGAAATTGATGTGCTCACGGTACAGGTAGGCTCAAATGCGTTGGTATCTTTGGATGGACTGCCACGCGCACAACTACCGGGCGTCGTGATAAGCATTTCTCAGGCCGGGGACAACCAGCTGGGCGTAGTGACTTACCCGATTCATATTGAAGTGCAGACGCCTGGTCGACTTCAACTGCGTGAGGGTCTGAGCGCAACAGCAAATATCGTGCTTCAGCAAGAATTAGACGTGTTACTCATTCCAAGCACATCTATTGCCGGCACCATTGAGCAGCCAACGGTGATGGTGAGTATTAAAGGCGAAATCACGGAACGGGAAGTGACTCTGGGTAGTAGCGACGGCTTCTGGACGATTGCCCTCACGGGACTGGAAGAGGGTGACATGGTGGTATCCACTACCCTGGGCGGAAGCACGAATCCGTTTTCTGGCGCCGGCATGAGAATCGGCGGTGGATTCGGCGGCGGCGGCGGGCGGCTGCCAGGAGGGTTCGGCGGCGGTAACTTCACCGGCGGCGGCGGGCGGCCGCCAGGAGGGTTCGGCGGTGGAGGCGCTGGTGGTGGCATAACTCCCCCAACTCGCTAAACAGAACGCTATCGCTGTGAATTGAGAGCAATACTGATGATTGATATTCGTAACGCATCTAAAATCTACCAAATGGGCAACGTTGAGGTTGCTGCGCTCCAAGAGGTAAACCTCTCGGTTGAACAGGGAGAGATGCTTGCCATCATGGGGCCATCAGGCTCCGGGAAGTCCACAATGATGAACATCCTAGGCTGCTTAGATATAGCAACGTCCGGTCTTTACTCCCTGGAAGGTGAAGACGTGGGGCAGATGAACGATAACCAACTGGCGGAGATTCGCCACAGCAAGATAGGGTTTGTGTTCCAGACCTACAATCTCCTGCCCCGATCAAGCGCGCTCAGCAATGTAGAGATGCCGTTGATGTACGGCAACGGCCACAACCGGCGCGATAGAGCTATGGAAGCGCTGGATAAAGTAGGACTGGCCCATAGGGCACAGCACCTCCCTGCAGAGCTTTCCGGCGGAGAGCAGCAACGGGTTGGTATTGCTAGAGCGTTGGTGAAGAATCCTTCCCTCTTGTTAGCCGACGAGCCTACTGGCAACTTGGACTCCAAATCCAGCGACGACATCATGTCCGTACTCCAGCACCTCAATAGAGATGAGGGCCTTACCGTATTGATGGTGACCCATGAGTCGGATATCGGGCAGCACACCAACCGGATTGTGTCATTCAGAGACGGTTGCGTAGTAAGCGACGAGCCGGTTGCCAACCCTCTGACTGCCAGAGAACACATCAGCCGCACAGGAGCCGGCGCATGAACCCACTGACGACGTTCCTAACGGCACTGGATGCGCTGAACTCCAACAAGTTGCGGTCAGGACTAACGCTACTAGGTATCATCATAGGCGTCTCCGCGGTCATCACTCTGATGGCCATAGGCCGCGGGGCACAGGAGTCCATCACCTCCCGTATTGAATCACTAGGCACAAACCTGCTCTTTATCCGTTCAGGCGCAACCAACCAGTCTGGGTTCAGCGGAGCTCAGGGGAGTGCGGCCACCTTAACCCTAGAGGACTCCCTGGCGTTGATTGATCCCATATTGGCACCTTCATTGGCCTCGGTGGCGCCGGAAGTCCAAATCCGGAGTCAGCTTGTGTATGAGAGAGAGAACACAAACACCCAGCTCATTGGCATTACGCCAGAGTATCTGCCCGTGCGCAGCTATGAACTAGAATCCGGCCAACCCTTCACAACGCCGCAGGTAGATGCGGCTGCTCAGGTAATTATCTTAGGCCCAGACCTAGTTGAAGATCTTTTTGGGTTGCGTGACCCCATAGGCCAGACAATCAAGGTGAGCGAACGGGCCTTTGAGGTCATTGGGGTGATGAAAAGCAAAGGGTCTGGAGGGTCTGGTAACCAAGACAACCGGGCATACATCCCCATAACCACGGCTTACTATCGGCTGGGGGCCCAGCGGACGGCCCAGGGTGAGCTCAGCGTGCAGACCATTAACGTCCAAGTGGTGGATGACGATTCCGCCGATGCCGCCGTGATCGAGATTAGCAACATCCTCCGGTTACGTCATCGCATCACCGATGAGGACGACTTCACGATAACCAACATGCAGGAAATGATTGAGACACTGCAGGAGACCACGGAAACGTTTGTGGTGTTCTTGGGAGCCATCGCCAGCATATCGCTGCTTGTTGGTGGCATTGGAATCATGAACATCATGCTGGTGTCCGTGACAGAGCGGACCCGGGAGATAGGCATCCGCAAAGCGATGGGAGCTAAACGTCGCGATATCCTATCGCAGTTTCTGGTTGAAGCTGTCCTACTGAGCCTGACAGGAGGAATGTTGGGTGTAGGAATAGGACTGGGTATGACGGAGGTGCTGGACGGCGTGCAGTTAGGCTCGGCGACCTTGTTGACATCCTTTAGCACGAACATTGCCCTCCTGGCTATGGCGGTATCTGGCGGTATCGGCCTGTTCTTCGGGATATATCCGGCAATGCAGGCCGCAAAGATGCACCCCATTGAGGCGCTGCGGCACGAATAACGAGGATTAGTCCTCGACCCATCTCACCTAGCGATTATTTGAGCGGAACCTCTCGTAGGGAAAAGGGCAGACTGAATTTGTTTGTCTGCTGTCGATGTGGGGTGCCGAGGTCGTAGGCTCTAGGCTGCATCCAAGGCTAGGCTTGGTTTGACAGTAGGTAGGATGGGTACCTATAATGCTTGGGAAGTCATATCTAACGAGGAGCCCTACATTTAATGTTGCGCATTAGACTCTGGCGTATGGGAAAGAAGCACCAACCCAGCTACCGTATTGTAGTCATGGATTCACGGTCACCTCGGGACGGCGGGTACATCGAGCAGTTAGGGATGTATAACCCTCGTACAGAGCCGGCGACTGTGGAGATCAATGCAGAAAAGGCTGCTGAGTGGATTAAGAACGGCGCCCAGCCATCTGAACCGGTTGAGCGAATGCTACGGAATTTGGGTGTGCTGGAGAAGGCTTAGCGCATGCGTGAGCTGATCGAATACATCGCCAAGTCGTTGGCACACAACCCTGACGCGGTCAAGGTTACCCAAGTTGAGGAAGATGGCGTATACGTCATCCAGCTTGAGGTGGATCCGGACGATAAGGGTCGTATCATTGGAAAGCAAGGCCGTGTTGCAGAGGCAATGCGTATCATGCTGAGAGTGGTCGCCATCAAACAGGGCGTCCGCGCTTCTCTCCAAATCCTGTAGACTCTTCCATCACTGCCTCTAAGAAAGAACCCCCACTTATGTCGTCTCATGCCATTGAACAACCGTCTCCTCCCGACCGTAACGCTGTGGCCCGTATACTTGGTGTGTGGGGCAGGCTAGGTCACGTCAAAGTTGAATCCCTCAGCGATATTCCAGACCGGTTCGTTAGCGGTGCTCGCTTCCTCATTGGGGAACGGGCATATGTGTGCGAGGGGTCACGGCCGCAAGGGAAGACGCTGCTACTCAAGCTCCAGGGCATCAACAACCGCAATGATGCTGCAGCACTTCAAGGCTCCGTACTGGAAACACCGGCAAACGAAGCTCCTTCTCTTCCTGAAGGGACGTTCTACCACTATCAGATCGTTGGCTTAGAAGTCTGGACGTCGGATGGGAACTCTCTGGGGAAAGTCACTGATATCATTTCCACTGGCAGTAACGACGTGTATGTTGTTCAAACCGCAGAGGGCGAGGTTCTCATCCCTGCTACGACTGACGTGGTTTCCCAGGTTGATATTGATTCAGGCAAGATCACGATCAATGTAATCCCCGGCCTCCTCTAACCGAAGGTCTTAGCTCTTCACCCATACCCCTAGCGGTTACCGTAGAATTCATCCTCAAATCACAATCCTAGCCCTCGTATGTAAGCTGGTCTAGATTCTTGGGTTGTGCAGAGGTCTCCTATAGCCCAACACCCCGCTAGGCATAGGGTGACGGGAACTGCTCCCCTTTGACCTCTCTATTTCCAGACAGTAGAATGGCGCCAGAGAATTGGCAAGGGGGCAGTATGAGCGGTCACTCTAAATGGTCCACAATCAAAAACAAGAAGGGCGCCCTTGACGCGAAGCGCGGCCAGCTTTTCACGCGCCTGACCAAAGAGATTGTTGTAGCGGCCAAGACGGGTGGCGGAGACCCAGACATGAACCCCCGCCTGCGTTTGGCCATCCAGCAAGCACGCTCAGGCAATATGCCCCTGGACAACATTGACAGGGCAATCAAACGGGCCACTGGCGAGGGCGAGGGCCAGGCCAATCTAGAGGAGCTTGTCTATGAGGGATTCAGCCCCGGTGGAGCGGCTATCCTGGTTATGACGGTAACGGATAACCGTAACCGCGCATCATCAGAGGTCCGAAACGCGTTTGACAGGAACAACGGCAAGATGGGCCAGGTAGGTTCCGTAAGCTACCTGTTCGAGCAAAAGGGCCTCATCACTCTTGAAGTGACGGCGCAGCAACTGGAAGAAGCCGAACTCCTCGCCATCGAAAATGGAGCAGAAGACACCACTGCAGAGGACTCCACACTCGAAATTCGCACTGCACCAGAGAATTTTGAAACACTATGTTTGGCGTTTGAGACAGCGGGACTCAAAGCGTTATCATCTGAAATAACAATGATTCCAACAATACAGGCTGTACTGGACGAAAAGACTGCGGAGCAGACCCTCAAACTCCTGGACAAGTTAGAAGACCTGGACGATGTTCAAAAAGTAATCACCAACGCTGATTTCCCTGAAGCTGTTCTGGAAAAATACGGATCAGCAGCGTAGGACAATACATGACCCAGCGCGTCCTTGGCATTGACCCTGGAACCCTACACTTAGGGTATGGCCTCATTGAGGTTGAGAACTGGGAAGGCCGCTACGTTACCGCCGGTGTCTTGAATGCAAAGAAGTCCCTTTCTCTCGGCGAACGTCTCCACCACATCCATACTGAATTACTTCAACTTGTAGAATTGTTACATCCGGATGTCATTGCGGTTGAAGAACCCTTTGTCCCCGTAGAGGGTGCAGCCCGTGGTGGGGCAAAGGCTAACGTACGCTCTGCCATTGCCGTGGGTCAGGCCCAGGCGGTTGCTCTCATTACAGCAGCTCACTACGGCCTCCCCGTATTTCGATATCCACCGGCCCAGGTGAAAAGCGCGGTATCCGGGTACGGCCAGGGGAGCAAAGGCCAGGTAGCAACAATGGTGGGCCTTTTGCTTACGTTACCAGACCCGCCAGAGCCATCGGACGCGGCAGACGCCCTGGCGGTTGCACTGTGCTACGTGCAACAGGAGCGATTGAAATCCCTCATCAAGACTAGTCTTTGATCTATGTGACCTGACGGACAGGGCAATGCCCTGTAGCCATGTGTCTGACAGTTAACTACTAAGGGTTTGCACTTTTGGCATTCCAAACAGGGTTTTTATCACTATCCATCCACAAGCTCAGGATGAGCGGAGTATCCAGCAAGCTAGGGAGCAACCATGATTACAGGCATTAGAGGGACGCTTGAAGGTATAGGGCCAGACTGGGTGACCATCTCTGTAGGAGGGGTGAGTCTTCAAGTGTCTGTGCCAACAGCATCTATCCCCTCTCTAGGTTCGCCAGGGGTTGCGGTGCATCTCCACACGCGACTCATGGTGCGAGACGATTCGCTGGTGCTTCACGGCTTCACCACACCAGAGGCTCTAATTCTGTTTGATTTGCTTATAGGTGTGTCCGGCATTGGCCCCAGGCTCGCTCACTCCTTGCTCTCCGCATTGACGCCAGAAACGTTGGTCTCCGCGGTGGCCGCAGAAGACACCAAGGCGCTAGCCCAGGTACCAGGGCTGGGTCAACGAACGGCAGCACGCATCATTGTGGAGCTGAAGGGCAAACTGGACATAGTATGGGTTGGAGGCAGCAACCCATCGGCGGTCTCCACGGCAGATGATGTTACCGAGGCGCTCATAGCCCTGGGGTACACGGCTATTGAGGCTAGGAGTGCGGTAACAGCCGCAGGAGCTGACCCAAGCCTGCCCGTTGAGGAGCAGATTCGCTTGGTTCTCCAAGGTCTCTCCCGCCAAAGCTAACCAGGGTTAAACCCTGGCCCCACAAGGGCGAGCCTCCGACCCAAATGCCAGACAGTTACCCAAGGAAAAGGAACAAATCTCTTGAAACGTAAAGCGAGCCACCCTGTCATATGAGCAGGGTGGCTCGCTTTACGTTTCAAGCAATCGCTACTGGAGTGGTGAGAAGTCGATGGGCTCCAGTATAACGTTCAGTACGCTCGCCAGGATGGGGCCGGCCGCCTCGCTCTCCGCAAAGACCCTGGCCTGTTCCGGGTCAGAGCGAATAGCATCGTAGCAGCGGTTTCGTTCCTCGTAGCTCTCCGACTGCAACATGTATATCAGTTGCGTGTTCTCTCCACCAACCTGCGCCGTCCAGAACCCTATCTGTCGAAAGCCATGCCGTCGCTGCGCCTCTGCGGTACATCTACGGAAGCGATCAACCACGGCAGGTAACTCCCCAGGCATGGCAGTTTACGTACGAAGCTCGTATATCATCGCGTTTGGCCTGCTTACTTCATCGGCGAAAAATCGGTCGACTCCAACATGACGTTGTGAACACTAGCGACGATGGGGCCATCCTTCTCAGACTCCGCAAAGAACTTGGTGCGCTCAGGGTCAGAGCGGAAGGAAGCGAAACACTTGATGCGCTCCTCATAGCTTTCCCAAGCTAGCATGTAAATCAACTCCTGGTTGGAGCCACCAATGTGGGGTGTCCAGAAGCCAACGATGCGATATCCATGACGAGTGAAGGCCGCTGACGTGAAGTCACGAAATCGTGCCACAACATTGGGGAGTTTCCCCGGCATGGCAGTGTAGGTACGAAGCTCATAAAACATAGTTACCCCTTTCAGTGTCCCTGGTTTTCACGGCGCTTATGATACACGAGACGGACGTTGATTACCCCTGGCCTCAGGTATTTCTCCGTGTGAGCCGCCCACCCTAGTCCGTGGGAATCTGGTTGAATTTGTTCATTACCTCGTTGATGCCTTCTCCAACAAAGGACGCCACCGCTTGCACGGCACGATCCAGAAGCTTATCAACCTCAGCGCTCTCCGTTTTCGTGAACTCGCCCAACACATGGCTGATGGCATTTGCATGGGGCGACCGTCCCACACCCAAACGCATGCGAGGGACATCCTGGGTTTTCAGCGTATCAATAATGGAACGCAGCCCGTTATGCCCGCCGTTGCTGCCACCGGGCCTGATTCTCATCGTTCCGAGAGGTAAATTCATCTCGTCATAGACGATGAGCAGGTCTTCCAATGGGATGTGGAACCGATTAACCAAATAGGCCACAGGCCCACCGCTCAGGTTCATGAACGTACGCGGTCTGGCGAGGATGACGGTCTCATCACCAACCACGCCCTGCCCTACAAGGGCATGGGGATTACGACGAGTCAGCTCAATGCCCCACAGCGTCGACAACCGAGTAATGGCCATCGCCCCGATGTTATGTCGAGTGTTGGTGTATTTCTCCCCAGGATTACCTAGACCTACAATGATTTTCATTCTGGCACTTTCATCTTGAGGGTAGTAGCGTCTTCAAGAATCCAGCAACCCGATCGTTCAGCGCGTCAGGGAAGGCATCAACGTCGGCGGCGCGGAGAACGCGCAGGAACCGCTCCACTGGCGGTGTGCCAGACTCATCCAACACGAGCCCCACAAGTTGCTCTCGAAGGCGCGACATCTGGGTTTCAAGGGCCAAATCAAGCTGATGAATACAGTCCTCAACTACGGCCTCCGGCGGGTTACCCCATGTGTCTAGGCCACACGCTTCACATACAGGCTGGGAACCCAAGGCAACCTTATCCCCTATCACCTCACATGGGTATTCAATACCGTTATACACCGTGACCCACGGCTGAGGCTCCGTTGTGGCGTGAATCAAAAACTCCAACCTAGAACCGGGCATGGACATCCTTCCCCAGGACTCGCCCTGGACCCATTTGACTGACGGTTATCTACGAAACGGCTACTGAAGCGTTATTCCGGCAATATACCCATGAACTCCTCCTCAGTGAGGGCGAGTGTGCCATATTTCTGCCCCTGCTTAACCTTTGCCGCGCCGGGTTCCGCGCCAACAACCAGGTGAGTGGTTTTTTGGGTAACGGAGCCTGAGGCAGTGGCACCCAAGGCTTTGACCAGGTCTTCTCCCTGAGTACGCGACATCCCCGATAGCGTTCCTGTGAAGCAGAAAACCAACCCTGACATAGGCAATCCTTCAGCGGGGGCGTCAGGGATATCAGCGTCCATGCGGACACCGGCCTCCCGAAGCTTGTCTATAAGGGCAATATTTCCTTCATCCTGGAAATATTCAACGATGCTTTCTGCAATCTTGGGGCCAATGCCCGGAACCTTGGTCAATTCCGCTTCCGTTGCAGCAATCAACCTGTCCATCGTGTAGAAATCGGACGCGAGCAGTTCAGCGACCTCTGCTCCCACGTGGACTATACCCAGGGCGAACAATAGCCGATGTAGCGGTTGGCCCTTTCTAGCCGCGATGTTCGCCACCAACTTCGTCGCTGAAAGGTCGCCCATGCGCTCAAGCTCGACCACGTCCTCAAGCTTCAATTCAAAGATGTCCGCAACATTGCTGATGAGACCTGAATCAAGCAACGATATTGCCAACTTCGGGCCCATGCCATCGATGTCCATGGCACCTTTGGATACAAAATGGAAAATGTGCTCTGATAGCTGGGCCGGGCACGAGGGGTTCGTGCAGTAATGCGCTGATTCGCCCTCCACTCGTATCACTTCCGTGCCACAAGCGGGGCAGGTTGCAGGCATGTTGAACACCACCGCATCTGGCGGCCGACGCTCCGGTAAGCTCTGGACAACCTGGGGAATGACCTCTCCTGCACGTTCCACAACCACCCAGTCGCCAACACGGATGTCTTTTTCATGGATGTAGTCTTCATTGTGGAGTGTGGCGTGCTGCACGATGACGCCTCCAACACCCACCGGCTCCAGTACCGCGAAGGCGTTAACCTTGCCCGTACGCCCTACATTGATTTTGATGTCTAGGACACGGGTAATCTCTTGCTGTGAAGGCCATTTATAGGCGATGGCCCATCTCGGTTCCCTACCAGCAACACCCAGGGTGTCACAGTCCGCGCGACTGTTGACCTTGACCACCATGCCGTCAGTGTCATAGTCGAGGGCTTCGCGGGCATCCAGCCACTTGCGATAGTAATCAATCCCGCCTTCCGGCGTGGGATAGTGGGTATTGTTTGGGTTCGTCCTGACGCCCATGCTATTGAGCCATGCCAGGAGGTCCCACTGGGTGTCAGGAACGGTGCCACCCTCAACAACGCCGATGCCGTAGATCCATATATCCAGGGGGCGCTTCGCCGTTATCGAGGGGTCAAGCTGGCGTACTGAGCCGGCGGCGCTGTTACGCGGGTTTGCATAGAGGGCCAATCCTTCAGCAGCCCGAGCCTCGTTCATGCGGTGAAAACCCTCGCGACTCATGTAAATCTCACCACGTATCTCAATCAACGATGGGGGAGAGCCCATAAGTTGGAGCGGGATACTCTTGATGGTGCGTACATTGGTAGTCACATCCTCACCCTTGAGGCCATCTCCACGGGTTGCGCCACGCACCAGAATGCCGTCCTGGTAGGTCAAAGACACCGCCAGACCATCAATCTTGAGTTCACAGGTCAAATCAAAGTCGCGGTCATTCAAGAGGCGGCGGGTGCGCTCCACCCACGCCATGTACTCGTCATCGTCAAACGCGTTGCCAAGACTGAACATCTGGCCGCGATGGACTGCTTCAGCGAACCCTCTGGCTGGAGGTGCGCCAACGCGTTGGGTTGGAGACACAGGGGTTATCAGGTCAGGGTACTGCGCCTCAAGCTCCCGCAACTCACGCATAAGGGCGTCATACACAGCATCGCTAACAGACGGGTCATCAAGGACGTAATAGCGATAGTTGTACTGACCAAGCTCAACGCGGAGCTCCGAAGCTCGTTTGATGGCATCGCCGGTTGCTGGCACCTGTTCCCTCTGTCTGGCTACGCCGTAGGCGTTAACCGAGATTCGTAGCAGTAGGCTATCATTTCCTCGCCCTGCGTCAAGGGGATTTCGCATTGGGCAACGACCATAGTGTGACATTCCTTCTCTAACCAAGCCATCAACAAAACCCATTAACCCGCGATACTTCACGCTGTATCCCCTTGGAGTAGCAAGGAGCCTTCTGTATACTATATCTAAAGACACCATCTGAAGGAGTTCCTTTGGCAGACGTACGCCCGTTCCGCGGACTGAGGTTCAACCCACAGCAATCGGCTGAATTGGGTGATGAGATGTGTCCGCCCTTCGATGGAATAAGTCCGGAACAGCGGGAACAACTGCTCGCTCGCAGCCCCCACAACGTGGTCCGGCTAGAGCTGCCAAAGCCTGAATCAGAAGGCGCAGACGTTTATGCGCAATCTGCCAAGCAACTTCAGGAGTGGTCGGCAAGCAACGTCCTGATTCGAGACGAACAACCGACATACTACTTGATGCAAGAGGATTACACCGATACCACCGGCCTCCACCAGCGCATAGGCATTTACGCCGCTGTCCACCTGGAAGAATACGAGCGAGGGATTGTGCTACCCCATGAGCACACGCGCAGAGGCCCCAAGGAAGACCGGCTGGCAATGATGGAGGCATGCGTCGCGAACTTCAGCCCGATTATGGGCCTTTATCGCGATTCCGGAGGCATTCGCCCCCTGCTGCTAAACGAGATGGCTAGCAGGCTCCCGGATTTCACCGCGGCAATGGAAGGTGGAAGTTCGTTCAAGGTCTGGGCAATGCAAGATGCCCAAGCATCGGAAGAGCTTCGGACGCTGCTGAAACGCATGCCAATCTACATTGCCGACGGCCATCACCGATACGAGACGGCTCTGGCATATCGCGATAACGTCCGGGAGCGGGAGAAGGTGCGGCTGGACTCTCAAGGGTCTGAGTTTGTAATGATGTGCCTCATAGATGTGGAAGACCCAGGGATGCAGCTCCATGAGTTCCATCGGGCACTCTCTGGGCTCACAAGCGATAAGCTCTCTGCAATACAAGAACAGGTATATGGGCTATTCACAGTAGAGTCGCGCCCTCTGGGTGGGATGACGGCGGAGAGCCTGGGAACATTCCTATCTGAAACCTGGAAGAACCGCGTAGGGAACCCAACCCTTGGCCTGATAGAACCGGAAGAGGGCAGGTTGTCACTGCTGACATTGCGTCGCAAACTGCCACTGGGCTCGCTGCCCTTCGCGCCAACTCCAGACCTGTACCAGTGCGAGGCGTGGTTGCTGCACCAGGCGGTGTTAGATCCGGTACTCGGCGGAACCAGCGGAGACCAATCCCAAGTCGACTACGTGCCTGAACTGGACGTGCTCCTCAAGCGCATCGCCGATGGGACGTGCCAGGCAGCGTTCCTAGTTCCTCCTCTAGATATGACACTGTTTGAGTCGCTGGTGAGGGAAGGTCAACGCCTGCCGCCCAAGAGTACATTCTTCCTGCCCAAGCTCCCGACTGGTCTGGTGATGAACCTCCTAAGCGGCGACATCTAAATGACTTGTCCTTCACCCCAGGGCGAGGCCCTGGACCCAGGCTCCTGACGATTACCTAAGGAAAACTATCAGGCAACAGCGGTGAGCATGTATTTTGACAGGCCCGGTTTGTGTGGTTACGATGGCCTAAACCGTGATTCACAAGAAGGCTATTGATGTTTAATTGGCTTACTCAGATAATTTCAGGTAGACCAGAATCGGCTAGCTCCCAAGAAAACCCCACCGAGGTACGTGAATTTATGGCAAATACAGGTAATCCACGCGTCCCCGCAGGCCAATACCTGACAGCCAAGTTCCCTGTGCTCACCTTTGGTTCAACACCCAGAATAGACATGGCAACGTGGCAGTTCAATGTGTCTGGACTGGTAGAAGAAGAATTAACGTGGTCGTGGGATGAGTTCAAGGCGATGTCACCAACGGCCCTAACCGCGGACTTCCACTGCGTCACCCAGTGGAGTCAACTGGACAATGCCTGGGAGGGCGTCTCCATCCAAAGCATCATGAAGCGAATCAAGCCGTTGCCCAGCGCTGGCTATGTCATGCTCCACTGCTATGGCGGCTACACAACCAACCTCTCTCTGGCTGACCTGGTGCAAGATGATGTCCTTTTTGCCTACAAGCAAGAAGGAAAAGACCTGGCCCCAGACCACGGCGGCCCACTGCGCCTCATCGTCCCCAAGCTCTACGCATGGAAGAGCGCCAAGTGGGTGAACGGTATGGAGTTCATGGAACACGATAAACCCGGCTTCTGGGAGCAACGCGGGTACCACATGGTTGGAGACCCGTGGAAGGAACAGCGGTACAGTTAGGCTATTACCACGTATGAGTTCAGAAGAAGCAAACCCCGCTAATGTGCCTACCTCTCGACCTGCTCTTGATGCTTTTTGGCTAAACCAACTACAGCATGAGGGTATTCACGCCTTCCTTCCTGAAGCTCCCTCCCTGTCACTCGCTTTCACCTTGAGCCTTCAGCAACTGAAGCAAGGCGCCTACTTTGAAGCCCATGAATCATTGGAAGACCTCTGGGGTGAAGCATCCTACCCGCTGAAGCTGTTCTACTACGCCCTCATCAAGGTAGCTGTGGGGCTTCTCCAAATAGAGAGACGCAACGCAAAGGCAGCTATTGCCCAGCTAGTTCCCGCCATCCAGTACCTGGCTCCCTTTACTCCGGCGTTCCTGGGAGTGCTAACAGGCGCGATAGCCCAAGAGGCTCAAGACAGGTTGGCACTGCTTCAAGTCGGAGATGGTACAGAAATGTGGGACGCAGTGCAGCAGATGCCACTAATGGCTTTCCCAACAACTCCAACGTAAAAGATTAAATACTCCATAAAAAGAACGAAGACCCCGCGACCAGTTACGGCCAGGAGGTCTTCGTTTATATCAGGCAGGCAGACGCAAAGCATCTGAGCCAGTGGGGATACGCTAGGCTGCTTGGACCTTCCGCATCTCTCGAGCTTTCGCAAGTAGATGTGGAGCAACGACACGCTCATATCCGCACTGCAAGCAGTGGAGAGCATGGCCGGTGTTATCGTTCTGCAACTGGATATCACCCCTGCACTTGGGACACGCCTTAAAATAGATCATCCTGGACTCCTTTACCAATCGCCCTAAAGGGCTTTGCAATTATATGAACGCTCTTACCCTATATAACGTTCCATTTGCCTTGTTGGATACATAATTTCCGTTTCAGATTCCGTCGGGGACCCATCACGTCTATACTTGCAACATCCAGCAGTATAACTGTTGACACGCTGCGTATCAACTATTACGATATTCATAACGCATTAGCGAGGTATAGGTTAGATCTATGAGTCCAAAAATCCGTAGGATTCGCCTAATCCCAGGGATGTCATTCACGCTGGCTATGGGTGTGCAAAGCGATACACAGCAGGAACCATCGCAACTCCCAGTACCTGCGGAAAATCAGGCGTCAAGGCAGGAACCGGAGTCCGATAGTGATGAGGAAGCTTCCCAGGGCGTATACGTCATCAGCGTGACTGCCCGCATCCTGCACATGCACCCGCAGACCCTCAGGAAGTACGAGCGCCTTGGATTGGTGAACCCGTCACGTAGTGGCGGTATGGTTCGCTACTACTCTGACATGGACATCAGCCGAC
>Ga0302135_10001381_pt1 | contig 14668 bp, 17 predicted proteins | sample CBN3_surface_MG_FD_203119 | JGI IMG/M metagenome (GOLD analysis project Ga0302135, IMG submission 203119) | Marine microbial communities from Western Arctic Ocean, Canada - CBN3_32.1 | ecosystem: Environmental > Aquatic > Marine > Oceanic | place: Canada: Western Arctic Ocean | collected...
ATGTGTTCTAACGGGAGGAACCTGACATGAGTTTCGCAGCCGGATCAATTTTCCGCCTCTACAATGATGGCGGCCCCTTCATGCACGTTCTGCTGCTCTTCTCTTTGGTGGGCCTCGTGTTCATCATCGAGCGCTTCTACGCCATGTGGAAGGCGCGGGTTAACACCCAAGAATTCATCGGGCGTATTCGTACCGCCCTCCTGAAACGCCGGAACGTCAAAGAGGCGATCACGGTCTGCGAGGAATATCAGGGCCCGATCGCCAACATCATGAAGGCGGGCCTCATCAAGTACGGCCGGCCGCAGGATGAGATCGAGCGCACGATCGAAGCTGCTTCCGGACACGAGCTGGCGCGCCTCGAGCGCGGCCTCGGCGTTCTCGCGACCGTCGCTAACACGGCTCCGCTGGTCGGCTTCCTCGGTACGGTCTCGGGCATGATCAACTCGTTCGACGCGCTGGCTCGTGCCGGTCTGTCCAACCCGGGTCTGGTCGCCAAGGGTATTTCGGAAGCGCTGATCACCACCGCCGGTGGCCTGGTCGTCGCGGTTCCGACTCTGATCGCGTTCAACTACTTCACCGCACAGGTCGGCAGCTTCGTCCTGGAAATGGAGACCGCGGCGAACGTACTCTTAGAGACCTACTCCGAGATGGACTCGGATCAGGGCTAAGTCAGTCCCCCAACAACAACCTCGGGGGGAGATGCCATGAATATTAGGAAACCCAAGCGCGCTGAGTCGTACATCCCGACTGCGTCGATGGCTGACATCGCGTTCCTACTGATCGTCTTCTTTATGGTGACGACGACGATCACGGTAGATCGAACGCGTGTTGCGCTGCCGACCAGTCTCGAGCGGACTGAAGTCCCGAAGGATGCCGCAGTGATCTCGGTCGAAGAGGGTGGCGTAGTCCACTTCTCCGACGGCGAGGAACAGAGCCGCGTCATTAACATGGGCGATGTGCTTCCGGCTGCCGCCTTCGTGATCGAGAAGAACTCACTCAAGTGGTTCGTGATCAAGGCGGACGGCAACGCCGAATACCAGCACATTGACCGGGTGATGGAGCAGTTGCGGCAGGCGAATGTCCGTAACATCGCGATGCTCACCGGTCAGGAAAGCGTTGGCTAAGGGACACTCATGAAAGTAAGCAAGAAAAAAACGGAACCCGAGATTCCGACAGCTTCGATGGCCGATATCGCCTTCCTGTTGATCGTGTTCTTCATGATTACCTCGGTGTTCTCGGTGACGCGCGGCATGGAATTCCAGTTGCCCCCGAACGACAAGAACGACGCGCCGCCTGACACTGCGGAAGAGGCGATTCACGTTCACGTCATCCCGGCCGGTGCCGATTGCATCTTTGAAGTCGACAAGCAGCAGATGGAGCTTGCCGACATCCAGATCTACATCGAGCCGAAGCTGGCGCGAAACCCGAACAAGTTCGTCATCATTGACCCCGACCCCGATGCGCCCTACCGCTGCATGGTGGATGCTTTCGATGAGCTCAAGCAGGCTCAGGTGAAGAACATCTCCATTCCGACAACAGCGGAAAAGGCAGCTTGGGGCGGCGTCCTCTAGCCGGAGAAAACGATGACTGACGAAACGAAAAGCACCCCAGGCGACGCGGCCAAGAACGAAGGCGTGGAGGAACTAGCGCTCCAGGCCTCGATCTCGGGCGGCAGCGGTTCCGAGCTCAAGGTGGCGTGGGTCGCGGCGATCATGTTCCATTTCCTGCTGTTCGTCGCGGTGTTCCCCGAGTTCGGGAGCACGGACACGTTTGAGGAAACGAACGACGCCGTCGTGATCAAGCGGTACAAGCCGCCTGAGCCGCCGAAGGAACAGCCGAAGAAGAAGATCGTCAAGAAGAAGACGGCCCGTGTGCCGATTCCCGATCCGACCCCGGACGACCCGGAGCCGATCGTGGATGAGGATGTCGAGTACATCGAAACCGATGAGGAGATCGCTGATACCGACTTCCTGATTGGCGGCCCCGTGGGCGGCCCTCCGGTTATCGATACAGGCCCGATGCGGGTCGGCGGCGACATCACGGCGCCGGAGCGGATTCACCACGTCTTGCCCCAGTATCCGGAGCTGGCTCGCCGCGCGCGGCTGGGTGGCATCGTGATTCTTCAGGCGACGATCGACCGCGAAGGCGCGATTACGCAGGTCGAAATTCTGCGCGGCCTTGGCCTTGGCCTCGATGAGGCAGCAGTCACAGCGGTTTCGCAATGGCAGTACACGCCGACGTTCTATAACGGACGTCCGGTGGAGATCCTGCTCACGGTGACCGTGCAATTCACGCTTTCATAGCCGCAAACCGGCGACCATAAACTGGTTCAGGAAACGGGCTCCCCGCTACAATCAAAGGGGTGGGGAGCCCGAAACCTATACATAGGCAAGTCAGCATGAGAAGCAACATTCTTCGCGTACTCGCGATCGCCGGTCTGGTGGTGGCGTTCGCCGCCCCCGGTACCGCACTGGCCCAGGACCCCGACGCTCTCTGGCGCGCAGGCGCCCAGGCGGCGCGCAGCAATGACTCGCAGGGTTGCATCGATAATCTCCGCGCGGCGTTGCAGGCCGGCGGTGAGGCCTATGAGCGATGGGGCTGGCTCCATATGACTCTCGGCCAGTGTCTGGCGCAGCGTAACCAGCGCGACGAGGCAATTTCCGAGCTGCAGACCGCCAAGGACTTGGTCACCGACGATCAGGAGCATTTCAACGTCAACAACACGTTGGCCCAGGTGTACATCTCGCGCGGCGCTGCGGGTGACTACGACCGCGCGATCGTGTTCGAGAACGAAGCCGGCGAGTATGCGGGCGACGCGAACATGCGCGGGCTGCACTCCAAGACGCTGGGGCAGGCCTACTACTTCAAGGAAGACTGGAGCAACGCGGTCCGCCACCTTGGTGACGCCGCCGGCGCGCGTGCCACCGATGCTGACATCGCGCAGAAGCTCGGTCGCGCCCACTTCGAGTCGGGCAACATTCCGCAGGCCAAGCAGTGGTTCGAAAAGACCCTCTCGCTCGACCGGAACAACAACGCGGCCATTACCAACCTCGGCCGCCTGTTTCTCGATGAGCAGGACTACGCCCAGGCGGAGAGCTATCTCGGTCGCGCGGTTCAGGCGGACCCGCAGAACATGCAGATCCGCAACATGCTTGGCCGTGCGTACCTCGGTCAGCGTGACTACACCAACGCCATCAGCCAGCTTGGCCAGGTCGTGCAGTCGCGGTCCAGCGATGGCAACGCGCACTACAACCTCGGTCAGGCGTATCAGGCCTCTGGCGATGACTCTCGCGCTATCGAGTCCTACAACAACGCTCTGCGTTACCTGACCGCCGGCAGCGCCGCGCGTGCCGGTGCGTTGTACGACGTGGCCTTCGTTTACGAGAAGACCGGCAACTTCGAAGACGCGCTAGCGGCGTTCCAGGATGCCGCGGCGATCAACCCGGACGCCAAGACGACCGAGGCGATCGAGCGCGTGCAGGAACGGATTCGCCGGCAGAAGTCCAGTAGCTAAGCGCAACCGTTCGGACACGATCCAGTGGAGGGCCGCCCCGCAGGGGGCGGCCCTTTTCTTGTGCGCGGGCATCGCCCGCCGGGTAGAGTCCCCGCATGATCCGCGAACACCTATTTGATCGTCGCGCGCCGGCGGGTCCGTTGTTTCGCTGGCGCGGTGGGCAGGCATCGCGACTCGAGGGGCTGTCGGACGGCGTTTTTCCCTGACCGTTACGCTGCTCATGGTGTCGCAGGGAGTCCCCGGGACGTTCTGCGAACTGTGGGAGGTCGTGCGCGATCCCCCGATCTTCCTGGCCAGTTTCGCCATGCTGATGATGGCCTGGCAGTACCACTACCAGTTCTTTCGTCGCTATGGCCTGGAGGACGGCTGGACCGTGTTCCTCAACATGATCTTCTTGTTCCACGTGTTGTTCTACGCCTACCCGCTCAAGTTCCTCGCGACCTTCCTCTGGCGCCTCATCCTGCGAGAGGACACGGCGTTCATGTCGGCGTTCATGTTCGCCGTTCCGGATGGCCTCAACTGGCGGATCCTCGAACTCAGCCAGCGCTCCTGGATGTTGATCGTCTACGGAGTTGGGATTGCCGGCGTTTTTGGCATCCTGGCGCTCATGCTGGGCCGTGCCTACTGGCTGAGAGCCGAACTCGACCTGGACGAGATCGAGTGCTTCCTGACGCGGGGATCGATCCGTGCGCACATCATCACGATGTCGGTGGCGGCGCTGTCGCTCTGGATCCTGTTCAACGGGTACCAGCCCGGCTGGGCCGGTATTGCGTACTTTCTCATCGGCCCACTCCAGACCGCTAACGGGGTCTACGTGGGGCGGCGGGGCGAGGCCATGCGTAGAGCGATGGAGGCCAGCGCGGGTTCGGTTACCCTCGAAGGGTCGTCGGCGACGGGCTCAGAGCGAGGCGAGTAGCGCCTCGTAACGATCTGCCACCGCATCCCAGGAGTACGTCGTCAGCGCGTAGTCGCGACCCGCATCGGCCAGCGTGTGGCGCAGCGCCGCGTCGCTCAACAGCAGTTGCAGCGACGCGGCAAACTCGGCGTAGCCGTCGTAGAACAGCCCGCCGTTGCCGGCACGGCACAGCTCGACGTACGCTGCGCTCTGGGCGTTCGCCAGAACGGGGGTGCCGGCGGCGTTGGCTTCCATGAGGACGATGCCGAAGCTCTCGAGGGCGGATGGCGCAGCGAGCACTGTGGCGGCGGCGAGCCGGCGGCGCTTCTCCTCTTCGGATACGTACCCCAGCGCCTCGATCCAGGCCTCATCAGGCAGGTCCATCGCGGCCTCGCCCATCAGCCATAGCTGGGCGTCAACGCCGCTCTCGCTGCGGAACCTCCGCAGCCACTCGATGAGTTCCCCGGTGCCCTTGCCCTCCTCGATACGGCCCGCGTAGAGCACGGTGGGAAGGGTCGGCGGCGTGCTTTGCTCAGCCGCGGCCACCAGATCGTCGAGACTGTCGATACCGACGCCCGCGACGGTTGTCGGCCTTGCCAGGGCAGGGAATCGCCGTTCGACCAGCTCCTGTTCCGCGCGCGTATTGAAGATCAATGCTCGTGGCAACTCGAAGACGGCGCGATAGGTTTCGAGCCAGAACGGGGCTTCGTCGTGGGCGGTGGGTACCAGGACACTGCGTTCCGGCGCGGCGTGGATACCGTGGACCGTCGGATAGTAGAGATAGGTGAAGAAAAGGAGATGCGCGTAGTCGCGGCCGGCGGCATGGAGATGATCAACGAGCCCGCGCACCAGAGGGCCTTGGGCGTCGACCCAGGCCACCTCGTCGTCGCCGCTGCGATCAGGATCCGCGAAGAGCTGCTCCGAAATGGCGTTGAAGGCGTCGACATCGCGTTCGCCGAGCGCCCGGAAGCGCCGTACGGTCACGCCGTGTAACCGCTCGCTACCCTCGCGGTAGTGATTCGCCCACGTGCGGTAGGAGCGAGCACAGCTCGTCAGAACCTCGATTTCATGCCCGCGCCGCGCCAGCGCCTCGGCGACCCCTCGGCAAAGGCTCTCGGCTCCGCCGACGACATCGGTACCGTAGCGCTGGACGACCATCCCGATCTTCATGGTGCCCCGATCATCTCATCGACGACGGCCAGCCAGCGCCGCATCACGCGCTCGGGGGCAAAGTCGGCGACCCGTGCCTGGCCCTTGTCGATAAGGTGTTGGCGCGTGACCGAATCGGTCGCGAGCAGATGCATCATCTCGGCAAGACCAGCCGGCTCGGCATCAGTGAATGTCATGCCGGCGTCGCCGAGCGTCTCGGGTATCGCGGCCGCGTGGTTGGCCAGAATAGGCACGCCGAAGTGCATGGCTTCGAGCAGCGGCGCGCAGAAACCCTCATGATCGCTGGTACACAAGTAAACATCGGCGCGACGGTACCAGGCGACGAGATCGGCGTGGGAGACACTCCCCGCCCAGCGGAGACGACCGTCGAGGCCAAGCTCCGTGGCAAGCTCGGCCACAGCGTCGCTGTACTTCTCGAGGCCGCGGTTGCCGCCAATCACGACGAACTGGGCGGCCGGATCGATATGCGCGACGTAGTAGGCCGCGGCGCGGACGAAGGTCTCCAGCCGCTTGTTCGGCGCCAGACGGCCGACCGTGAGGAACGTGGTGGGGCTGTCGGCCTCGAGCGCGCTCACAATGGGGTCGGCCTCGACGTTGTACTGCGACAGGTCGAGCGCGAGAGGCAGCGTCCGCGTGGTATCGAAGCCGGCCGCCCGTAGTCCAGCGCAGTTGTAGTCGGACACGCCGATAGCGACGTCCACGCGCCCCGAGCTGGCCAGCTCGCGCAGTTCGACGGCGCCACGGGCCGTGAGTTCGGCGACCTCCGGGCAATAGGACAGCAACATTTCTGGCGGCGTCAGGTTGTGATACACGATGCCGCGGTTGCCTTCAGTCTCGAGAAGCCCGGCGCTGAGCGGCGAGGGAATCGCGAAGTGCAGAAGTGTCAGGTCGCCAGCGCTAGTCGGCTGCAGCTCTTCGATCGGGAGAACTGTGCCGCGCAGTTCCTCGTCGATCGTCAGTGCGTGTACGACAGCGTCGTAGCCGACCTCACGCAGGGCCGTGGCCAAGGAAAGAGCAGAGCCTCCCGTCGCGTCACCGGCGTGCGCCGCGGGCAGTAGCTGGACAACACGCTTCGTCATGCCGGCGCGGTCAGGGCAGTCAAGTGGCCCATCAGAGTGGACAGGACCGCGCCCGGATCGACGGAGGCCAGCGCCGCTCGCTGGCGCTTCAACAGCGCCGCGCGGATGCCGTCATCCGCCATGGTTGCGGCGATGGTCTCGGCTACGAGTGCTGGGTCCTTGCTCTCGAAGAGCATGACGCCACCATCGGTGGAATAGGGGATTGCCGCGGCGTCAAACGCGAAGACGGGAAGATCCTTGTAGATCGCCTCGAACAGCGGCACGCAGAAGCCCTCGTGCTCCGACATGCAGACGAAGGCGTCAGCCACATCGTAGTAGGCCCGTAGTTCGGAGTTCGTTACATGGCCGGTGAAATGGACCCCGTCCACGCCGAGGTTAGCGGCCATTTGCTGGAGCGCGTCGTAATAGGGCGAGAATGTGCGGTGCTCGCCGACAATTACCAATCGCGCGCGATGATTCACGTAGCGCTGGAAATAGGCGAACGCGCGAACGATGTCCTCGAAGCACTTGTTCGGAACGACGCGACCGACGAATAGCCAGGTGGGCCGGTCGTCGTCGTAGCGGGCCATGACGGTCGGGTCAGGCGTACCGTCGAGGGCCGACAGGTCGAGCAGTAGAGGCAGCACACCGGTTGGAGCGAATCCCAACTCCTCGAGTTCGAGGCGGTTGTACTCCGAGTCGCCCAACCCTAGCGCCGTACGCTCTTTGAGCGATGCCAGTTCGAGACGCCCCGCGGCACAGTCGCGCGCCACCGTGAAGGTGTACGGGGCATACCAGTGCGCAGGGGTGATGTTGTGATAGATCAGCACGAGCTTGTCGCCGATCGCGCGCGCGAGCTCCGAGACCCGGGAGCCGATCGAATAGTGCAGCACCACGATGTTGTCGGGCGACGAGACCTCGCCATATTCGGTGTACGGCCGCACCTCAGCCGCCATGCGGGGGTCGACCAGTTCGACGAAGACGTCGGAGTCATAGCCTGCGGCGCGCAAAGCGTCGCGGATCTGCATGACCTCGTTGCCAATAGCGTCGCCGTAGGCCGCCGAGACCGAAAGCTGGTGAATCGCGGGTCGGCTCATTGCTTATCCGCGTGCTGAAGTCTGTCGAGCATTTGCTCGTACTTGTCCTCGATAACGGGCCACGTGTAATTGGCATCGTAGTAGTGCTTGCCCGCGGCGCCTAGCCTGTCGCCCAGCTGGTCGTCGCACGACAGAAGCCGGCAGGCTTCCACGAACTCGGCGCCGTCGTTGTACCAGAGGCCGCCGCTCGCGCGCCGCGTTTGCCCCTGGAGGACGTCGCAGTGCGCGTTGACCAGGACGGGGCGAGCGAGCGCCCATGCCTCAAGCAACACCATGGACAGACTCTCATAGAACGAAGGCATGACCAGCGCGGTGCAGGCGGCGAGGCCGTCATACTTGGACGGGTCGGTGATGCGTCCCAGATAGGTGATGCCCGGATGATCCGGGATGTCCAGGATCGCAGTGCCGGCCAGCAGCAATCGCGGCGGCGTCTCGCCCTGCGCCACCATGACGTCGTAGGCGCGCGCGTAGTAGTCAAACAACTGCTCGCACCCTTTGTTCGCATCGATGCGGCCGATGTACAACAGAAACGGCCCACCGACGCCGTGTTCGACGCGGAATCGATCGGCGCTGACGGGCGGTGGGTCGACGATGCCCACGCCGACAACAACGTTGGGAACGTCGCGATTGTCGGCTTGCGCCTCGATCATGTCGCGCTCCTCATGCGAGTTGTACATGATCGCGCGGGCGTTGCGGAAGTTGTCGCGGAACATCGGCATCTCGACCGCAGGGTCGGGCTCGGCGGTAGGTATCAGAACACCCTTGCCGTGGACCTCCTGCAGAGCGTGGTACGTCGTCCAGTAGCGATACGAGAAACAGAGGTAGTAGTCGAAGTCGTTTCGATGGCGGGCGATCCAGCGCCGCAATCGAGGCGTGTAAGGGCCCTGGGCGTCCATCCAGGCCCGCGCCTCGCGGGCGCTGTGTTCCCGGTGGAATACACGCCGCTGTAGGCGGCCGAAGCGGGTAGGGTTGCGAGCCCAGCGCACGGGAAAGCGGAAGACGGGCAGGCCGTCGACCACGCTCAGGCCGCGCGAGTAGTCGTTGCGCCAGGTCACGTAGTCGCGAGCGCACGTCGTCAGAACGGTCACTTCGTGTCGGGCGGCCAACCGCTCGGCGATCAGGCGAGCGTGGAGCTCGGCACCGCCGGTAATCTCTGTCCCATAGCGCTGGACGACGACAGCGAGCCGCAACGGATCAGCAGCCTGTGGCGCGTGTGCTGGGTGACGGCATCAGCGTTCCGGCCCCGAGCGTTCGTCGAGTCGTTCGCGCAGCGCGGCAACCTCAGCCCGCAGGGTGGCGTTGTCCTGCATCAGGTCGTGCAGTGCCGCAGCTACGCCGATGTTCGTCTTGAACTGTTTGTGTAGCGGTAGATCGGCGTTGATGAACAGTTTGGTGATCGGCCGCAGGAGCCGCCGCACCGCGGAAATCACCGTCCCAGCGAAGCTTGGGTGCGAGCTGTACAGATCTTCAGGTGCGACGTTCCACCCGGTGTCCAGACCCAGCTCACGCTGCAGCTGATAGGGGCGCGCGTCGTCGAGATCCAGGTGGTCACGCAACTGCAGCGTGACATCGGCTCGGTCGACCGGTGGCAACGTCGGGTCGGCCGCCGCCCGTCCACTGGCGCGCGCGCGCACCTGGGACATCAGGTCGTCGACGTCAATCGCGTTGTAGTCGATGCGGTAGTCGGACATGGATCGGAAGTTGCGGACTGCATTGAAGTCGGCCAAGCCGGCCGGATGGACGGCCACCGTATTCTATCGCGTCCCCAATTGGGGACGGCGCAAGCATGCCGACGGCTGCTAGCCTTGCCACGTGGAAAAGACGTCAAAGCACCGCATACCCGAGCCGACGACCCGGAGGCTGTCGCTCTACCTTCGCGTGCTGACCGATCTGGAGGCCACGGGGGCGGGTACCGTATCGAGCCGTGGCATTGCCGACCGCTGCCGGCTGAATCCAGCGCAGGTGCGCAAGGACCTCTCGCGCTTCGGCGGCTTCGGTGTGCGTGGCGTCGGCTACGACGTTCCCGAATTACGCTACGTGGTGGCCAAACTGCTCGGCGTCGACACCGAGAGCCGAGTGGTGATTGTCGGTGCCGGGAACCTCGGTCAGGCGTTGGCGGACTATCCCGGGTTCCACGGAGGCGGATTCGAAATCGTTGCCCTGCTCGACATCCGCGAAGAGGTCGTGGGGACAGTCTCCCGTCGCGGCCATCCGGTGCACCACACGGACGAGCTCGAGCGATTGGTCCGTGACGAGGGCGTGCGGATCGGTATGGTGGCGGTGCCGGCTGCGAACGCCGAGAACGTCGTGGAGAGGCTTGTCGCCGCCGGAGTGCGCGGGATCGTCAACTTCGCGCCCGTGAGACCACAGGTGCCCGACGGGATCGCGGTTCGCAACGTCGACCTCAGGGTCGAACTCGAGAGCCTGTCATTCTTTCTTCGTGACGACGGCTGAGCGGTTCCGCGCGCCACAAGAAAAACGCCGCCGCGTTACCGCGACGGCGTTCTTCCAGAGCGGTTGTACCAGATTCTTAGGCGCTGATGGCTCCCTGGAACAGGAAGATCAGCAGAATCGCGACGAGCAGAGCGTAGATCGCCAGCGACTCGATGAGCACGAGACCGAAGATCATCGCGCCACGAATCGCGCCAGCGGCGCTCGGATTGCGTGCGATGCCTTCGAGCGCGGCGGCAATCGCCTTGCTCTGCGCGTAGCCGCAAACGGCTGCTGCGATGGCCATGCCCAAACCGGCACCCATGGCGATGGCCACGTAGCCATCGAAAACGTTAGCGGCGGCATCCTGTGCGAACGCCAGGTTCGGCGTTAGCAACAGGGCGAAAGTAGTTGCGAACAAAGCGTGTCGCTTGTTCATGGGGTTGCTCCTTTGAGGCGTTCTAGAACTGCCGGCCACAGCCGGATCAGTGGCCGTGTTCTAGTGCACCGGCGATGTAGATCATCGACAGCATGATGAACACGAAGGTCTGCATGAACGAGACGAAAACACCCAGCGGTCCAAAGACCACGGGTAGACCGATCGGCACCAGGAAGAAGAACACTCCAGCAATGGTGTGCTCCGCAAAGATGTTGCCGAAAAGACGAATGGCCAGAGAGGTCGGCCGCGAGAGATGGCTGAGAATTTCGATCGGAAGCATCAGCGGGATCATCCCCGGGATGTCGCCGGTGAATTGCTTGACGTACTTGAAACCTTGGGCCCGGATGCCGACGATGTTGTAAATCAGGAACGACGTGAAGCCCAGCGCTGCCGTGGTGTTGAGGTCACCTGTCGGCGGCTGAAAGCCCGGGAAGAAGGCCAGCAGGTTCGAGGCCACGATGAAGAAAGCGATAGGCCCGAGAACCTTGGCGTACTTGCGCGCATGTTCACCGATGAACGCGTCGCACATCGTGTTGATCGAGCCGACGCCGAACTCGAGCATCTGCTGCGCAGCACGAGGCTCGTAGACCGAGAACCGCCGCGAGAGGATCGGGAAAACCACCAGCGACAACAGCACAACGAACCACGCCATGACGGCCTGATCGCTGATGAATCCCACGCCGAACGTGTGGTCGAACCAGGGATACAGCCAGTTGTAGATGGCCGAAACTTCGTGTGCCATGACCGTACTTCGGGCGTTCTAGTGGCGGCGGGATGGGCCGCGGAGGAGCTGGAGGATCGCTTCCAGAAGGATCGCGATGAATAGTACTGACAGGCCCAGGGCAACCGGAATCGGCCCCACCCCAGGCGTCAGCAAGATAGCACAGAGCACTATACCCAGCAACGCAAAGCGGCCGAGCAGAAAGGCCATCTGAAGCGGGCTCGGTTTCAGCGCATTGCGGTCGAGAATGGTGTCGGTCACGGAGACCAATCCCTGGAAGTTCAGGAGCATCAAACTGCCTGATACCAGCGTTCCGAGGACCTGCCACGGGGCCCGCGTCGCTACCCCCACGGCCACGGTCAAAATCAGTAGCGTTGCCACGGCGAAGAGCTTGACACGACGGACGGAGACGTCGTCCCGAGCTCTTGGCATCGCAGGCTCAGATACCTCAAGGCGGTCAGTTTCCGGCCCGCTAGATTCGACGGTCACCAGGTGTATCCGAGACCGATGGTGGAGCCGTAGTCGGTACTGGCGCCGCCGTCCTCTTCCTGACCACCGGTGCTGTCCGAGCTGTAGAAGCCGCGGAGCGATACATAGAAGTCTTCCCAGACCTCTTTGCGGATATCGATCTCGGTCTCCGACCGAAGACGCCCCTTCACCGAGAGGCTGGGGAAGATCGTCGCCGACCCTGTCACGATGAAGTCGCGGTTGCCGAGCGCATACAACGAGTAGGTCAGCCCAGCGAAGGCCTCGAGCGACTCGACATCTTCGCGCTCGTCCAGGAACCTCTCCGACGCCGCGTCGATGCCCGCTGTCGCGATGAGGTCATGTTCGACGGTTCTGAGGACGTGATAGCCGCCGCCAACGCCGCCAATGACGCGTTGGTCCAGGGCAAGCTCAGTGTTTCGTTGTCCGGCGGCGAAGACTGCGGCAAGCCACTTGCCACTGAGAAACCGTCGGTACTGGCCACTGAGATCCTGGCGGTCGAGATCCTCCGCGTTGTCCTGTTTGCGATACAGCGAGTCGTAGCTGAACTGCCACGACCCCTTCTCGGTGCGGTAGTTGGTCGTCAGCTTCAAGGTCCATTCGAGTCGGCTGTTGGCTTTTGCCAGCGTGAAGCCGAGGTCCACGCTGCCCTTCAGACGTGACCAGAACGATTGGCGAATACGTTCGATCTGCGCGATCTGTCCGAGGGGGATCGTGGTGGCCAGGGCCTCGGTACCGAGGCTCAGCGTTCCCGGTTCTTCGGGCTCACGCAAAGCTCCGTAGATCCGGCGGCCATCCGCGAGCACGACCTCGAAGAAGAGTCGGCTCGTGACGATCGCTACGTGATCCCACTGCACTGCGATCGTGTTGGTCGCGTCCGTCTTGAAGTTGAGCCGGCCGCTCGCCAGCGACTTTACTTCGCCCGTGAGCCTGTCGCCGTTGCGCAAAGCCACCGTGTCGGTGTCCTGTGCGTAGATGAACAGGCTGACGCACACCGACAAGAGCGCTGCCACAGCAGCGCCGCCCAGTCGCCTGCGGGGGCCGGAATGGTGTTGCATCAGGATCGGTAGGGGTTGCAGTGGAGGGGGCGGTCGGCCCGAGGGAGCTGGCGTGATTCTAATCCGTCAGCGTCTGGGCGAGCGGCGGTCACTGCTTCCAGCGCGACTCGTTGTCGTCGTCGGGCTCATCGTCGAGCTTGGCGACCGCGCGCAGCAACTCGCGCATCGCGGTGGCCACGCCCAGGGCGAACCCGAGGAGCATGAGCCAGGGTGAGGTGCCCAGACGATTGTCGAGCCAGCGCCCGATGAGCATGCCGAAGGCGATCGACACCGGGAACATCATGCCGACGTGACCCATCGAGCCGAACTGACTCGCGCCGCCGCGGACGCTGTCGAGCCAGCCGCGAACGCCGTCGCGAGGCTCTTCGGGCGCCGTCATGCCGGCCTGCCTAGAAGGGCAGTGTCGCGGACTGAACCCACTCGATGAACGGCGTCGCCCAGATCACCCCGAGAAGCGTGATGACGGCGCTCACAGCCAGGGTCACGTTCAAGGGCACGGAATGCACCATGGTGACGTCGTCATCCACCTCGGATACGAACATGACCTTCACGAGCCGCAGGTAGTAGAAGATCGAGATCGCTGCATTGATTGCACCGATCACAGCTAGCCAGCCATAGCCGGCATCGACCGCTGCTCCGAACACGTACCACTTGCCGAGGAACCCGATCGTTGGTGGGATGCCGCCGAGCGAGAGCAGGAAGATCAACATGATCGCCGCGCCCCAGCCACTGCGGTGGATCAGTCCGGCGAAGTCGTCGACACGGTCACAGGCGATGCCTTCGCGGCGGAAGAGCACGATCATGCCCCACGCGCCGATGTTCATGAACGTGTAGGCGAACAGATAGAACATCGCGGCGGCGACGCCATACTGCGTGCCCGCGACGATGCCCATGAGCGCGTAGCCGGCGTGCGCGACGCTGGAGTACGCGAACATCCGCTTCACGTTGTCCTGCGTTACCGCCGCGATGTTGCCAAAGGTCATCGTGGCGACGGAGAGCACAGCGAGAAGCGCGGTCCATGACGCCGCCATGGGCTCGAAGGCGACGAACAGCAGTCGGATCATCATGGCGAAGGCGGCGGCCTTGGATGCCACCGAGATGAACAGCGAGATCGGAGTCGGCGCGCCGGTATAGGCATCCGGTGCCCACATGTGGAACGGCACCGCGGCGACCTTGAAGCCCATCGAGACGATCAGCAGGATGAGGGCGAGAATCAATATCGGGGTTTCGGTGGTCCCCGGCACGCTGAGCGCAGTGCCGATGGCCTCGATGTTGGTCGTGCCAGTCATCGCGTAGATGAGCGAGAGCGCGTAGATGAAGATGCCGGACGACAGCCCGCCGAGGATGAAGTACTTCACGCCGGCTTCGCTCGAGCGGCGGTCGTGCTTCAGGTAGCCGACCAGCACGTAGACCGAGAGTGCTTGCAGTTCGAGACCGATAAACAGGCTGATCAGATCGGCTGCGCGGGCCATGATCATCATGCCAACGAGCGCGGTCAGCATGAAGAAGTAGTACTCGGGTGCGTGCGCGTCCTCGTCGTCCAGGAACTTGAACGAGGCGCCAATCGAGAGCGCCGCGGCGACCAGGAAGAGCGCGGCGAAGAAGCTGCCGAAGCCGTCGACCGCCAGCTGCCCGGAGAACGCGCTGGTCACGCCGTCGGCCATCAGGGCGGGCAGGCCCAGCGTCACGCCCGCCATGGCTGCGAGCACGAAGAGCAGCGTGATCCAGGCGAAACGACTGCCCGACTGGTTGTTGCGTGGAGCGAATGCGCCCCACACCAGCACCAGGCACGCGCCGATC
>Ga0302135_10001383_pt1 | contig 14664 bp, 11 predicted proteins | sample CBN3_surface_MG_FD_203119 | JGI IMG/M metagenome (GOLD analysis project Ga0302135, IMG submission 203119) | Marine microbial communities from Western Arctic Ocean, Canada - CBN3_32.1 | ecosystem: Environmental > Aquatic > Marine > Oceanic | place: Canada: Western Arctic Ocean | collected...
TGGACAGAAGTTCGGGGTTGTTGCTATGCAACACGCCGCCGGCGCAGAAAACTCGATGGGTGGATTGTCGCAGGCCTTCGGTGACAACATACCGATCCTGGTGCTTCCGGGTGGATATGCACTAACGGAAAGGCATGTTCGACCCAATTTTTCGGCGACCGAGAACTGGAAAGGTGTCGTTAAGTCGGCTGAGTCGATCGACTCCCCTTCACAGATCAAAGATGTGATGCGCAGGGCGTTCCAGGCGCTAAGAAACGGCAACGGTGGACCCGTTGTAGTTGAAATGACTCTCGATATCTGTGCAATGGAAGTTCCTGAAGACGCACTTGGGTACACCTCACCAGTTGTCAGCAAGTCGGTTCCTTCAAAAACCGATATTCAGGATGCAGTGAAAGCACTTCTTTCCGCATCGCGACCCATGATTTGGGCAGGAGCGGGCGTGCTCGCAGCTGGGGCAACGGTTGAACTGGCCGAGTTTGCCGCACTGGCCGATATTCCAGTTTTCACCACCATGGAAGGTAAATCGGCATACGACGAGCGCCTTCCGCTTTCATTGGGAGCTGGTAGTGGCGCTACGACCGGACCCGCGTACGAGTGGATTTCCGGAAGTGATGTAATTATCGGACTTGGCACCAGCTTCACAGCCAACGGCTACACCCAGAAGGTTCCCGCGGGCAAGTCTTCAATAATTCACAACACGATAAATCCTGACGACATCAACAAGTCTTTCCCCTCTGACATAGGTCTTGTCGGTGATGCAAAACTGACTCTGATTGCACTAATCGAAGAGGTTAAGGCTCAGATAGGTGAGGGTGGGCGAGATACTGGTGTACAACCACTTATCGCAGCCAGTAAGGAGAAGTGGATGGCAGAATGGGCCCCGCTTCTGAATTCTGATGAGAACCCTCTTAACCCATATCGCGTCATCAACGAGATCAACAAGAACCTCGACCATGACAACAGTGTCGTCACTCACGATGCAGGTGGTCCTCGAGACTGCATGGTGCCGTTCTACGTCGCCACAACACCTCACAGCTACATTGGGTGGGGTAAGACGACTCACCTTGGTTTCGGCATCCCTCTGATGATTGGTGCGAAACTCGCCGACCCAAGCAAGTTCTGCTTGAACTACATGGGTGATGGTGCGTGGGGAATGTCGGGTACCGACACTGCAGCAGCGGCCAAGATGGGCCTTCCTATTACGACGGTGCTTCTGAACAACGGTGGAATGGCCACTTACCCGGGTGGGTTCCCGACTGCACAGGATGAGTACAGTGTTTCGCACATGGAAGGCGACTACGCCAAGATCACCGAAGGTATGGGCGGTGTCGGAATCCATGTCACTTCTCCTGAAGAAATGGGACCAGCAATTCTCAAGGCCCGTCGGTTGAACGACGAGGGTAAGACTGTATTAATCGACGTGAAGTCAAACTTCGAATCACGCAAGTCGTACTTCCGTCGTTAGCCAGTAGAGCAACTGCCTGAAGGACCTGTTGTGGTTTTCGCTATAGGCTAACGTTGTACTGAAAAATACGCTTTACCAGGGTTTTACAAATAAGCAGGTCCGTCTGAGTGTGATTACTCAGACGGTCTTTTTGCTTAAGTCCGTCCTGACGATATCGAAAAAAGACGTTTTTTCAGTCTGAAGACGAATCACACCCGATTTTCATAGCCTCGAATTAGAACGATCTGAACGGCCCGACCAGTATTCCTACGATCCACACGATCCCGTAATGAGCGTGATGGACATCGATGCCCAGCCGATGCCACGAGACCAGAGTCCACTAGACGGACGTCAAGATGTTGTCGTGTATCAGACGGCGCCGTTTGAATCGCCAACGCGTGTTGAACTAGAGCTGTGGGCGGCCTCGGATGCTGTCGGCACCGACTGGACAGCCAAGCTTGTCCTCCTCGATGAAAAATGGATGGCGATGAACCTGACTTACGGAATAATGAAGGCTCGGTTCCGAACGGGTTTCGATCAGGAAGAATTACTTGATCCAGATGTGCCGAACAAGTACACCATCAAGATGAATCCAGTTGGCATCGAGATCCAGCCAGGCCAGCGTTTGCGATTGGACATTTCGAGTTCTGACTTCCCGAACTTCGACAGGAACCACAATACTGGCAAGGACTTCTGGACCGATAGCGAACTCAGGATTGCCAAGCAGACGATTTTCCATGATGCAGAAATGACGTCTCAGCTGCTGATGCCGTTGCTGCACAAGGACTAGCGATCAGGTGCTACCTTTGGGAACATCTGAAATGTCATCGGCGTTCTTGGCGATGTCGTCGAACGAAGTGTAGTTTGTCTGCCACAGTTGCGAGTACAGGCCAGTTGAGTCGACCAGTTCGTCGTGCGTGCCGGATTCGACAATTTCACCTTCTCGAACAACGATTATCTTGTTCGAATTCCTGATGGTCGACAATCGGTGAGCAATAACTAGCGCTGTTCTTCCCTCGAGCAGTTTTTTCAAGGCATCCTGAATAATTCGCTCGGTGTAGCTATCGATATTGGCAGTCGCTTCATCGAGTACCAGAATTTTCGGATCGGCCACGAGAGCACGTGCGAAACTGAGCAACTGTCGCTGCCCAACCGAAAGATTCGTTCCGCGCTGTTCGAGCGTACTGTCGTATCCATTTTCCAGTTGCATAACGAAATCGTGAGCACCAATAATTTTGCAGGCTGCGACGACATCTTCACGAGTGGCGTTGTGGGTGTTGTAGCTCACATTCTCAAGAACTGTCTTAGAGAACAGGAACGGCTCCTGGAGAACCATGCCCATCACGCCACCGATAGACATTTGAGTTACATCACGAATGTCCTGTCCGTCGATCGTGATCGACCCTTCTTGAACATCGTAAAACCGGTGAGCGAGTGCAGTGATCGAGGTCTTTCCCGATCCGGTCGGGCCCACCAGCGCTACAGTCTGGCCCGGCTCGGCTACGAAACTGATGTTCTTGAGTATTGGCCGCTCCGGGTCGTAGCCAAAAGTGACGTTATTGAACTCGACTCTCCCTTCGATATCACCAATTGGCTTGGCGTCTGGCTTGTCGTTGACCGTCAGGGGAATATCAAGAAGTTCGAATATTCTGTGGCCTGAAGCGACGGCCCGCTGGAGCAATGCGTAGTGCATCGTCAGAGTGCGAATTGGCTCGAAGAATCTTTGAACATACAGCAGGAACGCGACCATCGTTCCGATTTCGATAGATTCACTCAGAACCCTTCCGCCACCAACCACTAGCACCAGCGCCAGCGCCGTACCTGTCATCAGCTCGACGGTTGGCATCAACACGCCACCAAGTCTTGAAGCCCGAATCGAGGACCAGAAGAATGTCTTTACTTTGCCACCCATGATGCCGTGGTTTTCTTCTTGTCGGTTCAATGCCTGAACGACTCGAATTCCACTTACATTTTGATCGAGGTAGACACCGACGACAGAAGAATTTCTGCGCATCCTCAGGAATGCGCGCCGGGCAAACGGTTGCCAAACGATGCGAATCAAGAACAACAAAGGCACAAGTGCAAGTGTCACGAGAGCGAGTTGAACATCTAGCACCAACAGGATTACAACGATGCCGAACAGGGTGAGAAAGTCTCCAATGATATCGATCGAAGATTCGAGCATCTCCTGCAACGCTCCGACATCACCGAACATTCGAGCCATCAGCGCCCCGATCGGGGTTTTATCGGAGAACGACATCGCCAATCGTTGCAGTTGAAGGAACATATCGCCGCGAATGTCGTACAAAACAGTCAGCGCTACACGAGTGATCAGCACGTTCTGTAGGAAGTTGGTGAACCAGTAAAGACCAGCGACGCCAACAAGCGATATGGCGATGATGGCGAGAAGGCTTGAATCGTCTTGGCGAATAGCATTATCAATACCAAACTTCACCAGGAGCGGTACCGCCAGGTTGGCGAGTGTGAAGCCTATGACCGCAAGAGTTGCGACAAGCATGGCTTTTTTGTAAGGGCTTGCGTAGTAGAAGAAGCGTTTGAAAACGGTGCTATCTAGCTGAGCGAACATTTCTTCATCAGATTCGTTCAGCTTTGCGTGTTCTTCTTCGGCGTTTGCGGGTCTTTTTCTTTTGGGCCCTTTGGGATCCTGCTTCGAAGAGAAGTTGTTAGACGTTGTAGACAATCTAGTCTCCCTCCTCCACTCCGCGGCCTCTCTGGATATCCCAGAGGTTCTTGTAGTGCCCATTGAGTACTAACAGATCATCATGATTGCCGCGCTCAATGATCTCGCCATTGTCGAGCACGATGATTTCATCGGCATGCCGCAACGAATCCAGTCGATGGGCGATGATGATAGTGGTCTGACCCATGGTGAGTTCCTTGAGGGCCAACCTGATTCGCGCATCGGTTCCCGCATCAACAGATGATGTTGAGTCGTCGAGCACCAGGATCGGTGAATTGGTGAGCAGGGTTCTCGCTATGGCTACCCGTTGTCGTTGCCCACCTGAAAGCCCCACGCCTCGTTCACCGAGCTCAGTTTCGTACTTATCCGGGAGGGATTCTATGAAGTCATGAATCTGCGCGATCGTGGCAGCCGCGACGACCTTCTCATCGGAGGCGTCGACATCCCCGTAGCGGATATTGTCTTTGATCGATCCGTCGAACAAGAACGGGTCTTGTTCAACAAGACCGATTGCCTGTCGCACGGACAGCACTGTTGCATCACGAAGATCGGTTCCGTCGATCGAAACCGTTCCAATAGTTGGGTCATAAAATCGCGGGATCAGGTTCGTTATCGAGCTTTTGCCACTGCCAGGTGCACCGACGATACCGATTGTGTGGTCTTTTCTGGCCTCAAAACTTATGTTTCGCAGTGCGGGAGCGTCTCCGTAACTGAAAGACACGTTGTCGAACCTGACCGTTCCTTCAGTCACATCCAGCGGTTGCGCAGCAGCGTTGTTGTCGATTTCTGAAGGGATATCAAGAACTTCGAATACCCGGCCACCCGCCGAAGATGCACGTGCGGTTGAGTTGATGATCATGACGATCATCCGTACAGGAAATCGTAGAAGAGCAAGATAGAAAAAGAACTGGGTCAGCTGACCAATTGTTAGTTCACCGTCGATCACCTTCTCACCTGCAACCCAGAGAACCACAGCCCAAGCGACGAGGAATGCGAACGATATTGCCGCACCCCCGTATGCGTGCGTTCTGGCTGCACTCATGCGTAAGTCAACCACTTCACGGGCGGTTACATCGAACTTAGCTTCTTCATATTTCTGGGCGGAAAACGCACGAACCACGCGAACACCCGCAAGGTTTTCTTGCATGGTGGTTGTCAGTTCACCGAGGGCGTCCTGGATTTTTCTCCAGGTGGTTCTCAATTGGAGACGAAGGCGAGCGCTGCGATACACCATGAATGGCACAAAACTCAGGCTCAGGAGTGCCAGCTGCAAGTCGATCATGGCCATGAACACGCCTGCGGCGACTATCACAATAACTACTCGAACAATCTGGACTAGTCCGGACTGAACGAAGCCTCTGACACCTTCGATGTCGGAAAGGCCCCGGGACATCAACTGACCAGTGTGAACCTTGTCGTGGAAGCTGAAACTGAGTACTTGGAGTTTGTCGAAGTACAACATTCGTAGTTCGTTCGAAACACGTTGGCTCAGGGTTTCGCCAAGAAACATCTGGGCGAAGCCAGTTGTACCACGAAGGGCAGAGAACAGAATGACTGTGAGCCCCGTGCCGAGCAACAACGATTCAACATCCCCTCGGCTGGCCGTACCGCCTTCGATGAGGGTAAGAGCTTCATCGACACCTTCACCAAGCAACTTGGGAACGAATAGAGATATTACTGATGTAACTGCAGCGAACAGAGCTGCAATTCCAAAGTGCCACCGATATTGCAGGGTGAGTTTGACGATCCGCCACAATACGCCTGCTCCAGTTGGACCTGAATCCGTAATCCGGGCTTGCACACTTCGTCGTTGTCGTTCCGTTTGAACTGGGGTGGGGTTTGTTGCTGAAGAACTCGTGGGGTTGGCCTAATCCGCTTGTAAACCGAAACTGTTTCGGTGGCAATAATTTTTGCCACACGAATATCGGTTATGAACGCGGGGAGTATACGCCCACTATCAGGCAGGTGAGAGGTGTAAACAGTTACGGCGGTGAGACTACGGGGAAATCCGATTCAAGCCGCTTGATTGATGTCGTTTACAACACGTGGGATTTCGAATCCGATTCGAATTCCCTTGCCTATCTCACTACTAATTGTTATTTCACCATCGTGCATACGAATAATTGTCTGAGAGATGTTGAGCCCCAGCCCTAATCCAGATACTGCTGGCGTGGTGGCGTTTTCAGCGGCTTCGCTATCCATGCCAATCCCGTTATCAGTAACGTATACAGAAAATACCGAGTCAGTGACGATCGATTCCAGTTTGATGTGGGCACCTTCGCCGGCATATTTCGTAGCATTGCTTAGCAGGTTAGAAATCGTCTGAGAAATTCGATTTTGATCGGCTGTTATTATCACCTGACCGGCTGGCATATTCACAGAGATGGTTTGCCCGGCGTGTAAAACAAGTGGTACGAAACTTTCGCCAAGAGCTTTCAGCATGAGATTTGCATCGAAGTTCATTTCGAGCAGTGAAAACCACAGCCCGTTAGAGGCTTCGAACGTCACCCCACCGCCCGATCGGGTTTGTGGGAGTTGCCAAGGGATTGGTTGTGTACGTTTTTGGTTCATTCTGAGATCGGCTACCCGGTTACCATTTTTGTAGCCCGCGAGAGGGTAGGTTTTTACGGTTGTCAAATAGCTAACGATTGTCCGTTTCGCTCGTTACGATCAATTTCATTCTGGGTAACCAAGAACTGTTCCGAATCGGTGATTACGTTATTTGGGTTGCGTAAAAGTCGTTGCGGTACTGCGATTTCACCCATTCATGCGATTTGGAAATTTCGTCACCAAATAAACGCGAAAAGACCCGGCTATTGCTAGCCGGGCCTTGATTTGACGCATTTCGGCGCACGCAGATTCCAATCGACCTATGGCATGTACTGGTCGATTCCCTCGGTGACAGGTGCGGGTCCTGAAGGGAAGACCGAGGTCTTAGCCCTGTCGGCACCAACAACGAGTATGTAACAGTCGTCTGGGGTGTTCATGATCGGCACCGTGATTTCCAGAAGCTGCTCTTCAGTCAGGTTCTCAAGCCATTTCCAGTGATCGTGAACTCGTGCCTCTCCTTTGAGTGGCATGTACTGCATCAGTTTTCCGACGGATCCTCTGGCATGTTCGTGGATAAATTCCTTGGCGCCCTGCTTTGAGAATCCTTGACCTCCCACGGGCCTCGCCACGTCAGGCGGCATGAGAATCAATCGTTGTTGGCCACTATTCGGACTTTGCAGGCTCATCGTTCCAAATGTGGAACCATAAGCGAGGTTTTTCAGCAGGCCTTCCGCCGTGTGGTTTCCCTGATCCTGAACATCAAGTTCACCATCTGTAACGAAGACGCTAACCGTGCTCTCGTCGGAGGAAAACCCTTGATCGACGTGGAACCCCTGCCACGGGCTCGCATCTTCATTTTCTGCGATGCACTGGATGAACTTTCGGGAAGTTCCGATAGTGTCCATATCCATCTTGTTCAGATACCAGTGACCGATATTTCGGAAGCACAACGCGAACGCACGACCGATCAGCGTGTTGATCAGGTTGTCTCGTCCGGGTCCGAGAGCGGAGCCGGGGTTAAGACCCAATAGCTTCGTAACAGGGCCATTTACGATCAGTAATGGTGCCTGCGGGCTTGTTGACATCAGGAGCGACTTTCCACCGTCTCCTCCAAGCTTCGATAGAGCCTTTATCGCTGCGATTACTACGGGCAAATGCTCGGGTTTCGCTCCGGCCATAACCGAGTTGACAGCGATCTTTTCGACTGTTGCCACTCCAAATCCCGGAGGCATGTCGCAAACGACGTGATCCGGGGGAAGGTTTGTGCCGGTTAACATTTCGGCAATCGCTTCGGGAGTTGCCGGGTGCAGGAACAGGCCATCGCCAAGATCCTCGTTGATGAACTCCTGGTTCATCTTCAAAATCGAGTCGTACCTGTCCTCGCCCTCGTATCTTCGCGTGTCGACCGACTCGGCCTGTTCGCGAGCATCGATTGACGAGGTCAACGAACCGACGAGATCGTCGATGGCGTCTTCGGTCTGGGTACGGCAGGTCTCAGGATCGAGGTTTCGATAGATATGCGGAACTACGATCCACTGAAGATCGGGCATTCCGAACGCTCGAGAGCTGGCTACTGCATCGCTATCGAACCGGCCTGAAACGATGGCAACACCGGGTTTGCCCATCTTCTCGACCACAATCATGTCGTGGATCATCCACGACGCGCAGGTCCCTCAGTCGGCTGTGGCGCCGATTATGACGTCACACTCCTCCCCTGCTTGATGCACAATCGCTGGCGGTGTCGGGTAGTTGCCGCCTGTGTAGAAGTTGATGCTTACGTTTTCAAACCGCTCTTGCAGCATCTCCCCTGCCCGCTTGAGTGCAATATCTCCACCGTGCGTGCCACTCCAGATCAGGCCGACAGTCTTGTCGTCGAGCGAGTCCGGGCGGTTGCTAGCACTGATGGCATTAAGCACACCGCGCTGCAATGCAACCGGGTTGTTGACTTCAAGTAGATGCATTTTCGCGTCCTTCGCTTTGGCATTTGGGCGTGCGTGCAAAGTGGCTTCTAATGTGGCAGAAGCCGAAATTACGGGCTGGCGGCAGGATAGCACCGATGGCGTGTCGCGAGTAGCAGGCATAAACTCGCACGGAATTTTCGTATTTAACACCCGCATGGAGTCTGTAATGAAGTTTCTCGGAGTCGACCACATCGACGTCATAGTTAGTGATCTCAAACGCTCGATCGAGTATTACCGCAAGTTCGGAATGCACCCGGAGGGCACAGTCGACGATGGCGAGACAGTGTTCTTGTGGAATGGTGATAACGATCGGCCAGTACGAATCGAGCTGCACAAGCAGCAAGAGGGACAAACGCTCGGTGTGGATCACCTGTCGTTCCTCGTAGACGATCCCATTGATGCTCAAAAGGAGATCGAATTTATTGGCGGCGTCGATTTCCTGTTTGAGCCGTTTGAGAACCAGCAGTCTGGCAGAACGATTTCAAATAGTTACGATCCCGACGGACTACAGATTCAGATGGCCCGCCAGACAAGTCCTGGCACTTTCAAGAACTGGGAATAAACAGAATTGGCAAACATATCGACGGCTCGCACCCTAAGCGGCGCTGCAAAAACAGTTATCACACCTCCGGTCGGTTACCCGATGGGCAACTGGGGACTTCGACAGGGGCTCGCTGAGGGAGTTCACAGAGACATCTTCGCCCGGGCCGTGGTGTTCGAAAACGGTGGACTAACCCTGACAGTTATCTCGTTGGAGATCGCAGGGCTTACTTCAGAGACCGTTCAGGCGATCAAGGGGAGAATTCTTCAGCTCGTCGGCATACCTGTCGACAATATTTTGTTGAATTTCACACACAATCACACTTCCCCAGACACGATTGTCGTACTACCGAGAGAGTGGATGACATGGACGACGTGGCTTGCCGATCAGGTGGCAGGTTGCGTGCTCGACGCTGCGAGCCACATGGTTCCGGCAAAAGTAGGTTCAGGCCTTGGCTCTTTCGAAAACTGGACAGTGAATCGACAGTATCCGGATAAGCCCGTCGATACCGAGGTTGGAGTTATTTACGTCACCGATGACGAAGGCAATCAGATTGCTCATCTTGTGAACTTTGCGTGTCACGGTGTTGCCGACGGTGGTCAACACCTCGAATGGTCTGGTGACTTCGCAGGAGAGATGTCGGCTGACATAGAAGAGAAAGCCCCGGGATCTATTGCGCTCTACGTACAGGGTGCTGCGGGCGACATATGCCCGTTCGACTGGTGGTTCGGAAACAATGCTTCTGAACATCTCCACTCGCATGAGGACACTTCACTTCTTGGGCAGTCGCTAGCAGGTGAAGCGCTCAAGGTAACGGGAAATATTTCGACTTCATCCGATGTCGCACTCGGTGTTGCACTTGCACCGGCAAAACTGCCACGGCACCAGGTGAACTGGACCGTGGACGAAGCAATTGCGAATCGCGACCACCTGCTCGAAGTACTACCGGCTTATTCGGGGGCAACGTGGTTGCCCGGCACCACCACGGCCAACAGCGCCGAGCGTCACCCCGAAATGTACGGTGTGGGTCACAACGAGCTCGGGCTGGCGAAGAATCAAAATCAGCCGGCAGTTTCTGTGTCTATCAGGGGGTTCCGTATCGGAAACACCCTGATTTCGGCGCATGCCGGTGAACTTTTCAACGAGCTCGGAACTGCTATCAAAGATGGGTTCTCCGGGGATCGACCGTGGGTCGCAAGCTACTGCGACGACTATATCGGGTATATCTCGACACGTCAGCCGCACGAGGAGATCAAGGACATACCGGTGACTGAGATCGTCGATATGAAGGCCTATCGCCGTTACTACGGGACTACGACCAGCCCGTACGCTCCCGAGGCCGGTGACACGCTTGTCGAAACCGCTATTGCCGTACTGAAAACCCTCTAGTTCGATCCAACAGGAAAACATGAAAGCACTTCTGCTCGCCGAGTTCGGCACTCCCTACTACCTTGCGATTCGCAAAGAACACCCAGACCTAGATCTGGTCGAGGCATTCACGAATGAGACGATCCTGAGTGAAATCGGATCGGCAGAGATAGTTTTTGGCTACCTGACTGCCGAACAGTTCGCCGCTGCGAACAACTTGAGGTGGATTCAGACTCTTGATGCCGGAATGGAGGGGCTGTTCAACGCGTTGCCGACTATCGTCGATACAGATGTCAAGGTAACGAACGCGCGTGGTGCAGGCGCCCGGATGATCGGCGAACACGGCGTGACTCTGATGCTGGCACTGGCTCGCCAGTTGCCGAGGTTCTGGGCGGATAAGTCGGATCGTCGTTGGGATCAGGACGGCGCGCTAGAAGTAGTCGAGTATCTCGGTAACAAGACCTGCGGAATCGTTGGATTCGGTAAGTCGGGTCGTGAGATTGGTTGGCGAGCAAAAGCGCTCGGTATGAACGTAATAGCCGTGGATGAACAGCCTGTCGATGGTGATCCAATTGTTGAAGAAGTGTGGGACCGATCAAGGCTGAACGATTTGTTGGAGCAGTCGGACTACGTAGTGGTCACTGCTCCCTACACGCCTCGCAATGAAAACATGATAGGGGAAGCTGAACTGGCGCTGATGAAGCCGTCGGCTCGACTCGTGGTCACTTCACGAGGTCGACTGGTTGAGCACAACGCCCTGGTGGCTGCCCTAAAATCGAGGGGAATCGCTGGTGCGGGTCTCGATACGACTATCGTTGAACCGTTACCTGCGGACAACGAGCTGTGGGACCTGCCAAATGTGATCATCACGCCGCACATCGCGGGCAACTCCGAGCAGGAACTGCTCGACGAGCGAACGGTTGACATATTCGCCGAGAATCTTCGACGTTACGTATCGGGGCAGCCACTAATCAACACGGTTGATAAAGAGCTTCAGTACTAGAGATCCGAACGCCTAAAATCGGTCGATTCTGAGCAGGTCAATGTTGTGGTTCGTCTTGCCATCTAGTGCGAGATCGCCAAGGATCTCACCCACGACACTTGCAAACTTGAAACCGTGCCCTGAGAATCCAACTGCCACTGACACCTGCGGAAATCCGGGAACCAGATCAATGATGAAATGATCGTCGGGGGTGTTGGTAAACATGCAGGTCTTGAGCGTCATCACCGTTCCGTTCGCCTTCGGGAAGTACCTGGCGGTAGCAGACCTTAATATCTCCTCATCTTCCGCCGTCACCACGCTGGAGTTGACATTGGGATCTACGTATTCCTCAAGGTGGTGATATCGACCGATCTTGAAGCCGGGAATCCCGAATACCGGAAAACCGTAGTACCTGCCTTCTTCGAAATAGGCGTTGAAGACCGGGAATACGTCCGGGGTGAACAACGATGGGTCTTCCGGTTGAAGCCACGCCAGAACCTGTCGTTCGGGGATAGCGATTTTCTCAAGGGATGGGAGAATGCCGGATGCCCATGCCCCTGCTGTGACTACGAGTCGATCGGCGGTGTACTCCCCTCGATCGGTGAACACACGAACGCCTTCGCCTTCGGATTCCCACTTCACCATCGATTCGCGGGCGCGTATCTCAGCACCTTCAGTTATCGCAGCGTTTACGTACGCAACGATGGACCGTTCGGAAAGCACGAACCCTCCGTCTTGTTGCAGAAGTCCCATGTGACCGGGAGGCATGTGGTATCCCGGGAAACGGTCGTTCATCTGCTTGTGATCGAGCACCTCGTGAGGCAGATCGTGGACGAGGCATGATTCGAGGGAACCCTCAAACACTTCGTGACCTGACGGTGCGGTATCTATCGACCCCGTTTTGTACAGGATTTGCTCACCAGCGATGGTTTCGATTTCCGACCACATTTCATAGGCGCGCCTTAGTAGAGGTACATATGAGGTGTGTTCGTAGTAAGCGAGTCTGATGATTCGGTTGACGCCGTGCGAGGAGCCCTCCGCGTGCGGGATGTCGAACTTCTCGAGTCCCAGTACTTTCTGACCGCGCTTAGCGAGGTTGTGGACGGTTGCACTGCCCATTCCACCGATACCAATAACTATGCAGTCAAACTTCTGAACCAACGAATACTCTCCCGAGCTTTGCGTGACTTTAGATCAAAGAACTATTTATCAAAGCCGAACTTAGCACAGCCTTCGCGGAATTCGGGTGGGTGATACCACCGGGCAAGAGTAAAGTTTCGGTTCATTGCCCGAAGTGCTCGTGCAGCCGTTATTTTTTGACCACAAGTCAAGGATTCCCACCTGAAATGACCCCATCCGATCCCGCAGACCGATCAGCCAGGACTCAGAAATACGGGGACAAGCGACCGAACATAGTCTTGATAATGGCAGACGATCTGGGCTGGTCTGATCTTGGCTGCTACGGCTCGGAGATCCGCACCCCGAACCTCGACAAGCTTGCAGGACAGGGTGTTCGCTTTACCCAGATGTACAACTCGGCGCGCTGCTGCCCTTCTCGTGCTGCTTTGCTCACCGGATTAAACCCTCAACAGGCCGGAATCGGGCACATGATCAATGATCTGGGTGTGCCGGCGTACCAGGGATATCTCAACGACAACTGCGTTACTATTGCCGAGGTTCTGAAGTCATCTGGGTATCGAACGCTGATGGTCGGGAAGTGGCACGTTGGAGGCGAGCAGGGGAACCTGCCAGAGGGCTGGCATCCGGACATGCTGGGCTATCCGTCACCCAAGGGTCGAGGATTCGACCGTTTCTACGGCATTCTTTCGGGAGGCGGAAGCTACTACAACCCGAACATGCTGATGGACGACACGACTCGCATCAGTATCGAAACTACCGACTACCACTTCACCGATGCCATAGCGTCGAAGGCCACTCAGTTTGTTGACGATGCAATTCACCGGGACGAGCCGTTCTTCCTCTACATGGCGTTCACCGCACCTCACTGGCCGCTTCATGCCTGGCCTGAGGATATTGAGCAGTACCGCGGAAAGTACCTTAAAGGCTGGGATGAGACACGCCTGAACCGGCATGAGTCGCAGCGGGGACTCGGGATTGTCGACCCGAAATGGAAGATGTCACCTCGTGACGCAGGTGTTGCTCCGTGGGATGAAACGCCCGATCAGGAGTGGCGAAACCTTCAGATGGCGGTGTACTCGGCACAGGTTGAGCAGGTCGACCGGGGAATCGGTCAGCTGATGAAGAAGATCGAGGAATCAGGAGAAGCCGATAACACGGTCGTTGTTTTTCTTGCCGATAACGGGGGGTGTGCGGAGTTTCTGGCTGAGGACTCACCGGCTCCCGATCCTTCTCGGTACAACTATCCGACTGTCGACGGACGAATTGTTCGCACCGGAAATTCGCCTTCGATCGACCCCGGTCCGCCTGACACGTTTGCCAGTGTCGACATTGCCTGGGCCAACGTAAACAACACGCCGTTCAGGCTGTTCAAGCACTACACCCACGAGGGTGGAATATCGACGCCGTTCATAATTAGCTGGCCTGATGGGGTGGCCGATCAAGGCTCGGTTTTCAATAATCCAGCGCACCTCATCGACATCAACGCCACTCTGCTCGATATCGCTGGAGCGACCTACCCGGGTACGTTCAAGGGCAATGACATTAAACCCGCCGAGGGCGAGTCGTTTTCCAGTGTTCTAAAGGGTGAAAACTGGGAGCGTGACAAGCCGATTGGATGGGAGCACGAGGGTAACCGGGCTGTACGAATGGGCGATTGGAAACTTGTCAGCGAGATAGGTGATCCGTCCGATCCAGACTCGAAGGCGGACTGGGAGTTATACAACATCCGTGACGACCGCACCGAACTGAACGACCTCGTTGACGGCGAGCGAAAACGCGCCGATGCAATGATTCGGTTCTACAACGAGTGGGCGGAGCGCTGCGAGGTAGAGAACTGGGAGAACCCGGGATTCAAGCTGAGACCAAACCTGAAAACGATAACTCGACATAACCACGGCGGAGATGGCGTGATAGCCGCCAGACTGGGACCAAGACGAGAACTGCCGAAGCCGCAGTAGCTGGTCGAACACCGGGCAT
>Ga0302135_10001384_pt1 | contig 14659 bp, 13 predicted proteins | sample CBN3_surface_MG_FD_203119 | JGI IMG/M metagenome (GOLD analysis project Ga0302135, IMG submission 203119) | Marine microbial communities from Western Arctic Ocean, Canada - CBN3_32.1 | ecosystem: Environmental > Aquatic > Marine > Oceanic | place: Canada: Western Arctic Ocean | collected...
GCCCGATGCGCAGCCCTGATTCCCGCCAGACACCCCCGGAATCTGGCGGGTGGTCGTCGCTCACAATTCGTAATAGCGTCGACTTGCCGGTGCCGTTGCGGCCGATCACGCAGACCCGTTCCCTTGACTCAATCTGGAGATTGGCCTCGTCGAGGAGCGGCACATGGCCATAGGCGATCGAGACGTGGTCGAGTGCAACGAGGGGCATGATGCTGAGGCGTCATCTCTATGATGTCGCAGTTCGGCCAGAGAGCTCTCTGGCCGGCTCGCGGTACGCCTCGATGCTCACGGGCTCAGCGGGGCGATGCCGGCCCGGCGGAACACGGCGAACTCGTAGGTGATCCACCCCTTCGCCAAGCTGGTCTGGAGCGCGCTGCCACCCATCAAATGGCCCAGACGGGTCCGTTCCAGTGGCAGCCAGCCGACGAGTGCGGACAGCAGCGCGGCGGCGTGGTCACGGAGACGACCGAGTTCCAGATAGGGCGTGAGGTCGGTGGTGCCCTCGCAGGTGAATCCGGCGGTCCTGGCGAGAGACCTGAGCGTGTCGGTGTCGACCAGGGTGTTCACATGCCACCCGCGGCAGAATCGTGCGAGTGCACGATCGACCTCCGAGCCCATCGCCCGCCGGTTGCGAAAATCGTCGCAGATGACGAGGAGGCCGCCTGGACGCACGAGGCGGAATGCTTCCGCGAAGAAGCGGGATGCGTCTGGGCCGTGCACGAAGGACTCGATCGCGTAGGCCAGGTCGGCCGGCGGGAGCCCGGCCGGGAGGTGGCAGTAGTCGCCTTCGAGGCACGCCACGCGGCTTTCGAGCCCGGCGGCCTCGATACGTTTGGCACCTAGCCGGGCTTGCAGGGGGCTCAGGGTAATCCCGGTCCCGCGGATGGGGTGCATCTCCGCGAGGCGGCAGAGGCTCGCGGCGACCCCGCAGCCGAGATCCACGATGTGTGGAACCGGAGTGCTGCTGGTCAAGCCAACCACTAGCGTTGCGATCTGATCTTCGACGTAGTGGAAGGCGGCGTCGCGGTCCTTTGAGCCGGGACCCCAGACGGCGCGATGGATCGCGCCTGCAGCTGCTCCCTGCCCGAGCCTAATGAATGCCGCCGTGTTGCGGTCGTAGTACCGCTTCACCGCCGCCGAGTCGAAGGGAACCATTCCCTGCAGAGCCTACAGCAGCTTTCCCCAGGCTGGGAGACCCTGAATCACGCGTGGGGCGCTTGAGCGACCAAGGGGGCGGACCCTGCGACCCTGGGGGCACTCTGGCGCTTGGGCCCGTCCCTCCGATGCGTTGGTTCACGTATGGATGTCCAAGACGTACTTGCCAAACTGGGGAGACGTTTTCATCTGTTCGAGGGCTCGGTTTCCATCCGCGAGCGGAAAGGTGGCGTCGATCACCGGTGTGATGTTGTGCTTCTCGATGAACTCGATCATGGCGGCGAAATCCGCTGGCGAACCCATGGTTGAACCTTGGAGGCGCAGCTGTTTCCAGAAGACTTTGAAGAGGTCGACCTTTTCCGGCGGACCGGCGGTGGCACCATAATTCACGATCCGTCCGCCCGGTGCGGCGAGATCGAGCAGTGATCTGTAGCTAGGACCACCCGCGCTATCAACGATCAGGTCGGGTGACCCAGCGAGTGCCGCGCACTCCTTGGCCCAGTTATCACTGTTGTAGTCGAAACCACCCTCGGCGCCGAGCTTCACGGCGCGCTCGATCTTGTGTGCTGAAGATGAGGTCACCCACACCTTGGCGCCGGCCGCGACGGCGAACTGCAGGGCGAACGTTGCGACACCGCCTCCGATGCCAGTGATGAGCAGGGTCTCTCCCGACTGCAGCGTGCCCTGAGAGAACAACGCTCGAAATGCCGTGAGACCGGCCAACGGTAGCGCGGCAGCGTCATGCCAGCTGAGGTCTTCTGGCTTCGGATGAAGCTGGGTCGCTGGCACTGCAACCTCCGTGGCGAGCGTGCCGTCGCGAGGCAGACCAAGGACCGAGAATTCGTTTGACTGCGCGGACTGGGAGGTCCCCCAGTCGAGAGCCGGGTTAACGATAACTTCCGTGTCCTGCCACGTGCGGTCCACGCCGTCGCCCGTCTGCGTGACCACTCCTGCGCCATCCGAGCCGAGCACGATCGGGGTCTTGATTCCGGGATACATCCCCTGCGTGATCCAGTAGTCGCGGCGGTTGAGAGCGGCCGCTTTCAGGTGCACGACAACCTCGCCGGACGCAGCATTCAGTGCCGGGCGTTCCTCGAGTTCGAGGGATTCTCTAATTTGTCTAAGAACGAGTGCTTTCATGGTTACCGCGTAGGCTGAGAAGCTGTTGTGTATCTGCCACTATAGGCAGAAGCGCGTTCCGGCTGAGCAGAATCATGATGCGCTCGAACCGGAGCCTTTCGGGGAGGAGTCTACCCGTGGATGACTGCGCCACGCTGTCAATCAACGTGGTTGTAACCTCTTGGGTTGCCGCGTGGCAGGAGGCAATGCAGGTCGAGGCACGCGACTTGCGTCCAGCTTCGGACGAGCCATTTCTCGACCTCGAAGTATTTCACCTTGTTGGCGCGCCCCTCGGCGACGTCCTGGGGGACCCCTTCCAGTCTTTGCCAGTCGAGTTCGACAAAAGCCTGTCGCAGGAACGACCACTTATTGGTATGCGGCACTAGCGCCTGCGTCTCAGGGTCGGACATATGATTCCATTTCGGCCTTCCAGGCTGAGATCGACTAGCTAATTATTGCCAAATCGTACCTCGTAGTTCTCATATCAGTCCTTCTTGAGCACGACCAGACTGACGTCATCGATGGGGTCCGCGAACGTCCTGAGATCTTCGATGATGGTTCCAATAATGTCGGTTGCCGATAAGTGCTTGACGCCGCGTATCGTCTGTTCTAGTCGGAGTGAAAAGTAGGATTCATTGCCACGCGCATGTTCCAGTAGCCCGTCGGAATATAACAGCAGAATGTCGCCTGCTCCCATGAGCGTCCACTCGTTCACCTCGTACCGATCCTTGAAGCCCAGCACGCTGCTCTTGACCTTGTTCCGGTCGACGATGTGCCGCGACGGGAACGTCCCCAAGGGAGGAAACGCCGTGGCCGACTCTGGGCTTGCTTCAATGAAGCCATCTCGCGCTGCCGAGAAGATCGCAGGCAACGGATGCCCAGCGGACAGGAAACGAAATGTCGCGTCGACGGAAATCTCACCGTAGAGTGCCGTAATGAACTTGTTCACGGCTGACGTTCGATTGAACCGTTGGTTCAGGTTTTCGAAGAGACGCCTCGTGATGTTGCCTGAGATGTCCAGTTCGTAGAGCGCGCCCGTGAGAAACGCTTGATGAAACATCGCCGCGAGCATGGCGTCCGTGCCGTGGTGGCCGGCAACGTCGATTAGCGCGATTCCAGCCTTCCGCTTGCAGCGCTCGAGGTTGCTAGCGATGTCGGGCCGGCCAGCCTCGACAGCTCTCTTGATGCGAGCGTCCAGGTCGTATCGCCGCTTGAAGTCTATGTAGATCAGGTGGTCGCCTCCGGCGATGCCGTTCAGCGGCAGCACCCGACCGCAGATGTCGATGCCAGCCAGTGAGGGAGTGCCGCCGGATCGCGGAATGATGCCGCGGGCGATTTCCTCGAAATTGCGCAGTTCCTGGGAGAGGTCCTGGAAGGACCCCTCGATGTGCCGTTTTGTCGGGTTCATGCGATTTCGTCACCTGTCACGTTGCCAGGCGCTGCCGCCTGCTGCGCCAACACCGGGGAGACGACGAGCGCAAGCATTCCGGCCGCCAGGATTCGGACAAGGTCGTGCAGGCGTATCCATCGGCTTCGTACGCCAGTCTCATCCCACCCACGCCGATCGGTGGTTTTGCGCGGGCCGAGGCAGATGCCTAGAGTTTGGGCCTTCTGAGTTAAAGAGCGCCGTTTCATGCAGGGCCTATAGTAGTGTTCCTCGACGTGGACATGCCGGATCACGCGTGGAGCCTTGTGTTGGCGGCGAGCGCCAGTGCCCGTGCGCGTGACGCGGCAGCCGACATCGCCGCGTTCAGGATCGAGGACACCAAGCTTCGCCCGGTGGCCGTGGGCAGCGCGGACGAGATGCTTCGCTGGATTCCGGGTGCAGGGTGGGAATCGAAACTGCCCCAAGCGGACCCAGGATCGGCTGTTGTCGATCTGTACTTGCCCGTGTGCAGCGCCACCAGGGCCCGGCCGATCACGGTGGGTCACCTGGGCCAGAGCCTCGACGGCTTCATCGCCACGCACGCGGGTGAGTCTCAGTTCGTAACAGGTGATGGCAACATCATTCACCTTCATCGGATGCGCGCGTTGTCAGATGCCGTGGTCGTCGGCGCAGGGACGGTTGCTGCTGATGATCCGCAGCTCACGACTCGTCTCGTGCCGGGACTTCACCCGATGCGCGTCGTATTCGATCCGTCAAGGCGCCTCTCGTCGCACTACCGCATCTTCAGTGACGCAACAGCGCCGACGCTGTATATCTGCGAACGCTCGCGAATCGAGGCGGGGGAAACCCACGTCGGCTTGGCGCCGATCGTTGGCATCAACGACGATACTTCTGAGATCGGTCCAGGGGAAGCGCTGCGGATCCTTCGTGAGCGAGGCTGCTCGCGGGTGTTCGTGGAAGGCGGTGGCGTGACGGTGTCGGCGTTCTTGGCGGCGGGCCTCCTGGACCGATTGCAGATTGCGGTGGCGCCCTTGCTCATCGGCGACGGCCGCCCGGCGATTCGGCTCGCGCCTCAGGCGAACCTGCGCGACTGTCTTCGCCCTGCTCATCGCGTGTTTCGGATGGGGGGAGATGTCCTGTTCGATTGCGATCTTCGTGCCCAGGCCTTCGGAGGCGCTCCCGGCCCGCCGCTCGTGAGCCGCATCATCTGATCGCGGGCCTCCGAACGGTTCGCGCCAAGGTCCGTGTCCTGGCCATGGCGCGTGCGATGGATCTGTCACAGTAGTAGGCGGAGCGCATGACCACACACTCCCACTCGGACGCACCCTTCACAGCGATCGACCCTGTCTGCGGCATGACGGTCGAATCCGCGAGCGCGGCCGGCAGCGCTGTGCACGATGGGCAGACGTATTACTTCTGCGGTCGCGGTTGCCTGGAACGATTCACCGCGACGCCGGACGCGTTCCTCGGTGGTGGGCCTGGGGAGACTGTCGTCGGCGGCGATCGAGATCCGGAGGCCGAATACACATGCCCGATGCATCCGGAGGTGCGTCAAGTCGGTCCGGGGGCCTGTCCGTTCTGCGGCATGGCGCTCGAACCGGTTACCGTGACGCTCGACGAACAGCCGAACGAAGAGCTCATCGACATGATGCGGCGGTTCCGGTGGGCGCTTGCGCTGACTGCGCCGATCTTCGCCGTGATGGCTGCCGAGTTCCTGCCGGGCCGTCCGTTGCAGGGGCTTCTGCCAGCCCGCGGTCTGAACTGGATCGAACTGGCGCTCGCGACGCCGGTCGTCCTCTGGGGTGGTCGACCTTTCTTCCAGCGCGGCTGGACCTCGATTCAAGTCCGTCACCTCAATATGTTCACGCTCATCGCGCTTGGCGTCGGGGCCGCGTACGGCTTCAGCGTCATCGCGACACTCGTGCCGGGTCTGTTCCCCGAGTCGTTCCGGACGGGGGGGGAAGTCGCCGTGTACTTCGAGTCGGCGGCCGCCATCGTGGTGCTCGTACTGCTCGGTCAGGTGCTCGAACTAAGGGCGCGCAGCCGCACGGGGTCCGCGATTCGCAACCTGCTCGGGCTGTCGCCCACGACCGCACGGCGCGTTGAGCAGGCCGGGGTCGAGCGCGACGTGCTACTGGCGCACGTGCGTCCTGGCGACCGTCTGCGCGTGCGCCCAGGTGACCGCGTGCCCGTAGACGGTGTCGTGCTCGAGGGCACCACGATCGTGGACGAGTCGATGGTCACTGGCGAGCCCATCCCGGTCGAGAAGTCCGCCGATGCTGCGGTTACAGGCGGCACGATCAACGGCACGGGCACGTTTGTGATGGAGGCGCAACGCGTCGGGGCGGATACGCTGCTCGCGCAGATCGTGCGCATGGTGAGCGAGGCGCAGCGCTCGCGCGCGCCCATTCAGCGCGTAGCTGACACGGTGGCCGGATGGTTCGTACCTCTTGTCATCGGCGTCGCTGTCAGCACCTTCATCGTGTGGTCGGCATACGGGCCTGAGCCGCGCTTCGCGTACGCGCTCGTGAACGCCGTCGCGGTGCTGATCATCGCGTGCCCATGCGCGCTCGGGCTCTCGACACCGATGTCCATCATGGTGGGCACTGGCCGGGGCGCCGAGACGGGCGTGCTCCTTCGCAACGCCGAGGCGCTTGAGGTTCTCGAAACGGTCACCACGCTCGTCGTCGATAAGACGGGAACCCTCACCAAGGGCAAGCCGACGCTCGTGACGTTCGAACCGCAGCCAGGCACCGAGGCAATGACGTTGCTTCGGCTCGCCGCCAGCCTCGAACACGTCAGCGAGCATCCGCTGGCGGCGGCCATCGTCTCCGGCGCGCGCGAGCGGGGTCTCGGTCTCGCTGCCGTGAGCGAATTTACTTCGGTAACCGGCGCGGGCGTGATTGGCGCGGTCGATGGCCACGCAGTCGCTATCGGCAACCGCTGGCACCTTGGATCCCTGGGCATCGATGCCGGACCGTTGACGGCTCGCGCGGACGTGCTCAGGCGCGACGGCCAGACGGTCGTGCTGGTGGCGGTGGATGGTGCGCCGGCTGGCGTGCTGGGCATTGCGGACCCGCTCAAGTCCACGACGGCAGCGGCCATTCAGGCGCTACATCGCACCGGCGTCGCAGTCGTCATGCTGACAGGCGACAATCGGACCACAGCCGAATCCGTTGCCAGGGCGGTCGGGATCGACCGCGTAGAGGCAGATGTGACGCCCGATCAGAAGGCGAGGGTCGTGCGAGCCCTTCAGGCGGAAGGCCAGCGCGTGGCGATGGCAGGTGACGGCATTAACGATGCGCCGGCCCTAGCGCAGGCCGACGTGGGCATCGCGATGGGGGCCGGTGCCGACGTTGCGATCGAGAGCGCTGACGTAACGCTCGTGAAGGGCGACCTGCAGGGCATCGTGCGAGCCCGCCGCCTGAGTCGTGCGACGATGCGTAACATCAGGCAGAATTTGTTCTTCGCGTTCGTCTACAACGTGCTCGGCATCCCGGTGGCGGCGGGTGTGCTGTACCCGGTGTTCGGCCTTCTCCTGAGCCCGATGATCGCGAGTGCGGCAATGACTTTCAGCTCGGTGTCCGTGATCGCCAATGCACTGCGATTGCGCCGGGCCCGGTTGTGAGGGCTACGGTGAGATGGTCATCGCAGCCTCCAGTCTGGTTGCGCGTAGTCAGCACAGGACCCCCAGGGCAGGCTAGCAGCCGGCGTCTGACCGACCACTCGGCGTCGAAGTAAAATACGACTATTGCTGCGCGCTCCGGTAGCCGTACGCGCGAGCATTGGAGGGAACGACATGACGATGCGATTTGCGATGCTGTTCTTCACGCTCACCTTGATCGCCTGTGGGCCTGGCGCGCGACTCCTGGCGCACGACGGCCATGACCACAAGGTCATGGGTACCGTCACCGCGGTGGCGTCCGACCATCTCACGCTCGAGGACACCGACGGCAAGGCCGTTACGGTTCACGTGACCAGCGACACCAAGACGCGCAGGGGCAAGCAGTCTGTCGCGCTCGAGGACGTCCAGAGTGGCACCCGCGTGGTCGTCACGACCTCGACGGTGAAGGACAAGATGGTGGCAAAGCTCATCGAGGTGGGCGTCGTGGCGAGTGCGAAGTAGCCGAGACGATTGTTCGGCTCCCCTTTGCCCAGGCGATTAGCCGCCGGCGGGCCACGCCGCGAGGTCCTGGTGACCCACATGGATGCGCGAGTGGCCGGCGTCCACATGGGCAAGTCGTCGGATTAGCCAGGCCCCGGTGGCTTCTGCTGCCTCGGGCGCGACGGCGCTTGCCGCCGCCGCCCAGCCCTCGATGAGGGTTCGCTGCAGCGCTCGGTCCTCCGGGCCCACCTTCCAATCACTAGGGGCGCTGCGGACCTGGTACCCCGCGTCGGTGAATGAGGCTGCCGCCATGGCGGCAGCCTCTGGCCCGGCAGCTTCTCCGCCGAGGTCTTTATCGGTTCGCTGATGCCGGTTGAACAGCTCCATTACCTGCGTGTCCTCGGGCTCCCCCGGCAGCGAGATCGAGCGGCCGTCGTAGGTAATGGTGAAGAGCGCTGCGGCTCCGGCCCTGCGACAGCGGTCGGCCAAGGTGCCAAGCCATCGACCAGACGCCAGATCGAGGAGCGCGGAGGCGGTGACGAGATGCCGGCCTTCGAAAAGACCGTCCGCCTTGAGTGTGCCGAGATCCTCTTGCCGTACGTCCACCCGGCACTCGAGTCGCGTGCCCCGAAGGGTGAATCCATCGTGCGCCGTTCGCACGTCGTATCCGCGACCGGCACCCCAGGCGGCGGTCCGTTCGACGAGATGAGTCAGCAGGATCGGGCTATGGTCGACGACCAGCCATCGCTGAGGGCTGGGTAGTCGCTCTACAAGGAATCGGAGGTTCGACCCTGTCCCGGTGGCGAGGTCGAGCACCTGGACCGCGTCGGCTCCACGTGCCGCGCGAATCGCCGCCGCCAAGGCAGCCTCGGTGACAGCTGATGACCGCGCCGCGGCATCGATTGGCTCGCGCAGGGCGAGCCACTGGGAGAACGCTTCATCCACAGGCGGTGTCTCCAGGATCAAGAGGTTCGCGTCGCGTGGGATCCACGTGACTTCAATTCTCGACCATCCTACCCGTTGCTCCGCCCGGGTGGAGTAGCTACCTCGGCCGCTCGCCGTGCGTTCCAGGGTGTCACCTTCGGCCACTATGACCACGGGCCACGGCCGCCCGAGCGCTATGTTCGGTTGCGCCTCGCGGAGTACAGTCGCTCCCGCATCTGTGCGAGGTTCGTGCGGCGCGACAATAATGGACTACCAGTCTCCTTCACGAAAACTCCGGTTCGGCGTCATGTGTGGCAGCACACGCCTGCAGAAGTGGATGGCCGAGTGCATTCGCCACCTGGTCCTTTCCGGCCTGGCCGAACCGGCGCTCCTCATCCGTGACGTCACGCCCAGCCGACCGGCGCACGTTTCCGCCCGCACGTTTCTGTACGACATCTACGACCTGCACTGGGTGCGTAAACGCTGCCCTGCGGCCAGAGACGTCGACATGGAGACGGAACTGGAAGCGGTCCCGACGCTGGATTGCGCCGTGACGACGCAGGGGAAGTGGTCCCAATACTTCTCGGCACACGACATCGACGCCATCAAGAGCCACGATCTCGACTTCATCCTGCGCTTTGGGTTCAACATCATTCGCGGAGAGATATTGCAGTCCGCGCGCTACGGAGTGTGGTCGTACCATCACGACGACGAGCACAAGTACCGCGGGGGCCCCCCGTGCTTCTGGGAGCTGTACCACGGCGACGACACGACGGGCGCAATTCTTCAGCGTCTGACGGATCGGCTCGACGGAGGCATCATTCTGCATCGTGGCGTCTTCGGCACTTGCAAGGGCAGCTGGATCGCAAACTTCGATCGGGCGCTGTCGGGTTCGGCGGACTGGTGCGCTCGCGTCTGTGCCGAGATCTCCGATGGTCAACTCGAGAGGGTGAATGGCACGCCAACGCCATCAACCGCCGCCATTCGACACGCTCCGCATCATGCACAGTTTCTGCGCTTCGTCATGCGGACGAGCCGAGAGGTGTTGCGAAAGACCTGGCAGCTAATGTTCCACGAGGAGGTCTGGAACATCGCGTTTATCGAAGAGGAGCTGGCGCAGATCATTCGCAGCGGTCGTATCACCGGTTCGACCCTATGGGTGAAACCGCACGAGGACGGACACTTTCTGGCTGACCCGTTCCCGTGTGGGGACGAGGTGCTCGTGGAGGACTACGACCAGGCGGGTAAGGGGAAACTGAGTCGGCTGTGCCCGCCCTTCGTTTCCAACAAGCTGTCGCTGTGGCCGGCTATCGACCGGGCAGAGCATCTGTCCTACCCGTGCGTTTTCGTCGACGGGGAGAAGATCTACTGCGTCCCGGAGGCGTATCAAGCCGAGCGGGCCATCATCTACGAGAGGAGGGTTGAGGGCTGGCGCGAAGCGCACTCGATCTTGCACGGCGTGAAGGTTGTCGACCCGACGCTTTTTATGCACGAGGGGCGATATTGGCTCTTCTATTCTTTGCAGGACGACGGCGCGTTCGGGAACCTCAAGCTCTACGCGCACTACGCGGAGACCATGTCCGGGGAATGGCGGCCGCACCTGCTCAATCCGCTCAAGTGTGACATCACCTCGAGTCGTTCCGCCGGGCAAGTTGCTCGCGTGGACGGGAGACTCTATCGTCCGGCACAGGACTGCTCCCGGACATACGGCGGGGCACTCACTATCAACGAGGTGCTCGTGTTGACACCGACGCGCTTCGAGGAACGGGTGACTGCGCGGCTGATGCCGGACGCGGATGGCCCGTACCCGGACGGGCTACACACGGTCAACGCCATGGGAAAACGCACGGTTATCGACGGGAAGCGCTTCGTTTTCGATCTGTGGGCGTGGCGCAACAACTGGAGGCGTGCGAGAGAGATTCTGTTGTGACGCGGAGGACTGAGTGCGCGCACGGTGGATCGCGATGACGTCGAATCCGAGGAGTGATGGCGGTGGCCGTGCTCTGGCCTAGTTGTTTCGTCAGCGCGATCCGTACGGTCGTGATGCGTTCAACGGGCGGCGCGGCGGCTGTCGACGAGGGGCGCCAGTACGTCAGCGAACGCGTCGACGGCGTGCGCCCACGATGGTAGCCGGTCCCGCGCTGCCCTCGCACCCTTGGCGAGCCGCGTGCGCAGGTCCGGATCGTCGATGACACGCGCGAGCGCGTTGGTCATGGCCGGAACGTCTCCTGGTGGCACCACGAGTCCAGCATGACTCCCGACCAAGTCCTGGATGGCGCCCGTTGCTGTGCCGACGACTGGAAGGCCTCGCGCGAGCGCCTCAGCGACCGCCATTCCGTAGGTCTCCCGTAGCGACGCCAGGACAAAGACGTCCGCGCTGTCGTAGCTCGCGGCGAGGGCTTGCCCTTCCAGTTCCCCGACGAGTGACACCTGGTCCGTCAGGTGCAATTCCTGCAGGAGCGTCCGCAACCGACTCACGGCGGCCGCGTCGCGTGTGAGGTTCCCCACGCACGACAAACGCCAGTCGCGACGGGGTAGTGCCGCGAGCGCGCGCACGAGGATGTCATGTCCTTTTCCCTGGTTGACGGTAGCGACCGACACGAGGTGAACAGGGGCCATGTGGGGTCGGGCACTCGTAGGCGAGAGGTTCCGAAAGGATGAGCCGCTGGCCAACGGAGCGAGGTCGACGCCGGGCTCGACGACGGCCACGTGGTTTGGCGGCAGATCGTATCGAGACAGGAGCGCGAGCGCCGCCGTTCCAGTGACTACGACTCGTGAAACCGCTCGGAGCGCCTGGCGCTCTGCCCGCTCGAATCTGGCCTCCGAACCTGCATCGAGCCCCACGCTGGCCGTCAGCGGCAGGTGCACCAGCGCAACGATTTGCACACGCTGCGCTTCTCGCACCACAAGATTGGGAATGGCTCCCAGAGCCAGGCTGTCGATCACTGCCACTGATGCTGGCGCGAGGTCGGCTAGGACGGCGTCCGCCTCGGCGAGGGCGTTAGGCGTGGGCCACGGGAAACTGCCGTCGAGCTCCCTTGCCTCGACCGGCCAACCACGGTCGGCAAGCCCCTCGACCATGTGCTGGTTGTAGATGTACCCGCCGCTGAGCGTGCGCATCGTCCCTGGGACGATGAAGACGATGGGACGCATCGGCTAGCGAGCGCCGACGGGGCCTTCGAACCCAGCAGACGCGACGTGCGATTCGTGCAGCGTGACGCGGATCTGCTCGACGGCGCTGGCAAGTGGGCCCAACGCACCCTGATGGATGGCAGCGACCAGGCCGTCGAACACAACCCGGGCGAGAAACTCCGTCGTCGTGTTGCGTCCGGCGAAGGCGTCCATTTCGTCGAGATTGCGGTAGTTGAGCGCGGCAAGGACGCGGCGGAGCGCGTCCCCCGCCTGCCCGATATCGATGACAACGCCGTCGACGTCAAGTTCCGAGCGCCGAAACTCGACATCGACGACATAGGTGGCACCGTGCAGGCGCTGCGCCGGCCCGAAGACCTTGCCGGTGAAGCTATGTGCGATCATCACGTGGTCGCGTACGGTCACGCTGTACATGCGAAAACTCCTCTCGATCCTTCGGATCGTGCGGCAGCCTGACTGCCGAGCCTCTCACCGTGTCAGTCTCGCCGGCCGTCCGCGTAGCGGATACGGTGGCACAGCGTGTCGCCAGGAGCAGACGCCAAAGAGGCCATCACTCCCGGCAGATCCTCGAAGTCGCTTTCGCCGGTCACAAGTGCATCGAGGATCGGGTTCGCCAATAGTGTCAGCGCCAGCTGCATTCGCCGACGCGTACCCCAGCGGGCCTGCCGGCTCGGGGCGATCCGCCCCACCTGGGATGCGGCGATCGTGAGCCGCCTGGCGTGAAACGGCCCGCCGAGCGGAAGCGACACCACCCGGTCGCCATACCAGCTCATCTCGACAACTCGTGCCTCGAGCCCAGCCACGCGGAGCGCCAATTCGAGCCCAGCTGGTACACCGCTCGCGTGAATCACGACGTCCGCATCAACCGAGGCTTGCTCCGGCGTGGCGAAGCGGGCGCCCAGAGTCTGAGCGATCGAGACCCTGGCTGGGTTCACATCAACGAGCTCTACCGTGCACCCTGGCACACCAGCGGCGACCCACGCGACAAGGCAGCCCACCGCGCCCCCACCAATCACGGTCACGCGGTCGCCAACCTGCAGTGCCGCATCCCAGACACCGTTGATGGCCGTTTCGAGATTGGCGGCCAGGACCGCGCGGGAGGATGGAATGTCCTTCGGCAGCAGGTGCACGGCCTCGGCGGGCACGCGGTAGCGCGTCTGGTGCGGGTGCAGCACGAAGACCGGGCGATCGACAAGCTCGTCGGGACCCTCCTCGACCACGCCAACACTCGAGTAGCCGTATTTGACCGGCGCTGGGAAGTCGCCCGACTGAAACGGCGCCCGCATCCGATCCCATTCACTCGGCGGCACACGTCCCCCGAAGACGAGCGTTTCGGTTCCGCGGCTGATGCCACTCCAGAGGGTTCGCACCGTCACGTCACCCGGCCGAGCGGGGGTGAGTGGTTCGTCTCGGATCTCTCCGCGGCCCGCTTCGGCGATCCAGAAGGACCTAGCCTTGACAGTCATTGGCAACATTGTCCATCAGTCGCGATGGCGGGCGCACATCGTTGTGCTTGCGTCCGGTGCCCGGACCCCGGCACCATGCTCCCGGTGACCCTCCGCACGCGCATTCTCTGCACGGCCGGCCTCGGCCTGCTCGTCGTCTGGGGTGTTGCGCTGGTGCTCAGCCGCTCCATGGCGCTCGGCGCTGTCTACCCGTGGGTCTCGGTGTCGCTTTTCGCGGCCATCGTGACCCTCGTCATCGGATTCTCGTCACGCCATCCGTTCCAGTCGTTCGGGCCTGGGAACCACGTCACCCTGCTCCGCGCGGCGCTTCTCGCCCTCATGGGAGGGTTCATTCTAGAGCCGGCTGGCGTGGGCATCGCGGCTGCTGCGGTCGTAGGTGGCATCTCGTCGATTCTGCTGGACGGCCTGGACGGCCAGCTCGCCAGACGAAGCGGGCTGGCCAGCGACTACGGCGCACGTTTCGATATGGAAACGGACGCCGCCACTGTTCTCGTGCTCTCCTTGCTGGTCTGGCAGCACGACAAGGCCGGTTACTGGGTACTCGCCGGCGGATTGATGCGGTACGCGTTCGTGGCGGCTGGGTGGGCGTGGCCCTGGGTGAGGCAGCCGTTTGTCCCGACGCTTCGAGGCCGACTCGTGGCGATTGCCCATTTGGTGGGCCTGACGGTCGCGCTCGCACCGTTCGTTCTCATGCCGTGCAGCGCCGCCGTCGCCGCATTGACGCTCAGCGCGCTTGCCTGGTCGTTCGGACTGGACCTGTTACGGCTGTGGCGTGGGGAGACGGGCTACTACACCGACGTGAGTTCGTGACCTAGCTTATCTTTCTTCGTCTGCAGGTAGCGCCGGGTGGTCTCGGATGCTGGGATTTCGATCGACAGCCGTTCACTCACCCTCAGCCCGTCGCCGGTCACGCCAGACAGTTTCTTTGGATTGTTGCTGAGCAGGCGTGTGGAATGGACGCCAAGGTCACGGAGAATCTGCACGCCCACGCCGTAGTCGCGAGAGTCAGCGGGAAAGCCCAACCGTTCGTTCGCCTCCACGGTGTCGTATCCTTCGTCTTGTAGCGCATAGGCCCGGATTTTGTTCGCCAGGCCGATGCCGCGACCCTCCTGGTTCAGATAGAGCAGTACCCCGCGACCTTCCAGCCCTATTCGCTCCAGGGCCAGGTTGAGCTGGGGACCGCAGTCGCATCGCGCGGAGCGGAAGATGTCGCCGGTCAGGCAGGCGGAGTGCACTCGGGTGAGCACGTTCTCGCCACCGCCAATCTCGCCGCGCACGAGAGCCACGTGGGTTTCACCGCGCCCGGTCTCGTAGATGAACACGTCGAAGTCGCCGTACTCGGTAGGGAGCTTC
>Ga0302135_10001386_pt1 | contig 14656 bp, 15 predicted proteins | sample CBN3_surface_MG_FD_203119 | JGI IMG/M metagenome (GOLD analysis project Ga0302135, IMG submission 203119) | Marine microbial communities from Western Arctic Ocean, Canada - CBN3_32.1 | ecosystem: Environmental > Aquatic > Marine > Oceanic | place: Canada: Western Arctic Ocean | collected...
GATCAGCATTCGCTTCAAATATCCAATCTTGCTGCGCTCGATGGACACGAAACGAGGGCGACGATGCCGCCCCCGTTTCGTGTCTCGGTCACCGCAACGATGCTAGACGTCGGCGGTCAGCACCAGCGTGCCGGTCACGGACAGCGCGCCGCCCGTTCCGTTCACGATCGCCGACTTCGCGTCAGTCTGCTTACCGGGCAAGCCGTGGATGCCGTCCTCGGCCGTACCGGAGAGCTGCCTGTAGCTCTCAATCAGCAGCATCATTCCATACATGCCGGAATGGCTGAATGATAGTCCACCGCCGTTGGTGTTCACCGGGAACTGGCCACCAGGGCTCGCTTTCCCGTCCGCCCATAGTGAAGGGCCTTCACCTCGAGGCGTCAGACCGAGCATCTCTGCTGTAATGCCGGCCGTGACGGTGAATGAGTCGTAGATCATCGCCATTTCCATGTCGGAAGGTCCCATGCCTGCCATTCGGTAGGCGGACTCGCTGGACGCCTTGGCAGACGTGGCGGTGAAATCACCCATCTCCATGATGTCCTGATGGCTCATGCTCTCGCCCGCTCCGGCAATCCAGACCGGAGCAGTCTTGAAGGATCTGGCCTTCTCTGCCGAGGCAATCAACACCGCGCCACCGTGGTCAGTCACTAGGCAGATATCGAGTAGATTCAGCGGCCACACGATCATTCGCGAGTCGAGCACGTCCTGGACGGTGATCGGTCCACCGGCCGGATGCGTCTCCTTGGAGTGCATGACCGCACGCGGGTTCAACGTCGCCCAGTCACGCGTTACCTTGGCGATCTGCGCGAAGTCTTCCTTGGTGCTCCCCCACTCGTGCATGTGGCGGGTCAAGGCGTGTGAGTAATGGGACGGTGCGCCCCAGGCGCCATAGACGCTGCTACCGAACTGCTCCGATGGCACCCACGGATCGCCACCCCCGCCACGAAGGCCACCCTTGCCGCCGTTCTTGCGGTTGGAGTAACCACTCTCGCCGTGGCTGACCACGGCGATGTCGATGATCCCCGCGTTAATCGCGGCCAACGCGTGGTGAACGTGCATCTGGAATGAACAGCCACCAACGGACGTCGTGTCGATGTACTTGGGGTGTATGCCCAGATACTCGGCCAGCAGTACAGAGTTATTCGGCGAGAACACGCCCTCAATGTCGCTCGGCTTGATGCCGGCGGCGTCGCAAACGTTGCGAATCGCCTCAATGTGCAGCATGAGGGCAGTCGTGCCCTCTTCGATATAGCCGATCTTGTCGGATTCAGCGGCCGCGACGATCGCGGCGCTCATGGAAGGATTGCTGGGCATTCGATAGCTCCTATTCGACGCGCGGTTAGTCGACCACACGCCAGTACGGGACGTAGGTGTCCTCGTCGGCCTGGTCGAACTCGATCTTGACCTTCGCGCCGATCTTGATCGACGTGGGGTTCTCGGCGTCTACACCGCGTAGCGCGGTGACCATCCGGTCGCCTTCTTTCAAGTCGATGTAAGCCAGACAGTACGGCGTCTCTTCACCCCAGGCGCCAAACGCCCGGTTCTGAATCGCGTACGTGTGAATGAAGCCCTCACCGCTTGCCTCGAACCACTCGATCGATGAGCTGTGGCAGAAGGGACAGAGCATCCGCGGATACCAATGCACCTTGTTGCAGGAGGTGCACCGAGGAAGCATCAGCTTCCCCTCTTTCGCGCCATCCCAGAACGGCTTGGTCACATACGGGTCTGGGCTGGGAATGGGCTTGTTGTAGTCAGCCACATCAGCTCCTTTCTCGCTCGGGGCGGGCGGCGACACACCGACCACCGTTGTCTAGAGGACGCAACACGACTCGACGCCGAACGTCTTGCCTGGTCGCCGGACGGCACCGGGGTCTCGAGACTGTTCGCTCGGATAGAGCTGCAGTAAACCAATCGAGGTCCGGTTCACGCCGTGGTCGCGACAGAGGCGCACTCTATCTGCGCGGATCTCACCGGTCAACAACAGTAATCAGCAGAAGATTCCGTTTCATTGCACACCAGCAGGCCCCGTGCTAAGTTCCGTCCGCTTGAGCCCCGGTCGGGGTCTCTTCAGGAAGGCCAGCGCACGTGATCCCGGAGCAGTTCGGTCGGGTGGTCGTTCTGCTGGGAGTGGCACTCGCCTTTCCCGCCCTCCCATTGACGGTCTCGTACCTGCTCTACCGCTTCCGCATTCGTCCGTCCCGACCGGATCCCATCAAGGAAGCCACCTATGAATGCGGCGTGATCGCGGAAGGCGGCTCTTGGGGCCAGTTCAACGCACGCTACTACATCTTCGCCCTCGGCTTCGTCATCTTCGATGTGGAAGTTATTTTCCTCTATCCGTGGGCGGTGCAACACGCCGAACTCGCGCTCGTGTCTCTGGTCAAAGCTGCCATTTTCATCGGCATCCTCGCCTTCGGCCTCGCCTACGCTTGGCGCCGTGGCGCACTGGAGTGGCGCTAGTGCCGCGCGGCCCGCGACAGCTGGATGGTCGTCGCGTCGCTGATGCGTTGGAACAGGCCTTGCCCGGCATCGTCATACTCGGTACTGACGAGTGGGTTGAAGTAGAGCCTGCGCGCCTCGACGAGGCACTCCGCTGGCTGCATGACTCCGAGGAGTTCGACGCCGCCCAGCTCAGCAACATGTGTGGAGTCGATCTGCACGACCGTTTCACGCTCGTCTACCACCTCCAATCGCTCGACCAGAATCACCAGATCGTGGTGAAGGCCCAGGTCTGGGACCACGAGGCACCCCGCCTTCCCAGCGCCTACCCCATCTACCGAGGTGCGCTGCTGCAGGAGCGTGAGGTTTACGACCTAATGGGTGTCGATTTTGAGGGCCACCCGGACATGCGCCGGCTCTTCCTCTGGGATGGTTTCCCAGGGCACCCGCTGCGTAAGGACTTCATGGCCATCGGAAGCGGCCTCACCAGCGGCCTCCGCCGCTTCCCGTTCGAAGACAACGCCAACCCCGATCGCCTGATCAATCGCGACAACACCACGTCATCCGAATCGCAAGAGACCCCGCGAGACTGGACGGGAGGTGCTCTGGCATGACCACTGCAAGCGAGCCGTACGTCCTGAACATCGGGCCGCAGCACCCATCAACCCACGGCGTTTTTCGCATCCGCGTCGTCATGGACGGCGAACAGATCCAGGACCTCGACATGATCGTGGGCTACCTCCATCGCTCGATGGAGAAACTCGCCGAGGAGCGCACCTACACCCAGAACATCCCCTTCACCGACCGCGCCGATTATCTGGCCGCGATGTCGGGCAACCTCGGCCTCTGCCTCGCCGTCGAGCGCCTCGCGGACGTCGAGGTGCCTGAGCGCGCCTCGTATCTGCGCGTCATCTTCGCGGAGCTGCAGCGCATCGCCAGCCACGCGATGGCAAACGGCACCCTGGTCAGTGACGCAGGAGCCTGGCAAACCCCGCTGCTCTACATGTTCCGCGAACGCGAGAAGATTCTCGACCTCTTCGAAATGACCTGCGGCGCCCGTCTCACAACGAACTACATGCGCATCGGCGGCGTCGCCTTCGAGCCGCCGCCGGAGTTCTGGCCCGCCCTGCGCGAGCTGGTCGACGAACTACCCCAGCGCATCGACGAGTACGCGCAGATGGTCCAGGGCAACGAGATTTTCATCGCACGCACTCGCAACGTTGGCATCATTTCGCCCGAGGATGCCATCAACGGCTCACTCGTCGGCCCCGCACTACGCGGCTCCGGCGTGCCATGGGACCTACGCAAGGCCGAACCCTACTGCGTCTACGACCGAATGGACTTCGAAGTCCCCGTCGGCACCATCGGCGATGTCTACGACCGCTATATGGTCCGTCTTGAGGAGACACGCCAGTCCACCCGCATCATTCGCCAGGCGATGGAGGCGATTCCGGAAGGGCCGCACAAGACCGACATCCCGCTCGCGCTCCGCCCCGAGCCAGGCGAGATCTACGGTCGCGTCGAAGGTCCGCGCGGCGAAACCGGCTTCTACCTCGTCTCGGACGGCAGCCCGGCACCGTACCGCTTCCACATCCGCGCACCATCGCTCATTAACCTGTCGCTGCTTCGCGAAATGGCACGCGGCGCCGCACTGTCCGACGCCGTCGTGACGCTTGGCTCGCTCGACATCGTGGTGGGGGAAATCGACCGATGAGCGAGCAACCCGCCATCGTCAAACGCCAGCTCCCAGCGACGCCGATGGCGCGCCAGATCATTGAACGCGGCACGCTCCGAGAGCAAGCGGCTCGGATGCCATTCGCTGCGAAGGTGATCGGCGCAATCTTCGGCATCGGCTTCCTGATCGCCAACGCGGGCATCGCCTACATCGTGGTCGACGGCCGCCTCGACGGTATGTGGTACGACTTCCGCGACCTCGGCTACGCCATCGAGCGCCTTCGAGTCGAACTCCGGACGGTCGACGGAACGATCGGTGGCCAGGAACTGGGAGCGATCCTCGCGTACTGGGTGCCCGCGCTCATCGGAGGAATTGGTATTCTCAGCTTCCTCGGTGGTTTCCTGCTGATCGGAAGTTGGATCGAACGACGGTTGCTCGCGCGTTTCCAGATCCGCACCGGACCCAACCGCGTCGGTCCCTACGGACTGCTGCAACCACTGGCTGACGCGCTCAAGCTAATGCAGAAGGAAGTGCTCATCCCGGCGGGCGCGGACCGCATGCTCTTTTACCTTCCGCCGGTGCTGATATTCATCCCGGCGATGCTCGCCTGGGGACCGATTCCGTGGGCCGAGAACATGGCTTACCTCGACCTAAACGTCGGGCTGCTCTACGTCGTCTCCATCACGTCCCTGTCAGTGCTCGCGGTCTGGCTCGCTGGTTGGTCCTCGAACAACCACTACGCGCTGCTCGGCTCCATGCGCACCGTGGCGATGATGGTCTCCTACGAGATTCCGATCAGCCTCGCACTGCTCTCGGTCGTGCTAGTCACCGGCTCGCTCCGGCTCTCGGCTATCGTCGCATGGCAGGCAGACCACTACCTCTGGCTCGCCCTGCTGCTCCCATTCGCGCTGTTCACCTTTTTCTTTTCGTCCACCGCGGAGATCAACCGCACCCCGAACGACATCGCCGAGGCGGAGTCTGAGATCGTCGCCGGTTTTCACACCGAGTACTCCGGCATGAAGGCCGGACTCTTCCTCGCCGTCGAACTCGGCAACGCGCTGCTCACCGGTGCGCTCGTCGCCACATTCTTCCTCGGTGGATACACGCTCTTCGGCCTCGAGGAGTGGATTCCGGGCTACCTGATCCTTGGAGCCAAAGCCACGTTCGGCTACTTCATCTTCATCTGGCTAAGGGCTACGCTCCCGCGTTTCCGCATCGACCAGTTGATGAACTTCGCCTGGAAGTACCTAATTCCGCTGTCCATCGCCAACGTGTTACTCGTCGCCATCGAGGCATCGATCGCCGCACGCTGGGACGCTCCGGCCATCATCGTCTATGGCCTCTTCGTGATCGTGAACATCGCGCTCACCGCCTACGCGGTCCGTGCCTGGGCACGAGCCATCGGCTACGCGATGGACGTCGAACAGCCCGCACAGCCGATCTTCGCCAAAACCATCGGCGGCCTCAAGGCCGCGCGCAGCCTGCGAGGGGAAGCCTGATGGACTCCCTCGGGATCGTCGTCGCCTTCTATGTGCTCTCCGCGGTCACGATCGGGGCGGCGCTCTCGGTCTTCCTGTTACGAAATCTCGTGCACGCAATCGTGCTGCTGGTGCTCTCATTCCTCGGAATGGCAGGCCTCTTCGCCTCGCTCTCCGCGGATTTTATCGCCATCGCGCAGATCCTAATTTATGCGGGCGCCATCTCGGTGCTGCTGGTATTCGCGGTAATGCTCACGCCGCTCTCCTCGCGAAACAACGCCAACTCGCTCTACGTCGGCCCGGGAATCCTCGCCGGAGTGGCGATTGCCGCCATCGTCGTTTTCACCGCCATAGAGGTGGACTGGGTTCAACTCACCGGCGATGCGCTCCGCGATCGGTCCTTCGTCGACACCATCGAAACGATCGGCGACCAGCTCCTTGGCAAGCACATCCTCGCCTTCGAGGTCGCATCGGTTCTGCTGCTCTTCGCACTCCTCGGTGCGATCGTGCTGGTCACTGACCCGCGCGGTGTCGGGACGGACGTGACAGACGACGCAGACGATGCGCCAGGCGCGACCGAGGAGCCGGCATGACAGTCGACCTCTCGCACTACCTCGCCGTCTCAGGCATCGTCTTCGGTATCGGTGTCGCCATCGCGCTCTCAAAGCGCAACGTGGTCGCCGTGCTGATGGGCGTCGAGCTGATGCTGAATGCCTCGAACCTCGCCTTCCTCGCCTTCTCGCGCTTCAGTGGCGCCTTCCAGGAGGGCACCGCACCACTCACCGGGCACACCTTCGTCGTCTTCGTTCTCACGGTCGCTGCCGCCGAAGCGGCTGTCGCACTCGCCATGGCCGTGCTGATCTACCGACGACGCGAGACCGTCGATTTGGACCGAATCAGCGTGCTGCGGTGGTAGCGATGAACAAACAACCAGTCCCCGCTCTGAAGGGAGCGGTCTAATGTGGGTCAAGCTGATGGACGTGCCCGACGGCTACGCCGCCTCAACCTGGCGTGAGCTCTTCAGTCAGGAAGCGCTTTCCGTGCGGGTCGTCCCGCCGCTGGAGATCGGTTCAATGCGGGATGCGCGCGCGATCTGGGTGCCGGACGGCAAGACCCACGTCGCTCGCGAAGTCATGAACAAGATCTAGCAACGTGACTGATGGAACAATGCGAAAAGGAACGACGAGTGCAGTGCTGATGGTGTACACCAGATGATCCTGCCGGAGATTCCAGAAATAGCGCTCTGGGCGATCTATTTTGCCCCGCTCGTGTCGTTCGTTCTGATCGCCACCGGACTGCTGTTCCTGAAGGATTTCCGCGCGCGCCTGGCCAGCGACGTGACGATCGGCGCGATCGGGCTCTCGTGGCTATTGGCTCTCTGGGCACTCGATACCTCGATTGGCCTCGATGGTGAGTCGCTCGGCCTCCAACCACACCTCTGGATGGAGCTCTTCCAGCTCAACGTAGAGTTCGGAATCCAGCTCGATAGCCTCAGCGCGCTGATGATCTTCGTCGTCACCTCCGTCTCGCTGATCGTGCAGATCTACTCACTCGGCTATATGCACGGTGACCACGGATATGCCCGGTACTTCATGTTCATGTCGCTCTTCACGGTCGCCATGCTCGGCCTCGTGATGGCCTCCAGCCTGCTCCAGCTCTTCATCCACTGGGAACTGGTCGGCCTCACCTCCTACCTGCTGATCGGCTTCTGGTTCCACAAGCCCGCCGCCGCCGCAGCAGCGAAGAAAGCCTTCATCGTCACCCGTTTCGGCGACTTCTTCTTCATGATCGCTCTCGTCATGATCTGGACGAAGACCGGCGGCGTGTTTGATATCGCCGAAATTAATTTGCTCGCTGAACACGGCACACTCTCCGCTTCGATACTCACTGGCCTCACCCTCGGACTGCTGGCGGGCGCCATCGGTAAATCAGCGCAATTCCCACTGCACTTCTGGCTACCAGACGCGATGGAAGGCCCAACGCCCGTCTCCTCGCTGCTCCACTCCGCGACGATGGTTGCAGCAGGCGTCTACCTCCTCTCACGCTTCTTCCCCGTCATCCATGCCTCACCCAGCGAAGTGCAGACAACGATCGCCTACGTCGGCGGCTTCACCGCGATCTTCGCGGCATCGATGGGGATCGTGGCCAACGACATCAAGCGCGTGCTGGCCTACTCCACGGTCTCCCAACTCGGCTATATGGTGATGGCTATCGGCCTCGGTGGATTCGTCGCTGCAGTTTTCCACCTCTTCACTCACGCATTCTTCAAATCGTTACTATTCCAGGGCTCTGGTTCCGTGAACCACGCAACCGGCACCTTCGACATGAGGAAAATGGGAGGCCTTCGCAGCGTCATGCCCATTACCTTCATCACCTTCATGATCGGCTCGCTCTCGCTATCCGGCGTATTCCCGCTCGCTGGCTTCTGGAGCAAGGACGAACTACTCCTCGATGCCTGGAACCACGACAAACTGCTCTGGGCGATCGGCACACTGGTCGCCTTCATGACCGCCTTCTACATGTTCCGCGCCATTTTCATGACCTTCTTCGGCGAGTACCGCGGTGGCGAAGCGCCTGCGACAGGCCACGGCGAATCCGGTCCGCCCCACGAGTCACCTCGATCGATGACAATTCCGCTGATCCTGCTCTCGATCGGTTCGATTTTCTTCGGCCTCTTCGCCCTCAACGGCTTCGGCACCTTCATCGAAGGCTCACTCCCCGAGGATTTGCGCCACTTCGAATTCCATATCGAGTCGATCGTGCTCGCGGCGTCGACCATCGCCGCGCTCGGCGGTATCGGTGCCGCCGCTGCCATCTACTACGCCCGCAAGCCAGCTCCCGAGCAGATCGGCCGCATGGCAGGACCGGTCTACACCGTCATGGCAGATAAGTACTACATCGACGAACTCGCCGAAAACGTCATCGTTCGCGGCCTGCTTCACCGCGGCATCGGCCGCGCAAGCCAACTCTTCGACACCTCTGTGGTCGACCGCGCCGTCAACGGTATCGCCCTATTCACCTACCGCATCGGCGACGGCCTCCGCCGCGTAGAGAGCGGACAGCTACAGGCATACACATCCATGTCAGTGCTGGGCGTCGTGTTCGCGATCGTCGCGATCTACGTCCTCAGCGGGAACGTGTTGGAGCGCTAGGTGCTGACCTTCTTCCTCTTCGCCCCGGCGATCGGCGCCCTACTCGTACTGTTCCTCTCGCGTGAGCAAGAGCAGCACTCTCGCTACGTAGCGCTCCTCTTCTCGCTGCTCGCCTTCGCTGCTTCAATCCTCGTTTTCGTTAATTTCGATCCAGCGGTCGAGGGCTATCAGTTCGTCAACCAGTTCGACTGGATCGCTCCCGAAGCCGCCGGATTCAAGATCCAGTACATGATTGGTGTCGACGGGCTTTCCGCACCGCTCGTGCTCCTACTCGGCATGCTCTCGGTCGTCTCGGTGCTGATCTCCTTCAACGTCGATAAGCGCCCGAAGGAATATTTCGCCTGGCTGCTAATCCTCGAGACCGCGGTCGCCGGAGTCTTCGTTTCACTCGACCTAATCCAGTTCTTCCTCTTCTGGGAACTGGAACTACTGCCGATGTTCATGCTAATCAGCATCTGGGGCACCGGCCGCGCTCGCTACAGTGCAATGAAATTCCTCATCTACACGTTGTCCGGTTCCGCACTCATGCTTGTCGGTTTCCTCGTCCTCGGATTCGAGGTCGGCTCCTTCGAGATCTCCAGAATCGCAGAGGCGACACTGGACGAACCGCTCGTCCCACTGGCCCTGCTGTTCTGGGCGATCCTGCTCGCCTTCCTCGTGAAGTTGCCGGTCTTCCCATTCCACACCTGGCTGCCGGACGCCCACACTGACGCGCCAACAGCCGTCTCCGTGATGCTCGCCGGTGTGCTGCTGAAAATGGGCGGCTACGGCATCCTCCGCATCGTCCTCCCGATCTTCCCCGAGCAAGCGCATGACTTCCGATACCTGCTGGCAGGTATCGCAGGTTTTTCCGTGGTCTACGGCGCGGTCATCACGCTGCAACAGAAAGACCTCAAGCGACTCATCGCCTATTCGTCCGTCTCACACATGGGCTATGTGCTGCTCGGAATCTCCGCGCTCGGCGCGCTCGGACTCTCTGGCGCCGCGCTCCAGATGTTTACCCACGGCACCATCACCGGCCTGCTCTTCGTCATGGTTGGCCTCATCTACGACCGCACGCACACTCGTCAGATCTCTGAGATGAGCGGCCTGATGCACAACATGCCCGTGATCGGCACGGTCATGCTAATCGCCGGTCTCGCCTCGCTCGGCGTCCCGGGCACGTCCGGCTTCGTCGCCGAAATGACGACGTTCCTCGGCTCATTCGAGATGCACCCGTTCGCGACGATCGCCGCCATCTCTGGCGTCGTCTTCGCTGCCGGATACATCCTCTGGACCGTGCAACGCGTCTTCCACGGACCGGCCGACGAGAAGTGGGCGCACCTCCCGGACGCCAACCAATGGTGGGAGCGAACGGCGATGATTGTCCTCGTCGTCGCCATCCTTGTGGTCGGCATCTACCCCTCGCTCCTCACCGAATCGATCCAGAGCGGCATCGAACCAATCGCACGGATCTTCGAGGCAAGCGCATGAGCGGCTGGGACCTAATTCACCACATCGGGCCGGCGATCGCCATGCTCATTGGCGCGGGCGTAGTGATCACCGCTGACGTTATCTTGCCGCGCGGTCGTGGATCACTCGTTCCTCTGACTCTGCTGTCGCTCGCCGCCGCCGCCATCTGGGCGCTCTGGCACGCCGGTGCCGGCACCGACAGCTCCGCCTTCGCTGGTGCGGTAGTGATGGATCGCTTCGCGGTCTATTTCATCCTGCTGCTGACTATCGTCGCCGCTGCTGTCGTCGTCGCCTCCCTCGATTGGGCAAAGGAACTGGACCTTGCTGGCGAGTTCTACGCGCTACTGCTCGTAGCCACTGGCTCAATGAGTCTGCTCGTGCAGGGCAACGACCTAATCCTGATCTTCATCGCCCTCGAAACCACGTCCATTGCCCAGTACGTGCTTGTCGGCATCACCCGCCGCGATCGCGCCGCCGAGGCAGGCATTAAATACCTGCTGAACGGCGCAATCGCCGCTGGTCTGATGATCTACGGCTTCGCCTTCCTCTTCGGTGTCACCGGCTCCACCTCGATGGACGGTATCGGCGAGTTCGTCCGAGCAGGCAACGAGGCCGCACGCCTCCCGCTCACCCTCGCCTTCGTACTCATCGCCGCCGGCTTCGGCTTCAAGATGGCACTCGCACCCTTCCATGGTTGGGCACCCGATGTCTACGAGGGCGGTCCGACGCCGGTGATCAGTTTCCTCTCCGTCGCCTCAAAGGCCGGTGGCTTCGCCATCGCGCTGCGGCTTTTCTACACTGGTCTTGGCGGTGGTGACACGTTCATCTCCCAGGATTGGGCCCTGATGTTCGGCGTCTTCGCGGTTGCTTCGATGCTGTTCGGAAATATCGCCGCGCTCCTGCAGAAGGACGCTCGACGTCTGCTCGGCTATTCGTCCATTGCGCAGGCCGGCAACATCGGCGTCGGCCTAGCCGCGGTCGCCATGGGCAGCACACTCGGCGCCTCCGGCGTGCTCTTCTTCCTCGGCACCTACGTCGCGACCAACCTCGGTGCCTTCTTCGCCGTCATCGCCATCTCTGAGCGCATCGGTTCGTACCAGATCAGCGACTACGCCGGCCTGATCAAGAGATCCCCGGTGCTGTCGGCCATTCTCGTGCTCTGCCTGCTCTCGCTGACCGGCATCCCACCGACTGCTGGCTTCATCGCAAAGATCTACATTTTCAACAGCGCCGTACAGACCGGCGAGCAGTGGCTCGTCGCCATCGTCGCCATCGCAGTAATCAATACCGCAATCTCTGCCTTCTACTACCTACGATGGGCCCGCACGATTGTCCTCGAGGAACCGAAAGACGAGACTCGCTTTTCGGCAACCGGACCGATGCAGGCGATGCTCGCAGCCGCGGCAATCGGCGTGATCTTCCTCGGTGTGGTGCCATCACCGTTACTGAACGCAGCTCAGCGAGCCGCCGAGGCCCTGCGGTAGCTGCCCCAAAACGGCGCTCACCTCGTACGATCCCCTCGTGACCAACAACCGAATCGATATCGATGTCGACAACGCGTACGCGAATCAGGTCCCAGCCACCGAATTGCGTGCATTCTTGGAAAACGTGCTCGCTGCCGAATCCGTGTCCGCCAACGCGCACCTCACAATCCTCATCAGTGGCGACAAACTGCTCCAGGAGCTGAACCATACCCACCGCGGAATTGACGCCCCGACCGACGTCCTCTCATTCCCTACAGAGGAGGATGATTTCCCTCGGGGCGAGGATTACGAGAGCGACAGCTACCTCGGTGATATCGCCATCTCGATCCCGGCGGTGCACCGAAACGCTGAATTCACCGCCATGCCCGCGGACCGTGAACTACGACACCTCGTGACCCACGGCGTGTTGCATCTGCTCGGCTACGACCACGAATCGGACGCCGACGAAGCACGGATGCGCGCTCGGGAAATCGAGTTACTCGGCGACTGGGTGAATGCGATTTGGGACGCACCGCCAACCCATTGAGCGGCTTCCGCAACTGCCGCGGGGCCACGCGACGCCGATGCTACACTTGGGCACGCGGCAGCCCTCGAATCCCCACGAGGCGCCCGGGGGAACCTTGGTACAACAGCCACCAGACAACGCACAGCACCAGCAAGTGCTGTACCGTAAATGGCGTCCGCGACGCTTCGAGGATGTCGTCGGCCAGGAGCCGGTGACCACCACCCTCCAGCACGTCGTCGCCACCGGCACACCCGCACACGCTTACCTCTTCAGCGGACCACGCGGCACCGGCAAGACCTCGACTGGTCGCATCCTCGCGAAGATGCTCAACTGCCCGCCCGGCCCCGACGGCCAGCTAGATCTCGAATGCGCCACCAGCTACGACAACGGCCGGGCCCTCGATCTAATTGAACTGGATGCCGCCTCGAACCGCGGCATCGATGAGATCCGCGGCCTCCGCGAGAACGCCGGCTACTCACCGGCGCTGGGTCCCTACAAGGTCTACCTGATCGACGAAGCGCACATGCTCACGGACTCGGCATTCAACGCGCTGCTAAAGACGCTCGAAGAGCCGCCCCCGCACGTCATTTTCATCCTCGCCACCACCGAGCCACACCGCATCCCCGCCACCATCTCATCGCGCTGCCAGCGCTTTAATTTTCGCCGACACACGCTCACCGACATCATCAGCCGACTCGAACTCGTCGGCGGCGGCGAAGGCGTCACTGCAGAGGAAGGAGTCAACGAATTAATCGCCCGCCAGGCCACCGGCTCCCTTCGAGATGCCGAAAACTTGCTAGATCAGCTCATCGCCTATCACGGCAAGCAGCTCAGCCTGGAGGACGTCCGCTCCGGTCTCGGGCTCGTCGTCGACGACCGCGCCCGCATCGTCGCCCACGCCGCCATCGGACGAGACCTCGCCTCCGGACTCGGCGCAATCGTCGCTGCCCGCGACGACGGCGTCTCGATGCGCCCCTTTATCCGCGAGGTGGTCGCCACCCTCCGCAGCGCGCTGCTCACAAAGGCTGGCGCCGGAGAAAATCTCGGCCTCTCCGACGCCGACACTGAAGATCTCACCACCCTCACCTCCACAGCCCATGTCTCCGATATCGTCGCTGCTCTCTCAGCCCTCGGCGAAATCAACTTCCAGGGCGATGCCTACGACTCACTGCCAGTGGAGATCGCCTTCGCCGCGCTCTGTATCGCTCCTGATGCCAACGCCGCACCAGTGACTCAGCCACGCCCGATGCAGGCCCCTCAACAGCGCCCGGCCCAAACCACTCAGCATCAACCGGACCGAGCGCCAGTGCAGCGGCCACCGCAGACCGGAGGTGGCCCGCCAGCACAGCCCGCTCCGCCAGTACAGCCCGCGACTGCTGCGCCCGCACCAGCTTCATTCGCGCCGCCGGACAGCGGCGATGTGTCATCGGAGCTGCAGGCGCTACGAGATCGCTGGGACGAGATCCGCGGCATCGCCAAGCAACTCAACTTCAAGGCCGGCGCGCTGTTGTCCGCCGCCTATCTGAAGTCGACGGAGGGCGATCGAGTCGAGCTGGGGCTCCGCTATCCGAATCACATCGAACAGCTCATCCACAACGAAAATGGGGCGTTGCTGGCTGCGGTGAGCCAGGCGGTATCGCAGATCGCGGGGCGGGTGCTGCGAGTGGAGCCGGTGCTGTGGGAGGAGCTAAGCAACACCGGGCCCGCGCCGCCGCGAAAGACCTCGGGGGGGCACCTCGTCGACGAGGCCGCTGAGCTGGGTGCCGTCGTGGTCGAAGAATAGGCGGGCCGCGAGATGAATCCGTACGACGCAAATGGTACCGCTAACTCGCCGATCAATCGGTTGATCGAGGCATTTCATCGGCTGCCCGGGATCGGGCCGAAGAGTGCTCAGCGGCTGGCATATCACGTGCTGCGTGCTCCCGAAGCAGAAGCGGTGGACCTGGCAGATGCGCTGGTCGAAGTGAAACGATCGGTCGTGTTTTGTGTGAGCTGCCAGAACCTGACCGACACTAACCCGTGCCGCATTTGTTCGGATTCGGGGCGGAATCAGACAGTGATCTGCGTGGTGGAGGAGCCGCTGGATGTGCAAGCGATCGAGCGCACTGGGGGATTTCGCGGGCGCTATCACGTCCTGCACGGAGTGATTTCTCCGAGCGACGGAATTGGGCCAGAAAATCTAAAGATTGCGGAACTACTCGCCCGGATTCGGGATTCGGAAACCGAGGTGTCCGAGGTGATTGTGGCAACGAATCCGAATCTTGAGGGCGAAGCGACTTCAATGTATCTGGCGAGGCTGTTGCAGCCGCTGGGTCTTTCGGTGACGCGGCTGGCTCGGGGATTACCGGCGGGGGCGGACCTCGAATATGCAGACGATGTGACACTCGGCCGCGCTCTGGAATTCCGACAGAAAGTCTGAATCTTCGGCACATAAAGACCCAGCGTGGTCTTTTGCGGTAGGCCGGGACTCG
>Ga0302135_10001388_pt1 | contig 14625 bp, 15 predicted proteins | sample CBN3_surface_MG_FD_203119 | JGI IMG/M metagenome (GOLD analysis project Ga0302135, IMG submission 203119) | Marine microbial communities from Western Arctic Ocean, Canada - CBN3_32.1 | ecosystem: Environmental > Aquatic > Marine > Oceanic | place: Canada: Western Arctic Ocean | collected...
AATCCCACCTTGGGCGCGCTGACCCTGTCCGTCGTGCCGATCCTGTTCCTGGTGCGCATCGTCTGGCTGCCCCGCACCCGCCGGGCCTTCATGCGGGCGCGCGAGACCAACAGCACGACCAATGCCGCGCTGGCCGAAACCGTTCACGGGGTGCGGGCAATCCAGGAACTGGCGCGCGAGGACGTCAACTACGCCCTGTTCGAGGCCAAGGCGGAAGACAATCTGCGGGCCCATCTCACGGCATCCAAGTTCACCAACATGATGGTACCCATCGTCGACACCCTCAGCGGCATGGCCATGGCCATCGTCGTCGTGGTCGGCGGCTCCATGGTGCTGGACCAGGATCTCGATATCGGCGTGATGGTCGCCTTCCTGTTCTATGTCCTGCGCTTCTTCGACCCGATCCGCACCCTGACCATCCAATACAGCATCATGCAGCGAGCCATGGCGGCCGGGCAGCGCATCTTCGAGGTCATGGATGTCGATATCGACGTCGCCGACGCGGCCAACGCGGAGGATCCGGAAAAGATCGACGGTTCGGTCGAATTCCGCCATGTCACCTTCGGCTACAACCCAGATCAGCCCGTCCTGCATGACGTGAGCTTTCGGGTTGCACCGGGCGAGACGGTGGCGGTGGTCGGCCCGACCGGCTCGGGCAAGACCAGCACCATGGCGCTGATCCAACGCTTCTACGATGCCTGGGAGGGCGATATCCTGGTCGGCGGCCACCCCGTGCGCAGCCTGACCCAAGCCTCTCTGGGACGCCATATCGCGATGGTTCTCCAGGAACCCTTCCTGTTCTCGGCCACGATCGAGGAGAACATCCGCTACGCCAAGGCAGGGGCGACACGCGAGGACGTGATTGCGGCGGCCACGGCGGTCGGCGCCCATGACTTCATCGCCCGGCTGGAGCAGGGTTACGACACGGTTCTCGACCAGCGCGGTTCCAACCTCTCGATGGGCCAACGCCAGCTCATCAGTTTCGCCCGCGCCCTGGTCGCCGATGCCCAGATCCTGGTCCTCGACGAAGCGACGGCCAATGTCGACAGCTATACCGAACTGGAAATCCAGCGCGCCCTCGCCCGGCTGCTTCAGGGGCGCACGGCGCTGGTCATCGCCCATCGACTGGCGACGATCCGGGGTGCCGACCGCATCATCGTTCTGCAGGACGGGCGCATCGTGGAACAAGGGAATCACGGCCAACTCATGGCCGCGGACGGGTTATACGCCCGTCTCTACCGCATGAACTACGCGTCGTTCGACGATATCCCCGTCGAGGAAGCGCGCAAGGCCCTGGGCGACTCCCCGAAAGAGGCTTGATCCAGGTCTAAAACACCGCGGACCACGCCAATCGACGAGCGCTAGGTCGCCTTGGGCTTCTTTCCGGAGCGCGCGACCGATTTGATTCGCGCGCGCGGCTTGCCAGATATCTGCCCGATCTTGGTTTCCTGGTCTTCCAGGAAAGTCCGGGCCGCATCGTCTCCGGAGGGACCTTCCAACTCGGCGGCCGGAACCTTGCGATTCGAACTCCGCGAGCCGTCGTCATAGAAAACATCGAACAGAACGCTGCTTGTTGTTCCTTTCGGCTTCTTTCGAGCCATGATGGTTCTCCTAACCTGTCATTGGATTCAAATGGCCCGCCAGGGCCGAAATCGTTCCTGCTTGCGGGAAAGCGGGCTTTGGCCCGCATTCACTCGCTCGGGAACATCGATCCGACCGTATCGTCGCGGACAGCCGGGCAAGCGATGGGATGAGGGATGCGCTGTTTCACCCCATAAATTAGGTCATTTGCCCCATCAGGGGATAGGCATCGTGGAATATTTACCAGCCGACGATCCGTTCAGCCCCACGGCCGCTATCCTCCGGGCTTGCGTGCCGAGGCGGGAAGCGGCCGATCACCGAAATCGAGCGTCGAACGCTGAAGGATCTTTCCCGCCTCATCGACCACGAGGCGAAAGCGGCCGTTCTCGGAAAAGAAGGTCAACCGAAAGCGTCCGGCATCCTCGTCGATCCCGCGCTCGCACAGGCTGGTGGCCTCGCCGGTCCGCAGAAGATCAAGAAGGCGGGCCGGTGCAATACCGAGCCCAGCCGCGACGATCTTTGCATCGACCTGAATAGAATCGTCCATGAACGCGAACGAAGTCATGTCCCGTTCCGTGTCCTCGGCATCGTCGGCCGCCGATTCGTCATGCCGCATTCGGGGGCCATGCCTGTGACGGTGTGCCGGGATAGGCGCATTGCGCGAGCGTCGTCGCGTCGAGTTCGGCGAGGAAGGCTTCGCGGGCGGCCGCCAGGCGATACTTCAAGCGGCATTGCGGCGTCAGCGTGCACGACCCGCCATCGCCGCGAAAACACTCGACCAGGGCCTGCCGCAGTTCCAGGGCACGCACCACGCTGCCGAGCGTGATCGCGTCCGGCGCCATCGCCAGGCGAAGTCCGCCACCAGCGCCGCGTCGGGTCCGGATATAGCCGGCCTTGGCAAGATCCTGGACAACCTTGGCCAGATGATTGCGCGACACGTCGAACTCTTCCGCCATCTCGTCGGTCGTGAAGGACCGGCCCGGAGCGCCGGCCAGCCGCATCAGGACGCGCAGGCCGAAATCGGTGAATGCTGTGAGGCGCATGGCGATTCCCGACATAATAGGTTTTTATAATACCTATTTATAGAACCCTAGATACGGTCTGCGAACGATTCATTGACGGACGGAACGATGCCAGAGTCTCAAACGGTGTCTGACCGGCGGGCGCGAATTACGGCGGAAATCGTCGAACGCACCGGAATTGACGAAGCGATGACCGACCGCCTCGTTCGGCACTTCTACGGAAAAATCCGCGACGACAAGGTGTTGGGTCCGATTTTCGAGGCACGGATCCAGGACTGGGAACCCCATCTGCAACGGATGTGCGCCTTCTGGTCCTCCGTCGCGCTGATGTCCAGGCGCTATCACGGCAGCCTGATGGCCAAGCATGCCCCGCTTCCCGTCGACGCCACCCATTTCGACCGCTGGATCGCCTTGTTCGAGGAAGCCGCGCACGAGATATGCCCTCCGGAGGCGGAAGCGCATTTCGTCGAGCGCGCCCGTCGCATCGCAGAAAGCCTGAAACTTGGCGTCGCCGGCCATAACGGCGCATTCCTGCGCATCGGCGAGCGGTATCGAAACGAGCGCCTGCATGGCAAGGACGGCCCGGACGCTTGATCGCAGGGCCTGGCTAGCGGCGCTTTTCCCCGGTTCCCAACGCCGGTGCGCCGAAAACAGTCAGCACAGCCCGCCATTCACATGGATGATCTGCCCGGTGAGATATCCGGCGTCAGGACCGGCCAGATAGGCAACGAGCGATGCCACCTCCTCGGGCTGGCCGATGCGCTGCATCGGCACCTGCTTAAGCAGTTCCGCATAGACGCCGTCGCCGTGGAACTGCTCGGTATCCCGCGTCTTCGCGATGATCCCCGGGGCGACGCAATTGGCCGTGATCCCATCCGGCCCGAGTTGGACGGCGAGCGAGCGGGTTAAAGCCTCCAGCCCCGCCTTGGCGGCGGCGGAAGCCGGCGCGAGGGGAAAATTTGGCCTGAACATGCGGGTGCCGTTGGCCCCGATCGAAACGATCCTCCCGCCCTTTCCCGCCCGCTTCAAATACGGAATGGCCCGGTCCGCCAGTTCGAACAGGCCGGCGGTGATCACCGAATAGCAGCTGTCCATCCCGACGCGGTCCAATTCGCCGAAGACGCGATGATCGGGGAAGCCCGCATTCGCGACCAGAACGTCGAGGCCGCCGAAACTCTCCACTGCCGTGTCGACCAGCCGCGCGGCTATGCCCGGCTCGGCCAGATCACCCAGGACAATCACACCTTCGCCCCCCTTCGCCCGGATATCCTCGACCACGCTTTCGCACCCTGCCCGGTTCTTGAGGGCATGCACGACGATGCCGGTATCCGCGCCGGCGAAGCGACGCGCGATCGCCGCGCCGATATTGCTGCCCGAACCGGTGACGAGGATCGATCTCATAGGGTCTAAATCCTTGCTGGCCGATGCCATGGACCCGAGGTCCGGCAGCCTGGCGGATAGATTCGCGCATCTTAGGACCATCCAGGAATAACGCAAAATCCGATGGTGGAAACGCCTCTAATCCCGGCGTCGAAAAGGCCACCTCGCTGCCGTCCGCGTCCAGCGATGCCGTCTCGCATCCGCGCACCCGGAAATCGCGATTACTTGGCCGTCGGCGGGTCAGGATTCCGACAGCTAGCAATTCCGTGAGTACTTGGAAATATATCTGTTTTTACTACTTGAAAAATTTGATACGTCTTCGATTTTTTGCCTTGAATTCAAAGACAAAAGAGAACAATTATTTTTTTAATCGAATCTTGGCTAGAGGCGGACGATGATCGTCGCGAGAGGCTGAGAGCATCCGATGGGGTCCTTCATTCAAAAATAACCATCTCCGACGGTTTGGAATCGTTGCGGCCACCGAGCCCGCGTGACGCGCGAAAAAACACCTCCCCTTCACTGATTTCCTCGAACAGCCTTCGGCGCCGGCACCCGCGCAACATGCGCGTGCGCAACGCCCGGTCGAGATGCGCGAGCGCTTTCCCGCCGGCGAAGCGACACAGATGTTTCGCCGGCAGTTCTTCCCAACAGCCACCAAGGTCAATTGGGACGACTGGCGCTGGCAGATGCGAAACCGCATCCGCACCCTCGGCGGGCTCGAGCGCATATTCACCCTGACAAACGATGAGCGCGAGGCAGTGCGCGGCCATTCCGGCTCCCTGCCGGTCCGCATCACGCCCTACTACGCCAACCTGCTGAGCCGGCGACGACGCGAGCCAAGGCTTGCGCCGCACCCATACCCCCACGGGCAGCGAATATCTGCGCTCGCCCGGCGAGGCCGACGATCCGCTGGGCGAGGATCACGACTCGGCGGTTCCCGGGCTCGTTCACCGCCATCCCGACCACGTTCTGTTTCTCGCCACCGGCACCTGCTCCACCTATTGCCGCTACTGCACGCGCTCGCGCGCCGTCGGCGATCTGGGCGGGGAATATGCCCTCGGCGTCCGCCAGTGGGATGCGGCCCTCGATTACATCGCGGCCCATCCGGAAATCCACGACGTGCTGATCTCGGGCGGCTACCCGCTGACCCTCTCGGACGACAAACTCGATTATCTCCTCGGTCGCCTCAAGGCGATCCGGCATGTCGAGCTCGTCCGGATATATGGCGGCCGCCGAACGCGCCGGGCTAACCCTGTCCCAGATCGTGGCGCGGCTGCTCGATCTGGAACCGGCGGATCGCCGGCCTGCCGCCCGGATCGCGAAAGCCTAGGCCATGCTCCGTATCCGCCATGATAAAATTATGAATCAACATTTATTTCTGGCAAAATTGGTTCCGATAGGCCATCCGATCAGCAGAGCTCCGGGCGCATTCATATCGTCGATCCGATATCGGACCGGTATGGTCTGCTCCGCATCATGCTTGTTCGCGGAGGCTTGTCCGCGACCGCCGCCACAAAAGCTTCGCTGAACTTCGAGGGACGAAAGCCATGAACGACGTCGCCGTCAAAGTCGAAAAAAAGGGCCCGATCGCCATTCTGACGATCGACCGGCCCAAGACTCTGAATGCCTTGGATATACCGGCGATTCTCGAGCTCGAAAGCGCCTTCGCGGCTCTCGAAGAGGACGACGACATCCGGGTGGTGGTTTTCACCGGAGCGGGCGACCGGGCATTCGTCGCCGGCGGCGACATCGCCGACCTCAATTCGCGCGCGGGCCTCGCCCATTACCGGGAATTCGCCGAGGTGGTCCACCGTGCCTTTCGTCGGATCGAATGCAGCGACAAACCGACGATCGCCGCCGTTAACGGCTGGGCCCTGGGCGGCGGAACCGAGCTTCTGCTCGCCATCGACATGCGGATCCTCGCGGACAGCGCCCGCCTGGGCCTGCCCGAGATCACCCTCGGCCTGTTCCCGGGCGCCGGCGGCACCCAGCGCATTCTCCGCCAGGTGCCCCTGTGCCGCGCCAAGGAGATCATGTTCACGGGCGAGCATATCGACGCGGCGACCGCGGTCGCCATCGGGCTCGCCAATCGCGCCGTGCCCAAGGAGGACCTCATGGCGGAAACCATGAAGCTCGCCGAGCGGATCGCGTCGATGTCGCCGTTGGTGCTGAAGATGCTCAAGCGAACGCTCAATGCGGGCGCGGATATGGCCCTCTCGGCCGCGCTGCAGCACGAACAGGCCATGGTCAGTCTGGTCTTCGATTCACAGGACGCGCATGAGGGATGCAACGCGTTCCTCGAAAAGCGGCCCGCCGATTTCAAGGGCGCCTGATACGGGCAGGCCGGCCAAGACATGACGTCCGAACGGAACGAATGGCCGCGGCCCATCTGGGGGCGGAGTGGCACGTCAGGGTAAGCCGGGCCGAAAAACTGGACAGGCTGCCGCTGCGTAACTATTGCTGTGCCGGCATCGCTCCCGGCCTGCCCTGCCCCCAATTACAGTCCCGAACGACCGATTCGATATGTTGAAAATCAGTAACTTGACCTACCGGATCGGGGAGCGCGTGCTGCTCGACCAGGTCAGCGCCGCCATTCATCCCGGCGCCAAGGTTGGGCTGGTGGGCCGCAACGGCACCGGGAAAACCACGTTGTTCCGTTTGATCACGGACCAGATTCAGGCCGATGGCGGCACCATCGATGTGCCCGGGCGATGGCGTATCGGTGTGACCACGCAGGATGCCCCCAACGGCCCGGAAAGCCTGATCGATACCGTGATCGCCGCAGACCGCGAATTGGCCGCCCTATGGGAAGAGTCCGAGACGGCAACCGATCCCAACCGGATCGCTGAAATTCACGAGACGCTGAATCGTCGCGACGCCCATCGCGCGCCCGCCTGCGCCGCCCAGATTCTCGCCGGTCTCGGCTTCGACGAGGCCACCCAGCATCGGCCCTGCAATTCCTTTTCCGGCGGCTGGCGCATGCGCGTCGCCTTGGCCTCGCTCCTGTTCACCAATCCCGATCTCCTGCTGCTCGACGAGCCGACCAACCATCTCGATCTGGAAGCCGTGCTGTGGTTCGAGGACTTCATCGCCCGCTACGAAGGCACGGTCCTGTTGATCAGCCATGACCGCGAGCTTCTGAACGTGGCGGTCGACCAGATTGTCCATCTGGAAGCGGCGACCCTCACCACCTACCGGGGCAACTACGACCAATTCGAGCGGACCCGACGCTTGCAGATGGAAATGAACGCCAAGCAACACGCCAAGCAGGCCGCCCAGCGCGCCCATATGGAGTCGTTCGTGGCCCGGTTCCGCGCCAAGGCGTCCAAGGCCAAGCAGGCCCAGTCGCGGCTGAAGATGCTCGCCCGCATGGAACCGCTTTCCGAGACGCTGGAGGAACGGGCGCCCAGCTTCATGTTCCCCGAGATCGCCGAGCTGCCGCCGCCGCTCTACAGCTTGGAACGCGTCAATGTCGGATATGACGGCAAAGCAGTGCTCAAGAATGTCACCTTGAGCCTGGACAACGACGATCGGGTCGCCTTACTCGGCGCCAACGGCAACGGCAAATCCACCTTCATCAAGCTGCTTGCCGGGGCGCTGACGCCAATATCCGGCGAAGTCGTCAAATCGTCGAAACTCCGGATCGGGTATTTCTCCCAGGATCTGACAGACGAACTCGATCTGGCGATGAGCCCCGTCGCGGCCATCGCCTCCAAGCGACCCGAGGACACGCCCGAGGCAGTGCGCCGCCATCTGGGCTTCTTTGGATTTTCCCGGGACATGGCCCTGGGGACGATCGGGCAGCTTTCGGGCGGCGAGCGGGCGCGCCTGCTCTTCGCCCAGATCGCCCTGGCCAAGCCGCATATTCTCCTGCTCGACGAGCCGACCAACCATCTCGACATGGTCTCCCGCGAGGCCCTGATCCAGGCGATCAACGGATTTCCCGGGGCTGTCGTGCTGGTCAGCCACGATCCGCATCTGATTGAGCTGACGGTGGACCGGTTCTGGCTGGTCGCCGACAACCGGGTGAGAACCTTCGACGGCGATATGGCCGACTACCGCAGCCTGCTGCTCAGCCAGAAGCGCACGCCGCAACCGGCCGATGACGGCTCCGACGCCGAAAATGCGAAAGGATCGGCGCCCGTCAACAAGAAGGACAAACGGCGGTTGGCGGCGGAGCAGCGCCAGTCACTGACGAAATTGCGCAGCGCGGCGCGCGCCGCCGAGGCCGAACTGACGCGGTTGAACGAAGAGAAAACAGCGATGGTGGAGCGGCTCAAGGATCCCGAATTCTACCGGGACAATTCCGACGAAGCGCTCGATCTGCAACGCACCGTCGGCCTTCTGCAAAAGGATCTGGACGCCGCGGAATCGCGGTGGCTCGACCGCCAGGAAGCTCTCGACAACGCTGCCGGCTAAGAAAGTTCGGACATTCTGGACACCGCGGCTACGGTTCGCGGACCCGCCTAACTATGTATTGCAGCGATCTTCGAGCGCTCGAACCGTCAACCTCGAATCAGCCAGCGGTCGCTCCGCCATCGACCGACATAGCGGCCCCGGTTACAAAGCTCGCATCATCGGATGCCAAGAACCGGATGCACCGAGCTTGCTCCTCGGGCTCCGACACGCGACCGATCGGCAGCGACGCGCCGAGTTCCTCGAAACCCGCGACGGGGTCGAAACCCCTCGCCGCCAACCCACCACCGAGCATCGGCGTTCGCGTCTCGCCCGGACACAGCACATTCACGCGTATGCCGTCCTGGGCGTGGTCCAGCGCCAGGGCACGGGTCATGTTCACGATCGCGCCCTTCGCCGTGCAATAGGCGACATGGCCCTTGCCGGCGCGCAGGCCCCAGTCCGACGCGACATTGACGATGGCACCGCCGTGGCCAGACACCTGCATTGCACCGATCGCCGCCCGGCACATCCAGAACGTGCCGTTGACGTTGACGGCCATCGATTCCAACCACATGGCGTCGGTGGTCTGGGGCGCATCCGCACGATGGATTGAGCCGGCATTGTTGACGAGAAAGTTGAGTCCACCAAATCGTTCGACGGTCCACTTGATCACATAATCGCAGAACGCGCTGTCCGATACGCTGCCCTGAAGAAAGGCGGCACGCCGACCTTTCGCCTCGACCTCCTTCACAATGGCCGCGCCGCGCGCCTCGTCCCGCCCGACGATCACCGCATGCGCACCGCAGTCGGCAAATTCGCGCACGGTCGCCGCGCCGATGCCGGAAGTGCCACCGGTGACGATCGCAACCCGGTTTTCCATGTCCCGTTTCATTACTGAACCTCGATGTTCGCCTCGCCACACGATTCCCGGTTGTGCTTCGATCAAATCGTATACAGAGTGCACGTTGAAGATGTACTGGAGATTGGGCGTGCTGGCCGCAGCTATCAATACTGATTCTCTGACCGAGGATCGCCCGAGTTTGCTGGAAGCCACGGCCGTGACGGCCGCCTACAGCGCATTTCTAGATCTCATTCTGATGCGCAAATTGACGCTAGGCCCCGTTCTGCAGGAGGTTCGGCTCGCCGCGATACTCAGGGTTTCCAGAACACCATTGCGCGAAGCCCTGCGACGGCTCGAAGGCGAAGGACTAGTGGGCCGCAATGGCGGGCGGAGTCTGATTGTTCGCTCCATCTCGGTGCGCGACTATATCGAAGCGCTTCACGTGCGCCGCCTTCTGGAAACCGAAGCAGCCTATCTTGCTGCCGGTCGAATCGACTGTGACTTGATCGCCGAGCTGTGCGAGCGCGTTCAGGCGATGATGGAAACAGGCGCGCCGACGCCAGGCGATCACTGTACGCTCGACGACGACATCCACGGCGCGATCGCCGAGGCCTGCGGCAACGATCTGCTGGCGGCGAATGTCCAAACTCTTCGGCGCAAGACCCATCTGTTCAATCTGAAGCGGATGCCCAACCGTTTTCTTCCTGGCTGCCGCGAGCATCTTGTCATTCTCGACGCCATTGGGCAGGGTGACAGCCAGGCCGCACGCGAAGCGATGGCCGCTCATTTAGACAACGTGAAAGCCAGCATCCTGAAGATTCTGACGGAGTTATGATACGGGTGATGCCATGACGCGAACGCCGACAATCCTGTTTCTGAACAACACGCCGAGAGCCGGCGCGCGGCCGGAGATTCTGGATCGGTTTGCCAGCAGAGATTGGCACATTGAGGCCCGCTGGGCTGCCGGTGGCGACATGCCCGAGGATATTTCCGGTTATGACGCGATTTATCTCTCCGGGAGTCCCCAGGGGGCCTACGACGATATCGATTGGATCCGCCGACAGCATGATCTGGTCGAGGAAGCAGCCGCGCGAGATATTCCCATGTTCGGCGTCTGCTTCGGCAGCCAGATCATCGCCTCAGCGCTCTGCGGCCCGGACCAGGTTTTTCGACGTGGAGTCTGCGAGGTCGGCTACCTCGATCTGGAGACGACCGACGCCGCGAAGCACGATCCGCTTTGCGCCGAGCTCGGCGCCGAGGTTCGCATGTTCGTGTGGCACAACGACGAGGTGCGCCACGACCATCGCGACATGATCGTTCTCGGGCACACCCCGGAATGCCCGAATCAGATGTGGCGCCACCGAGAAGTCCCGGCCTGGGGCGTCCAGGGTCATCTGGAGATAACGCGGGCCGAAGCGCCCACCTGGTTCTCCCGAAACCGCGCGCGCCTGGAAAACGATGGCGCCGATGTCGACGCGCTGATCACCGAAGCCGACGACGCGGGGAAAGCCAAGACAATGCTGCGCGAATTCCTGCGATATGCCAGTCGCAAGGCCGGTGGGTCATTTGCCCCTGCCCAGGCAGACACACATCCAGGATTGGTGGGATGACGGCGAATGTCGTCATCCGTCCTCGAGCGGATCGGGTCTTAGGACCGGATTCGCCCCGTGGATCGACGTCACGATCGACGGGTCAAAAACTGCGGAAACCTATGGGAGGTAGATCTATGAAACATCTATTGAAACACGCCTCGGCAATCTTCGTAGCCGGGGCTTTGGCAGCGGGCGCGAATGTCGCGGTCGCGCAGGACAAGGGCAGTGTTGTCGTCGCGTCCTGGGGCGGATCCTTTCAGGACGCCCAGCGCGAGACAATGTTCAAGCCTTTCGAGGAAGAGACCGGAATCAAGGTCATCGAGGCAACCGGGCCCAGCCTCGCGAAGATCAAGGCAATGGTCGAAAGCGGCAACACAGAATGGGATGTCTCGGGCATTACGCCCGGCGACCTGATGATTCTCGCCCGCGAAGGTCTGGCCGAAAAGATCGACTACGACAACTACCTCAAGTCCATGATGCCGGACATCGTGCCCGAAGTCGTTCACCCGTACGGTATCGGCAACTTCTTCTATACCAAGGTCATCGCATACAGCACCGAGGCTTTCCCGGGCGACAACCATCCCCAAAGCTGGGCTGACGTATGGGATGTCGAGAAGTTTCCCGGACCGCGGATGATCGATGCCGGCGACTGGGTCGTTCCGCCGCTCGAATACGCACTTCTCGCGGATGGTGTTTCGAAGGAGAACCTGTATCCGCTCGACATGGAGCGCGCCTATGCGAGCATCGCCAAGATCAAGCCGCATGTCGTGAAGTTCGCGACCGCTTCGGCAATGCCGCCCCAGGCCCTGGTCGACGGAGAAGTCGTGGTGGCCCCGGCAACGCTCGGTCGAATCTTCAAGCTGATGAAGGATGGTGCGCCGGTCAACTTCGTTTGGAACGGCGGACTGATGCAGTTCGACTATTGGATGATCCCCAAGGGCGCGAAGAATTACGAGAACGCGATGAAGTTCATCGAGTTCGCGACCCGGCCGGAAATTCAGGCCGCCCTGGTCAAAATCCAACCGCTCGGGCCGGTCAATCTCAAGACGTTCGACTATCTGACCGAAGACGAGGCGCGCATCCTTCCTTCGCATCCCGACCACCTAGATAAGCAGGTGCTATTAAATGCCGAGTTCTGGGCCACGGTCGGACCGGACGGCAAAAACAACCTCGAGAAGAACCAGGAGATGTGGAACAAGTTCACTCTCCAGTAGTTCCGCGTCAACCGGCCCCGCCGCCTAGTGGCGGGGCCGGTTTCTTCCTGCAGATTTGCCTCTCCTACATTCCGACGGCACCAATCAAATGTCCGATACAAGCTCAGGCGTCGTTCGCGACCTTCCGGGGTTGGTCGAATCCTGGTTTCCGCTCGAAGAGTATGCCGCGCGCCTAGAACGGTTGCAGGCCGAGATCGCCGCGAAGCAGCTCGACGGCGTGCTGCTCTTCCAACCCGAATCGGTGACCTGGATGACCGGGTTCTTCACGCGCGGCTATTCGTCATTCCAATTTGCGGTCGTGCCCGCCACCGGCGAACCGATGATCTGCTGCCGGGATGTTGAGGCCTACTATCTCGAACGCACCGCCGCCTTTCAGGGTCACGCTTACTGGACCGATACGGACGACCCAATCGCCATCGGGGCGGCCATGGTCCGCGTACTCCTCGGCTCGCGGCCGAAACTGGGTATCGAAATGTCGGCCTGGCCGCTCTCCGCGGCCCGTTTCTCAGCGATCGCGGCCGCGCTGGACGGTGCCGAGCTAACGGATACCAGCGACATCGCCCGCTCCCTGCGCCTTATCAAATCGCCGCGAGAAATCGCCTATATGCGCCATGCCGGCCGTTGTGCGGAGGCCGGGATGGCCGCCGCGGCGAAAGCCGCCCGCCCCGGCACGAGCGAGCGCGAACTCGCGGCTTCAATCTGTGATGCCATGATCCGGTCCGGAAGCGATATTCCAGGCCCTGGCGTTCTGTCCTCCGGTGAAGGCGCGCTGCATCTTCACGGCAGCTATACCGACCGAGTCCTCAAGGCCGGCGATACGGTTCAACTCGAAACCATCCCCTGCGTTCGGCACTACCACGCCCGTTTCATGCGGCCGATCAAGGTCGGCCGGGCAGCACCCGATGAAATCGCCTTCGCCGAGCACCTTGTAGCGATTCAGGACGAGGCCATAGCCGCCGTCGCCCCGGGCGTTCCCGCCACTACGCCAGACCGCATCTACCGGTCGCGCATGTTGGGCGAGGGTTTGGTGACGCAATACACCAACAAGACCTTCTATTCGGTCGGCCTATTGCTGCCGCCATCGGGCGGTGAGGCCTTGGAGGCAAGCCCAGCGGCGGATTGGAACTTTCTCCCCGGCATGACGTTTCACACTTACCTTCTGGCGCGCGGCTTCGGACTATCGGAAACGATCGCGATCACGGATTCCGGTTCTGAGCGGCTGACCGCATTCCCACGCGAGCTCATCGTTTCCGGCTCATAGAATCTGCACACGGAAAAGGAGAGGCACATCGATGCCGAGACACAGGATCAGCGAGCAGAGCCAGGGAGTCTTTGTCATTGCGGCCACGCCCTTCGACGATACCGGTAACCTGGATTTCGACAGCGCCGATCGTCTGATCGATCACTACATCGCCTGCGGCGTCGCCGGCATCACCGTGCTAGGGATGATGGGCGAGGCGCATAAGCTGACCCGCGACGAATCCGTGAATTTCGCCCGGCACGTTTTGAACCGCTGCGACGGCCGCCTCCCAATCGTGGTCGGCGCAAGTCAATCGTCCCTGCGCGGCCTGAAGGATCTTTCGAACGAAGCCATGGAATCCGGCGCCGCAGGGGTCATGGTGTCCCCGCCCAACGGTTTGAAGACGGACGACGAGGTCTACAGCTACATCTCAGCCGTCGCCGACACCCTGGGCCCAGACATTCCATTGTGCCTGCAGGATTATCCGCAGGCGACCGGGACGCATTTCACCGTTGCGGTCGTTCTCAGGCTGATCGCAGAGGTTGAAAGCTTCGTAATGTTCAAGCACGAGGACTGCCCAGGTCTGACGAAACTCAGCCGGATTCGCGCCGAAAGCGAAGCCGCCGGATTGCGACGGCTCTCCATCGTCGTCGGCAACGGTGGGCTCTACTATCCGCTCGAACTCGGCCGAGGCGCGGACGGAGCCATGACCGGCTTCGCCTATCCGGAAATGCTAGTCGAGGTCCTGCGCCTGATGACCGCGGGCGACCAAGACGCGGCGGACGACCTGTTCGACGCCTATCTCCCGGTGTTGCGCTACGAACAGCAGCCCGGCTTCGGCCTTGCCGTTCGAAAAGAGATCCTGCGCCGCCGTGGCCTTATCGCGACCGCTCATCTGCGGCGGCCTGGAGCCCACCTTTCGGCTATCGATCACACCGAACTGGACCGTCTTCTGGACCGTCTTGAGCGCCGGATCGCGTCACATCGCGTGGGCGTTGCGCCTGCCTTGTCCCAAGCCGGCGATTAGAGGCTCGACGAATCGTGACGAGCGTATCCGCCACCCGATCCACCGCCGGGAATGCCCCCACGAAGCAACGTTCCTTCGCCGAACAAGGGCGATTGCTGAGCCTGCTGCTGCTCGTGCCCGCGTTGCTTTTGCTGCTCGGCGTCTTTATCGCACCGCTTGCCCAGATCTTTCTGCTGAGCTTCGGCGAAGACGGCTGGACCCTGGACTTCTATCAGAGCCTCGTCGGCGACGACATTCTGCTGGCCGTTCTGGTACGGACGCTTTGGCTGGCGATAACCGTCACGGGCCTTTGCCTCCTCCTGGGCTACCCTGTCGCTTATCTGATGTTTC